>Ga0209450_10000603_pt1 | contig 18192 bp, 12 predicted proteins | sample FrelakmetLWP11LW_FD_187149 | JGI IMG/M metagenome (GOLD analysis project Ga0209450, IMG submission 187149) | Freshwater lake sediment microbial communities from the University of Notre Dame, USA, for methane emissions studies - LWP11 LW (SPAdes)... | ecosystem: Environmental > Aquatic >...
CGGCGTCAGCACGTTTTGATGCAGCCTCTGATCCTTTTCTCTCGTCCTCGAATACGCGGCTGTGAGATACAATGATCTTCTTGGCTCCTTTGTTGAACTCAATAACCTTGAAGTTCAGCTTGTCTTCAACCACTGCACTGGTTCCGTCTTCCTTGACAAGATGCTTCGGCGTGGCAAATCCTTCAACACCGTAAGGCAGGGCTATAATAGCTCCCTTGTCAAAGACCTCGATGACAGTCCCTTCATGGATTGAATCAACCGTGAAGAGATCTTCGAACACATCCCACGGATTCTCCTCCAGCTGCTTGTGGCCCAGGCTGAGCCTCCTGTTGTCCTTGTCTATCTCAAGTACCACTACCTCTATCTCAGCATCTATCGAGGTGAACTCGGCCGGATGCTTGATCTTCTTGGTCCATGACAGATCGGATATGTGTATCAGCCCGTCAACTCCCTCTTCGATCTCAACGAATACACCAAAGTTGGTGAAATTGCGAACGCGGGCCTTGTGGCGTGAATTGAGACTGTATTTCTTGTCTATTGCCTCCCACGGATCAATCTTGAGTTGTTTGATGCCAAGCGACATCTTGCGCTCTTCACGGTCGAGAGTAAGAATCACTGCTTCAACCTCATCGCCCACTTTCATGAATTCCTGTGCGCTGCGCAGGTGCTGTGACCATGACATCTCAGACACATGTATAAGACCTTCCACTCCGGGAGCGATCTCAACAAATGCACCGTAGTCAGCCATAACCACCACCTTGCCCTTAACCTTGTCACCCACTTTCATCGTTCCGCTGAGTGAATCCCACGGATGAGGCGTAAGCTGCTTGAGACCGAGTGCTATCCTCTTCTTGTCATCATCAAAGTCAAGGATGACGACATTAAGCTTCTGGTCAAGCTGCACTATCTCTTCCGGATGGTTAACCCTGCCCCATGACAGATCAGTGATGTGGATAAGTCCGTCAACACCGCCGAGGTCAATGAAGACACCATATGATGTAATATTCTTGACTGTTCCTTCAAGAACCTGTCCTTTTTCAAGTTTAGAGATGATCTCTTTCTTCTGCTGCTCCAGTTCAGCCTCGATAAGGGCTTTGTGTGACACAACCACGTTCTTGAACTCCTGGTTGATCTTCACAACACGGAATTCCATCGTTTTGCCTACATAGACATCATAGTCGCGTATCGGCTTGACATCAATCTGTGAACCGGGCAGGAATGACTCAATACCGAAGACATCGACAATCATGCCACCCTTTGTGCGGCACTTGATGTAACCGGTAATGATTTCGTTGTTCTCGAGGGCAGAGTTGACCCTGTCCCACGAGTTGTAAGCCCTTGCCTTCTTGTGTGAAAGAACAAGCTGTCCCTTCTTGTCTTCCTGGCTCTCAACATACACCTCAACCATGTCACCCACCTTGAGGTCCGGATTGTAACGGAATTCGTTGAGACTGACTACCCCCTCCGACTTCTGTCCGATGTTGATAACCACTTCGCGGTTATTCATTGAAATAACCTTACCATCAACCACCTCATCAACGGCAACGGTTGACAGCGTCTCTTCATAAAGCTTCTCCTGGCTTGCACGGCTCTTCTCCGTAGAGAATCCGTCTTTTTCATAAGCATCCCAGTCGAACTCATCAGGTGATGCCCCTGCGGTGAATGCAACTGCAGCGGCGGCAGCAGCTTCCTCAGCAACTCTCACCTTTTTTACTTTTTTCTCTTTGAGGATCGGCCTCTCTTCAGCCACCTCTTCACCAGCCGATTCGGTAACTACTTCAGTGCCCTTTGCAACTACTTCATTTGCTTCTGTGTTTTCTGTGCTGATCTCAGCATTTGTCAGGTCTTCATTCAGGTTGTCAGCGACCTTTTCTTTTTTCTCACTCATGTTAAATTTACTTGATTGAAAATTAATAAGTTAGACATTATGTTGTTTAAAAATTGGTTGCAAAGATAGTAATTTTTTTATTCCATTGTCAACAATGATCAGATTTTCAGATGATAAGAAAATCCTCCCTCTTACCGGTAACCGGACTGATTTGATTGACACTTTTTTCTATTTTTGTCATCTGAATTAATCAGAAAACCATAAACCATGAGGATAGCTGTTGTAGGGACAGGTTATGTCGGGCTTGTTACCGGAACATGTTTTGCTGAGACAGGTGTAACAGTCACCTGCGTTGATATTGACAGGGATAAGATCAGCCGCCTGCGAATGGCAAAACCTCCGATCTATGAGCCTGGACTTGAGACAATGATACGGCGCAATGCCGAGAAAGGGAGGCTCTTCTTTACTACTGACATTGCCGAAGCAATAGACAAGTGCGAGGTGGTATTCATAACAGTTGGCACCCCTCCGGAAGAGGACGGCAGTGCTGACCTGTCTCACGTGCTCAGTGTGGCCAGAGATATAGGGCGCCACATGCAGGACTATATCCTTATAGTCACAAAAAGCACCGTACCTGTCGGAGCAGCCGAGATGGTACGGAAGGCTGTGAGCGAAGAGCTTGCTGCCAGAAACAGTAAGATTCCGTTCGATGTAGCCTCGAATCCTGAATTCCTGAAGGAGGGAGATGCCATAGAGGACTTCCTGAGGCCCGAGAGGATTGTCATAGGGGTCGATTCTGAAAGGGCTGAAGATAAGATGCGCAAGCTTTACAAGCCCTTTATCCTGAACCAGCATCCCATACTTTTTATGGACATTGCCTCGGCTGAGCTGACAAAGTATGCTGCCAATGCCATGCTGGCGACAAGGATCAGTTTTATCAACGAGATTGCAAACCTGTGCGACATCCTGGGGGCTGACGTTAACCTGGTCAGGAAAGGGATCGGGAGCGACAGCCGCATAGGAAATAAATTCCTTTACCCCGGCGTGGGATACGGCGGGTCATGCTTCCCGAAGGATATCAAGGCTCTCATCAGATCGGCAGAGGAAAGGGGTTACTCAATGAATGTCATCAAAGCCGTCGACCTGGCCAACGAGCAGCAGAAACGAAGGCTGATGACGAAAGTAACCGAGCACTTCGGACCAGATCTGACAGGGCTTCTCTTCGCTGTGTGGGGGCTCACCTTCAAGCCGCAAACTGATGACACGCGCGAGTCTCCCTCATTGGTTATAATCAACAGGCTTCTTGAATCAGGCGCACAGGTCAAAGTCTACGACCCCGCCGGCATGCCGGAAGTAATGGCAAAGCTGGGTGACAGGGTAACCTACGCCAGTGACCCCTACCAGGCAGCCGAGGGTGCTGACGCGCTGCTGCTCATAACAGAATGGGCTGAGTTCAGGCTGCCTGACTGGGACGAGGTATCTGACAAACTGAAACAGAAGATAGTTTTTGACGGCCGCAATGTCTTCGACCCTGCTGAACTGAAACGCATGGGCTTTGTATATTACGGTATCGGACGCAGATAATATCAAACACAAACATAAACCGAAGATGAAAGGCATAATTCTCGCCGGGGGCGCCGGCACAAGGCTTCATCCCATTACCGAGGCTGTCTCCAAACAGCTGCTGCCGGTATATGACAAACCGATGATCTATTACCCTCTCTCAGCCCTCATGCTTGCCGGGATACGTGAGGTTCTTGTCATCTCCACACCGCGTGACCTCCCCAGCTTCCGTGCCCTGCTGGGTGACGGATCAAGGCTGGGAATGCAGTTCACCTATCGTGAACAGCCCTCGCCCGACGGCCTTGCACAGGCTTTTATCATAGGTGAGGAGTTCATCGGCACTGACAACGTCTGTATGATACTGGGAGACAACATCTTCTACGGTCAGGGCCTCAGAGGGATACTGAAAGAGGCAGCCACACTGCAGAAGGGTGCCGTGGTATTCGGCTATTCGGTCAACGACCCGGAACGGTATGGCGTCGTAGAGTTCGATGAAAAGTACCGCGCTGTAAGCATTGAGGAGAAACCATTGAAACCCAAATCTAACTATGCCGTCACCGGACTGTACTTCTATGACAACACGGTAGCCTCACGTGCACGCTACCTGAAACCGTCACCGCGCGGCGAACTTGAGATCACTGACCTGAACAGGCTCTATCTTAACGAGGGGCTGCTCGAGGTGAAACTCCTGGGTCGTGGAATGGCATGGCTTGACACCGGCACCTTTGACAGCCTGCTGCAGGCATCAAACTTTATTGCCACCCTTGAACAGAGACAGGGGCTTAGTGCTTCATGTATCGAGGAGATTGCCTATTATAACGGCTTCATCACAAGAGAAAAACTGATTGAGCTGGCAAAGCCGCTGGCAAAAAGCCAGTACGGTCAGTACCTGCTGAAAGTGGCAAATGAAATGGACCGGAAATGAAAGTCATTAAAACTGAATTTCCGGGACTGCTCATTATAGAGCCTGACCTCTTCCAGGATGAAAGAGGCTACTTCTTCGAAAGCTATAACAGCCTGAAGTTCGGGAAGGAAGGCATTGATTATTCGCCTGTCCAGGATAATGAATCAAGTTCTGCCAGAGGGGTTATTCGTGGCCTGCATTACCAGGAGGAGCCGTATGCACAGGCAAAGCTTATCAGGGTGATCGAGGGACAGATATATGATGTTGCCCTCGATATCCGGAAAGGATCGCCTACATACGGAAAATGGTGCGGACTCATCATTGACTCCGATGCGAAGAGACAATTCATGATTCCCAAAGGATTTGCGCACGGATTCTCGGTGCTCAGCGAGAGGGCAATAGTCCTTTACAAATGTGATAATCACTATTCCCGTTTACATGAGCGGGGGATAAATGCAATGGACCCTTCGCTCAACATTGACTGGATGGTTGAGAAGGGTAAAGAGATCATAAGTTCAAAAGATTCAAAGCAACCCCTGTTCAAAGATATCTCAACAAGTTTTATCTTTAAGGGATGACAACTATTCTTGTTACCGGGTCTGCAGGACAGCTTGGCAGTGAAATAAGGGAGCGGTCAGTCCGTTACAGCGGGTACAACTTTATCTTCACTGACACCGGAGAGCTTGATATAACAGATGAAGGGGCAACGGCAAACTTCATTTCCGCTGCCGCTCCTGCCTGGATCATCAACTGTGCAGCCTATACGGCCGTAGACAGGGCTGAGGAGGAGGAGCAACTTGCAACACTGATCAATGGCAGGGGGGTTGAGAACATTGTAAGTGCCATAAGGGGAACAGGATGCCGGCTGATACATATTTCAACTGACTACGTTTTTGACGGCAGTTCACCGTTGCCCTACACAGAGGATGCTGCGATTGGACCCACGTCTGCCTACGGCCGGAGTAAGCTTGCGGGAGAGAAGGCTGCGCTTGACTGGCCTCATACAATGGTAATACGCACCTCGTGGCTCTACTCCTCGTACGGGAACAATTTCGTCAGGACCATACTCGGAAAAGCAGGCTCCGCCGAAAGTATAAATGTTGTGTTTGATCAGGCCGGTTCGCCCACCTATGCGGCAGACCTGGCTGCAGCCATAATGGAGATCATCAGCGGAGTGATACAGAACAGGCATCCATACATACCCGGCATCTTCAACTACTCTGACGAGGGAGTATGCAGCTGGTATGACATTGCAAAAGAGATAATCAGTGCAGCTGGCTCTCCTTGCGCAGTCAATCCTGTGAGGAGCTCTGCATATCCGTCAAGGGTTAAAAGACCTTCGTACAGCGTATTGGACAAGAGCAAGATCAAGGAAACATATAATCTTATCATTCCTCACTGGCGCGTCAGCCTGAACAATTGTTTAACAAAAATCAACACCATATGATCAATATCGACGAAATCAGGAAAAAGGCCACCCTATGGCTGGGAAATGAGTTTGACGAAGAAACCCGCAACGAGGTAAAGAACATGATGGAGAACGACGAGAAGGGACTCATCGATGCTTTCTATCAGGATCTCGAATTTGGCACCGGCGGGCTGAGAGGAATCATGGGTGCAGGGACGAACAGGATGAACCGCTATACTCTCGGCATGGCTACACAGGGGCTTTCGAATTACCTTAAGAAGCATGCCGCCAATCCGTCGTCCATAAAGGTGGCAATAGCCTATGACAGCCGTAACAACAGCACCTATTTTGCCAGGGTGGCGGCTGACATTTTTGTGGCAAACGGCTTCACCGCATATCTCTTTGAGTCTCTGAGACCAACACCTGTGCTCTCGTTTGCGGTACGGCATCACGGCTGTGACGCCGGAGTGATCATCACAGCTTCACATAACCCCAAGGAATATAACGGCTATAAGGTCTCATGGAACGACGGCGGACAGGTTGTCTCTCCTCATGACAGGGGCATCATTGACGAAGTCAGGAAGATAAGGTCAGTCAGGGAGATAGCATCCGGAGGCGACCAGTCAAAAATCATCTTTATAGGTGAAGAGACTGACAAAAAGTATATGGAAGAGGTGAGAAAACTAAGCCTCAACAGCGAGATCATCAGAAGGCATGCTGACATGGGCATCGTTTATACGCCGCTCCACGGAACGGGATACAAGATGGTCCCTGAGGCGCTGGCCATGTATGGTTTTACAAATATATTCCCGGTCAGGGAGCAGAGCATTACAGACGGCAACTTCCCAACACTTCATTCACCTAACCCCGAGGAACCCGGAGCTCTTGCCATGGCGCTTGACCTGGCACGCGAGAAGGGTGCCGACCTGGTGATGGCCACAGACCCTGATGCCGACAGACTGGGCATTGCCGTCAGAAAGCCGTCAGGCGAATTCGTCCTTCTGAACGGAAACCAGACAGGGGCACTGCTGACATGGTATATCATCTCGGAGAAAAAGGGTAATGGTGAACTCAAGGGTAACGAATACATAATTAAAACTATTGTTACCTCTGATCTGCTCGACAGTATAGCTGAGAAGAACGGCGTAGAATGCTATAATGTCCTGACCGGCTTCAAGTTCTTTGCAGAGATTATGAGAGACCTGGAAGGGAAGAAGAAATACATCGGAGGAGGCGAAGAGAGCTTCGGCTACCTGCCCGGCGACTATGTAAGAGACAAAGATGCAGTGTCATCATGCGCCCTAATTGCTGAGACAGCGGCATGGGCCCGTGATCATGGTAAATCATTGTGGGAACTGCTGCTCGACATCTATGCTGAGTACGGACTGTACAGGGAAAAGCTGGTCAACGTCGTCCGCAAGGGTGCCGAGGGTGCCGCGGAGATCAGGAAGATGATGGAGGACTTCAGGGGCAACCCCCCTGCCGCTATCGACGGCAGCAAGGTTGTGAAGATTAATGATTACCTGCTTCTGACATCCGCTGACCTTCTTACAGGGAAAAAGATCCCGCTGCCTCTTGAGAAGTCCAATGTGCTGCAGTTCTTCCTTGAAGACGGAACAAAGATATCTGTCAGGCCTTCAGGCACGGAACCGAAGATAAAGTTCTACTTCAGTGCCAGGACAGCTCTCGGGAATATATCGGAATTTGAAGCATCATGGAAGTCTCTCGAGGAGAGGATTGATGGCATCATTTCAGATCTGAAACTATGACCTCAGCGATGCGCAGGTTGCGCATCGCTACTCCCCTATTATCTTGATAAGCACGCGTTTGCGGCGCATGCCGTCATACTCGCCGTAGAAGATCTGTTCCCAGGGGCCGAAGTCAAGCCTGCCGCCTGTAATGGCTGCCACCACTTCGCGCCCCATCAGCTGCCGCTTCATGTGTGCGTCAGCATTGTCTTCGAACCCGTTATGGCGGTATTGTGAGTGAGGCTTCTCGGGTGCAAGCTTCTCGAGCCACACCTCGAAATCATGGTGCAACCCCCCCTCGTCATCATTGATGAACACCGAAGAGGTGATATGCATGGCGTTAACGAGCACAAGACCCTCCATTATCCCGCTGTCGCGGAGACACTCTTCAACCTGCCGGGTTATATTGATATAATCGCGCCGGTGAGGAGTCTCAATCCATATCTCTTTTCTGTACGATTTCATTGTCCTCTTTTATGAAGTTATTCAGTCAAATCTCATCCTTCTCCCCTTGCCCCTTGCTCCTCGCTCCTTGCATCACCCCCTGAACCACCTGTCAGGGAAGTTGACGAGGTAAACCTTTTCCGTAGCCCTCGTAAGGGCAGTATAGAACCACCTGAGATAATCTATCGTCGGTTCCTGGCGGCTGAACATACCCTGGTCAATAAAGACCCTCTCCCACTGCCCTCCCTGAGCCTTATGGCAGGTGACGGCATAGGCAAACTTTATCTGAAGTGCATTGTAATAAGGATCATTTCGCACCGCCTCAAACTGTTTCCTTTTTGATTTTATCCCCGGATGATCAGCCAGCACGGCGAAATAAAGTTCACGGGACTTCTCTGCGGAGAGCGACGGTGTATCCATCATCAGTGTGTCAAGCATAACCCTGGCCTCCAGCTCCCTGTCCGAATCGCGAAACCAGAGTGTCATCTCAGCAAACCTCATCCCGTATAACTCCTCATATTTTCTTATCCTGCGGACCTCTGCAATGTCGCCGTTGGCGATGAAAGAGGCTCCCTCCTCATCCTTCAGCCAGAAGTAGTTGTTCTTTACCACCATAACGATATCGCCCGAGCTAATCTCCTCGTCGCGGTAGAACACCCTGTTGCGTATACCCTGGTTGTAACGGTTGGCCAGACTGTTCGAATTCACGACCACGATAGCCCCGTCTGTGCCACACCTGTCATACGCTTCCGTGAGACGCTCGATGAGGTCGTTGCCTCCAAGCCGTTCAACATCGGTGTAACCATCGAGTGTCATCTCCGGCACTGACAGGTCGCCGTCGCTTACCTGCCGTCTCACAGCCGTGGCATTCATGAGTATGCCTGAGCCCTCGCTCTGCCTTATTACCTGACGCAGCTCGAAGGTATGTATGGCGAATCCTGTGCTCCTCAGCACCTCCTCATCGAGGGCCGGACTTACAATTGATCCCACAGGAGGCAACTGGGCCACGTCACCCACCAGGACAAGCTTGCAGTCAGTGCCGGTGTATACATACTCTATGAGATCCTCCAGCAGCCTGCCACTTCCGAACACCGATCCCTCAGAAGACTCGGCAGGTATCATTGACGACTCATCTACGATGAAAAATGTCTCCTTATGGAGGTTGCGGTCAAGGACAAACTTACCCACCCCGTCGGTAGCCGACTTCTGCCTGTAGATCTTGCGGTGAATGGTGCAGGCCTCTTTACCGGAGTATGATTGAAGCACCTTGGCAGCCCTGCCTGTCGGAGCCATCAGTACAAACCTCTGTCTGAGGGTGGAGAGTGTATTAACCAGCGATGCAATAACACTTGTCTTGCCAGTCCCGGCATAACCAGTAAGAAGAAAGATGACATCATTCGAATTTTCCGACACATATGAGGCAAGCATCCGCATGCAGTCAGACTGATCCGGTGTGGGTATGTAGCCGAGATTTTTCTCAAGCAACGAATAGATGTTCTCCTTTCTCATTTTCTTTGAACAATCCGGATATCAGTCTGCTTTTTTTTTAAATTTGCACAAAGTTACTCAAACATTCCATCAGAAAAGATATGAAAACGGCTCTCAACATTGTATTTGCAGTAATCATTGTGGTACTTGCCTATTTCCTGGTCGAAAGCATCATGGAACCGATAAGGTTCAACAGGGAAAAAGATGCCAGGGAAGCTGCCATAAAGGAGCGACTTATTGACATCAGAACAGCACAGGAGACCTTCAAGGCAGTGAAAGGGTACTATACCGGCAGTTTTGATACGCTGATCACCTTCCTCACCACCGACTCCCTGCCGCTCATTTTCCGCCTCGGCTCCCTGACCGATGAGATGATAGCTGACGGCATCACCAGCGAAAAAGAGGCCGTAAGAAAGGGACTGATAAAGAGAGACACTTCATATATACCGGTAAGAGACTCGATCTTCCACCAGGGATATCCTCTTGAATCACTGAGGTTTGTCCCTGGGATGGAAAATACTGAGTTCCAGATGTCAGCCACAAAGGTGATGACAACATCACTGGTACTGGTAAATGTGTTTGAGGCATTTGTTCTTAATGACGTCTTCCTGAAAGACCTTAACCGCCAGCTTGTCGTCAACTATAACGAACAAAGAGTCAAAACCACCGGCTTCCCCGGCATGAAGGTGGGTGATGTGAAGGTCCCCAACAACAATGCAGGGAACTGGGAGGACTGATGACTCAGTCGCAGAAATATCCAATGGAGCTCTTCGACGAGACCCTTGACATAAACGCGACCGAAAATTACGATCTCAGTCTGGAACTGTCGGAAGACGGACTCTCTTTGGCTGTTCTTGATCTGCTTCGGGGAAAATATGTCCTTCTCAGGCACTACCCTATTGATATTCACGGAAACAACGCGCCAGGATCACATGCCGAAATAATCGGATCGGATGATTTCCTGAGAAAACATTTCCGGAAGGTCTTTATCATAACACCTTCTCCTCACTTTACACTTGTTCCGTCTGCTGTCTTCGATCCGTCACTCAGGGATGACTATTTCCGTTTGAGTCACAGCACCCGGCCTGACACCAGGATAACAGCCAATAATCTCCCTTTTCCGGGTGCAGCAGTGCTTTTCGCCCCAGAGAGGGAAGTAAGTGAGGCGGCATCGTCACGATGGCCCGGCGTGACCCCCTGGCACCATACGAAACCTTTGCTGCAACATATTTCCGCGGCATGCCGCTCTTCAGAGGAACGTCATATTCATCTTCACTACGAAAAGAGCTTCATCACGTTAATTATTGCTGAAAAAAGAACCCTGTCCTTCTGCAACAGTTTTATGTGTCCCGATGCTTCAGATGCAGGTTATTATCTGTTCAATGTGCTTGAGAGCCGCGGCATAAAATCAGATGAGTCAATTCACCTCAGCGGCACTGTTGAGCCGTACGGTGAAGCCCATCTGGCAATATTAAACTATGCTGAGAATGTTAAGTTTGCCTCTCCGGTGATTAGACAGGGATTCAGCTATGTCATGCATGATACAGCTCACCACCGGTGGCTCAATCTTTTTACTGCCGCATCGTGCGAATAATAGGGGGAGAGTTTAAAGGAAGGCATATCGATCCGCCGGCAGGCTTCAGAGCCCGCCCTACTACTGACTTTGCACGTGAGAGCCTGCTGAACATACTGAATAACAGGTATGATTTCACTGCCGTGTCCCTGCTCGATCTTTTTGCCGGATCCGGTGCTATCAGCTATGAATTTGCCTCACGGGGATGCAGGGAGCTTGAACTTGTAGAAACTGACAGGCGCTATTGTGAATTCATCAGCACTTCATTCCGCACTCTCGGGATCAGGTCAGCAAGAGTACACAGGATAGACGTCCGTGACTGGCTGAAGATATGCCATAAAGAATATGATATTATTTTTGCCGATCCACCATACTCGCTTTCATGGTTGAAAGAGCTCCCTGATATGGTTCTTGCCTCAGGAGCCGTGCACAAGGAAAGCCTGTTTATTCTTGAGCACCCAAAATCGTTTGATTTCAGCAGGCATGCTGCAATAAAGGACCACAGAAAATACGGGAACGTAAATTTCAGCTTTTTCCAGCCGGCTCTCTAGAAAATTTGTTAATGATTGGTTAATGATCCGCATTTTATCGGTTAATCATGATTGTTTTCATGACAGGGATGCCGCATAAAGGATATTTTCCGGTCTTTATATGTGAATTGAATTCTTTATTAACTCAAACCTTTTGACACATGAGAAAACTACTACTAACCAGTTTGATCTTCTTTTCAATGGTTCTTTCGCTGCTGGCTCAGCAAAAAACCATTACAGGAGTGATCACAGACAAGACTGATGGCTTGCCTATTATAGGGGCAACCATACAGGTCGAGGGTACATCATCAGGGACCGTTACCGACCTTGACGGCAAGTACTCGATCAGCGCAGCCCCAGGGGCTATTCTCGTTTACAGGTTCATCGGCATGAAGCCACAGCAGGTAACTGTCGGTGCTGATAATGTGATAAACATTATAATGGAACCTGATGATATAGGTCTTGACGAGATCGTCGTGGTAGGATACGGCTCAGCCATCAAGAGGGAGCTTACCGGCTCCATCACCAAGGTAGAGACCAGGGGCATAGCCGAGATGCCGACTGTCAGCTTTGAGTCAGCAATACAGGGCAAGACCTCCGGCGTTTTCATCGAGCAGGCCAGCGGCAAACTGGGAGAAACCGTAAAAATGAGGATCAGGGGGTCATCATCAGTGTCAGCAAATAACCAGCCCCTGTATGTGGTTGACGGCGTGCCCATTACCACCCAGAGTCTCTCAAACGAAGATAACCAGCCTACAAGCCCCCTGGCTGACCTGGCAATGACGGATGTGGAGTCCATCCAGATACTCAAGGATGCCTCAGCAGCCGCCATCTACGGTTCAAGGGCATCAAACGGCGTGGTCATTATTCAGACAAAGAGGGGAAAGAGCGGAGCAACGAAGTTTGACGTTCAGTACACCACCGGCATCAGCGAACCCAGCAGGCTCATGGAATGGCTGAATGCTGATCAGTATCTCGAACTGTTTAATGAGTCAATGGACAACGTTTCCGACGACGATGGTTTAGTCTGGGGCTGGTTACCAAAAGATGAATTCTGGGAGTACTTTGTCGGGTCACAATGGGATGACGGCTATGATACCGACTGGCAGGCAGAAGCCTTCCAGAAAGGCTCTCTCAACAGGATCAATCTTTCAGCCAGCGGCGGAACAGGCAACACTACATTCTACAGCGGCGTAAGCTATGACGATACAAAAGGTATACTTCGTGGCAACACCATGAACAAGCTCAGCGCACGTTTAAACCTTGACCAGAAAGCAACTGAGAAATTTAGCTTCGGGATGCAGATGAACATCATCAGAACAGAGATGGAAAGGGTAGAGAATGACAACGCCTATGCCACTCCCCTGCAGCTTGTAGCCCAGACGCCACTGACGACGGTCTATGATCCGGAGACGGGTGAACTCAATACAAACACCATTTATTACAACGGTCTTATATCGCTCAGGGACGGATCCAACAACCAGACTTCCTTCAGGTCTCTTGTAAACCTCAACGCACAATACAATATCTTCAAGAATCTCGCTTTCAGGAGTGAGTTCGGGACAGACATCTACGACCTCAGGGAGAAGAACTTCTTCGGACGCGAAACAATTGGTGCAGGTCCTGCCGGCGAGGCCCAGAACCGCTCTGTAAGGGTCATTAACTACAACTGGGAGAACTACCTCACCTATAACAAGGCATTCGGCGTTCATAACATCAACGCCGTTGGCGGCATGTCATACCAGCAGGCCAACTCCACAGGTTCAAATATTTATGGGAAGGGATTCCCCACAGATGATTTCACTAACATTGAAAATGCAGCAGAAGCAACTGACTTTTCAAGCTGGGAAGATGCTTCCTCGTTCCTGTCTTACTTCGCCCGTGCCAATTACAAGGCAAATGAGAAGTACTTCTTTACAATCAGCGGACGTGTAGACGGATCATCAAGGTTCGGTGTAGACAACCGGTATGGGTTCTTCCCTGCAGGATCGGCAGGATGGATCATCACCCAGGAGGATTTCATGGCAGGTATTAAAGATGTCCTCAGCTACCTTAAACTGAGAGCAAGTTATGGTCTGACAGGTAATTCAGGTATTCCTGATTATGCCCACCTCGCACTTTACACAGGCGTCAACTACGCAGGCAGAAACGGGCTTGAAGCCACTCAGCTTCAGAGCCGCGAGCTGGGATGGGAGACTACAGCGCAGATGGATATAGGCATCGACTTTGGCTTGTTCAACAACAGGCTGACCGCTGAGGTCGACTATTACCGGAAGAATACTACAGACCTTCTCCTTTACCGGACCCTGCCGGGTACCTCCGGCTTCACCGGGGTCTGGAGCAACGTCGGTGAGCTTAAGAACAACGGAGTGGAATTTTCACTGCATGCAAATATCCTCACCGGCGAGCTTATCTGGACGATGGATTATAACATGGCATTCAATGAAAATACTATCATAAGCATCGACGGCCCGGAAATTACACCGAACGGCTTTAACTACGTCATTGAAGGCCAGCCCATAGGTGTTTTCAAAATAGTGAAGTATGCAGGGGTGGATCCGGACAATGGAGATGCATTGTACTACCTGGGACCTGACAGCAACGAGACTACCAACAACTATAATCTTGCCGAACCGCAGATAGTTGGCTCGCCCAATCCGGACTTCACCGGAGGCTTCAGCAACTACTTTAAGTACGAAGGTTTTGATCTGAACATACTTACAAGCTTCGTATACGGTAATATGGTATATAACGGCGCCGGCGTCTACCAGTCTGCAAATGCTGACTGGTTTGACAACCAGACCGTTGATCAGATGAACAGATGGCAGAACCCGGGCGATATAACAGATGTGCCGCAGGCACGCCTGGGTGACGGAAATGGTACCAAGGCATCAAGCAGATACCTCTCAGATGCCTCTTACTTCAGGCTGAGGAGCATTAACCTGGGATACAATCTGCCGGCATCAATTGTAAGCAAAATGAAGATGTCGTCACTCAGAGTGTACTTCGGCGTTCAGAATCTTTACACCTTCACCAATTACAAGGGATGGGACCCCGAAGTGAACTATACCGGTACTAACCGCAGTACCCAGAACACGAACATTATCCAGGGCTACGACTTCTATACGGCACCACAGGCCAGAACATATACCCTTGGTATTAACCTCTCATTCTAACCTTAAAGAACTATGGTCATGAAAAATATGATAACAATAAATAAAATATGGATACTGCTGGTGCCCGTGCTTGCGCTTCTCTTCTCATGCAGCGAGAAGCTTGACATCAAGCCCAAGCAGTCGATTGATGCAGAGGCGGCTCTTACAACCTCTGACAATATCCAGGCGACACTTATCGGAGCCTATCTTACAGCCCGCAGCGCAAACCTCTTTGGGTCACAGTTCAACGAATACAGTGAGCTCTATGCTACTACCGGTGATATGATATTCATCGGTACATATCAGCAGCCCAGGGAATTCGAAGACAAAGAAGCTACGGTAACTAACAGCTACGTTTCAGGAACCTGGATTGATGGTTACAAGCTGATAAATATCTGCAACACTCTCCTTGATGAAGAGACCCTTGCCATCCTCGATGATGAGGACAAAATAAGAGTCGAAGGGGAAGCACGTTTTCTGAGAGGATGGGTGATGTTTGAGATGATAAGATACTTCGGATTGCCTTATGAGCCCGGACAGGCAAACAGCCAGCCCGGTATACCTATTCTTCTTACTCCTACCAAGGATGTGTCTGATGCAGTGAAAGTTGCGAGAAATACGGTAGCGGGGTGCTATACACAGATAATTGCAGACCTTGTTGCTGCACGCGACCTTCTGCCACCTGCAAATGATGTGTATGCCACCAGATGGTCTGCAAGAGCTGTTCTGGCAAGGGTTTACCTCCAGACAGGCCAGTATTCTGCAGCCGCCACTGAAGCTAACTTCATAATTCAGAACGGACCCTTTGCTCTCGTAGGGCACCCTCTTCAGGCTTTCAACAATACATCAAATTGTCCTGAGGATATTTTTGCCCTCCAGAATAATGTGGCATCCAACACCTCATGGCTTTCAGTAATGTATGCCTCACTGAACGGTATGGGCAGGGGCGACTATGAGATCCAGCAGGTGTTCCTTGACAAGTTCAACCCTGCTGACCTGCGCGGCATGTTTCAGGAGGATACCGAAGAATCCTATACCATCGACAATATTACTATGATGTATTACAAGGGTGTAGGTACAATAATAAACAACGGCGGTATCAATACTGCAAAATGGGGCGACTACTACGCCAATATCCCGCTCATAAGGCTGGCTGAGATGTATCTCATAAGGGCAGAGGCCAACTTCGAGGATCCGGGCGCTGACATTGGTCCCAGGACACCAACGCAGGACATCAACACGGTACGGGCAAGGTCAAATGCTCCGCTCTACACCGGCACGGTAACAAGGCAGCAGATCAGGGATGAGCGCTATTTTGAGCTATGCTGGGAGGGTCACAGGCTCCATGACCTGAAGAGATGGAAAGTAAATATCGCAAGTTACCCGTATAACGCAGGTAACCTGATACTTCCAATACCTTTCAGGGAGATGGAGGTCAATGACCTGCTTGTACAGAACGAATGGTATACAAAATGATGAAGAAATATCCGTGTGGCGACGCCCGGACCGGGCGTCGCCACACGGATCAATTTGATTCATTTATATAGAGACGTTGCATGCAACGTCTCTATTGTTTTATAGCAATTTAATCGCATTAACAACCCGCTCCGGCGTAAAGGGTACACGGAACAGCCGGGCACCCGTGGCATCGAATATCGCATTGCCCACTGCGGCACCGACAGCAATGATAGCAGGCTCACCTCCCCCCTGCGGAGCCTGGTCCTGCCTGTCAAGGATGACACACTCTATCTTCGGCAGCCATGAGAACCTGGGTATCTGGTAAGTGTCAAAATTCCTGTCGGCTATTTTGCCGCCCTCAAACTTCAACTCCTCGGTCAGCGTATATCCCAGGGCCATGGTGATGCACCCCTCCATCTGTATCAGTGAACCTTGCGGGTTGACGCAGAGTCCCATATCCTGTGAGGCAACAACACGTTTGACCTTCACCTTGCCAGTGGAAGCATCTACCTCCACCTCAGCAATCTCAGCCACCCATGTACCTGCATCGGTGCCGCAGGCTATCCCTATGCCTCTTCGCGACGGTGTTTTTGCAGGTGTGTACCCGAATTTCTCTGCTGCCGACTTAAGGCAGGCGATCATCTTTTCATCCTTGAGATTCATCAGCCGGAACTCCAGGGGATCAATCCCTGCTGCCGCAGCCATGATATCTATCTGTGTCTCCCTCGCGAAGGTGTTTGTGTTGTTGTTCGGCGCACGCCAGGGACCGGTGGCAAACGGATGAACCCTGTAGGCTGCCCTGTTCTCTCCGTAACTTGTCGTTCTGGCGTTGGGAACATTATAGATGGTCTCCGCTCCCCTCGTACCTGCAAGATAGACATGGTAATCCCACAGCTTGATCGATCCGGTTTTATCAATCCCTGATCTTACTTTGACAACAGAAACCGCATGAAAGGTATCGTAGAAAAACTCCTCATCGCGTGTCCATGCCAGCATCACCGGCTTACCGGTCATCTTTGCAAGCTTCGCTGCCTCAACCCCCTGCTGGTTTGCAGCCTTGCCCCCAAAGCCACCACCGACGAACGGAGTTATCACCCTCACATTCTCGCGTGTCATACCCAGTTCTCTGACTATACCGTCCTGAAGGCCGAAAGGGGACTGTGTTGATGCCCATACGGTAACCTTCTCCCCCTCAAAGCGGGCAAGGGCCGTGTGCGTCTCTATCGGAGCATGGGCCAGGTACGGATCGTGGTATTCACTCTCAAACACCTTGTCGCACTGCAGCCTGGCCGCCTCAATGTCACCAGTAGTCCTGACAACATTGGTTCTGAATTCACCCTTGTTGATAAAGTCATAGACCGTCTTGTCATTGACTTGCAACTCATTATATGAATATTCAGCCCTGATCTGCACAATTGCCAGGTCAGCCTTATCGCGGTTCTCGCTGATCACTGCTATGAAATCGCCCTCCCGTACTACCGTGACACCGTCAATCTTTTCCGCCCCTGAGACATCGACCGATTCCAGCTTTGCGCCATGTGACGGCGGCCTGAGGATCCTGGCATGAACCATCCCGGGAAGTGTAAGGTCCCCCGTATATTTTGTCCTTCCTGTCACTTTTTCATAGGAGTCGGAGCGCATCAGCGGCTTGCCAACCTGCGTATAGGCTGTATAATCCTCAGGCAAAGGCTTGGGATCAAGGTATTTTTCAAGCTTCTGCCCCTTTGCCAGTTCAGCGTATGTTACACTCTTCGCATTGTTCATAGTATCAACAACCACCCCGTCTTTTACTTCAAGTTGAGATGCAGGTACGCCAAGGCGCACCGAGGCCATCTCCACGAGCACTGCCCGCGCCTCGGCAGCAGCAGCCCTCATGTTCGGACCAAAGGCCCTTGTAGTGAGTGAGCCCCATGTACCCGCATCGTAGGGACACAGGTCAGTATCTCCCATTATCATCTTCACCTTCAAAATGGGTACGTTGAGTTCCTCGGCCATCATCTGCGGCAGGGAAGTGATGATACCCTGTCCCATCTCTATCTTACCTGTAAAACAGGTTACTGTGCCGTCTTCAGCTATCTGAAGGAAGGCATTGT
>Ga0209450_10000604_pt1 | contig 18180 bp, 17 predicted proteins | sample FrelakmetLWP11LW_FD_187149 | JGI IMG/M metagenome (GOLD analysis project Ga0209450, IMG submission 187149) | Freshwater lake sediment microbial communities from the University of Notre Dame, USA, for methane emissions studies - LWP11 LW (SPAdes)... | ecosystem: Environmental > Aquatic >...
TCCTTGAAATGAGCAGGCCGGGAGACTGGCCGCCACTGGCGGCCTTGGAACGAAAGAAAAGATGCCAATGGACCATTGACCCGTTTTGGCTATACCATATTGCCTGCATTGGGAGAGACCCTATGATTCGAGCAAAACTCTGGTTCCGATGTGCTGCCATGCACGATCCCGTGACCCCTGTCCTCGTTCAACCCGCCGTGATCGGCTGGGAGGCCCAAAAAAGACGGGTGGACCTCACGATTGAGCGCGCATTCAAAGGTGATGAACTCGTCATGAGAATGAAGGGGTGGGTCACGACGGATGTGAAAGACGTCGTGGATGTCGTCAAAAAACACGGCTTCCTGAAAGTGCTCGATGATCGAGATCTCGTGGTGGAATTGGAAACCCAAAAGGACTACGACGCTCTCGCACGCGATCTTGAGGCCAAGTTCGGCGACCAGATGAACCTGGAAAAAGCCTAACTTGCCGCGCCTTGAAAGAAGACAAGGGCCCTATGGATGAGACAGAGCTTATCGTACACCCTATTGACGGGATCCTCGATCTGCACACCTTTCAACCAAAAGAAGCGGCTTCGGTTGTAGGTGAGTACCTGCTGGCTTGCCGGGAAAAAGGGATTCTCGAAGTGAAAATCATTCATGGCAAAGGGCGCGGGGTTCTCCTTCGAACCGTGCACGCTCTCCTTGAAAAGCATCCTCTGGTTCTGAATTTCAAACTGGACACCGAGGGATCGGGGTGGGGAGCCACCATTGTTTATTTAAGAAAGAATACAGAAGACAGCAGACAGTAGACAGAAGGAAGAGAAAGAAAACTTGTCACTTTCAAGAAATCGACTAGATCAAGGACACAACCCCCATTTAGTGTAACATTCGGGCAATTCTATCAGGCGGAGTCATATGGTGGATTGGACTGAGGAGGCAAAGCAGGCCGTCGCTCGCGTCCCCAGGAATCTGCCCTTGTTGAACACCCTAGGAATGACTAGATTTTGTTTCATACGGAACAGGTTCTCACCTCCTGTCTGAACCTTTGCGATACCGGAGGAAGTTCCCATAAAAGCATTGAGAGAGGAGAATCCCATGGAAGATGTCTGTTACACGAGAGAGGCGGCGCTGGAAAGAGCCATTGGAATCGAAGCGGCAGGTTTCGAGGTTTACAGGAACACCTATCTGAGGGCAAAAGACCGTGTGGCCAAAGACCTTTTGCGCGATTTGGCCTTAGATGAACTGAGGCACAAATACATTCTTGAGAAAGCCTTCTTCGAAGAAACGGTTCTCCTTCATGATTCAGGAGCCAAATCAGGACCTAGCATGAAGTTCTCTCTCTTATTCGAGGAAAAGCCTCTGAACCCCAATGCCACGGTTCAGGAGGTGATGATCTACGCGATTCATGAAGAAAAGCGAGCCGTGGATTTTTACAGAAATTCCGCGGAGCAGTGCGGAGATGCTCCTATGGCCGGGATGTACAGGAAACTCGCAGAAGATGAAGAAGGTCACCTTGCCCGCCTGGAAGACCTTTATGAAAAGATCTACTTGAAGGACATGTAGCCAAAGAGGGAGGAGGCACCCATGAAAAGAGTCAGTCTTTATGAGTCGAGCGGGTTTGAAGAAAAGGCGCTCAAACGGTTCCTTGTCCACGAATCCCCTTACTTCAAAATCATCAATTTCAATTTCAGGCCCGGACAGGAACTCCCCATTCACAGTCATGACATTGAAGGCCAGTTGACCATCGTCATTATCGAAGGGGTCGGGGAGTTTCTCGGAAAAGACGGCGCCACGCTTCCAGCGAGAGCAGGAGACGTGCTGGTGAGTGACATCGCAGAGCCCCACGGACTGAGGGCAAAGAGCGACCTGCGGGCTCTGGTCACCATCGCGCCACCCATTTGAACGGAGTCTTCCATGGCTAAGAAAGTGGTCATTGACGAAGAGGAATGCATCGGTTGCGGCAACTGTGAGGACGTCTGTCCCGAAGTGTTTAAACTGGATAAAGACAGAGAGAAATCAGAAGTCGTCAAACCCGAGGGCGGCCCTGTGGAATGCATCGAGGACGCCATGGAAGCCTGCCCTGTGTCCTGTATCCACTGGGATTAAAGAAATCGCCTTCTTCCGTTTTCCACCCCGCGATGAACCAAGGAGGGTTCCCTGAAAGGGAAAACGCATGGGTATTCCGGGCAATCTTCTGACCACCGCCATGGCCGTGATGCCTCACACGGATGTGGACAGAGCCTTGAACGTTGCTCTTTCTCTTGACATCCCCTTCTGGCCGCAGCTGCCGCGATACAATTATTACGAGGACATGTACGTTCAGGCTTCCGAGCACTTCCCGGGAATGGTGCTGGATCTGGAAAAAAGGACGCTCCGCTTCTCCCTGGAGAAGTTCATGACGGAGTTGGAAGAGACCATGTCTCATTTCGAGGAGCCTGAGTACTTTGACATCAGTGACACCTACTCGGTGGTCTATAAGAAGTTCCTTCAGTTGGATTTCTCCAACCGCCCGGCGATCCGCGGTCAGCTGGAAGGCCCTATCAGCTTCGGACTGAATGTCCACGATCAAGACAACCGACCCATTCTTTTTGACGACACGGTTCGGCCTTTCATGTTGGAATTCATGGCCAAAAGGGTCAATGTTCAGCTCACGCGGCTTAAGGCCCTTAATCCCAATGCGTTCATGTTCATCGATGAACCGGGGCTCCAGTTTTTGTTCAGCGCCATGGCAGGTTACGGAGACCGGGCGGCGAGGCAGGACATGGAGACCTTTTTCTCCATGATCCAAAGACCCCGCGGAGTGCACCTGTGCGGCAATCCGGATTGGGATTTTCTGCTGGGCCAAGACCTCGACATTCTGTCCATGGACATTTACTCGAACGGTGAGGTGTTCGCATCTTATGCAGCCTCTATACGTAGGTTCCTGGATCGGGGCGGGGTCATCGTGTGGGGCATTGTGCCCACCAATTTCGAGCCTTTTGAAAAGGAGAGCATGATCTCCCTGGAGAAAAGGCTTGAAGAGGTTTGGGCCAGGCTCCATGGCAAGGGCATTGACCGCGAGTTCTTGCTGTCCAGGAGCCTGCTTTCTCCGGCCACTTGCTGCCTGGTGAATCCGGACGGTGAGAAAACCGTGGAAAAAGCCTTCGAGGTGATCCGGCATCTCTCCGAGTCCCTGCGCGAAAAATATCATCTGCGGTAGCATTTCAGCTTTTTGAAATGGTCCCACATCTTCGGGCTGTTGCCCAAGTAATCAAATTAGCGTGCAGAGCTGGATGAGGGTGCCTTTTCTTCCATACCGGGGCTCACGGCACTTCAGAGCGATTTGGGCAACAGCCTATCTTTTATTCCCCCACTCATACCTTCAAAAAGGGTGGACTTTCATCGCGATTTATGAGATATTATCGCCACCTATAGTATCGGAAAAATCCTCGGAACAGGGGTGAACCTATGGCAGAGGCACAGCGGCGGAAGTGGGATCGGAAGGAGACGCTGAATCTTGTGGATTACGTCATTTTGGGGGAAGACGGGGTATTTCTCAGCCGGGGAATGGGACGCACTCGCAACGTGAGTGAAGGCGGCCTTCTTCTCGAAACCCATCGTGCTCTGAAGGAAGGAGAAGAAGTTCTGATCACTCTCGGACTGAAAGAAGACGTGGTCAGGTTGAGAGGCCGAGTCGTCCACCAGGCGCCGCCAATGGATGAGTATCGTCACTGTGCCGGAGTGAAGTTCACCCACATGAACAAAGAGGATAGAGAATTACTGAAAAGGTACATCGTCGCTCTTAGCGACCGTTGACAAGCCTGACTTTTTGCTTTCTCCAATAGCCGCCGTGGTCGGCCTTGCTATCGTTGCCTGCATTGACAAGCAGTTCTCCGCTCCCTAACTTGAGTCATACCAAAAAGTTAACTCCATGAAAAGGGGGATCGGCTTATGGCACTCCTAACGATATCCGGCGGTATGGGTTGCGGCGCTGATAAAGTCGCTCGTTTTGTTGCGGATAAAACCAAGGGGCCGCTTTATGACGACCAAAAACTCCAGGTCGAGGCGATCAAGCTTGGTCTTCGCTCTCAAGAATTAAAGGGGTTTGACGAGAAAGCCCCTGGCTTTTTTGATTCCCTCAGAGGATACAATCCCGAGCTTTACATCGACCTCATGGAGTCCGTGATCTACGAGGTCTCCCGTTCTGGCAATGGGATCATTCTTGGTCATGGGAGCCAATTGCTTCTCAGAGACTTCGGGTGTGCGCTCCATGTCCTCATCCTCGCCTCAGAGGACTATCGCATCAAACAGGTGATGGCAAACCACGGGTTGAGCGAGAAGGCGGCCGAAAAAATGATCGCCAAAAGCGACAGTGAGCGCCGCGGCTTCATGCGATTCGCCTTTAAAATGGATTTGGACGACATGTCGTTGTACGACCTGGTCATTAACCCGGAAAAGTTGGGCATTGAAGGAGCCGGCCGGCTTATTCTGGAAGCCCTTGAGGTCCAGGCCGTGAAGGAATGCAGTTTGACCGCCCTCGAAACCATGGAGCGAATGGCCCTTCTGAAAAAAGTCCAGGCAGCGCTTCTCAAAGAGCACTTTGGTTCCGCCCAGTTCAATGTGGATGTGCCGGAAAAGGGTGTGGTCCACCTTTTCGGTTTCGCGGTGAACCAGGAAAAGAAGAGTCAGATGATCGCAGCAGTCAAAAAGGTGACCGGGGTCTCCAAGGTTAAAGACGAGATCGGCATACTGCCGCCCGGGGGCTACTAATAAGCGGGGGTTGCCGGATTAATGGCAAGGGTCACCGTAAGGAGAATCTTTGTTCTATTGCTCTTCATCGGGGCAGCGGTCTTCGGTGCTGCATGCGAACAAAGCCTCGTTTCAAAGCCCTCACAGCCGGTTGACGACTTTGCCGAGGTGATCACGCCACCCTATGAAAAGCGGATAAGCAGCCTCGCAAGAGAGTTGTTCACCAAGACAGGTGTCGAGCTGGTCCTGGTAACCCGGTCCGATCTCGCAGGAGCCGATCCCAATGAATACGCCCATCGCCTTTACAACGAGCGGGGCCTAGGGAAAACAGGCGAGGATCGAGGAGTCTTGATTTTGGTAAGCGTGAGGGAGCAGAAGATGCGCATCCGCACGGGAACCGGCCTCAAAGCGATTCTTCCTCCACGCCAGATCGGGGAAATCCAGGACCGTTTTGCGGCACCTCTTCTCAAGCAGAACAACTATGACGATGGATTGCTGAACGCAGTCGTGGCCATCGCAAAGATCATCGCCAAGCAATCAGGTGTAACCCTCAAGGAACCCTGAACAGAACAGCCGGATTATCTTGAAAAGGTCAGAAGCATCTGCAGGACCTTGTTGAAGATGAATGCCTTCACGGTGTGCACACGCTCTTCAATGACTTCATCGACTTCAAAGGGAAGGGAGTCAAGAGCTCTTTTGGTGAGACCGCCGCCGCAGGGCTTGTATCGAGGGAAAACCTTCTTTTCAAGAAGCAAAACTTCAGCCCCTGCTTTGGCGAGCAAATAGGCAAGAACCGCACCGGCTGGACCTGCTCCCACTATGACGACATCATATCTCATAGGGCCTGCCTTGTGATCATCAAGCAGTTCCGGAAGCTGGTGGTAATGTACTCCTTTCTTCAGGGGGCGTCAATTCCGCAACCTTGACAAGAAGGCCCCTTTCTCGGACAATACTTGCTATACTAACTCTCCCTTCCTTCGTTCTTTCTCTACCAAGAAAATACGCCCGCCCCTACGTGTTCATGTGCGGGGGCGATAAGGTCTATGTGTCATGAGCGTTTGCGGGAAGCTATCCTGCGAATGCATCGCCAATGGGAGCAAACCATGGAGACGACGCGCAGAGATTTCATCAAGGCTTCTCTCGTCTTGGGCGGTTCGCTCCTTGTGAATCCCGCCGCTCTTTGTGCGTCTGCAAAAAAAGGAGAATTGTGGGAACCGGCGTATAAGAAGCTTGACCGGGAGGGTAAGTTTGGCCTGAGAATCAAAGAAGCCTACGCCCGATTCGAGAACTGCAGCCTCTGCCCCCGGGAGTGCGGGGTGAATCGAATCAAAGGGGATGTCGGCTTTTGCAGGGCTCCGGTCAAGCCCGTCGTCTACGGGGCCCACCCTCATTTTGGAGAGGAAATGCCGCTGGTGGGACAGGGAGGGTCGGGGACGATTTTCTTTTCCAATTGCAATCTCCGGTGTGTCTTTTGCCAGAACTGGCCCATCTCTCACGAGGGCGAAGGGAAAGCGATCCGTGATGAGGATGTGGCGGACCTGATGATGAAGCTCCAAGAAATGGGGTGTCACAACATCAACTTGGTCACCCCGACGCACGTGATGCCCAACATCGTCAATGCCACCCGGATTGCCCTGAACAAAGGACTGAACCTCCCGCTCGTTTACAACACAAGCGGGTATGAGCGGATCGAAATCCTCAAGATCCTGGACGGCATTGTGGATATTTATATGCCGGACATGAAGTACATGGACCCTGACAAAGCGGCCAAGTACTCCGCAGGAGCATCGGACTATCCTGAAGTGACGAAGAAAGCGATCGTTGAGATGCAGCGCCAGGTCGGGGAACTGAGGGTCGACGGCAGGGGCGTCGCCCTGCGCGGTCTGCTGATCCGGCACCTGGTCATGCCCAACCGGGTGGCAGGGACAGAGAAGTTTGTCCAGTGGGTGGCCCAAACCCTTCCCAAGTCCACTTACGTGAACATCATGCCCCAGTACCGCGTGGAGTACAAAGCCTTTGAACACCCGGAAATCGCTCGGGGCATCACGGTTCAGGAATTTCTCGAAGCCATGGACTGGGCGGAGAAATACGGCCTCACCAACCTCGACCCTCATTCCATCGCGGTAAAAAAGGTCTACGACAGAAGCAGGTCGGGATAGGATCATCGGTGCAAGGTACACGGCGCACGGTACACGGAAAGAGCGGTATAACGGGTTACTGAGCCGTGCACCCTGTGCCGTGCGCCTGCCCGCAAATGGACAAAGCCCAAATGATGTCACAAAGACCGGGCGACTACCGTGTCTCGCTACGACGTCCTCCATATTCCCGGAATCGACTTTCCGCAATAGCCGCACCCGCCTTCTTTCATTCGGACCTCCCTGATCATATACCCTGTCCTCTGAATGATCGGTTTCTTACACCCCGGGCAATAGGTGCTCCAGGCTTCGTGTGCGGGCACGTTGCCGATGTAAACGTACGCCAGCCCGGCGGACAGCGCGACCTCCCTGGCCTTTTCAAGGACCGAAACGGGTGTGGGAGGGATCTTCGTGAGTCGATAGAGGGGGTAGAACCTTGAGAAGTGAAGCGGCGTATCCGGCCCCAGATTTTTCTTTATCCACAGGCACATCTCTTTGATCTCTGAGAGGTCGTCGTTCTTGGTGGGAATCACCAGGTTGGTGATCTCCACATGGATTTCTTGCTTTTTAAGGGTCTTCAGAGTCTCGAGAACCGGAGAAAGGGAGCCGCCGCACAATTCCTGATAAAAGGAGTCGGAGAATGCCTTGAGGTCGATGTTGGCCGCGTCCAGGATTCGGCAGAGGTTTTGAAGCGGTTCAGGATTGATGAACCCATTGGAGTGCATCACATTCATAAGACCGGCTTGACGGGCGGCGCTGCCCACATCGAGCATGTACTCGTAAAAGACGGTGGGCTCCACATAGGTATGCGCGATGGACCGTGCTCCCATTTCCTTTGCTTTCCTGACGATGAGTTCCGGCGGCGCGTCGTAGCTGTAAACCTCTTCGGGCGAAGCCTGGGAAAACTCCCAGTTCTGACAGAACTTGCAGTGCAGATTGCATCCCGCCGTGGCAATGGAGAGCGCTGTTGAGGCGGGCAACACATGAAAGAGGGGTTTTTTCTCGATCGGATCCAGATGAATGGCGCAGGGGTTTCCGCACACAAGGCTGAAAAGCCTTCCGTCGCGATTCTCCCTCACCTTGCAAAAGCCTCTTTGGCCCGGAGGGATAAGGCATCCCCTGGGACACAGCTCGCAGCGAACCGCTCCTCCCTCGAGCGGTTGGTACCAAGATGAAAGCCTGGTCTTGATCAGCCCCTTCTGAGGGGCTTGGGCAAAAGCTTTTCCTGGAGCCCCGGATGGAGAGGGGAAGCAAACGGCGCAAAGCCCTGCCCCGCAGAGTTTAAGGAAGTCCCTTCTCCCTCCTTTCTTGCCTCGGTCCATAGACCCTGAGCCCTCTCCTGTTGCCCTGGTTATTTTCTACGGTAGTGGCTGTGATGTCACGCCGAATCTGCAGCCCCACCAGGCCGTGCTCCGCATTTGTCCGCCCCCTTGAACTGTGGTAGTAAGACATTTTATGCCAAAAAGAAAGCTGCAGCAAAAACTTCTCTTCCTCCAACTGCCGCGCCTTGAGAACGACACAGCAGCAGGTGAAAATCTGCCCTTGGCCCCCCGCTATTTGCTCCACGCTGCGGAGCGCGCCGGTCTTTCCTCGAAATATGAACCACGGTGGCTGACGCCTGACGAAGAGGAACTCGACGACCGGCATCTTCTCGAAAATATTCTCGACTGGCAGCCCAATATTATCTGCTGCACCCTCTACTTGTGGAACATCGAACGCACCCTTCGACTCTTGAGACGGGCCCGGCAAGCTCTCGCCGGCATGAAGGTGATTGTCGGCGGCCCTGAAGTGGCCTTTCAGCACCCCTTTCTTTTCAGAACAGGCTTACCGGATGTCGCGGTTGTCGGCGAAGGAGAAAGGGTTTTCCCACAGATTCTCTCGGCTCTTCAGAAAGGACGACCGACCGATTTCAATCACGTGGCGTGGAAAACAGGCCGCCGATATTCATGGGGAAGACTTCCCTCCCGCAATGTTACCCTTCAGGAGTGTCTGCCCCCGGCCCATCATTCGAGCTGGAAGCCTGACCCGGCCGGCATGGCGTATCTTGAAACAGGGCGAGGCTGTCCGTTGCGCTGCAGCTATTGCCGCTACGCGCACCTGAGAAGAAGAACGACTTTCTTTGATGCAGCGGAAGTGAGCCGGCGCGTTCGCACGCTCATGGATCGGGGAGCCAAGGAAATCCGATTCGTGGACCCTGTGTTCAACGCCAACCCGGCTTTCCAAAACATTCTCCACTCCCTTCGCAAACTGAATCGAAAAGGCCGGCTCAGGTTTTTCGCAGAGGTTCAGGCCGATCTCCTGACCCCTGATCAGATCCACGGGTTGGCCGAGGCCGGGTTTTCGGAGCTTGAGGCAGGAGTTCAGAGCCTTGACCCGCTGGTTCTGAAAAAGATTCGCCGCCCTGTAAGGCTTGTCCCGCTCGAAAGCAATTTGCGTCTCATGGCCGAGGAAGGGATTCGGGTGACGATTGACCTGATGTACGGCCTGCCAGGCCAGACGCTGCAAGAGGTCAGGCGCTCCCTGAAGTGGGCGTGGCAGTTCAAGGGGGCCAATGTTCAGTGTCTTCAGACCCTCCTCCTCCCGGGGACCGATCTTCGCACAGAGCGGAGGCGCTGGAGAATGCAAGCCGATGAACGGCCGCCCTACGGGGTGAGGTCGACGAGCACCCTGTCGCCGGAGGACATCCGCACTATTGAGGAAATCATGCACAGAAAGTCGCCTCTCGACTGTATGACGGAGAAATTCGTGGCTACAACCCTGCCCGACCTTTTCAGGGAGCGCATCACCCTGGATCTGACCAAGCAGCAATGGGCCGATAAGATTCCGGGAGTCACCTCTCGCCGCGCTCTTATCTTCAAGGCTCCATCCCTTTTCGCGCATCGAAAAAAGCTGACCGCCATGGTGAGAAAAGCGATCTCTTCAGAGCCTAACATACTGTGGCAATTCGTCCTCCGGCCTGAACAGGAGGAGCCGCTGGATCTGTTCGATGACATGATTGCGGAGATCAAAAAGAGGCCGCCTCTTTGGACGGATCGTTTCGCCTCCGTTGCAGGATGGGACCGCATCGCGTCCAGAAGGGTGTTTGTTCTCCTGAAGCCTTCCGGCCGATATTCCCCATCATGGATAGAAGCAACAGAAGCTTTGCTGGAAGACCATTTTTATTAAGTACACCTCTTGAACAAGGGAGATCGGAATGCCTTCTTTCATCGGTTTCTATGTCAGGAACCTGGGAGCCAATTTGCTCGGATTCACTGTGATTGCAATCCTGAACTCCTTCACTCCCCTTGAGTTTTTCCGGATGCAAAGGGCCTTTATCTTCACCGAAGGCGGCTGGAAACAGTTCTTTTTCTTCTACCCCCTGGTCCTTCTTCTCGTAGGCCTTCTTCAATACAGATCGCAAAACCCTGTTCACAGATTCTTTGCTTGCAGATCCCCGGATGAGCCCCTTGATCCGGTTCTCGAAGAGAAAGCCCGCAGGAGAACCCTCAACCTCCCTCTTATCATTGCTCTGACCAATGTGGCCGTTTATCTTTTTGTCCCTGGCTGCATGGTGCTTTCCTTCTATTTCCTTCAAGGGCTTCCTCTCAAGACCTGTCTTTTCATTTACTTCAGGTCAATCATGATCGGGTTGATCGCTGCCGGCTTTTCGTTTTTCCTCATCGAGGATTATTCAAGAAGGACACTCGTCCCGATTCTATTCCCGAAGGGCAGACTGACCGCGATCCCCGGCACTCTCAAGATACCGATCGCGAGAAGAATACGCGCGCTTTACGGAGCGGGAACGCTTAATCCCATGATCCTTCTCGTCGGCACATTGCTCTTTACAGCCTTGGAGGCAAGAGAAGCGCCTGTGCGAATCGAGACTTTCGTAAGGGACATTCTCATTTTTACCCTGATCCTGTGCAGCGTTTTCGTGATCCTTGCGTTCCGATTGAATTCGCTCGTCCAGAACTCCATCAAGAATCCGATCGGCGAGATGCTGAAGATCATTGGCAATGTGAAAAATGGAGATTTCTCCCAGAGGATCCAGGTCCTCTCCAATGACGAAATCGGAACGCTCGGCGACGCCGGCAACAACATGATCGCAGGTCTTGCGGAAAGAGAGCAGATCCGGGATACCTTTGGAAAGTATGTCACTCCGGAGATCAGGGATCAGATCCTCTCCGGCCGCATCCCGCTTCAAGGGGATCGACAGGTCGCCACGCTGCTTTTTTCAGATCTCAGGAATTTTACGAATTACGTGGAAGCCAATGAGCCGGAAGAGGTCATCAAGAGCATGCGTGAGTACTTCACGGCCATGCAGGCCTCCATCCGGAAGCACGACGGCCTGGTGCTTCAGTATGTGGGCGATGAGATCGAGGCGGTTTTCGGTGTTCCCCTGAAGATCGGCGACCATGCGGACAGAGCTGTAGGGGCGGCGCTGGACATGAGAAAGAATCTGGAAGAATTGAACGCAAAGAGAGCCCGACTCGGGAAACCCCCGTTTCGGCATGGGATCGGTATTCACACCGGACCCGTGCTTGCCGGCAACACGGGCAGCGATGACCGGCTTTCCTATGCTCTCATCGGAGACACCGTCAATCTCGCCTCCAGAATCGGTGACCTGACAAAAGCGATGCGGTGGGATATCCTGGTCAGCCATGAGACGACCAGCCATCTCACGAGTTCTTTTGAAATGAAAAAGGAGGACCCTCAGAATGTGAAGGGGTTTTCAAAGGCTATCACGGTGTACAAGATTCTATGAAGAAGGAGTCATGCCCATGAAAGAATTCAAGGCTTATTATCTGTCGCCCATCGGCCCCGTGGAGGTCTTCGGAACCCCGGAGGCTATTGTGTCCGTAGGTTTCGTGAAGAGACGGTTTCCCGATGATCGTGCTCTCCCTGAGTGCGTGAAGGAAGGCCTTCGACAACTCGATGAGTATTTCAAGGGGAGCCGAAAAAACTTCTCCCTCAAGCTGCTTCCGCGCGGGACGCCTTTTCAGAAACTCGTCTGGCAGCAATTGAAAAGGATTCCTTACGGCAAGGTGGCTTCTTACGGAGACGTGGCCAGGGCCATCGGCCAACCCCAGGCCTACCGTGCAGTGGGAAATGCCAACAACAAGAATCCCATCGGCATCATCATCCCTTGCCACAGAGTCATCGGCTCGGACGGCAAACTGGTCGGCTATGGCAGCGGGCTATGGCGCAAAGAGTGGCTGCTGAACCATGAAAATAGGGAAAGGCTAGTGTCCTGTCCCGAAAATAGGTTGTCATCTCGACCCCTTCGAGTGCCTCAGGGTAAACTCCGGGAGAGATCTTTTAATTACTCTGAAACGTTAGATTCCTCTCTTCGTTCGAAATGACATTTTAGCCAAGGAATTCATTGGACGCCGATTCACGCCTTGACATCGATGCTCGCCAAATTTATACTATAGACCTGTTTAAATAAAACTGGTTCCTTGTCAGGCCTCGCTTGCTCAAGTTGATTCACACGGAGCCCGATCACGCTCCCGACAGACTTGGATGTGGTCTCGCGCTGGGAACGGAGGTGATCATGAGGGGTCTGAAAAGGGTCGTGCTATTTTTGTTTCTATTTGGTTTTCTATCCACTGCCTGGGCATCCGAGCGAGTCATCATTGCCGACTTTTCCGGTGATCTCGGGAATGGCGGCCAGCCTTCGGGATGGGAAGTAAAAGAGAAAAAGGGAAAAGCGGATTATACGATCATCCGGGATGGCGGTATCCCTGCATTGCGACTTAGAAGCGAGGAGACTTCTTTTGCGCTTCAGAAGGCCGTAGACATTAATCCTCAGTTGTACCCGGTGCTTTCCTGGAAATGGAAGGTGACCAAGCTGCCTGAAGGGGGCGACTTCCGAAAGTCAAACACCGATGATCAGGCGGCCCAGATCTTCCTTGCCTTTTCCAACCGAAAAACGATTGCCTACATCTGGGATACAACCGCTCCGGCCGGGTCGGTGGAAAATGCCTCAGGAATTCCTTTTGTGAACATCAAGACCGTCGTGGTCCGTTCGGGCCCGGACGATGCCGGAAGGTGGATCACTGAAACCCGCAACGTGTGGGAAGATTACAAGAGTCTGTTCGGTGATGAACCTCCTGTCCTTGCAGGGGTCCGAATTCAGATCAATTCTCAGCACACAGCGACCTCGGGTGAGAGCTTTTTCGCAGACCTCGTGTTTCAGAGAAACTGATTGTTTGCATTCCTCCTGAATCTTCTCACTCCGGCACCCGCCCTATTTTTCCACCGCATCCCTATTGCAAATAGAAAAAAGGTGTGCTTAATTGAATTCCCCTTTCGGGGTTTCCAAAAGGCGGAAGTCCTCATGGAAATTGGCCCTGTCATGGAGCGGGCCGAGGCATCTTGTGATGACCAAAAGCGCAGAGACCAACGGATACTTCGTGGGCATTGATGCAGGGTCTGTAAGCCTGAACGCTTTGGTCATCAACGGGCTCAAAGCGATCGTTTACGATCCTCCCTACCGACGCCATTTTGGAAAAGTCGAAGAAGAGACCCTTTCCCTTATCCAGCATCTCTACGACAAATTCGGTCAAGAGAGCATTCGCTCCATCGCTTTTACCGGAAACCACGGTAAGAACCTGAGCGATAAACTGGGGCTCTTCTACGAGTTTGAGACCATCAGCCAGGTTCTTGGCGTTCTCTTCCTCAAGCCGGACACGAAAACCATCATCAGCATGGGCGGACAGGACACCGCGCTCTTCCAGATCAAGCACCGACACGGGGCCTGGGAACTCGACTATTTTGCCACCAATGGGCCCTGCGCCTCCGGAACAGGATCCTTCATTGACCAGCAAGCCGAACGCCTCGCCACGGCTCTCTATGAAAACAAAAGAGAAACCTCTCAGGTCCAGATCGACCGGATCCTGTCGGACTTCATCGCCCTGGGGCTCAAAAGCACTAAACCCGCCAATGTGGCATGCCGCTGCACGGTTTTCACCAAGTCCGACATGATTCATCTCCAGAACAAAGGCGAGCGGCTGGAAGACATCATCTACGGCCTTCACCTCGGAAACGCCAGAAATTACATCAGCACCATTGTGTCGAGACGGGTGCTTGAGGACCCCATCGTCTTTGTGGGCGGTCTGTCCATGAACGCCTTGCAGGTAAAGGCTTTCCAAAATTACTTCCCCTCGCTCACCGTCCCTTCCTACCGCACGTCCACTGGAGCCCTGGGTGTCGCCCTCAAGGCCCTTGAGCTGGGGCGAGAGGGCGAGGTGGATCTCCACGCGTTGAAGACCGCTCCCCTCGAGCGGAAGCTTTCTGTTCCTGTCGCTCCACGGCTCGAACTGAAAAAGACCCGCTGGCAGGACACCGGCAAAATCGAACGCTTCCTGGTGGCTCCAAAGATGCGGGCCTATCTTGGAATAGACATCGGATCGACCACGACAAAGTACGCCTTGATGAATGAAGGACGCGAAATCATTCACAAAAGGTACGTCCCCACCCAGGGAAAACCGATCGAGGTCACCCAGAGCCTTCTCCAACACCTTTTCAGCGAGCTTGGGAACCGCGTCGAAATCATCGGAGTGGCCACCACCGGTTCCGGTCGAAACGTGGTGGGCGATTTCCTCAATGCAGACCTGATCATTGACGAGATTACGGCTCACGCCAGGGGAGCCGTCCAAATCGATCCCGAGGTGGACACGATCTTTGAGATCGGAGGACAAGACTCGAAATACATTTCCATCTTAAACACACACCCTCTCGACTTTGACATGAACAAAGTGTGTGCCGCGGGGACCGGCAGCTTTCTCCATGAGCTGGCCAACAAGCACGGCATCCGCATTGTGGGCGAGTTCCAGGAGGTGGCTCTTTCCTCCGAGGCGCCCGTGAAACTTGCCGAACGCTGCACCGTGTTCATGGAGTCCGACCTCGTGGCCTATCACCAGAAGGGAGTGGAAAGAAAAGATCTCATCGCCGGCCTCTGCTACGCCATTGTCCACAACTACCTCAATCGGGTGGTGGGAAAACGAAAAATCGGGCAGAGGATCATGTTTCTGGGCGGGCCTTCCCTGAACCAGGGCGTGGTGGCCGGATTCGAAAACGTGCTCGGCAGGGAAATTTTGATCCCGGCCAATCGGGAAGTGCTCGGCGCCTATGGCGCAGCGATCAGCCTGCAGGAGAAGATGCAACTGGAAGGCAAGGACCGGAGCGTCTTCAGGGGGATCGAGAGCGCCATCCGAGATCGCATGGCTTACAGCGACAAAATCTGCCACGCAGACCCTCAATGCCACAATGAGTGCAAGTTGAAAATCTATGATTTTGACGGCCGACGGAGCGTTTGGGGAGGGGAGTGCGGCCGGTACGAAGTGACCAGGGGAAAAGGGACCAAGAAGGAAAACCTCTTCGAACTGCGCGACAAGGTGTGGCAGACCTACATGGCGGGAGTGTTCGAGGAGCTGGGAGAAGCCCCGCTGCTGGAAGCTGCCGGCCGGCCCACGGTGGGCATGCAGCGGGCTCTGTACGGCGTTCACTCATCGGTCCTGTGGGCTCACTTCTTCGATCATCTCGGGTTCCGGCTTGTGCTCACGCCGGCGACCACACAGCAACTCTCCAAGATCGGGATTGAATCCATGGTGGCGGAGACCTGCTATCCGATAAAAGTCTCCTTCGGCCATGTGAGGGAACTCGCAGGAAAGACCCGGTTCCTCTTTCTTCCCACCTTGATCGACAGCCCCGTACCGAACCCTTCGGAGGTGGGTTACTATTGCCCCATGGTGCAGAGCAACGCCTACATGGTGCGATCCGCCTTCAAGCTGGACCGCACAAGCGTGCTGAACCCCTCCCTTCACCTGAAATACGACCCGGGCTTGCTCGCCACAGAGCTCTCCGGTCAGATCTGCGGAAGGCTGGGGGTGACGAAAACCCGAGTCAAGCAGGCGCTCCATTACGCGCTGGAGAGGCAGAATCAGTATCTGAAAGATCTTCAACGCAAAGGCCGCGACATTTTGGAGAGCACGCCTTTCCGTGAGCCGGTCGTGATCGTCACGGGCCGCCCTTATAACCTCTACGATGAAAGGGTGAATCTGAGAATCGGGCAGAATTTGTCCAAAATAGGGCTTACCGCTTTGCCCATGGATTTCATGGATGTCTCGGACATCGATCTTGGAGAGTTCTCTTCCATGTACTGGGGGCTTGGGGCACAGATTCTCAGGACGGCAAAGCGGATCAGCGTCTTGCCGAATGCTTTCGGACTTCACCTGACAAACTTCGGGTGCGGGGCGGATTCCTTTATCGAGCACTTTTATCGTCACATCATGGGACCCAAACCTTATCTTATTCTTGAGCTCGACGAGCACAGCGCTGTGGCCGGGGTCATGACCAGGCTTGAAGCTTTCAGAAACGTGATCGAAAACACGATGCAGAAGCCAGGGTGGAATCAAGAAGCAGTGTTAAAGCTGGCCAACTAGGACCTCTCTTATGGAAGCGATAAAACAAACCCAGGGCGAACGGGCTTCCGGCAACCTGGGAAAAATCCGGTTCGGCAAAAAGACGGTCCTTATCCCGGAGATGAACCGCGCGACCGCCCTTCTCCTTGCTGCAACCCTCAGGGGATTTGGTGTTGAGGCCAGGGCTCTTGAAACCTACAAAGGTCTTGATCTCGGAAAGGAGTACACCTCCGGAAAGGAATGTTATCCCTGCCAGGTGACGCTGGGGGACATCCTCTATTTCGTTCAGGAAGAAAAGAAAAGGCTGGGTCCAGCCTTTGACGCCGGGCAATATGTGTATTTCCTGCCCGAGTCTGACGGCCCTTGCCGTTTCGGGCTTTACAACCGATTTCAAAGAATCGTGCTCGATTCCTTCCCTGGGCTGGACCGGTTGACGATCAGCTCCATAACGACGAGAGACGGGTATTCCTTCTCGGGCATCCTGGAAAAAGAAAAGGTCCTGGATTTTCAGAAGTCCGGATTCTTCGCCGTGATCGTTGCCGACATCATGGACAGGCTTCTCTGGCGAATCAGGCCTTATGAAAAAAAACAGGGCATGGCGGATGAATTCATAGAACGCTCCCTCCGAAAGCTGGAGAAAGCTTTTCAGAAACATGGCCCGAGCAAAGGGTTTGAAAAAATCCTGGATGAAGTCGTACAAATCATTGAAGAGGGGAAGGCCCTTATTGATCCTAAGATCCCTCCCAAGCCGCTGATCGGGATGGTTGGGGAGATTTTCCTCAGGACCCATGTCCAATCCAACCAGGACATCATCCGTTCGCTTGAAAAACATGGGGCCGAGGTGGTCAATGCCTCTGTTGCCGAGTGGGGAAATTATGTGAGCTACGACGCCTTGAGGACCGCCAAGGCGCAAGCCCTTTTGAACCTGAAGCAGCTGCGTTTCAGCCCCCTGTGGTCAAGGCTCAAAGAAATGCTCGGCTTCGGAATAGACCTCTACTACAAAGAATACCGGCAGAATCAGGTTTACAAGCGGGTTCAACCCGTCCTTGACCTCATCGGGGATCACAAGATTTCTCATCTCGAAGAAATCCTGAAGGAAAAGGACCTTTTCTCCTTCGATGTGGCAACGGAAGCCTGCCTCAGCATTGCATCGATCATTTCGTGCGCACGCGCGGGATACAATGGCATGGTGAATGTCTACCCGTTCACCTGCATGCCGAGCACGACCACTTCTGCCGTGGTGAAGCCAGCGATGAGCGAACTGGGCATCCCCTACCTGGATGCGCCCTATGACTCCAGCATTCAGCCGGGCCGCGAAGCCGCTATCAGGACCTTCATGTATCAGGCGGAACAGCATTTCAGGCGCCACGGTAGAATGAAAAGAGCCCCTGCCCACTAGCCGCCAGCCTCGGCGGCATCCCTTTTTTTTTGCTGAGAACCGTCCTTTTTTGCCCCCATTGAAGTGAACGACAAAAGATGATACAAATCTTGATTATCAGAGTTATGCAGGAGAAGAAAAATGACGCACGAAGACAAAGGGCATTTCAGTAAAAAGCATTCCCCGGACCGCAAAGTCAATGCCCGGGTGAGCACCCACATCACGACTAAAGTGACTGGCGGAGCCATGGCCTGTGCTGTCGCCTTTGAAACCGCAGAGAGTCTGGGTGTTCCCGCAGAAGAGGTGGGATTCACTCTCGATTCACTGGAAGTCAAGGTGGTCAAGTGCCAGCTCGGTCTCTTCGGGTATAGTCCTGCCAAGAGGATTGTCAAACCGGCTGAGAGGGTACCACCGGATCTCGAAAAAGCCATACGCGAGGCCTTGGTGAACGGTCGCCTGTCCTGCGCCTCTGCCTGGGCCCTGGCTGAGAAACGGCAATTAAAGAAAATGGAAATCTCCTCTGCCTGCGAGACCCTGGGGATCAAGATCGGCCCTTG
>Ga0209450_10000605_pt1 | contig 18160 bp, 16 predicted proteins | sample FrelakmetLWP11LW_FD_187149 | JGI IMG/M metagenome (GOLD analysis project Ga0209450, IMG submission 187149) | Freshwater lake sediment microbial communities from the University of Notre Dame, USA, for methane emissions studies - LWP11 LW (SPAdes)... | ecosystem: Environmental > Aquatic >...
GCGAAGCCCGACGCGGGGGACATGAGCGCAGGCGGCCACCCGCCGCCCTTGGCGGGCACGACCTCCGCAGTCACGCCCGTGAACGCAACCAAGCTCTGCAGCGGGTCGAACCGAGCCGATCGAATGTCGGCTCTCGGGCCATGGGCGATGAACGGCGCACGCGTTCGGTCAGTCCGGCATGCGCATCCGGGTCGCACGTGCCGACCGCCGGCGGCTAATGGCTGGCCGCCTCCAGGCCGTTGTCGAAGTGGCTGCGCATCAGCCGCACCGCGGCGCGGGCGTCGCGGTTCTCGATCGCCGCCATCAGTTCGCGATGCTCGGCCAGAGAACCGGCCAGCCGGCCCTGGCGGAACAGCGAGTGGTGGCGGTTCAGCTTCATCACCTTGCGCAGGTCGTCGACGATCTGCCGGCGCCAGCGGTTGCCGGCGAACTCGAGCAGCTTGAGATGAAACGCCTCGTTGGTGGCGAAGAAGGCGTCGCGGCTCCTGACCTGCCGTTCCAGTTGCTCGTGCAGCCGGCGCAGCTCGGCAACCTGCGCGTCGCTGGCGATGCGCGCCACCTCCCCGGCGGCGTCGGCCTCGAGAAGGCCCAACAGGTGGTAGACCTGCGCCACGTCGTCGCGCGACACCTCGGTGACGTAGGCGCCGCGCCGCACCTTCATCGTCACCAGCCCTTCCACCGCCAGCACCTTCAGCGCTTCGCGCAGCGGCGTGCGGCTGATACCGTATTCGGCGGTCAGCTTCTGCTCGTCGATCCAGCTGCCAGGCTCCAGTTCGCGGGCGAAAATCTGCTGCCGGAGCCGCTCGGCAACCTCCTGGTACAGGGCGCGCGGCGACAGCGAGCGCGATGCGGTCGGGGTATCGGCGGCGGGCATGGGCAGGGCAGTGGCGGCAGTGGCGTCGGGTCGACGCGTTTTTGCATTCATAATTATGCATCATGTATGATCGGCCGCAAGCGGGCCATGCTGCCGGCCGGTAGCCGGCTGGCGGCGCATGCCGTGGCCAGGAGAAGACGATGAGCAAACCTTCGGAATTCGCGCCGGCAACACTCGAGCAGTGGGCACAGGCGGCGGCGAAGTCGGCGCCGGAAGGCCGGCTGGAATCGCTGAACTGGGTGACGCCTGAAGGCATCACCGTCAAGCCGCTGTACACGGCGGCGGACCTCGCCGGACTCCCGTACGCGAACACGCTGCCGGGCTTCGAACCCTATGTGCGCGGCCCGCAGGCGACGATGTACGCGGTGCGGCCATGGACCATCCGCCAGTACGCCGGTTTCTCCACCGCCGAGGAGAGCAACGCCTTCTATCGGCAGACGCTGGCCGGCGGCGGGCAGGGCATCTCGGTGGCTTTCGATCTCGCCACCCACCGCGGCTACGACTCCGACCACCCGCGCGTGACCGGCGACGTCGGCAAGGCAGGCGTGGCGATCGACTCGGTCGAGGACATGAGGATCCTGTTCGACGGCATTCCGCTCGAGCGGGTCAGTGTCAGCATGACGATGAACGGCGCGGTGCTGCCGGTGCTGGCCGGCTTCGTCGTCGCCGGCGAGGAGCAGGGCGTGGCGCAGGCCAGGCTCTCCGGGACCATCCAGAACGACGTCCTCAAGGAGTTCATGGTCCGCAACACCTACATCTATCCGCCCGAACCGTCGATGCGGATCGTCGCCGACATCATCGAGTACACGGCGCGCAACATGCCGAAGTTCAATTCGATCTCGATCTCCGGCTACCACATGCAGGAAGCCGGCGCCAACCAGGCGCTGGAACTCGCCTTCACGCTGGCCGACGGCAAGGAGTACGTGAAGACGGCGCTGGCCAAGGGACTCGACGTCGACGACTTCGCCGGCCGCCTGTCCTTCTTCTGGGCGATCGGGATGAACTTCTATCTCGAGATCGCCAAGATGCGCGCCGCGCGCCTGCTGTGGTGCCGGATCATGAAGGGCTTCGGCGCGAAGAGCCCCAAGAGCCTGATGCTGCGCACGCATTGCCAGACCTCCGGCTGGAGCCTCACCGAGCAGGACCCGTACAACAACATCGTGCGCACGACGATCGAAGCAATGGCGGCGGTGTTCGGCGGAACGCAGAGCCTGCACACCAATTCATTCGATGAGGCGATCGCGCTGCCGTCGGAGTTCTCCTCGCGCATCGCCCGCAACACGCAGTTGATCCTGCAGGAGGAGACGCACATCACCCACGTGGTCGACCCCTGGGCTGGCAGCTACCTGATGGAGCGGCTGACCCAGGACATGGCGGAGAAGGCGTGGTCGATCATCGAGGAAGTCGAGGCGCTGGGCGGCATGACGCGCGCGGTGGCGTCGGGATGGGCCAAGCTGAAGATCGAGGCGGCCGCGGCCGAGAAGCAGGCGCGCATCGACTCGGGCCGCGACGTGATCGTCGGCGTCAACAAGTACCGCCCGCCGAAGGAGGACGCAGTCGAGATCCTCGAGGTCGACAACGTCAGGGTGCGCGAGAACCAGATCGCCCGGCTCAAGACAGTTCGCGCCACGCGCGACACGGCGAAGGTGCAGGGCGCTCTGCAGGCACTGACGCAGGCCGCGGCAGGCGGCAAGGGCAACCTGCTGGAGCTTGCCATCGCGGCGATGCGCGCGCGAGCCACAGTCGGCGAGGTGAGCGACGCGCTGGAGCAGGTCTTCGGGCGGCATCGCGCCGACATCCAGAAGGTGGCCGGCGTCTATGCCGCCGCCTACGACTCGGCCGAAAGCTGGGACGAGGTCAAGGCAGCCATCGCCGCCTTCGCCGGCGAGTACGGCCGGCGGCCGCGGGTGATGATCGCCAAGCTCGGCCAGGACGGCCACGACCGCGGCTCGAAGGTGGTGGCCACCGCGTTCGCCGACCTCGGCTTCGACATCGACATCGGCCCGCTGTTCCAGACGCCCGAGGAGTGCGCGCGCCAGGCGATCGAGAACGACGTGCATGCGATCGGCGTGTCCACGCTCGCCGCCGGCCACAAGACGCTGGTGCCGTCGATCATCGCCGAACTTAAGAAGCAGGGCGGCGAGGACATCGTGGTGTTCGTCGGCGGCGTGGTGCCCAGGCAGGACTACGAGTTCCTGTACGCCGCCGGCGTCAAGGGCATCTTCGGCCCCGGCACGCCGATCCCGGCGAGCGCGCGCGAGGTGCTGCAGCAGATCCGCAAGGCGCACGGCCACTGATGCTTACCGCGGCCGATCAGGCGCTGGTCGACGGCGTGCTCGGCGAATCCGGCGCGAACCAGCGACGGGCAATCGCCAAGGCGATCACGCTGCTCGAGTCGACCCGACCGGAGCACCGCGCCCGCGCCGACGAAGTGCTCAACGCCCTGCTGCCGGCCTCGGGCGGCTCGCTGCGACTGGGCATCTCCGGCGTGCCAGGCGTCGGCAAGTCGACCTTCATCGAGGCGCTGGGCCTGTTCCTGATCGAACGCGGCCACCGCGTTGCCGTGCTGGCGGTCGATCCGTCCTCCAGCATCTCCGGCGGCTCGATCCTCGGCGACAAGACGCGCATGGAGCGGCTGTCGGTGCAGCCACAGGCGTACATCCGGCCGAGCCCGGCCAGCGGCACGCTCGGCGGCGTCGCCGAGAAGACGCGCGAGTCGATGCGCGTGTGCGAGGCGGCAGGATACGACGTGGTGATCGTCGAGACGGTCGGCGTCGGCCAGAGCGAGACGGCGGTGGCCGCCATGACTGACCTGTTCGTGCTGCTGCAGTTGCCCAACGCCGGCGACGACCTGCAGACAATCAAGCGCGGCGTGACGGAACTGGCGGACATCGTGCTCGTCAACAAGGCCGACCTCGACGCGGACGCCGCCACACGCGCGCAGGCGCAGATCACCTCGACGCTGCGCCTGGTCGGCCGGCGCGGTCGCGCGCCGAACGATGGCGGCCAGGGCGCCTGGCAGCCGGCGGTGCTGCAGGCGAGCGCGCTCGCCGGCGTCGGGCTGGACGAGTTCTGGCAGGCGGTCGAGCGTTTTCGACAGACCGCCGGGGCTGGAGAACGCCTCGCTGCCCGCCGCCACGAGCAGGACCAGGCCTGGATGTGGGAGCGCATCGACGCCGGCCTGAAGGCGCGCTTCCGCGAGCATCCCGCAGTGCGCGCGGCGCTGCCCGAATGCATCGAGCAGGTGCGTGCCGGCCGCATGGCGGCTTCGGTGGCGGCGCGCCGACTGCTCGACCTGTTTCACTGATCCGAAAGGAGACGAGGAGATGCACAACATCCTGCAGATGCTCGACGAAAAGCGCGCCAGGGCGCGGCTCGGCGGCGGGCAGCGGCGTATCGACGCGCAGCACGCCAAGGGCAAGCTCACCGCGCGCGAGCGCCTCGAGCTGCTGCTCGACGAAGGGTCGTTCGAGGAATGGGACATGTTCGTCGAGCACCGCTGCATCGACTTCGGCATGGCGGACACCCGAATCCCGGGCGACGGCGTGGTCACCGGCTACGGCACGATCAGCGGCCGCCTGGTCTTCGTCTTCAGCCAGGACTTCACCGTCTTCGGCGGCGCGCTGTCCGAGGCGCATGCCGAGAAGATCTGCAAGATCATGGACCAGGCGATGAAGGCAGGCGCGCCGGTGATCGGCCTGAACGACTCCGGCGGCGCGCGCATCCAGGAGGGCGTGGCCTCGCTCGGCGGCTACGCCGAGGTCTTCCAGCGCAACGTCATGGCCTCGGGCGTGATCCCGCAGATCAGCGTCATCATGGGTCCGTGCGCCGGCGGCGCCGTGTACAGCCCGGCGATGACCGACTTCATCTTCATGGTGAAGGACAGCTCGTACATGTTCGTCACCGGACCGGAGGTGGTGAAGACAGTCACACACGAAACGGTCACCGCCGAGGCCCTGGGCGGCGCGGTCACGCACAGCACGCGCTCTGGAGTGGCCGATCTCGCGTTCGAGAACGACGTCGATGCGCTGCTGATGGTGCGGCGGCTTTTCAACTACCTGCCGTTGTCCAACCGCGAGAAGCCGCCTGTGCGCAGGAGCGCGGACCCGGCCGATCGCATCGACCTCAGCCTGGACACGCTGGTGCCGGACAACCCGAACAAGCCGTACGAGATCAAGGAGCTGATCTACAAGGTCGTCGACGACGGCGACTTCTTCGAGCTGCAGCGCGATCACGCGCAGAACATCATCATCGGCTTCGGCCGCATGGACGGCCAGAGCGTGGGCATCGTCGCCAACAACCCGATGGTGCTGGCGGGCTGCCTGGACATCAAGAGCAGCATCAAGGCGGCACGCTTCGTGCGCTTCTGCGACGCCTTCAACATCCCGGTCATCACCTTCGTCGACGTGCCCGGCTTCATGCCCGGCACCGCGCAGGAGTACGGCGGCATCATCAAGCACGGCGCCAAGCTGCTGTACGCCTACGCCGAGTGCACGGTGCCCAAGGTGACGGTCATCACGCGCAAGGCCTACGGCGGCGCCTACGACGTGATGAGCTCCAAGCATCTGCGCGGCGACGTCAACTTCGCCTGGCCCAATGCCGAGATCGCGGTGATGGGCGCCAAGGGCGCGGTCGAGATCATCTTCCGCGAGGACAAGGCCGACCCGGCCAAGCTCGCCGCGCGCGAGGCCGAATACAAGGAGCGCTTCGCCAACCCGTTCGTCGCCGGCAGCCGCGGCTACATCGATGACGTGATCCAGCCGCACGAGACGCGCAAGCGCGTCTGCCGCTCGCTGGCCATGCTGCGCGACAAGAAGCTGGAAAACCCGTGGCGCAAGCACGGGAACATCCCGCTGTGAGACGGGGGAGGAACACGATGTTTAGGAAGATCCTCATCGCCAATCGAGGCGAAATCGCCTGCCGCGTCATCAGGACCGCCAGGAAGATGGGCATCGCGACGGTCGCCGTCTACTCCGAGGCCGACGCCGACGCGCTGCATGTCGAGATCGCCGACGAGTCCGTACTGCTGGGCCCGGCGCCGAGCCGCGAGAGCTATCTCGTCGCCGACAAGGTCATTGCCGCCTGCAAGGCCACCGGCGCCGAGGCCGTGCATCCGGGCTACGGCTTCCTCAGCGAGAACGAGGAGTTCGCCCGGCAGGTGGAGGAGCAGGGCATCGTCTTCATCGGGCCCAAGCACTACAGCATCGCGGCGATGGGCGACAAGATCGCCTCCAAGAGGCTGGCCCTGCAGGCCAAGGTCAGCACGATCCCCGGGTGGAACGATGCGATCGACTCGCCCGATCGGGCCGTGGCCATCGCGCGCGACATCGGCTACCCGGTGATGATCAAGGCCAGCGCCGGCGGCGGCGGCAAAGGCCTGCGCGTGGCCTTCAACGACAAGGAAACCTTCGAAGGCTTCAGCTCGTGCCGTAACGAGGCTCGCGCGAGCTTCGGCGACGACCGCGTGTTCATCGAGAAGTTCATCGAAGGGCCGCGCCACATCGAGATCCAGGTGCTCGGCGACGCACACGGCAACGTCGTCTACCTCAACGAGCGCGAGTGCAGCATCCAGCGCCGTCACCAGAAGGTGATCGAAGAGGCGCCGTCGCCTTTCATCAGCGACGCCACGCGCAAGGCGATGGGCGAGCAGGCAGTGGCGCTGGCCAGGGCCGTGAAGTACCAGAGCGCGGGCACGGTGGAGTTCGTGGTCGGCAGGGACCAGAGCTTCTACTTCCTCGAGATGAACACGCGGCTGCAGGTCGAGCACCCGGTCACGGAGTGCATCACCGGCATCGATCTGGTCGAGCAGATGATCCGCGTGGCCGCCGGCGAGAAGTTGCCGTTCCGGCAGGAGGACATCGCGCGCCGCGGCTGGGCGATGGAGTGCCGCATCAACGCCGAGGATCCGTTCCGCAGCTTCCTGCCCAGCACGGGGCGCCTGGTGCGTTACCTGCCGCCGCCGACGACGATGGAAGCGGCCAGGCCGGTGCCCGAGGGCGGTGGCGTGCGCGTCGACACCGGGGTGTACGAGGGCGGCGAGATCCCGATGTATTACGACTCGATGATCGCCAAGCTCATCGTGCACGGCCGCGACCGCGCCGAGGCCATCGCGCGCATGCGCGAGGCGCTCAACGCCTTCGTGATCCGCGGGGTGTCGAGCAACATCCCGTTCCAGGCGGCGCTGCTGGCGCACCCGGAGTTCGTCGCCGGCGACTTCGACACCGGTTTCATCGCCGCGCACTGGCCGAAGGGCTTCCGCAGCGAAGACGTACCGCACGACGACCCGGACTTCCTCGTCGCGATGGCCGCCGGCGCCTACCGCCGCTACCTGGACCGTGCCGCGGGCATCAGCGGCCAGATGGAGGGCCACGGCGTGCGCATCGGCACCGAGTTCGTCGCCGCGGTGCGGGGCGAGGGCGGACGCCACCGTTTCGTGCCGTTGCGCGTCGTCGTCGAGGGCGCCACGCGCGTCCAGATCGGCGACCGCGAATACGCGCTGAAGGCCAGCTGGAACTTCGGCGGCATCCGCGCCCACGGCACCTGCAACGGCAAGCCTTTCGTCGCGCAGCTGGAGCGCCACGGCCTGTGGATCCGCGTCGACCACAACGGCCTGCGCATCGACGTGCAGCTGATGAGCGCCCGCGCCGCCGAGCTGCTGGCCAAGATGCCGTTCAAGGCGCCGCCGGACCTGTCCAAGTTCCTGCTCTCGCCGATGCCCGGGCTGCTGGTGGACGTGGCCGTCAAGCCCGGCCAGGCGGTGCAGGCGGGCGAGCGGCTGGCGGTGATCGAGGCGATGAAGATGGAGAACGTGCTCAACGCGGAGCGTGACGGCACGGTCAAGGAGGTGCTCGCCGGCAAGGGCGACAGCCTGACAGTGGATCAGCCGATACTGAGTTTTGTCTGAACGCAGGGAGCACGCCGTGACCGCATTGAAGCCCTTTCGTATCCTGGGCGTGCAGCAGATCGCCATTGGCGGCCCGGACAAGCAGCGGCTGCGTTCGCTGTGGGTCGACGTCTTCGGACTCACCGTCAAGGGCAACTTCGTCTCCGAGCGCGAGAACGTCGACGAAGACATCTGCGCGCTCGGCAGCGGGCCGCACGAGGTCGAGGTCGATCTGATGCAGCCGATCGATCCCGACAGGAAGCCGGCCGTGCACGCCACGCCGCTGAATCACGTCGGCCTATGGGTCGACGACCTGCCGGCCGCGGTGGCGTGGATGACCGCGCAAGGCGTGCGCTTCGCGCCCGGCGGCATCCGCAAGGGCGCCGCCGGCCACGACATCTGCTTCATCCACCCGAAGGGCAACGACCAGTATCCCCTCGGCGGCGAGGGCGTGCTGATCGAACTGGTGCAGGCACCGCCGGAGGTCGTGCAGGCGCTGTCGACCGGGCCCTGAAGCGACGCCCCCCGGGGCCGAGGATCAGGCCGCCGCTTCGCCGAGGTAGGCGGCGCGCACCTTCGGGTCGTTCAGCATGGCCTTCGCATCGCCGCTGAGCGTGATCAGGCCGGAGTCCATCACGTAGGCACGATGCGCGGCTTCCAGCGCGAGGCGGGCGTTCTGCTCGACCAGCAACATCGGAATCTTCTGCGCGGCGACCGAGCGCACGACCTCGAAGATCTTCTCGACCATGAGGGGCGACAGCCCCATCGACGGCTCGTCGAGCAGCAGCAGCTTCGGCCGGCTCATCATCGCGCGCGCCATGGCCAGCATCTGTTGTTCGCCGCCGGACAGCGTGCCGGCCAGCTGCTTGGCCCGCTCCTTCAGCCGCGGGAAGACCGCGAACATGCGCTCCATATCTTCGGCAATGGCTGCGTTGTCATCGCGCGCGAAGGCGCCCATCTGAAGGTTTTCGGTGACCGTCATCCGCGTGAACACGCCGCGACCCTCGGGCACCATCACCAGGCCGCGGCGCAGCAGATGATGCGGCGCCTGGCCGCTGGTCGAGGCACCGAAGTACTCGATCTCGCCGGCCCAGGCCTGCGTGCCGGTGATGGCCTTCAGCGTGGTCGTCTTGCCGGCGCCGTTGGCGCCGATCAGCGTGACCAGCTCGCCCTCGCGGATCTCGAGGTCGATGCCCTTGACTGCCTGAATACCGCCGTAGGCGACCTTCAGGCCCGAGATCTTCAAGATCGGTTGTGTCATGGGACGGCCTGCGCGGCGGGCTGGCCCGTCGCCGTTTGCGCGCCGCCGAGGTAGGCCACGATCACCGCCGAGTTGCGCTGCACTTCCGCCGGCGTTCCCTCGGCGATGATCTTGCCGTAGTCGAGCACGGTGACGCGGTCGCAAAGGCCCATGACCAGCTTCACGTCGTGCTCGATCAGCAGGATCGTCGTGCCGTCACTGCGGATGTGCGACAGCAGTTCGCGCAGCGAAAGCTTTTCGGTGGCGTTCATGCCGGCCGCAGGCTCGTCCAGCGCCAGCAGCTTCGGGTCGGTGGCCAGTGCGCGGGCGATCTCCAGCCGCCGCTGGTCGCCGTAGGCAAGCGTGCGCGCCTGGAAATCGGCGTAGCGACGGATGCCGACGTAGTCGAGCAGTTCGAGCGCGCGGGCGCGGATCGCCTTCTCCTCGGCGCGCTGTGACGGCGTGCGCAGCACCGCGCCGAGTGCGGTGGCCCGCGTGCGAACGTGCCGGCCGACCATCACGTTCTCCAGCGCCGTCATCTCGGGAAACAGGCGGATGTTCTGGAAGGTGCGGGCGATGCCGGCCTCGGCGACCTTGTGCGGTTCGCTCGGCGAATACGGCTTGCCGCCAAGCTCGAAGCTGCCCGAGTCGGGCGTGTAAAGGCCCGTGAGCACGTTGAAGAAAGTCGTCTTGCCGGCGCCATTGGGCCCGATCAGGCCGTAGATCTGGCCGCGGCGGATCGTGACGCCGACATCGGCGAGCGCCTGCAGGCCGCCGAAGCGCTTGTTGACGCCGGCAGCGCGCAGCACCGGGGCGTCGCCGGCTGCAGCGCTCATCCGCTCGCTCCAGCCTTGGCACCGTCGCGCGTGGACGGGTTGACACCATGCTCTGGCGCCGGCCACAGGCCCTTCGGCCGGTACAGCATGATCACCACCATCGCCAGGCCGTAGAGCATCATGCGCAGCACCTCGGCGTCGATGATGATGCGGCCAAAAAGCTGCTCCTGCACCGGCACCACGGTGTGCCGCAGCAGTTCCGGAAAGAGGGAAAGCAGCACCGCGCCGAGGATCACGCCCGGGATGTGGCCGAGCCCGCCGAGCACGACCATCGCCAGCACGATGATCGACTCCATCAGCGAGAACGACTCCGGAGAGACGAAGCCCTGGAAGGCAGCGAACATCGTGCCCGACACTCCGCCGAAGGTGGCGCCGAGCGCAAAGGCCAGCAGCTTGACGTTGCGTACGTTGATTCCCATCGCCTTGGCGGCGATGTCGTCCTCGCGGATCGCCATCCAGGCACGGCCGAGCCGCGAGTCCTGCAGCCGGATGCAGACGATGATCGTGATCACCGTCAGGATCAGGAACAGGTAGTAGTAAAGGTACACCGACGGCAGCTTGACGAAGCCGAGGTCAAGGGTGCGCGCCAAGCTGACGCCGGCAATCTTCACCGGATCGATCAGCGTGATGCCCTGCGGGCCGTTGGTGAGGTTCAGCGGCGCGTTCAGGTTGTTGAGGAAGATGCGGATGATCTCGCCGAAGCCGAGCGTGACGATCGCCAGGTAGTCGCCGCGCAGCTTCAGCACCGGTGCGCCCAGGACCACGCCGAAGAACGCCGCCACTGCTGCGCCGAGCGGAATCACCATCCAGATGGAGTTGTGGAAGCCCTGCGGGAACATCGCCGCCAGCGCCGGGAAGTTGCTGGTCAGGTGCGGCGAGGCGAGCAGCGCATACATGTAGGCGCCGACGGCGTAGAAGGCGATGTAGCCGAGGTCGAGCAGGCCGGCGAAGCCGACGACGATGTTCAGGCCGAGGGCGAGCATCACGTACAGCGCGGCGAAGGCCAGCGCGCGTACCCCGGCGTTGCCCATTGTGCCGACGATGAACGGTGCGGCGATCAGCACTGCGGCGACGAAGAAGGTGGCGGCGATCGCCGCTGCCGGTTTGTTGCGCAGTGAGGGGAAGAACAGGGTCACCGCATGGGCCTCACGCGCGGTCGGCGACACGCTCGCCGAGCAGTCCGCTCGGGCGCAGGATCAGCACGGCGCACAGCACGATGAAGGCGAACACGTCCTGGTAGTGCGAGCCGAGGACACCGCCGGTCAGTTCGCCGATGTAGCCGGCGCCGAGCGCCTCGATCAGGCCGAGCAGAAGTCCGCCCACCATGGCGCCGGGAATGTTGCCGATGCCGCCGAGCACCGCGGCGGTGAACGCCTTCAGGCCGGGCATGAAGCCCATGTAGAAGTGCGCCACAGAGTAGGTGGCGGCGAGCATCACCCCGGCCACGGCGGCCAGCGACGCGCCGATGGCGAAGGTGATCATGATCACCAGGTTCGGATCGACGCCCATCAGCCCGGCCACGCGCGGGTTCTCAGCGGTGGCGCGCATCGCGCGGCCCAGCTTGCTGCGGTTCACCAGCACCATCAGTCCGATCATGATCAGCGCCGACATGCCGATCACCACCAGCTTGGTGACGGTGACCGTGGCACCGAAGAACTCGATCGGCTCCGAGGGCAGCAGCGAAGGGAAGGTCATGTAGTTGCGGCCCCAGACCAGCATCGCCACGGTCTGCAGCACGATCGACACGCCGATGGCGGTGATCAGCGGCGCCAGCCTCGGCGCGCCGCGCAGCGGCCGGTAGGCGACCCGCTCGATAATCAGGCTGATCACCACGCAGGTCGGGATCGCCACGACGATGCCCGCCACCATCAGCAGCCAGCCGGGCAGGTCGGGAAACTGCGCCTTCAGCAGCAGGATGCTGGTCAGCGCCGTCAGCGCGCCGACCATCAGCACGTCGCCGTGGGCGAAATTGATCAGGTTCAGGATGCCGTAGACCATCGTGTAGCCGAGCGCGATCAGCGCATACAGGCTGCCGAGCACGAGCCCGTTGATGACCTGCTGGATGAAGGTGTCCATTGGGATCCCGAAGGCGAGGCATCAGACCGGCGGCGGGCCGGTGCAGGGCGCGATGCTAACAGGCCAGGCGGCGCCGCCCCCGCAGGGCCGCTACGCCGGCGCGAGCGCCATCAGGCTGGCATTGCCGCCGGCGGCGGCCGTGTTGATGGTGAGCGTCTGCTCGGCGACGAGCGCCAGTCCCATGCCCTGCTCGCGCGCCAGCAGGCACAGGTCGCGCACGCGCGGCAGCAATTCGGCCAGCACACGATCGCGCTGGGCGCGGCAGTAGCGCGGGTGCAGCGCCGGTCGCGGTCAGCGCCGCCTCGCCGAGCATGTCGAAGGTGTAGCGATAGCCGCGCCTGCGCTGCTCGCGCGCGTTGCCTAGCGCCTCGTCGATCGTCTGTCCGGTGACGAACTGCTGGCCGAGCAGCCGCATCGCCAGGTCGATGCCCTTGCGGATCAGCGGCTCGCCGCCGCGTGCGATGAGCTGGGTCAAGCTGCGGCCGAGGCCCTCGTCGCTGTGCGTGCAGACCAGGTTGCCGGTGATCATCAGGCCCCACGCCGCGGCGTTGACGAACAGCGACCGGCTGCGGCCCAGGTGCGCGCGCCAGTCACCGCCGCTGACCTTGTCGCGAATCAGCGCATCGGCCGTTGCCGCATCGGGAATCCGCAGGAGCGCCTCGGCCAGGCACATCAGCGCGACGCCTTCGGCTCCGGACAGCGAGAACTCGCGCATCAGCGCGTCGACGCCGCGCGAGCGGCTGCGGCGAGCGCGCAGGTTCCCGACCAGGGTCTGCGCGACCGCGCGGGCCTGCTGCAGTTGCTCCGGCGGCATGCGGGCCTCGGCCAGCAGTCCCTGTACGACAGCCGGCTCAGGGGCGCGCGTGGCCGCCGCGATCGCGCGGCGAAGTGGATCGATGGTCATGGCCCGCTCGCTCCCAATCGGCATTGGCCCGGACGGATGCTGACGGCCGCCGATTCTAGGCAGGCGATTCCATCGATGCGCGGATAGCAGCAAGAAAAACGGCACCCGAAGGTGCCGTTTCGCGAGGCCTGGTTTGGCTATCAGCGCGAGGTGGAGATGTACTCGAGCTTGCCTTCCTTGACCTTGAACATCGAGATGGCGCCGTTCTTGATGTCGCCCTTCTCGTCGAACGCGATCTGGCCGGTGACGCCGGTGTAGCCGGTCTTGGCCACTTCGTCGGCGATCTTGGGTTTGTCCGGCCCGCCGGCGCGCTTGATCGCCTCGGCGATCACATACACGGCGTCATAGGAATAAGGCGAGTAGATCTGCACGTCCTGGTTGAACTTGGCCTTGAACTTGGTCTTGAACTCCTCGCCCTTGGCCAGCTTCTCGACGGCCTCGCCGGCCATCGAGCAGGTCAGCACGCCCGCAGCGTCGCCGGCCAGCTTGATGAATTCGGGCGAGCAGACGCCGTCGCCGGCCAGCATCGGCGCCTTGATGCCGAGCTGCTTCATCTGCTTGGCCATCGGGCCCGCGGTGGCGTCCATGCCGCCGTACATCAGCACGTCCGGCTTGGCGGCGCGGACCTTGGTCAGGATGGCATTGAAGTCGGTCGCCTTGTCGGTCGTGAACTCGCGCGCCACGACCTTGGCACCCTTTTCCTTGGCGACGCGCTCGACCACGTCGGCCAGGCCCTGGCCGTAGGCGGTGCGGTCGTCGATGATGGCGATGGTCTTCGCCTTCATCTCGGTAATCGCATAGTTGGCGAGCACCGAACCCTGCTGGTTGTCGTTGGCCACCACGCGGAAGGTGGTCTTGAAGCCCTGCTCGGTGTACTTGGGGTTGGTCGCCGACGGCGAGATCTGCGCGATGCTGGCGTCCGAGTAGATCTTCGAGGCCGGGATCGTGGTGCCCGAATTCAGGTGACCGACCACCGCAACGACGCCGGCATCGACCAGTTTCTGCGCGGCCAGGGTGCCTTCCTTCGGGTCCGCCTTGTCGTCCTCGGCGACCAGTTCCAGGTTGAACGTCTTGTCGCCGACCTTCAGGCCGCCGGCGGCATTGATCTCGTCGACCGCCAGGCGGGCGCCGTTCTCGTTGTCCTTTCCGAGGTGAGCGATGCCGCCGGTCAGCGGCGCCACGTGGCCGATCTTGATCACTGCCGGCGCGGCAGCCACGGGGGCGGGTGCCTTGGCGGCTTCGGCCTTGACCGGCTCTTCCTTCTTGCCGCAGGCGGCAAGCGCGACCGCGGCGGCGATCGCCAGCGGCGCAAGTTTCAGCGTGTAGTTCATTTAGCTCTCTCCTGACAGGGATCCAGATTCGATGGTTGGGCCGACGGCGGCGGGCGACCGCGCCCGTCAGGCCTACTGCTAAAAGCCCGCGATTCTACCCGTACGGGCAAGGGCAGCAAGCAACGTCGACCGCGTTGCCGGGGTGGACCAATGGCCCCTTCGCTAACGTCTAGACGGCATCTGGGGCGGCGCGCTCCGCCCGGAATGCGAAACGGGGCGGCTGCGCGCCCCGTTTCCGGTTCAAACCGTGGCCCCCGACCTGGTGCGATCGGGCGTGTGTCGCCTTACTTGACGGTCAGGACCCACTTGGCCAGCGTCAGCGCGTCAGCCTCGCTGACCTGCGGGTTGGCGGGCATCGGCACCTGGCCCCAGGCGCCTGTGCCGCCTTCGCGGATCTTCTTGGCCAGCTTGGTCGCTGCGTCCTTGTCGCTGGCGTACTTGGCGGCAACGTCCTTGTAGGACGGTCCGACCAGCTTCTTGTCCATCGCGTGGCAGGCCATGCAGTTCTTGGCCTTGGCAAGATCGGCGCTGGCGAAGGCGGCACCGCTGACCAGGGAAAGGGTGGCGAAAACGCTTACGGCGAGGATTCTCATCGGGCACTCCATGAAGGGGATTGAGCGGGTAAAGACCGAAAAAATGGTGCGAGAGTGTAACGGGAACTGACGGCCGGCCGTTGACCCGGCTTGGGCGCCGGGGGCCGCGGGTCTATAGTGACGATCGACCATGTGGATCTTCTACATCGGACTTGTGCTGCTGGTGTCCAAACTGCTGGACTTCGGCCCGCTTGCGGACCTGTCCTGGTGGTGGGTGCTGTCGCCGTTTGTCCTGGCTTTGATCTGGTGGGAGTTCTTCGAGCGACGCCTCGGCCTCGACAAGAAGAAGGCCTTCGACGAACTCGAGAAGGCGAAGCAGGATCGCATCGCGCGCGCGCTCGAGCGCGACAAGACGCGGCAAGTTCGTCGCTGATCCCCGCGGCCCGCCGGGGGGCGGGGCGCCGCGGGCGTTACTTCGGCTCGAACAGTTTCTCGTCGGTGATGGCGCCGCGGCTCGCGGTCGACGCCAGCACGGCGAACTTGGCGAGCGTGCCGCGCGTGTAGCGAGGCGCCGGCGCCTTCCAGGCGGCGCGCCGACGCGCCAGTTCCGCATCGTCGACATTGACCTGCAGCAGCAGCTTGTGCGCGTCGATGGTGATCGAGTCGCCCTCAAGGACCAGCGCCAGATTGCCGCCGACATACGCCTCCGGCGCGACGTGTCCGACCACCATGCCCCAGGTGCCGCCGGAGAAGCGCCCGTCGGTGATCAGGCCGACACTTTCGCCGAGGCCCTTGCCGATGATCGCCGAGGTAGGGCTGAGCATCTCGCGCATGCCCGGCCCGCCCTTCGGCCCTTCGTAGCGGATAACGACCACGTCGCCCGGCTTGATGCGGTCGGCGAGGATCGCCTCCATCGCCGCGTCTTCGGAGTCGAACACGCGCGCCGGACCGGTCATGACCGGGTTCTTCAGGCCGGTGATCTTGGCCACGCAGCCTTCCTGGGCCAGGTTGCCCTTCAGGATCGCCAGGTGGCCCTGCGCGTACAGCGGGTTGCCGAAAGGCCGGATCACGTCCTGGTCCGCGCGCGGCTCCGCCGGCACGTCCTTGAGCATCGCGGCCATCGTCTTGCCGGTGATCGTCATGCAGTCCCCGTGCAGCAGGCCGTTGGCGAGCAGGATCTTCAGCACCTGCGGGATGCCACCGGCAGCGTGCAGGTCGGTCGCCACGTACTTGCCGGAGGGCTTCAGGTCGCACAGCACCGGCACACGGCGGCGGATGCGTTCGAAGTCATCGATGGTCCACTCGATGCCGGCCGAATGCGCAATCGCCAGGTAGTGCAGCACGGCGTTGGTGGAGCCGCCGACAGCCATGATCAGGCTGACCGCGTTCTCGATCGACTTGCGCGTAATGATCTGCGACGGGCGCAGGTCGTTCTTCACGGCGTCGATCAGCACGCGCGTGGCCTGCGCCGTCGAGTCGACTTTCTCCTGGTCGGGGTTGGCCTGCGTCGACGAATACAGCAGGCTCATGCCGAGCGCCTCGAACGAGGAACTCATCGTGTTGGCGGTGTACATGCCGCCGCACGAGCCCGAGCCGGGGATGCAGCGCCGCTCGATCTCCTTGAAGTCGGTTTCGTTCAGCCGCCCGGCCGTGAATTCGCCGACCGCCTCGAAGGCGGAGACGATGGTCAGGTCCCTGCCCTTGTAGTGGCCGGGCTTCACCGTGCCGCCGTAGACGTAGATCGCCGGCACGTCGCAGCGGGCAATCGCCATCATGCCGCCAGGCATGTTCTTGTCGCAGCCGCCGATGACGATCACTCCGTCCATCCACTGGCCGTTGACGCAGGTCTCGATGCAGTCGGCGATCACCTCGCGGCTGACCAGCGAGTACTTCATGCCCTCGGTGCCCATGCCGATTCCGTCGGAAATGGTCGGCGTGCCGAACACCTGCGAATTGGCCTGGCAACGGGCGATCTCCTCGATCGCCGCATCGGCCAGCCTCTGCAGCCCGGAGTTGCAGGGCGTGATCGTCGAGTGGCCGTTGGCCACCCCGATCATCGGTTTGTCGAAGTCATCGTCCTTGTAGCCCATCGCGTAGTACATGGCGCGATTGGCGGAGCGGGCGACACCCTGGGTCACGTTGCGGGAGCGGCGGTTGTAGGGCATGGGATTTGATTGAAACGAGAAAGGTGAAACGAGAAAGGTGATCGGTGATCCGGGGCCGATTACCTACAATCGAGCCATTCTAGTCCGCGGCCCTGCAATGCTCGTTCACCCGCAGTTCGATCCCGTCGCCTTCTCGCTCGGTCCGGTAGCGGTGCGCTGGTACGGCCTCATGTACCTGGTGGGGTTTGCGCTGTTCTGGTGGCTGGGCCGCCTGCGCGCGCGGGACGCCTGGCGGGGCATGAGCCGCCAGGACGTCGAGGACCTGCTGTTCTTCGGCGTGCTCGGCGTGATCATCGGTGGTCGCCTCGGCTACGTGCTGTTCTACAAGCCCGACTACTACCTCGAGCATCCGCTCGAGGCGCTGATGCTGTGGAAGGGTGGCATGGCCTCGCACGGCGGCATCATCGGCGTGATCGCGGTGATGTGGCTGTTCGCCCGTGCCCGCGGCAAGTCGTTCCTGCAGGTGGCCGATTTCGTGGTGCCGCTGGTGCCGCTGGGGCTGGCGGTGGGCAGGCTCGGCAACTTCATCAACGGCGAGTTGTGGGGCCGGGCGGCCGATCCGAACGTGTGGCCGTGGGCCATGGTCTTTCCGCAGGCTGGCGACGGGGTGCCGCGACATCCGTCGCAGCTGTACCAGGCCGCCCTCGAGGGCGCGCTGCTGTTCGTGATCCTGTGGCTGTATTCGAGGAAGCCGCGGCCGCCGGGGTGCGTCGGTTCGGCTTTCCTGATCGGCTATGGCACGCTGCGGTTCGTCGCCGAGTTCGGCCGCGAGCCGGATGCGTTCCTCGGCCTGCTGGCGCTGCGGCTGTCGATGGGGCAGTGGCTGTCCTTGCCGATGATCATCGCGGGAACAGCGCTTTTCGTTTACTTTCGCTCATCACAGCGCGCAGGCGAGCCGGCGGTTCCGGCAGGCCGCAAGGCGCGACGATAAGAACGGAGACACGATGACGACCGCTGTCGGCCGTGCCGCGCCGCAGCCTGCCAAGGCGGCTGGCGGGATTCACTGATTCGCGTCCGGAGGGCTGCTGTCATGACGGGAACCATCCATTTCGTCGCCGATGCGGGGATAGCGACGGTCACGCTCGAGTCGCCGGGCAAGCTGAACGCGGTCAACGTGGTGATGTGGCAGGAACTGCGTCGCGTGTTCGAGGCGCTGGCCGGCGACGACGGCGTGCGCTGCATCGTCGTGCGCGGGGCCGGCGGCAACTTCGCCGCCGGCGCCGACCTCGACGAGTTCGGCGAAGTCCACCACGACGTGGCGAGCGGACGGCGGTTCCACCTGGAGACGGTCGTCCCATCGCTGGCGGCCATCCGCGAT
>Ga0209450_10000606_pt1 | contig 18149 bp, 16 predicted proteins | sample FrelakmetLWP11LW_FD_187149 | JGI IMG/M metagenome (GOLD analysis project Ga0209450, IMG submission 187149) | Freshwater lake sediment microbial communities from the University of Notre Dame, USA, for methane emissions studies - LWP11 LW (SPAdes)... | ecosystem: Environmental > Aquatic >...
GCGTGGCGGGAGTGCGCACCAGGGAAGGTGCGGAGCGGGGAAAAGGTAGCCCGCCAGCCGGCCGTAGGGGAGGGATCTGCGGCGATTGTGTTGGCTGGCGGGCCGAAGGATGGCCGCGCTGGGCGCGGCGCTTCAGACGGGGATCAGGCCGACGGTGCGGACTTCGCGCGCTTGGCGGCTTTCTTGGCCGGTCGCTTGCCCGCGCGCTTGCCGGCCTTGGCCGGTGCGCCACCGAGCGTGCGCACGGCGCGATTCAGTTCCTCGACGCGGTCGATGAGCGCCTGCATCTCGTCGCGGCCGGGCACGCCCAGCTTGCCGAGCGCCCGCGACACGCGGTCCTCGAAGACCTTCTCGAGGCGGTCCCAGGTATCGGTGGCGCGCTCCTTGACCTGCGCGACCGTGTTCTCAACGGCGTCACGCGCCACGTCGACCTTGCCGGTGGCGAAGCGGCGCGTCTTCTGTTCCAGCGTCATGCCCTCGCGCACCAGGCCCTCGAACAGCTTGCCGCCTTCCTCCTGCGCGCGCCCGAAGGCGCCGAGGCCGGCCATCCAGATCTGCTGCGCGGAGTCCAGCAGGGTCTTCGCCTTGTCGGCGGCCGCTTCCGCGGCGGCGTGCGGCTTCTTCTTCAGTTTCGGCTTCGCGGTACCCATGTTCGTACTCCCTCCACCGCGGCCCAGGATGGCCAGCGGAACGAGTGCAGTATCCGCAGCACCGCTAGAGCGATAACACTACCCCGCGCGGCCGCGATTCAGCGCCGGCGACGCCGGCGCGCACGCTTCGCGCCGCGGGTTTCCGCGATCGTCGCCTCGAGGTCGTCGAGCGCGCGGGACAGCCGCGCGATCGGGCGCAGACGGCGCGGCGGCGCGGGTTCCAGGCCGTCGAGCAGCGTGCGCTGGCGGTCCTCGATCACCGCGTCGCGCAGGCGGATGCCGTGGCGCTTGAGCAGCGGCTCGATGACCGCGCGGCGCGTGCGCAGGTCGTCGAGCGTGGAGCGATAGGCGTGTTCGGTCAGCGTGCGCCGGCTGTCGTAGGAGAAGATGTTGGTGAAGAACATCTCCGCGTCGTCGGCGTTGGGTTCCAGCAGCACGAGGTCGGTGCCGGCGTACTGCGTGCGGTACTTCTCCAGCCCCACCTGCATGCGCGACTTCAGCAGGGTGCGGAAGGTCTGCGACAGCACCATCGGCAGGCCGGAGTCGATCAGGCTGCGCGGCACGGCGCGGCCCTGCTGCTGCGCGAGGCTGGCGTCGAACGGCACCAGCGGATTGAGGCCGAACACGAGGTCGACGTCCTCGTCCATCGCCACCGAGGCGTGCAGCGTGCGGCGCAACGCGCCGTCGACGTACCAGCGCCCGTCGATCTCGACCGGCGGATACAGGCCGGGCAGGGCGGCGCTGGCCTGCACTGCGCGCGAGATCGGCACGTGGTCGTACCCGCGGGCGCCGAAGCGGGTGGTCGCGCCGTTGTCGAGGTCGACCGCGATCACGAACAGCTTGCGCGGCAACTGACGGAAATCGTTGCTGCGTCCGTGCGCCTCGAACACGTGGCGCAGGAACCGTTCGACCGCCTCGTTGTCGAACAGCCCGGTGGGGATCAGCGCGCCGAAGCGCCCGATCAGGTCGCTCCAGTTGGTGTCCAGCGGGCGGGTGGCGACGTCGCCGAGCCACTGCAGCAGGGCGCGCGGCAGCGCCGCGGCGCGGCGCGCGTACTCGAGGAAGGCCGGGCGCAGGAAGGTCTCGGGCCGGAAGCGCACCGGGCGCGAGTCGCCGGTGATGAAGATGCGGCACATCTCCGCCGTGGACAGGCCGTTGGCGAGCCCGGCGGCGAGGAAGGAGCCGGAACTCACGCCGACGTAGACGTCGAGCCGCGTGAGGTCGATCCCCTCGAGGGCGTCGTCGAGCGCGCGCAGCGTGCCCAGTTCGTACATCCCGCCGATCGGCCCGCCGCCGGCGATGGCGATGCCGATGCGGCTGCGCGGCTTGCGCCGTTGCGGGCGCGGGGCCTCCTGGACGACGAGCATGCGATGTTCCGGGTCCGACGCGGGACGCGCATTCTAGCGCGCCGCCTCCACCCCGCGCCCACGCACGAAAGTCGGGGCGGTTTAGCATTGGCGTTTCCGTGGATCGTGCGCCAGGGGGCGCGATGAGCCGCAGCAAGACCGTCCAGCGCCTCGAGGACATCGCCACCCGCCTGCGCGCCGCGCGCGATCCCGAGGCCGAGCCCGCCAACGCCTCGCCCGTGCTGCGGCGCCTGCGCGCCTGGCAGGCCGCGCGCCTGGGGCAGACCTTCGCCGACCTGCGCGCCTCGCCGCGCCACCGGCAGGCGGCCGATTTCTTCCTGACCGACCTGTATGGCGAGCAGGACGTGTCGTGGCGCGACCGCGATCTCGCGCGCATGATGCCGACCCTGGTGCGCTGGCTGCCGGAGGCGATGCTCGACACGGTCTGCGACGCGCTGGAACTGGACTGGCTCAGCCACCGTCTCGACCTGCGGGTGGCCATCGCACTGGACGGCGAGCCGAAGCGTGCGCCGGCGATCCGGATCGCCTCGTACGCCGCGGCCTACCGCGCGGCGGGCACGGCGGCCGAGCGCGAGCGGCAGATCGACCTGCTGATGGCGGTCGGGCGCGAACTGGACCACATCGTGCGGGTGCCGCTGGTGTACGCGGTGCTCAAGCTCGCCCGCGGGGCCGCCGGCCGGGCTGGCCTTGCGAGCCTGCACTCGTTCCTCGAACGCGGCTTCGCGGCGTTCCGCGCGATGGGTGGCGCGGACGACTTCCTGCGCATCATCGAGTCACGCGAGCGGGAGACGGCGCGACGCCTGTTCGCCGGCGACGCCGAGCCCTTCGGCGCGGGATTCGTCGAGCCGCGCCCCGGCGCCTGAGGGCACGAGCGGGGTGGTTCAGCCGAACTCCTTGTCCAGCACGCGGTGGATCTCGGACTCGACCGCGGCCTGGATCGCCAGCAGGAGGAAGCTCAGGTGCGCCTTGACGTGCACCAGGCCGTCCTGCAGGGCGATGGTCCCATGCACGCCGGGGCGCTCGAAGTGCAGCACGCTGCCCTTCCAGCCGTACTCGACGTCGAACTTGGCGGCGATCTGGCGCGCGACCTTCTCCACCGATTTGCGCGCTTCCGCGCTGCTCTTGCCGTGCTTGCGGGCGATGTCGATGCTGGGCATGGTCCGGTGGGCTCCGGCGTGCGGGTGGAAGCGCGGTGGGTGCGCCGTGGGGTCCTTCTGGCATGATGCCACGGGACGCGGGGGAGGCGATGATGCGAACCATCCTGGCGCTGGCGGCGGCGATCGTGCTGCTGGCCGTGGGCGCGGCGCACGCGGGCACGGTCCGCGGCACGCTGGTCCTGTACTCGGAAGGCAAGCCGCTGCGCGCGGCCGAGGCGGCCGAGGCGGTGATCTGGTTCCGTCCGCGCAGCGCCGTGGCGCTGCCGCCGCCGGGCGAGCCGGCCGTGATGCTGACCCGGCGCAAGCAGTTCCATCCGCGGGTGCTGGCGGTGCCGGCAGCCCATTCGGTGCGCTTCCCGAACGAGGACCCGATCCTGCACAACGTGTTCTCCACCTCGACCGACAACGCCTTCGACGCCGGGCTGTACGGCACCGGCGAGGGCGTGGTGCACGCGTTCCGCAATCCCGGCCTGGTCAAGGTGTACTGCAACGTGCACCACTCGATGTTCGGCTTCATCGTGGTGCTCGACACGCCGTTCCACACGCGGGCCGGGGTGGACGGTTCGTTCCGGCTCGACGGCCTGCCGGCGGGGGAGGGCGAACTGGTGGTCTTCCACGACCGCGCCCGGCCGTGGCGGCGCACGCTCGACGTGGCGCAACCCGCGGCGCTGGAGATCCGTCTCGACCTCGACCGGCGGCGCGTGCCGCCGCACATGAACAAGTTCGGACGTCCCTACGGAGCCCGACCCGATGAACGAAGCTACTGAGCCGCGGCCGGGGTTCCGCCTGCCGCTGGCGACCGCGGTCTTCCTGCTGTGCGCGGTGCTGCTGGGGCTCGGCCTGGGGGCGGCGATCTGGTTCACCTGGGACCGCGGCGCGCGCATTGCCGAGCGCGCGGTGCAGGAGCAACTCGCGGTGTCCGCGGCCGTGCAGCAGGAACTCACCGCGCGGCGCCTCGAGGAAGTGGAGTTCAAGGTGCAGCTGATCGCCGCCGACCCCAGCTTCGTCAAGTACGTCAGCGACGCCTGGGGCGGCGGTCTGGGACTCGGTGGCGACCTCGGGCTGGACAGCGCCTCGATCAACGACTTGCTGCGCGAGCGGCAGGAATCGGTCGGCTTCGACCTCGGCCTGATCACCGACCCGGACGGGCGCGTGCTTGCCCGCACCGACCAGGCCGAAGCCTTCGAGGCCTCGCTGGCCGAGGATCCCTTCATGGCCTCGGCGATCGGCGAGGCCCGCCCGATCAGCGGGTTCTGGCGCGAGGGCGGCGCGCTTTACCAGGCGGCGGCCTGGCCGCTGGACCTCGACGGCGACCTGGTCGGCTTCATGCTGGTCGCGCTGCGGGTCGACGACGCGCTGTCCGGACGGGTCGGGCGCGCCAGCGGCGCCGACGTGGCGTTCCTGCTGCCCGAGGGCGACGCGCTGCGACTGATCGGCACCTCGCTGGAAGGCGAACGGCGGCTGGCGCTGGAGGCCGCGCTGTCCGCCGATCCCGCACTGGCTGCCGCGCTGCGTGGCGGTGGCGCGCAGGCCTCGCTGCCGCTGCGCCTCGGCGCCGAAGCCTGGACCGCGGCGGTGGCGCCGGTGGACCCGGCGGGAGGCGCCCAGCTCGGCGCGACCCTGCGGCTGGCGTCGGCGGACCGCGCGTCGGCCGGCTACCGCGAGCTGCTCGACCTGCTGCTGCTCGCCGCCGGTGGCGTGCTGGTGATCGCCGTGCCCTTTTCGTACCTGCTCGCGCGCACCACGTTGCGACCGCTGTCGACGATGGCGCGCGCCGCGACCGCGGCGGCCAACGGCGACTACCGCACCCGCATCGGCATCCGCGGACGCGACGCGCTCGCGGAGCTGTCGCAGGCGTTCGACACCCTGCTGTCGGACCTGCGCGAAAAGAGCGACATCCAGGGCTACGTCTCCAACCTGTCGCGCTTCCTGCCCGATCCTGCCGCGGATGCGCCGACCGGGCGCTCGTTCGTCACCCAGCCCGACGCCAACCCGGGCGCACCCGGCGAGGCACCGCGGCGTGGCCCGGCGCTGCTGCTCGCGCTGGACCTGCGCGGGCTCGCGCGGCTGCCGGAAGGCGGACCGGAGGCGCCGCTGGCGTCGGCTGCGGAGCGCGCGCGCGATCTGCTGTCGGCGGCGACCGCGCAGTCCGGACGGCTGGTCGCGCACGCCGGCGCGCGGCTGACCTTCGCCTTCGATTCGGCGGATCGGCTGGCGCGCGCGCTGGCGGTCGCGCGCGAGGCCCTGCGCGACGATCCGGCGACCGCGGGGGCGCTGCTCGAGGGCGATGTCGTGGCCGGAACGCTCAAGGTCGGCCGCGACAGCCAGCGCGTGCTGCTGGGTGCGCCGGCGCACCAGCTCGACCGGCTGGTGGTGGAGGCCGGCGCGGGACGCGTGCTGCTGCCGAAGTCGCTGGGCGAGGCGGCGCGCGGGCTGCTCGGCGGGATCACGGTGCCGGTGCAGCAGGGTGCGGCCAGCGGCAAGCCGTTCTACGCGCTCGACGCCGCGTCCCTGGCGCCCCTGGCCGCGCCCGCGCGCGTGGTCGACGATGGCGAGGGCATGCGCACGGTCGAGCAGCCGGTCGCCGCCACGCCGGCGCCGCGCACGGCGCGCTCGGCCGAACTGGCGGCAGGCACGCGGCTCGGTGGGCGCTACGACATCCTCGGCGTGCTCGGCGCCGGCGGGATGGGTGTGGTCTACAAGGCGCGCGACATCGAGCTCGATGACGTGGTCGCGCTGAAGATGCTCAAGCCCGGTGCGCTGTCGGACCCGGAGCAGATCGAACGCCTCAAGAGCGAGATCCGGCTGGCGCGCAAGATCACCCACCCCAACGTGCTGCGCACCTTCGACTTCGGCGAGGTCGAAGGCCGGCCCTACATCTCGATGGAATACGTGCGCGGCATGACGCTGCGCTACCTAATCAAGCAGGCGGGGCGGATCCCCTATTCGGCGGCGCTGCGGATCGCGCGCCAGCTGTGCGCGGGCCTGGCCGCCGCGCACGAGGTCGGCGTCCTGCACCGCGACATCAAGCCGGAGAACCTGATCCTCGAGTCCAGCGGCAACGCCAAGCTGATGGACTTCGGGATCGCGCGGCCGATCCAGCAGCGCGCCGACTCGGGCCTGACCCAGCCCGGCATGTTCGTCGGCACGCCGGCCTACTCGGCCCCGGAGCAGATCGCCGGCATGGCGGTCGACGAGCGCGCCGACGTCTATGCCAGCGGCGTGCTGATGTGCGAGATGTTCTGCGGCAAGGTGCCGTTCGAGAGCAGCAACACGATGGAGATCTACCTCGCGCGGATGCAGCAGGAGCCGATCCGCCCCTCGCAGTGGTGGGCCGAGATTCCGCCGCCGCTGGAGGCGGTCATCCTGCGCTGCATCCAGCGCGAGCCGAGCGCGCGCTTCCAGAGCGCGACGGAACTCGGCACCGCCCTCTCGGGCTTGCGTGCCTGAGCGGTTGACACCCATTAATCAAAGAGTTACATAGGCAACTTGAAGCGGATTCTCGTCCGCGCCTGGAGCCTGCATGTCCGGTCTCGCCCGCTACGCCTGCGCGCTGGCGCTGGCTCTGCTGGCGCCTTCCTGGGCCCATGCGCAGGCCGGCGACGGCTTCGACTACGACCCGTCCGCCGCCGAGGGCGCCCACCTGTCGTGGTTCTCGAACCTGCTGTTGCGCGGCGACTGGGCACGCGACCTGCCGCAGAACCTGCCCGACGAGCAGCGCGGCATGGCGCGCCTGCGCGCCGGCCTGCTGTGGCTGCCGGATGACGCCTGGGAAGTGGCCGCGGCACTGGAGGCCTCGCGCGGCAGCGACAGCGCGCGCATCGTGCGCCTCGCGCACGACAACCACCGCACCAACGACCTCAACGTCGACCTGCTGTACGTCAAGCGGCGCTTCGGCGATCAGGGCAGCGTGACGCTCGGCAAGCAGGGGCTGCCGCTCGACTTGACGCCGATGGTCTGGGACCCCGAGGTGCGCCCGGTCGGGCTGGCGGTCGAGCACTCGATCGCGGTCGGCGACTTCGATCGCGTGGTGCTGGCCGGCGGCGCGTGGCTCGGCGACCACCTGTACGGCGACACCTCGCGCCTGCTGGCGCTGCAGGCCGGCTGGCGCCTGCGCGAGGGGGCGCCCCACAGCGGCGGCATCCTGCTGTCGCTGCTCGCCTTCGACGAACTCGACGACCTGGTGCGGGGCGGGCTGGCGCGCAGCAACCGGGTGGTCGGCGGGCGCTTCGACAGCGACTTCCGCCTCGCCGACCTGCAACTGGCCTACGACACGCGCATCGCCGGCGCGCCGCTGCGCACGCGCATCGACCTGGTGCGCAACCTCGGCGCCGACCGCGACCGCGACGGCGCGCGCGGCAGCGTCGTGTGGGGCGATGCCCGCGAGGCCGGCGCGCTCGAACTGGGCTTCTCCTACCAGCGGGTGCAGCGCGACGCCGTGCTGGCGGCCTTCAACTCGGAGGACTGGTGGTTCCACAGCGCGATGCGCGGTGCGATGCCGTGGATCGGCTACGGCATCGACGACACCTGGCGCGTGCAGCTCGCGCTGTTCCTCGAGCGCGCCGACGGCCGCGCCGAGGACACCGAGCGCGCGCTGCTCGACCTGCGGGCGGACTGGTGAATCGCGGCCGGCCGTCGCGAGGGCTTGTGCTAAAGTCCGGCGCAGGGGATGGGCGGGGTATCGCGTGCGCCTGAGCTTTCCGAAGGGTGAACATGCCGACGTGATCGTCGCCCCGGGCGAGACCACGATCGGAGCGGCGAGCGACAACGCCGTGGTCGTGCGCGTCGGCGGCGTGCAGTCCCACCATGCGACCATCCTCGCCGACCTGCGCGGATTCACGCTGCTGGTCCGCGACCCCGGCGCCCGCACCCACGTCAACGCGCGGCCGGTCCGCGAGAAGGCGATCCTGCGCCTCGGCGACGTGGTCAGCGTCGACTCGGTGAACATCGTGCTCAAGCCCGACAGCGACGCGGCGATCGAACCCGCGCCGCCGGCGGACGGAAACGGGGCAGGCGCCATGACGGACCCGGAAGGCAACATCGAGACCCGCTACAGGGTGTCGCCGCCGCGCGCAGTGCTGCGCGGCGTGTCGGGACCTTACTTCGGCAAGGTCATCCCGATCCACGGACGGCTCGAGATCGGTCGCGGGCCGGAGTGCGGGCTGGTGCTCGACGAACCGGAGATGTCGCGTCGCCACGCGATGATCGAGGTCAGCACCCACGAGATCTACCTGCGCGACCTCGGCTCGGCCAACGGCACCTTCGTCAACGGCGTGCAGGTGCGCGACGCGGTGCTCTATCCCGGCGACCAGATCGCCTTCGATCGCAATCGCTTCCTGGTCGAGGCGCCGGGCATGGCGCCGCGCCGCAACGAGCCGCGCACGCCGACCGCCATGCCGGCGGTCGAGCGGGCCCCGCAGGTCACCCAGACCATGCGCGCGATCCGCGTCGACGATCCGCCGCCCGTGGCCGAGCCCGTGGCGGACGAGGGCCGGTCGGGTGGCTGGAACCCGTGGGCACTGCTGGCCGCGGCGGTCCTCATCGCCGGCGCCTTCGCGCTGTTGATCCTCGGATTCCGCTGATCGCGGCCTGCGCCGCACGGCGCGGGCAGGCGCGTTTCGCGCGATTCCATGCTGCGTTGCCGCATGCTAACGTCGGGCGTTCATCGTCCGGAGATGTCCCGTGTCGCGCGCCTACAACTTCAGCCCCGGCCCGGCGGCCCTGCCGGAACCCGTCCTGCGGCAAGCGCAGGAGGAGATGCTCGAGTGGGGCAAGACGCGATCCTCGGTGATGGAAGTCAGCCATCGCGGCAAGGAGTTCATGGCCCTGGCCGAGCAGTCCAAGCGCGACCTGCGCGAGCTGATGGCCATCCCGGACCACTACAAGGTGCTCTTCCTGCAGGGCGGCGCCACCACCCACTTCGCCCTGCTGCCGATGAACTTCGCGCGCGGCGGCAGCGCCGACTACGTGGTCACCGGGGCCTGGGGCGAGAAGGCAGCGAGGGAAGCCAAGCCCGCCTGCGCGGTGCGGATCGCGGCCAGCAGCGAGTCCGATCGCTATTTCCGCATCCCCGAGCGCGCGGGGTGGGACCTCGACCCGAACGCGGCCTACGTGCACATCACGCCGAACGAGACGATCGGCGGGGTGGAGTTCCACGACGAGCCGGACGTCGGTGCGGTGCCGCTGTTCGCCGACATGTCGTCCAACATCCTTTCGCGCCCGATCGACGTGTCGAAGTACGGCGTGATCTACGCCGGCGCGCAGAAGAACATCGGCGCTTCCGGCCTGGTGCTGGTGATCGTGCGCGAGGACCTGCTCGCGCGCTGCCCCGCCGACCTGCCGCAGATCCTCAACTATGCCGCGCACGCCAAGGAAGGGTCGCTGCTGAACACCCCCAACACCTTCGGCTGGTATCTCGCCGCGCTGGTGTTCCAGTGGCTCAAGCGCGAGGGCGGGATGGCGGCCATCGGCGCGCGCAACGCGGCCAAGGCGAAGCTGCTCTACGACTACATCGACGGCAGTGGCTTCTACTCGAACCCGATCGACAAGGCGGTGCGCTCGCGGATGAACGTGCCCTTCGTGCTGCGCGACGCGGCGCTCGACGAGCCGTTCCTGAAGGAAGCCGCGGCTGCCGGCCTGCTGGCGCTCAAGGGGCATCGCGCGGTCGGCGGCATGCGTGCGTCGATCTACAACGCGATGCCGCTGGAGGGCGTGCAGGCGCTGGTCGACTTCATGCAGGACTTCGCGCGGCGGCATGGGTGAGTGCGGTTGCACCGGCCGCGCGAACGCCCGGCAGGACGCCGGGTCGGTGAGGCGCGCCAGGGAGCGTGGCGGGGACCGAAACCGATCGAGGCCACCCGGGCGCGAGCCAGCGTCATCCGCCATCCGGCAGACCCCATGTACGTGATCAAGACCCTCAACGGCATCAGCGAAATCGGCCTCCGCCGGCTGCCGCGCGGCGTCTACACCGTCGCCGACGAGATCGCCGAGCCCGACGCGCTGCTGGTGCGCTCCGCCGACCTGCACAGGATCGACATCCCGTCCAGCGTCAAGGCCATCGGTCGCGCCGGCGCGGGCACCAACAACATCCCGGTGGCGGAGATGTCGCGTCGCGGCGTGGTCGTGTTCAACACGCCGGGTGCCAACGCCAACGCGGTGAAGGAACTGGTGCTCGCCGGCATGCTGCTTTCGGCCCGCAACCTGGCCGAGGCGCTGGCGTTCACCGCCACGCTGGGCGAGCGCGCCGACCCGGAGGCGGCGATGGAGTCGGACAAGAAGCGCTTCGTGGGCACTGAACTCGCGGGTCGGACGCTCGGCGTGGTCGGTCTCGGCGCGATCGGCGTGAAGGTGGCCAACGCCGCGCGTGCACTCGGCATGCGCGTGTTCGGCCTCGATCCGCACATGACGGTCGAGGGTGCATGGCAGCTCTCGTCCGACGTGGTGAAGGCGGGCAGCCTGGCAGAACTGTACGCCGCGTCCGACTACGTCTCGTTCCACGTCCCGCTCAACGACGCCACCCGCGGCCTGTTCAACGACGCCGCGCTCGGGGCCGCGCGACACGGCGTGGTGCTGCTCAACTTCGCCCGCGACGGCGTGGTCGATGCGGGGACCTTGCGCCGCGGGCTCGCCGAGGGCCGCATCGCGCGCTACGTCACGGACTTCCCCAAGGTCGAGTTCGCCGACGATCCCCGGGTGATCGCCCTGCCGCACCTCGGGGCGTCCACGCTGGAGGCGGTGGAGAACTGCGCGATCATGGTGGTGGACCAGGTGCGCGACTATCTCGAGCACGGCAATGTCGCCAATGCCGTGAACTTCCCGACCACGCGGATGGCGCGCGCCGGGCAGGCGCGGGTGTGCGTGGCCAACCGCAACGTGCCGAACATGATCGGCCAGTTGTCGAACGTGCTCGGCAACGCCGGGATCAACATCGCGCAGATGCACAACGCCTCGCGTGGCGACCTGGCCTACAACCTGGTCGACGTGGAGACGGCGGTGCCGGAGCAGGTGGCGCGCCAACTGGGCGCCATCGAGGGCATCCTGTCGGTGCGCATCGTCTGAGCCGCGACCGCGGGTGCCCGACGCCCGTACACTGGACCCCCCATGAGCCGCCGCAAGACGCCCCCCAACCCCGCCAAGGCCGCTGCCACTGACCTCGCCGCGGTGCGCGCGCGCATCGACGCCATCGACCGCCAGATCCAGGAACTGATCCAGGAGCGTGCGCGCTTCGCGCAGCAGGTCGGCAGGGCGAAAGGCCCGCTGAAGGCGGCCGTGGACTACTACCGCCCCGAGCGCGAGGCGCAGGTCCTGCGGATGGTCATCGAGCGCAACCAGGGGCCGCTGTCGGTCGAGGAGATGGTGCGCCTGTTCCGCGAGATCATGTCGTCCTGCCTCGCACAGCAGGAGCCACTGAAGATCGCCTTCCTCGGCCCCGAGGGCACGTTCTCCGAGCAGGCGGTGATGAAGCACTTCGGGCAGGCCGCCCGGCGGCTGCCGCTGTCGGGCATCGAGGAAGTGTTCCAGGAAGTCGAGGCCGGCCACGCCGATTTCGGCGTGGTGCCGATCGAGAACTCGGGCGAGGGCGCGGTGCACTCCACGCTGGACATGTTCTTCGCCTCGCCGCTCAAGGTCTGCGGCGAGATCGAGCTGCGCATCCACCAATTCCTGCTCTCGCGCAGCGGCGAGCTGCGCGCGATCGAGCGCGTCTATTCGCACCCGCAGTCGCTCGCGCAGTGCAAGGCCTGGCTGCGCGCGAACCTGCCGAAGGCCGAGCGCGTCCCGGTGTCGAGCAATGCCGAGGCCGCGCGCCGCGCGCGCAATGCCGACGACGCGGCCGCCATTGCCGGTGCGGCCGCCGGCGCCGTCTACGGCCTGAAGGTGGTCGATGGTCCGATCGAGGACCGTGCCGACAACACCACCCGGTTCGTGGTCATCGGGCGCGAGCTGTTCGCGCCGTCTGGGCGCGACAAGACCTCGCTGCTGGTCGCCGCGGGCGATCGGCCGGGGACGTTGTTCAAGCTGCTCGAGCCGCTGGCGCGGCGCGGGGTCAACATGACCAAGATCGAGTCCCGCCCCAGCCGCCAGGGCAAGTGGCAGAACGCCTTTTTCATCGACGTCGAGGGACACGTCGAGGACCCCGCGCTGCAGCAGGTGATCGCCGACCTCGGGCCGTTCGCGGCGCAGGTCAAGATCCTCGGCAGCTACCCGGTGGCGGTGTTGTGAGCGGCTTCGCGCCACGCCCGACCGGTCCGGTCGCCGCGCTCAAGGCCTACGATCCCGGCCACGACCTGCCGGCGCTGCGCGCGCGCGCGGCGCCCGCGGCGCTGGCCGAACTGGGCTCCAACGAGAACCCGCTCGGGCCGCCGCCGGCGGTGCTGGACGCGCTGCACAGGCTGCCGGTGGCCGAAGTGTTCCGCTACCCGGACCCGCTAGGGCTCGCGCTGCGCCGCTCGCTGGCGGCGCGCCTCGACGTCGATCCGTCGATGATCGCGTTGGGCAATGGATCGCATGAACTGCTGATGTTGTTGGCGCAGTGCTTCGCCGCCCCGGGCGACGAGGTGGTGTTCAGCGAGTTCGGCTTCGCGGTGTTCCCGATCGGCACCGCGGCGGTCGGTGCCACGCCCGTGCGGGTGCCTGCGCTGCCGCGGGCAGGCGACGCGCCGCGCGGCCACGACCTCGCCGCGCTCGCTGCCGCCGTCGGTCCCGGCGCGCGGCTGGTGTTCGTCGCCAATCCCAACAACCCGACCGGCACCTGGTTCACGCGCGATGCGCTGCGCGAGTTCCTGCGCACGATCGACCCGCGCGTGCCGGTGGTGGTCGACGAGGCCTACCACGAGTACGTCGATGATCCGGCGGTGGGCTCGGCGGTCGAGCTGCTCGCGGCGTTCCCTAACCTGGTGGTGACGCGCACCTTCTCCAAGGGGTACGGGCTGGCCGGCCTGCGGGTCGGCTACGCGGTCGGCGACCCCGCGACCATCGATGTGCTCAATCGCCTGCGGGAGTCGTTCAACGTGAATGCGGTCGCGCTGGAACTGGCGCGGATCGCGCTGGATGACCCCGGACACCTGGAGCGCGTGCGCGCGTTCAACCGCGATCAGCGGGCGCGGCTCGCCGCCGGGCTCGCCGCGCGCGGGCTGTTCGTGCATCCCTCGATGACCAATTTCGTGCTGGTCGACTTCGACCGCCCGGCGGCGCCGATCGAGGCGCGCTGGCTGGCGCGCGGCGTGGTGGTGCGCCCGATGGGCGGCTATGGGCTGCCGACCTGCCTGCGCATCAGCGTCGGCGCGGTGGCGGAGAACGACCGCCTGCTCGCGCACCTCGACGAGGCCCTGTCGTGAGCGGCGTGCGGCTGGATTGGCTCGCTCGTCCCGCGGCCGGCCCGCTGCGCGGGCGCGTGCGGGTGCCCGGCGACAAGTCGATTTCGCACCGCGCGATGATGTTCGGCTCGCTGGCCGAGGGCGTGACCGAGGTGTCGGGCTTCCTCGAGGGCGAGGACACGCTGGCCACCGCGGCCGCGTTCCGCGCGATGGGGGTACGCATCGATGCCGAGGGACCCGGGCGGCGGATCGTGCATGGCGTGGGCCTGCACGGCCTGCGCGCGCCGGCGGGTCCGCTGGACCTCGGCAACTCCGGCACCGGGATGCGGCTGATCGCTGGCCTGATGGCCGGGCAGGCCTTCGCCACCGAACTGGTCGGCGACGAGTCGCTGTCGCGGCGACCGATGAAGCGGGTGATCGAGCCGCTGCGCCGGATGGGCGCGGTGGTCGAATCGCGCGAGGGCGGGCTGGCGCCGCTGCGCATCGCGCCCGCGCCCGATGGGCTGGTCGGCATCGACTACGCGTCGCCGGTGGCCAGCGCGCAGGTCAAGTCCTGCCTGCTGCTGGCCGGGCTCTACGCGCGCGGCACCACGTCGGTCACCGAGCCGCACCGCACGCGCGACCACACCGAACGCATGCTGCGCGCCTTCGGCGCCGAGGTGCGGGTCGCGGGCAACACCGCCTCGCTGGACGGCGGGCAGCGACTGCGCGCGACCGCGATCGAAGTGCCGGCCGACGTGTCCTCCGCCGCGTTCTTCCTGGTCGCGGCGAGCCTCGTGCCCGGCAGCGACCTGCTGCTGGAATCGGTCGGCCTCAATCCGCTGCGCGACGGCGTGGTACGTGCGCTGCGCCTGATGGGGGCCGACATCACGGTGCAGAATCCGCGCACGCTGGGCGACGAGCCGGTGGCCGACCTGCGGGTGCGCCATGCCGCCCTGCAGGGGATCGAGGTCCCCGAGGCCCTGGTCCCGGACATGATCGACGAGTTCCCGGTTCTGTTCGCCGCCGCGGCGCTGGCGCGCGGCACCACGGTGGTCCGCGGCGCGGCCGAACTGCGGGTCAAGGAGAGCGATCGCATCGCGGCGATGGCGGCGGCCTTGCGCGCGCTCGGCGCGCAGGTCGACGAGACGCCCGACGGAGCGGTGATCACGGGCGGCGCGCTGTCCGGCGGGCGCATCGACAGCCTGGGCGACCACCGCATTGCGATGGCCTCCGCGGTCGCCGCGCAGGTTGCCGGCGGGCCGGTGTCGATCGAAGACTGCGCCAATGTCGCCACCTCGTTTCCCGGTTTCGTCGGCCTTGCCGCCGCGGCGGGATTCGACCTTTCCGAAGCCCGCTGAGGACCGCGATCCCGATGCACCCGAACCGCGTGCCCGTGCTGACCATCGACGGCCCCAGTGGCTCCGGCAAGGGCACCATCAGCCGGGCGGTCGCCGAACGGCTGGGCTGGCACTTCCTGGATTCCGGGGCCCTGTACCGGGCCGCGGGGCTGGCGGCGTCGTGGGCCGAGATCGCGCTGGATGACGCCGACGCCCTGGCGCGGTGCGCCCGCGACGTCGAGGTCCGTTTCGAGGACCGTCCGGGCGACGACCCGCTGGTCTACGTCAACGGGGTCGAGTCCAGCGCCGAACTGCGTACCGAGACCTGCGGCGCGACCGCCTCGGCGATCGCCGCCCTGCCGGCGGTGCGGGCGGCCCTGGTCGACAAACAGCGCGATTTCCGCCGCCCGCCGGGCCTGGTGGCCGACGGTCGCGACATGGGCACGGTGATCTTCCCGGACGCCGGATTGAAGGTGTTCCTGACGGCCAGCGCCGAGGAGCGCGCCGAGCGCCGGCATAAGCAGTTGAAGCAAAAGGGATTGGAGGTTAATATGCCCGCCCTTTTGCGCGACATCCTCGCGCGCGATGCCCGCGACGCCCAGCGTCCGGTGGCACCGACCAGGCCCGCCGACGACGCGGTCCTCCTCGATACCACCGGCACGCCGATCGATGCGGTGGTCTCGAAGGTTCTGGCGCTGGCCGCGACGGCCTGGCCGACCCGCTGACCCCGCCGGCGCCACGCCGCACAGCGCAGTCCACGAAAGGGCCGCCATCCCGCGAGGGGTGGCGGCACGGGTTCCCGCCGGCGCGAGGCCGCGCGGGTTGTGTCCAACGGCGCGCGAGCGCCACAGCAGGTGGAAGCACGGACCGGACCTGGGCCGATCCCCGGCCACGCGGCACCGTCTTCCGAGTCAACCGGGAACCAACATGACTGAGAGCTTTGCCGAACTTTTCGAGCGCAGCCAGGCGATCGCCAAGCTGAAGCCGGGCACCATCGTCAGCGGCATCGTGGTCGAGATCCGCTCCGACGCCGTCGTCGTCAACGCCGGACTGAAGTCCGAGGGCATCGTGCCCATCGAGCAGTTCCGTAACGAGCGTGGCGAACTGGAAGTGGCGGTCGGCGACGAGGTGAAGGTCGCGCTCGATGCGCTGGAGGACGGGTTCGGCGAAACGCGCCTGTCGCGCGAGAAGGCCAAGCGCGCCCTGGTCTGGGACGAGCTGGAAGACGCGCACCAGAACAACGCCACCGTGACCGGCCGCATCAGCGGCAAGGTCAAGGGCGGCTTCACCGTCGACATCAAGGACGTCCGTGCGTTCCTGCCGGGCTCGCTGGTCGACGTGCGCCCCGTGCGCGATCCGGTCTACCTCGAGGGCAAGGAACTCGAGTTCAAGATCATCAAGCTCGACCGCAAGCGCAACAACGTGGTGGTCAGCCGCCGCGCGGTGGTCGAGAGCGAGTTCTCCGAGGAGCGCGAGAAGCTGCTCGAGCGCCTGCAGGAGAACGCGGTCGTCAAGGGCGTGGTCAAGAACCTCACCGACTACGGTGCGTTCGTCGACCTCGGCGGCATCGACGGCCTGCTGCACATCACCGACATGGCGTGGAAGCGCGTGCGCCATCCGTCCGAGGTGGTCAACGTCGGCGACGAGCTGGAAGTGCGCGTGCTGCGCTTCGACCGCGAGCGCAACCGCGTTTCGCTGGGTCTGAAGCAGCTCGGCGAGGACCCGTGGGTCAACATCGCCCGCCGCTACCCGACCTCGACCCGTCTGTTCGGCAAGGTCAGCAACGTCACCGACTACGGCTGCTTCGTCGAGATCGAGCCGGGCGTCGAGGGCCTGGTCCACGTGTCCGAGATGGACTGGACCAACAAGAACGTCAACCCCGGCAAGCTGGTGCAGGTCGGCGACGAGGTCGAGGTGATGGTGCTCGACGTCGACGAGGAGCGCCGCCGCATCTCGCTGGGCATGAAGCAGACCCAGTCGAACCCGTGGGAGATCTTCGCCGCCACCCACAAGAAGAACGACAAGGTGTCCGGCCAGATCAAGTCGATCACCGACTTCGGCATCTTCGTCGGCCTCGAGGGCGGCATCGACGGCCTGGTGCACCTGTCCGACATCTCCTGGCAGGCCTCGGGCGAGGACCTGGTGCGCCAGTTCAAGAAGGGCGACACGGTTGAAGCCGTGGTGCTGGCGGTGGATCCGGAGCGCGAGCGCATCTCGCTGGGCATCAAGCAGCTCGAGCAGGATCCGTTCGGCCAGTTCATGGCCGCCAACCCGCGCGGCAGCATCGTGCGCGGCACGGTGCGCGAAGTCGACGCGCGTGGCGCCACGATCGTCCTCGGCGACGGCGTGGAGGGCTACCTGCGCGCCAACGACATCGCCAAGGAGCGCGTCGAGGACGCGACCCAGCACCTGAAGGTCGGTGACGAGGTCGAGGCCAAGTACATCGGCATGGATCGCAAGGGTCGTACCCTGCAGCTGTCGATCCGCGCCAAGGACGAGCAGGAACTGCAGGACGTCCTGGCCGAGTACCAGAGCGCCTCCGGCGGCACCACCAAGCTCGGTGCACTGCTGAAGGAACAGCTCAACAAGTCGGAGTAAGCCCCGACCGGTCCCGGCGTCCTCGCCGGGGCCCCGGTGGCCCGCCGGACGCGCGCGCGAGCGCTCGTCCGGCGGATTCCCCGATCCCTCCGCGCTCCGCAGGCCATGACCAAGTCCGAACTCATCGAGGCGCTGGCCCGCCGCCAGACCCACCTGGCCTTCCACGACGTCGAACTGTCGGTGAAGGAACTGCTCGAGCAGGTCAGCCAGGAGCTGTCGCGCGGCGAGCGCATCGAAATCCGCGGCTTCGGCAGCTTCTCGCTGCACTACCGCCCCCCGCGCATCGGCCGCAACCCCAAGACCGGGGAGTCGGTCGCGCTGCCGGGCAAGTACGTCCCGCACTTCAAGCCGGGCAAGGAACTGCGCGAGCGGGTCAACGCCAGCACGCAGCCGATCACCGGCGGCGACGACGATCCGGACTGATCCCGTGGCACCGGCGCTTGCGTAGCGCCGGCGGCGCGGCCATGCTCCCGCCCGCCCCATCCCGCGCCTCGTCGCCATGAACCGCTGGCTGCTGATTCCCCTGGTCCTGCTCGTGGTGCTCGCGAGCCTGGTGTTCGCCGCGCAGAACGCCGGCACCGTGGTGCTCAACGTGTTCGGCGCCGAATGGCCGCTGCCACTCGGAGTGGTGGTGCTGGGCGCGCTGTTCGGCGGCTGCCTCGCCGGCGGCGTGGTGCTCTGGTTCGGCGTGATCCTGCCGCTGCGGATGCGCTTGCGCCGCATGCAGGCACCCCGCGGGGACGCC
>Ga0209450_10000607_pt1 | contig 18142 bp, 12 predicted proteins | sample FrelakmetLWP11LW_FD_187149 | JGI IMG/M metagenome (GOLD analysis project Ga0209450, IMG submission 187149) | Freshwater lake sediment microbial communities from the University of Notre Dame, USA, for methane emissions studies - LWP11 LW (SPAdes)... | ecosystem: Environmental > Aquatic >...
GCTGGACCGCCGAGCTGGACAATCTCGGTCCCGGTGGCCGGCTGCTTTGCATCAGGTTCGGGAGCGGACGGGCCACTACAGGCCGCAACGAGCAGTGCTCCAACCATCACTACGAGGTTTCCCTGCATCATTGCTGTAGTCTCCGGATGTTTTCGCGAGAGCTTGTCGGCGGTGCGTATATCCGCATTTCGGGAACAGCAGCGTGAAGACGAGCCGCACGCCCAGGCCGTCGGGAGCATACCCCTACGCCGGTTAGCACTGATAATGCAGTGGCCGGGGAGGCGCAAGACCTTGGAGCGGTCGTGGACTCCACTGATGGCCCCAACGGGCCGCCGCCGACAGGTGCTCTGGCGCCGCGTGCGCTCCGGCCGGCTCAGGAGGCCCTCCTGGAGCTGCATGTCGGTGACGCCATCGAGTAATTGCGGGAGCACGCCCGTTGCTCCGGTCCGCGTCGCGAGAAACACCCGCGACCTTCCGATCCTTCGGCAATGCGAACGGAAATCGATCCGCAGGAACTGGCCTGCCACCGAGCAATTCGATTGGTTTTGCCGAGTTCTGACGTCTCACAGGTTAGTGGGCGTGGCAAAGTGCGCCAGCAGACTTCGTCCTGGAGGCATCCGATGATGTGGTGGTCGACCCGTACCGTCCGAGCTGCACTTTGTGCGGCGTCCCTGTTTGGCCTTGGAACAGCGGGCATCACGCCCGTGGTCGCAGACCCCGGCTTGGATTCGGCTTTCAGCTCGCGTTACCCGTCCTCCACAACTCGAACGGCCGCGGGTTGCAGCAATACCTGCCACGGCGGCACGACCGGCACCTTCAACTCTTACGGGCGCGACTTGAGGGTGGCCACCGGCACCAATGATCAGCGCCTGGCGGCCATCGAGAACCTGGACTCCGACAACGAAGGCCACTCCAATCTGGTCGAGATCACGCAGAACGCCCAGCCTGGCTGGTGCGTCGCGACCACCCCCGGCTGCGACAACAACGGGCGTACGCCACCGGCGTCGGTGGCCCTGCTCGATCCTCCGCCGGCGTCGAACCAGCCGCCGGTCGCCAATGCCGGCGGCCCGTACTCGGCGGCCGTCGGCGCGCCCGTGACCCTGAACGGCGCAGCATCCAGGGACCCGGACGGCAGCATCGCATCCTATGCCTGGAACTTCGGCAACGGGACCAGCGGATCGGGCGCGACCCCGAGCGTCACTTACGCGACAGCGGGCACCTTCTCGGTGACGCTGACGGTGACCGACAACGGCGGCGCAACCGGCCAGGCCAGCACGACCGTCACGGCGACGGCCAATACCCAACCCCCGGTCGCAAACGCCGGCGGTCCCTATGCCGGCGCAGTCAACGTGGCAATCAGCTTCAATGGGGCAGCCTCCCAGGATCCGGACGGCAGCGTCGTCAGCTATCTGTGGAATTTCGGCGACGGCACCACCGCATCCGGCGTCACGGCGGTGCATGCCTACGCGGCGGCCGGATCGTACACGGTGAGGCTCACGGTCACGGACAACGACGGGCTCACCAACTCCGCATCGACGACGGCCCAGGTGTCCGACGGTACCGGGCTACTGCCACCGGTCGCGAACCCGGCCGGACCGTACCAGGGTACGACGGGGTCGCCGGTGGCGTTCGACGGCTCCGCTTCCTCGGACCCGGACGGCACGATAGTCAGCTACGACTGGACGTTTGGCGACGGCGGCACGGCTTCGGGCGCGACGCCGACGCATGCTTACAACAGCGCCGGCACGTACACGGTGACACTGACGGTCACCGACGATACGGGTCGCACTGCGGCCGCGACGACATCCGCCACGGTCCAGGCCCCCAACGTCGGTGAGAACCTGTATGCAGCGAACTGCGCCGATTGCCATGGGGATCCGTGGAGCGGACCGGCCGTCGATCCCTCGCTGCCCGGACTGAAGCGCGTCACAGGTGCCCGGTCCTGCACCATCACCGGTGCAATCTTCGGAACGAGCGTCTTCCCGGGGGGTGTGCCCGACATGGTGGCGTTCGGCAACCAGCAGCTCACGACGACGCAGATCGACGCCATTGCGGGCTACCTGAATTCCAGTGCCGCAACCGGGGAGCAGCGTTACGTCGCCGCCTGCGCGGGCTGTCACGGTAACGACGGTCGCGGCGGCCGCGTCGGCGAAAGCGTACGCGGCGAATCCGCCAACGACACCAACGAGGCCATCCGGGAGGAACGCACCATGCGGTTCCTCGATTGCCTGCCGTCCTCGGACATCCGGTCGATGGCGACCTTCCTCGGCAGCGGCGATTCCGGGGATGGCGACTCGGGCGACGACGATGGCGGCGGTGGTGGCGGCAGCACCGGTGGCGGGACCCTGCTTGGACTGCTGACCTTCGGCCTCTACCGCGGGTGGCGACGGGGCCGGTTACATTTCCCACCAGCGGCCAGCTGACGGCGAAACGCACGTCGACGACGCGCTCGCGCAGCACGGCGTAACCGAAGGAAACCGGGAACAGCACCCCGGCCGAAACCGCGAACAGCCAGTGACCCGGCGTCAGCTGACTGCCAGCGTTCATGTCCGCCGTCATGAACGGGGCCGCCCAGAACGTCAGCCACGCGGCCAGGTTCACCATTGCGACGCCGAGACCAGGCCACGCCCAGCGGAGGCGGGCCTTGGTCACGCCATCGGAGCGCCGCGCGTCCCCACCAGGGCCAGCGCGTCATCGGCGGCAGAAAGTACAGGAGATTGACGCCGGGCCGCGCCTCGAAACCCAGCTAATAGCCGGCGAGAGCAGAGCCCTGCTTCGTTTCTGGCGCCAATGCCGAGAGATTCAGGATTCCACACATCGTCGGGAGCTCGACAACGGAGCCCATCGGCAACGTCCCCAGTGCCTGCTTGCAAGTCATTGCGGGCTTTCGGTGCGACACATCAGGATCCTCTGCATGCTTTGAAGGAAGCGCCTTGTGAAAGTGCGACCATGATCGACATTGGCAAGGCCATCCTGGTGTTCTATAGACTGACCCCAGGGTGAGCCGGGATCATCCGGCCGGAGCATCATGATGGATCGAAAACTGCTCACTCCGGCTGAGGCGACCGTGCTGCTCGCCCCAGCGACCAGCACGGCGACCAAATGCATTCAAGCTGGCTTGCTCAGTCTGCTCGGCGCCGAGCGCATCGCGTTCGAGAAACCGTCGAGCCCGTTCAAGCAATCGGTACTGCTGCTCAACTCGCCAACGCTGCCGGGCACAGATTCGCTTCCCCGGCACCTATTGGTGCTGGAACGAGCTCTGCTTGACTATGGCAAGGGCAGACGTCTGGCCAGCAGCGAGGTGCTGCACGCGCTGCAAAAGCGCTTTGGCTACGGATTTGAGCGCTATCTACAGGACGAAGTCGCGCCAGGACTCATCGCGCGCAACCTGCTCATCCGAAGGGATGGCAAATGGTTCGGGCTATTTCGCCGCGCAACTTATCAGCGGACTCCAAGGGGGGAGGCCCTGACTGCACCCCTCCAACGCCTGATGCTGGCCATCGAACAACTGCCGTCACTGCTGACAACCGATCCAGAGCAGGCGATCCGCCTCGCTCGTTCTGCGGGAATTCTGCTGGTCATGTCGCCCAAGGCGCGTCGGCAGATCCCCAAGTTGCGCAAGTTGCTCGAGGACCGAGGGGAAGACTTGGCGGCGCTGGCCATTATGCCGGTCGGAAATGAACGGGAGCGAGAAGGGGAACAGGTGCTCGAACTTGGCGACATAGTGCTCGCGTTCGATGTTGGATCTCTGTTCGATGGCCTCGAAGCCGTCGGCGATTTCACGAGCGGCGGTGACAGCAGCTCGTCTGATGGCGGCGACGGCGGCGGTGGGGACTGACCGGACGAAACACGTCGAGGGTCGGTGACGGATTGTAGGTTGGAACGGCCACTGCGTTGCAGCGGAGTGCGAGTGCGCGTGCTTTGGCTGCGCTAGGGAAGCGAGCGTGGCCCGGGTGCGGTGATCCAGGCGACGGAATGGAGTGGGACCGTGGTCTTCGGCGACTGGAGACGGCCAGCGAGGACGCTGTGCCGAAGTCCGACTGGCACCGATTCGCTTTGTTATCCTCACACCGAGGCACGGATGGGACAGTCACGAGGGTAATGGAAGCTACCGATCTGCAGAGCGGATTCCGGCTCGGAGAGTGGCTGGTCGACCCGCGCGACGCGAGCGTCACGGGCCCCTCGGGCCCGCACACCCTCACACGTGATCAGCTTGCCCTGCTGACGGCGCTGGCGTTGCGACGGGGCGAGGCCGTGAGTCGGCGCGAGCTGCGGGAACGGGTGTGGCCCGGCGAAACGGGCACCGACGCCCGACTGCGCGAGACGGTACGCTCGTTGCGCGAGCTGCTCGGCGGATCGCCGCAGGACCAGCGACACATCGCGAACGTCGCCCGCACGGACCTGATGCTGGTGGCACGGGTCGCTCCGCTGGCGCCACCGCTCGCGGTACCGGTGGAATCTGCGGGGTCCGGGTCGGCGCCCGCCGCGTTCAGGATCACGCCCCTGCAGAAACTGGTCGCGGAGCTGCGGCGGCGCCACGTGTTCAGGGTGGTCGGAGCCTATCTCGTCGGGATGTGGCTGGTGCTGCAGGTGGCGGAGACCATCTTCGAGCCGCTGCGCCTTCCTGAGTGGTGGCTGACGGCGCTCACCATTCTGGTGATCATCGGCCTGCCGATCGTCGCAGTGCTGGCCTGGGCGTACGAGATCACGCCCGACGGTGTGGTACGGGAGGACAGCGGCAGCCGCGGTCTGCGCCTGCCGCGCAAGCGCGCGGCCGTCGCGCCCGCTGTCGTGACGGGCGTCGTGCTGATGGCGCTGGTGACGGGCTACGCGTGGTGGCAGAGCATCGACCGCACCGGGCAGCCCGAGGAGGCGGGCTTCGATCCGAGCCCGCAGTCCATCGGCGTGCTGCCGTTCGCCGACATGAGTCCCTCGGGCGAGTCCGGTTACCTCGGTGACGGTCTCAGCGAAGAGCTTTCCAGCGACCTTGCCAAGCTGCCGGGGCTGCGCGTGGCCGCGCGCACCTCGGCGTTTGCGTACAAGGGCAGGGACCTCGACGTACGCAGGATCGGCCGGGAACTCGGCGTGCGCTACGTGCTCGAGGGCAGCGTGCGACGCGAGGGCGAGCGCGTGCGCGTGACCGCGCAGCTCATCGACGCCACGACCGGCTTCCATGCGTGGACCGAGAGCTACGACCGTCCCTGGCAGGACCTGATCGCGATCCAGCAGGACATCTCCGGCGCCATCGCGCGCGAGCTGCAGACGGTGCTGACACCCGAGGTGGCGCAGCAGATCCGCGCCTCCTCGACCACGAATCCCCGTGCCTACGACTTCTATCTCGCGGGCGTTTCCCAGCTCCGCAAGGGCAGCGCGCTCTCGAACATCGACGCAGCCGAGGGGCTGTTCCGGCGCGCGCTCGCGGAGGATCCGGGCTTCGCCCGTGCGCAGGCCGGACTGTGCGACATCGCGATCGAGCGGTTTGAGTCGACCGGCGCGACCGACCAGGTCCACTTGGCGGAGTCCGCCTGCCGCCAGGCGCTGGAGGCCGACCCGTCGCTCAAGGAGACCGAACTCGCGCTTGGCAAGCTCTACCTCGCGAGCGGGCGGCCAGAGCAGGCGGAGGCGGTCTACCGCGCGCTGCTGCGGCGCGCGCCGAGCGACGCCCTGGTCCACATCGGCCTCGGCCGGGCGCTGGCGAAATCGAACCGTCCCGACGAAGCGGAGCGGAGCTTCCGCGAAGCCATCGCCGTTGAGCCCGGATTCTGGCAGGCCTACAACGGCCTTGGCGGGTTTCTGTTCCAGGTTTCCCGGAATCGCGAGGCGGCCGAGGCCTACCGGCGCGCCACTGAGCTCGCGCCCGGCAACCCCACCGCCTACAACAACCTCGGTGCCGCGTTGCTCGCCGCGGGCGACCTGCAGCAGTCGGCCACGGCCTTCGAGCGGTCGATCCAGATCGAGCCGTCGCGGGCGGCGTATTCGAACCTCGGGACGCTCTACTACTACCTTGGTCGGTTCTCGGAGGCCGTCGTGGCCTACACCAAGGCCATCGAACTCGCACCGGAGGACCACCGGCTCTGGGGCGGGCGCGGCGATTCCAGGTGGTACCTGCCGCAGGGACGCCCGGCGGCGCGCGAGGACTACCGGCGCGGGGTGATGCTTGCGGAGAAGGCGCTCGCGGTGAACGCGACCGACGCAGACGCCTGGGGGCTGCTCGGTTACTTCTACGGCCGTCTCGACGACCAGGACCGGTCGCGACGCTATCTTGCGCGAGCCCTGGAGCTCGGCCCCGACCAGTCGTTCGTCGCCTACCTCGCGGCGATCGCCGCAGCCGACCGGGGCGACCGGCCGGAGGCGCAGCGGCTCATCAAGCAGGCGATCGACCACGGATACGCGCGGGCGCTCGCCGAGCCCGATCCGGCACTGAAGGGCATCGCGATCCCATGAACACGCCACGGTTCGCCGGCCGATGCTGACCGACAGGCAGGCGGATCGACATGTCAGGGATCACGGTCCATTCCTTCGAGGAAGGTCGCCTTGCGGGTCACTGGCAAATCACCGATCGCCCGACGCTCTTGAGGCGGCGCTCAGAATCTGAAGGACTCCACGGCAACATCGCGAACACGCACACATTCCGCGCGGAAGTCATAGGGCACCGCGTCGGCGCAATCCGGCCACCGGCCGCTGCTCATCCAGTATTCGACCAGTCCGAGCCGGGCGCACAGGCGAGGGAAGCGCAGGTCGTTGCGCAGTTCGGGCATGCCGGTCTGGAACAGCAGCGATGTGCGATAGGCGTCCGGTCCCATCATGTCGTCGTCGGCGCCACGCGGTCCGAGGCAGGCGCTGAGTGCCGCCGCATACGCCGCGTCGACGAGACCGAGGTGTGCCGTATAGACGAGACGCGACACATCCACGCAGCCGGTCTCGCGAACCCGCATTTCGAACGCGCTTCGCCAGCTTTCGAGGTTGGCGGGCGTCGGGTCGCGCTTGGTGCGGATGAAATGCAGTCCGTCTTCGAACTCCCGCAGTGGTCGCGTGGGCGTGAGCGCCAGCAGCCGGTCCACGCCCTGCCAGTCACCGAGCAAGGCGCGGGCGCGCAGCAAGTTGGCAAACGGAAAACTCATGTCCGGTATGCGGGACATGATGTCCTCGAAGAGGGGAATGGCCTCTTCAACGCGACCGGCGGCCATTCTGGCCAGTGCAACGAGGTTCGCGCTCATCGGGTTCAGCGGGTCCGAACGGTAGGCACGCTCATCCTCAACAAGACTCTCGCGAACATGTCCGAGGTTGCGCAGGAACCAGCCGGTGTACTGGCCGCCCTCGCCACCGGCCTGCTGGGCCTTGCGTAACGCCGCCTCGGTCTCGACGAAACGACCGAAAGGCGGCATCACGAACAGGCGTGCGACCAGCGCGTCGAAATTGCGGGGATCCGTCGCCATGGCGCGGGCCGCCGCATCCAGCACCCGGGCCGTGCTCGCAGTCCGGGCCGCGTAGGGCTCGTAGTACCGCAGCCAGGATCGCAGGTACGCGAGCCGGCCCCAGGCGTCGGCAAAGTCCGGCGCTCGCTTCGTCGCCTCCTCGAGCAGTCCGATTCCGGCGCGCAATTCTTCCGGTCCGAACGAACGCGGGCTGGCGCGCAGGTACAGGTCATAGGCTTCCGGGTCCGTCGTCCGGGTCGCAACCCCGCGGAATGCTCTGTCGAGCGCTGCCGCGATGTTCTCCGCGATGTCGTCCTGGACTGCGAAGACGTCGGCGAGGTCTCTGTCGTAGCGATCCGACCACACGGTTGTCGTGCTGGCGGCCTCCACCAGGTGCGCGATGATGCGTACGCGTCCGGCGGCGCGGCGGACGGATCCGTCCAGCACATGCGAGCATCCCAGGGTCCGCGCTGCCTCACCCTTGCGTTCGGCGCGGAACTGGAAGCTGCTGGCGCGCCCGATGACCGCGATCTGCGCCCCGCGCGACAGCCGCCGGATGATCTCCTCGCTGACTCCGTCCGAGAAGTACTGCAGCTCCGGGTCGCTCGAAAGATTGTCGAAAGGCAGGACAGCGACGACGCGCTGCGCCGGAGTGGCATCGTTCGACGCAGCGCCTACCGCCTGGGGTTCGCCAACGGGTTCGGCTGCCTGCCGCTGGCGGCGGCGCCCGGCGCGTCGACGCAGGGCCGCACCGATCGGCGAGACGACGACGCCGACGATCGCGGCGAGCGCGGCAATTCCGCTCAGCAGGGCTTCGTTCCCGCTGATCCAGCGCAGGATCTCCTCAACGCTCGTCAAGCTGCCGCGTCTCCCGGGTTGGTCGACAGACGATGCTGCATCGAGGGGGTTGCGTCAACGAAACTCGTTCGACCGTTGTCGCCGGTGCACTGAACGAGTGACGCAGGCCGCGCTTGCATGTACCCTTCGCGCCGTTGAAGAGCGGCGCCGTGCGCGCCAGGAGCGGGTGGGGCACATGTCGAAACGTTGGCCGGCGGTCGACGCGCTTCTGCTGAGCGCCCTGGTCTTGATGTCCACGATCCCGGTCGCGGCTGCGAACACCGCCCCGTCCAAGGCGCGTACCGGCCCCGACCTGCGCTCGAGCGCCTTCTATGTGCTCGACGATACCGATTCGAGGGTACTTGCCGCCCGCAACGAGCGGGTCGCCGTGCCGATCGCCTCGATCACCAAGCTGATGACCGCGCTGGTCGTCCTCGAGGCCCGCCAGCCGATGGACGAGACGATCGCCATCACCAGGGACGACGTGCGCGGCACGCCCGGGAGCAGTTCGCGACTCGCCGTGGGTGCCCGGCTCACCCGGGCCGACCTTCTGCACCTCGCACTGATGTCGTCCGAGAACCGCTCGGCGCACGCGTTATGCCGCCAGTACCGGGGCGGCACGCAGGCATGCGTTCGGGCCATGAATGCCAAGGCGAAGGCGCTCGGCATGAAGACGGCACGCTTCGTCGAGCCGACCGGCCTGTCCGCCGCGAACGTGGCCAGCCCCGAGGATCTTGCGAAGCTCGTCCGTGCCGCCGGCGCGAACCCGAAGATCCGCGCGTATTCAACCGACCCCGAGCACGTGGTGCGCGTGAACAAGCAGAGCCTGGAGTTCCGCAACACGAACCTGCTGGTCGACAAGTCCAATTGGCAGGTGACCGTGCAGAAGACCGGCTACATCGCGGAGGCTGGCCGCTGCCTGGTGATGGAGGCCGTGATCGACGGCCGCGACGTCGTCATCGTGCTGCTCAATTCCTGGGGCAGGCTCACGCGGATCGGCGACGCCAACCGCATCCGCAGCTGGATGGAGGCCAGCCGGGCGTCTACTGCCGGGTGACGCTCGCCGCGGACAGTCGACGCAAGAGGCTTCTGCTCAGGCCGGGCCCGCCTGCACAAGCACTTATTGCGACGGACCCGGTACGCCCCGAAAATCTGACTGCTGGAAGTTTGCCACTCGCTCCAACCGAGTCGCGGCGCAAGGCCCGCCACGGCCGTGGAGTCCTGGATGAGCTCGGCCGCAATCCCCACGTCGCCGACGACTATCGACCCGTCCCCTGGTCCCGACAGATATAGCCTGCCCCGGTTGCTGGGCGCCCGCACCTCGCGGCGCTTTCACGTGATGGCCAAGGCCGCCGGATCGGCCTGCAACCTCGACTGCACCTACTGCTTCTACCTGAGCAAGCGGACGTTGGCCGGCGGTCCGGGCGCTGGGCACATGGACGACGAGGTGCTCGAGCGCTTCGTGCGCGACTACATCCAGAGCGTCACGGCGGACGAGGTGGTGTTCTCGTGGCAGGGCGGCGAGCCGACGCTCCTCGGCCTCGAGTTCTTCCAAAAGGTCGTGGCGCTGCAGCGCCGGCACGCCAAACCCGGGCAACGGGTCGAGAACGACCTGCAGACCAACGGCACGCTGCTCGACGAGGACTGGGCGCGTTTCCTCAAGGAACACAGGTTCCTGGTCGGCCTCAGTATCGACGGGCCCCGCGAGATCCACGACCACTACCGTGTCACCAAGCACGGCGAGCCGACCTTCGACGCAGTGTTCGGAGCTGCACAGATGCTGCGCCGGTTCGCCGTCCGGTTCAACACGCTGACCTGCGTGAACCGATTCAATGCCTCGCGGCCGCTCGATGTCTATCGCTTCCTGCGCCGCGAACTGGGCTCGACGTACCTGCAGTTCATTCCGATCGTCGAGATCAAGGGCTTCGAGTCCACGGCGCCGCAGACCTGGGACGCACAGTGCCTGCCGATCGTCGGCAGTCCGCAGGCCCATCCGGACCATCCGCAATCCGTGGTCACTCCCTGGTCCGTCGATCCCGACGAATACGGCTACTTCCTCGCCAAAGTGTGGGACGAGTGGCGGTCCCGGGACCTGGGCAAGGTGCTGGTCAATTTCTGCGAAACGCTGGTCGCGCAGCACATGGGGTTGCCGTCGCAGATCTGCATCCACAGCGAGGTCTGCGGCAAGGGCGTCGCCCTCGAGCATGACGGCGACGTGTACAGCTGCGACCACTACGTCTATCCGGAGTATCGGCTGGGCAACATCCGCGAGCGCTCGCTCGGCGACATGGTGTTCGACCCGGCCCAGGTGAAGTTCGGTTACGCGAAGTCCGAGACGCTGCCGGCGTACTGCCGGCAATGCGAGTTCCTTCGCGACTGCTGGGGCGAGTGCCCGAAGAACCGCCTGTTGCGTACGCCCGAGGGCGAGCCGGGGCTCAACTACCTGTGCATGGGGCTCAAGCGGTTCTTTGCGCACGCGGTGCCGGAGGCGAGCAGGATCGCGGCGCGGCTGCGCGCGCCAGACGTCGGAGGCCCCTGACGCGTCGGGAAGGTGCATGTCGGAAATCCAGGAACTGTTGTCTCGCCTGTGGACGGACCTGCTCGCGCGCCCTGGCGGCCCGTTCGCGTTCCGCCTGGCCCTGCAACCGCTGATGGCCACCATCTTCGCCGTGCGCGACGGCATGGCCGACGCGCGCACCGGGCGCTCGCCGTACTTCTGGACCCTGCTGCGCGGCCCCGACCACCGGCGCGAGCACCTCCGCGAGGGAGTCAAGGCGACCCTGAAGGTCGTGCTGCTCGGCGTGGTGATCGACGCGATGTACCAGTTCAAGGTGCACGGCACCGTATACCCCGGCGAAGCGCTCGGCATCGCGCTCCTGCTGGGGTTCGTTCCCTATCTGCTGATCCGCGGGCCGATCGACCGCATCGTGCGGCGACGGCGAGGAGGTAGTCATGGCGAAGCCGACCAAACCCAACATCCTCGTCATCTGGGGTGACGACATCGGCATCTGGAATCTCTCCTGCTATCACCGGGGCATGATGGGCGGTCGGACACCGAACATCGACCGCATCGCTGCGGAGGGCGCGATCTTCACCGACTGCTACGGGCAGCAGAGCTGCACGGCCGGCCGGGCCGCGTTCATCACGGGGCAGCATCCGTTCCGCACCGGGCTGCTGAAGGTCGGCCTGCCGGGCGCCGAACTCGGGCTGCGAACCGAGGATCCCACCATTGCGGACCTGCTCAAGAACCACGGCTACGTGACCGGCCAGTTCGGCAAGAACCACCTCGGCGACCGCAACGAGTACCTGCCGACGGTGCACGGGTTCGACGAGTTCTTCGGCAACCTCTACCACCTCAACGCCGAAGAGGAGCCGGAGGACCCGCAGTACCCGAAGGACCCGAAGTTCAAGCAGCGCTTCGGCCCGCGCGGCGCGCTGCGCTGCAAGGCCACGGATGTCGATGACCCGACCATTGACCCGCGCTTCGGCAAGGTCGGCAAGCAGACGATCGAGGACACCGGTCCGATCACGCGCAAGCGTATGGAGACGGTGGACGAGGAGTTCCTCGCCAGTTCGCTCGACTTCATGGAACGCGCCGTCAAGGCCGGCAAGCCGTTCTTCGTCTGGCACAACTCGACCCGGATGCACTGCTGGACTCGGCTGAGCCCGAAATACGAGAACAGCACGGGCTACGGTCTGTATGCCGACGGCATGAAGCAGCTCGACGACAACGTCGGCGCGCTGCTCGCCAAGCTCGACGAACTCGGTGTCGCCGAAAACACGATCGTGGTGTTCTCGACCGACAACGGCGCCGAGAAATTCACCTGGCCCGACGGCGGCGAATCGCCGTTCCACGGCGAGAAGGGCGGAACCTGGGAAGGCGGCTTCCGCGTTCCGTCGGTCGTCCGCTGGCCGGGCGTCGTCAAGCCCGGCACGGTCATCAACGGACTGTTCTCGCTCGAGGACTGGGCGGTGACGCTGCTGGCGGCGGCAGGAGAGTCCGACGTCAAGGAGAAGCTCAAGAAGGGACACGTCGCCAACGGCAAGACCTTCAGGGTGCACCTCGACGGTTATGACCAGCGCGAGCTGCTCGCGGGCAAGGAACCGGGGCAGCGCCAGGAGATCTTCTACTTCGACGACAGCGGCAACCTCAACGCCGTGCGCGTGCGCGACTGGAAGGCCATCTTCGCGGAGCCGGGCGACTGGCTGTACGGTGGCCCGCCGCTGCCGCTGGCGTTCCCGCGGATCGTCAACCTGCGCATGGACCCGTTCGAGGCGCACGTGAACTTTGCCCAGTCGCCGATGGCCATGCGATGGGTGGCGGACAAGATGTGGGCCTTCGTGCCGATGCAGGCGCTCGTCGGGCACTTCTTGCAGTCCTTCAAGGAGTTCCCGCAGCGGCAGAAGTCCGCGAGCTTCAACATCGACCAGGTGATGCGGCAGCTCGAGCAGGGTGCCGGCGCCGGCAAGTGAGGTCAGAAGGCAGCAGTGTCGTGGAGCCACGGGTGCAGCCTGTGGCAGGAGACTGACGTGGCAGAGGCAAGCAAATCCAACATCCTCGTCATCGGGGGTGACGACATCGGCATCTGGAATCTTTCATGCTACAGCCGCGGCATGATGGGGTACCGCACGCCCAACATCGACCGCCTGGCGGCCGTGGCGGCGATCCGCACGTTCCTCAGCTATTTCCTGGACCACGAAATGGAGACGACCCGGCGGTTGCAGCAGAGCGCTTAGCCGGAGAAACTGTCGATGGAAAACCAACCCGACGTGGACGCCGCTGCGAGGTCGAAGTTGACTGATGTCTCGACCGACCTGTCGGCGCGGCGCACCGGCATGTCGTTCCAGCGCACACGCATGTCCGCCGACCGGACGCTGATGTCGGTCATGCGTACCTCGCTGTCGCTGATCGGCTTCGGCTTCACGATCTTCCAGGTGTTCCAGAAGCTGCACGAGATGCAGGTCGTGAAGAGCGCCCATGCGGCCGGGAACTTCGGCAAGGCGCTGGTGCTGCTCGGCATCGTGATGCTCGGCGTCGGCATCGCGTACCACGTGAGTTACATGCTGGAACTGCGGCGCCTGCGCGCCGAGCTGAGGCGCGACGGGCTGATTCACGGCGAGACGGCGTTTCCGTTGTCGCTGACGCTCGTCGTCGCGCTGCTGCTGCTCACGATCGGGCTTTTCGCCATCGTCAGCATGGTGTTCGGCGTGGGGCCGTTCCATTGATCCGGCAGCGCACGCGGATTTCCTAGACTACCGATGCGTGCTGTGTTCAGAGCGTTGTGTCGAACCGAGTCCCCTCGGCAGTAGCGGAGACAAGACATGGATCCTGCAATTGTGGATGTGACGGAACAGAAGCGCCTGAACGAGGCGCGTGAGGCGCACCTCCCGTGGAAGAAGTGGGGCCCGTACCTGAGTGAGAGACAGTGGGGGACGGTCCGCGAGGACTACAGCCAGGACGGCAACGCCTGGAACTACCTCTCGCATGACCAGGCGCGGTCACGCGCCTACAAGTGGGGTGAGGATGGGCTCGGCGGACTGTGTGACGACAAGCAGCGACTGTGCTTTGCGCTGGCATTGTGGAATGAACGCGACCCGATCCTGAAGGAGCGCCTGTTCGGACTCACCAACAGCGAAGGCAACCACGGCGAGGACGTCAAGGAGTACTACTTTTACATCGACAGCACGCCCACGCACTCGTACATGAAGTACCTGTACAAGTATCCGCAGCGGGAATTTCCCTATCGGGACCTGATCGAAACAAACGGACGACGCTCGCGGGATGAGTTCGAATACGAATTGCTCGACACCGGGGCGTTCGACGACGACCGCTACTTTGACGTATTCGTCGAGTATGCGAAAGATGGCCCGGAGGACGTGCTGGTCCGCATCACCGTGCACAATCGCGGCCCGGACGTGGCCCGGCTGCGGGTCCTGCCGACGCTGTGGTTCCGGAACACCTGGTCCTGGGGCCAGGACGATCGCAAGCCCTCACTGCGGCAGGTGGCGCCGGGAACCATCCATGCCGCGCACCATGAGCTGGGCGAGTACTGGCTGCACTGCGATGGCGCCCCGGAGCTGCTCTTCACCGAGAACGAGAGCAATGCGCAGCGTCTCTGGGGCCAGCCCAACGCGTCGCCCTACGTCAAGGATGCGTTCCACGCCTACGTGATCTCGGGAAAGGCCGAGGCGGTCAACCCCGCCAAGGTCGGGACCAAGGCGGCGGCCCACTATGTCCTCGACGTGCCCGCCGGCGGCAGCAAGACCGTCCGGTTGCGGCTGGCGACCGCCAGGACAAAGGACGCCTTCGGCGGTTTCGAGAAGGTCTTCAAGAGCCGCATCGCCGATGCGGACGAGTTCTACGCCCGGATCGCACCCGAATCGCTAACCGAGGATCAGCGCCGGGTGCACCGCCAGGCGTTGGCCGGAATGCTCTGGAGCAAGCAGTACTACTACTTCGACCTTGAGCACTGGCTGCGCGAACACAAGAGTCATCCGCTGCTCGACTCTGCCCGCCAAGACGTGCGGAACACCGAGTGGTTCCACATGCTGAATGCGGACGTAATCTCCATGCCGGACAAGTGGGAGTATCCGTGGTACGCGGCCTGGGACCTGGCTTTCCACACGATCTCGCTGGCGCAGGTGGACTTCGATTTTGCCAAGGAGCAGCTGCTGCTGATGCTGCGCAGCCTGTACGTCCATCCGAGTGGGCAGATCCCGGCCTACGAGTGGAACTTCAGCGACGTGAATCCACCCGTGCACGCCTTCGCCACGCTCTGGCTCTACAGCTACGAGAAGCAGTTGGGCCGCGCTGACCTGCGATTCCTGGAGCGTTCCTTCCAGGGCCTGATGCTCAATTTCAACTGGTGGGTCAATCGCAAAGACCCGTCCGGTCGCAACGTGTTTGCGGGCGGATTCCTGGGGCTCGACAACATCGGCATCTTCGACCGCAGCGCGCCGCTGCCGACGGGTGGCTCGCTGGAGCAGGCGGACGGAACGGCCTGGATGGCGTTTTACTGCCAGAACATGCTGGAGATTGCGCTCATCCTGAGCGAGTACGACCCCATCTACGAGGAGGTCGCCTTCAAGTTCGTCCAGCACTTCATGTGGATCTCCTATGCGATGGACCGTCGCGGCGAGCACCACGACGAGATGTGGGACGAGCAGGACGGCTTTTTCTACGACCTGCTGCGGCTCCCGGACGGTCAGGCGATGCGCCTGAAGGTCAGGTCGCTGGTGGGGCTGCTGCCGCTGTGCGCGACGACTTTCTTCGAGGAGGATTTCGTTACGCGTTACCCGAAACTGATGGAGCTGATTGCCCAGTTTCGCAAGCGGCACCCCGAGTTGATTTCCCACGTGGCCCCGACCGACGCGGGTTTTACCGGCTACAGGAAGCGGAGGCTCCTATCGATCCTCAGCAAGCAGAAGCTTGAGCGCGTACTCGGCTACCTGCTCGACGAGAACGAGTTCCTGGGGCCGCACGGCGTTCGCTCGCTGTCGCGCCATCACCTGGAGCATCCGTTCGTGTTTCACGTCGGCGGCCAGGAGTACAAGGTGCAGTACCTGCCGGCGGAGTCGAACACCGGCATGTTCGGCGGCAACTCCAACTGGCGAGGGCCGGTGTGGATGCCGGTCAATTTCCTGATCGTCCGGGCGCTGGTGAATCTGTACGGCTTCTACGGCGATGAGTTCAAGGTTCAATGCCCGACCGGCTCGGGCCAGTACATGACGCTGTTCGAGATCGCGCAGGAGATCGTCCGCCGATTGACGGGCACGTTCCTGCGCGACGCCAATGGGCAACGGCCGGTCTACGGAGGCAGTCGCAAGTTCCAGGATGATCCACACTGGCGGGACATGATCCTGTTCTATGAGTACTTCCATGGCGACAACGGCGCGGGCCTCGGGGCCAGCCACCAGACGGGATGGACCGGCCTGGTCGCCCCCCTCCTGGACCTCTTCGAGCGTGTCGATGCAAAGACCCTGCTGGAGAATGAGCGCGGCAAAGTGATGGCCCGGGTCGTCCGCGAACAGGTGGGCGGACAAGGGAGCGGACACGGCTGAGGGGCGGACATGCCCAACCCGCGCTACCCGGCGCTTTGCCAGGTCAACAGCCGCGTCTGACTGACCGAGCTATCTCAGGCCCTCGGCAGGCGCGCGACGCCGCGCCCGCGCCTCTCCTCAGGCGCGCGGCACCGTCGCCGTAGACGTGACGCTCGTCTCCGGTCCGCGCCACCCCCTCCGCGGATTGCTCGCGATCCACTTCCGAGCCTCCGCGACCGTCGCGAAGTCCTTCATGCAGTACGGCGAGACCCGCAGCGATTCGTAGTACTTCACGTAGGCGACGGTCCTCGGGTCTTTGGCGACCATCGCCTGCACGGTATCCGGACTGTCGTAGTACCGCAGTCTTTCGACTTCCGCGAATGCCTTCAGTTCCTGTTCGCTGAAGTCCGGGCCCGGCTGACCTTCCAGGTAATCGGAGATGATGTAGCGGATGCCTTCATAACGCACGTCGCTGCACATCTCCTCGTACGCATCTTTAAACTCCGCCAGCGTGAAGACGTCGTAGAAACGTCGATAGACCCCGTGACCTTCCCACCTTATTCGATACGGCATGATGGTTTTCTCCCTCGACCGACCGACGGTCCATCATTGCGACCAGAACCGACCCGAATACACGCAGGCTGATACGGATGGCGGCGGTGTCAATCCGCATTTTGCGTAACCCAGCTGCCGGCGCGTCGCATCGCTGATGGCCGGAAGTGCAACATGAACAACCGGAACGTAAGACTGGCCGCGTTGGCCAGGACTGAGGGCTATCGCAACTGCAACGCGGCTGATGCGTGCCTGTGTGCGCCTGCGAACCAGAGGATCATCGTAGAACGCTCACCTGGACGGTGTGTTCCTGACGGTCATCGACGAGCGGCACCGCGCCGTCAGGACGAACCATGCCATCGACCACGACGGTTACCTCACCCTTCTGCGTCCCGTCCGTCGCCGGCACCTGAGTGACGACGATATGGTACGGCGTGTCGCGGTAGCGGTAATGAATCCTGAAGGACGGCCAGTGCGCGGGCAAGCAGGGCTCGAAACGCAGCTTGTCGACCTCGAGCCGCAGGCCGAGCAACGATTCCAGGATGAGGCGGTACATCCAGCCCGCCGAGCCCGTATACCAGGTCCATCCGCCGCATCCGACATGCGACGACGAGGCATAGACGTCTGCTGCGACGACGTAAGGTTCGACCTTGTATCTATCCGCTGCGTCCCCCGACAGCGCGTGGTTCGCGGGGTTGATGATCGTGAACAGGTCCCACGCGCGCCGGTTGTCGCCCAGTGCGGCGAACGCCATCGATGCCCAGATCGCCGCATGCGTGTACTGGCCCCCGTTCTCGCGCACACCTGGCACGTAGCCGCGGATGTAGCCGGGATCGAGGTCTGACTGGTCGAAGGCCGGATCGAGCAGTTGGACGAGCCTGTCTCGGCGCCTGACGAGGTACTCGTCCACCGCGTCCATCGCCTGGCGTGAGCGTCTGGCGTCGCCTGCGCCCGAAAGCACCGACCAGCTTTGCGCAACGGAATCGATCCGGCACTCGGGGTTGGTCGCGGAGCCGAGCGGCGTCCCGTCGTCGAAGTAGGCACGGCGGTACCACGCGCCATCCCAGCCGTGCCGTTCGATGCTCTCGCGCAGCCGCTGGTCGACGGCATCGCATTCCTCCGCGAAGGCCGTATCGTCGCGCTGGCGTGCGAGCCTTGCGAACTGACGCAGGACCTCGCACAGGAAGAAGGCCAGCCAGACGCTTTCCCCCTTGCCGTGAATGCCGACCATGTTCATGCCGTCGTTCCAGTCCCCGGACCCGATCAGCGGCAGGTCGTGCTCGCCGAACCTGAATCCA
>Ga0209450_10000608_pt1 | contig 18132 bp, 8 predicted proteins | sample FrelakmetLWP11LW_FD_187149 | JGI IMG/M metagenome (GOLD analysis project Ga0209450, IMG submission 187149) | Freshwater lake sediment microbial communities from the University of Notre Dame, USA, for methane emissions studies - LWP11 LW (SPAdes)... | ecosystem: Environmental > Aquatic >...
CCGATCTATGGCAGGAGCGGCAACAGTAACTGGTGTAATGTATATGGCAGCCAAAAGCAACCTTCCTCTTCATATCATAGGACTCATTCCAGCAACGGATAATCGTCCGGGAGGAAACGCATATACTCAGGGTGACATTATCACAATGTACAACAAAATGACTGTTGAGGTAGGCAATACCGATGCAGAAGGGCGCCTTATAATGGCTGATGCGATAAGCTATGCCTCAAAATACAAGCCGGAACTGATAATCGACATTGCAACGCTTACCGGATCAGCAGCTGTGACATTCAGCAACAAGGCAATAGCCTTGATGACCAATGCCGACGATAAATATGTATCACTGCTTGAAGAATGCGGCAATGAAGTATATGAAAGAGTCGCCGGACTTCCATTCTGGGATGAATATGGCGATATGATAAAATCGGATATTGCAGATATGAGGAATATAGGAGGACGTGAAGCCGGGGCAATTACCGCAGGCAAGTTCCTTGAAAAATTCACAAATTACCCGCTGATCCATCTTGATATTGCCGGAACCGGCATGCTCAGGAAAGACGATCATTACAGGCTCAAGGACGGACCCGGTTCGGGCCTCAGGCTGCTGGCAACTTTCGTCAGAAGACTGGCCTCGGATTATAAAAAACTGAAATAACAATTATGGAAACTAAACTAATATTTGCCGGGATATCGCATGGTGATATAAACGGAATCGGCTATGAGGTAATCATAAAAACACTCATGGACCCGATGATCAATGACCTTTGTGTTCCGATTGTTTATGGTTCGCCAAAGGTGGCAGCATATCATCGCAAGGCATTAAATATAAATAATTTCAGCTTTAACAATATCAGAACTGTCGATGAAGCGAATCAAAAAAAGCCGAATTTGATAAATTGCCTTGATGATAATATCAGGGTTGAGTTGGGAAAATCGACTCCCCAGGGAGGAGAGGCAGCTCTTGCATCCCTTGAAAAGGCAATTGAAGACCTGAAATCGGGAAAGATTAATGTGCTGGTAACCGGACCGATCGACAAAAAAAATATACAATCGGAGAAATTCAACTTCAAGGGACATACAGAGTATCTCAAATCAAAAGCAGGAGCAGAAGAGGCACTCATGTTCATGATAAGCGAAAACATGAGAATAGGATTTGTCACAGGTCATCTCCCGCTTAAGAAGGTGCCGGAAGCAATAACCCACGACCTTCTGATGAAGAAGATCAGGATCATGAACAAATCCCTGATAATTGATTTCGCCATTCGCAAGCCTAAAATAGCTGTTCTCGGACTTAATCCGCATGCAGGAGATAATTCGCTTCTTGGAACTGAAGAAGCAGAAGTGATAATTCCTGCTATAACACAGGCTGAGAAAGAAGGAATTTTAGCATTCGGCCCTTTCCCTGCCGATGGATTCTTCGGTGCCGGGTCATTCACAAAATTCGACGGTATCCTTTCAATGTATCACGATCAGGGTCTCCCTCCCTTCAAGGCACTATCTTTCGATTCGGGAGTAAATTATACTGCAGGACTTTCATTTATAAGAACATCCCCGGTGCATGGAACTGCATTTCAGATAGCAGGAAAGGGCGAAGCATCTGAAAATTCATTTCGCCAGGCACTTTATCTTGCCTGCAGCATTTTCAGGAGCAGACAGTTGCATGCTGAGATATCCAAAAACCCTCTTAAGCATCAGGATATAGAGATCCATACCGACAAGGTTGACGAACTGCCTCCAGATATTTTTAACCCGGAACAGCCGTTATGATAGACTATATAAAAGGGAAAATAACCCAGATTACCCCGACATTCCTGACAATTGAAACCGGGGATATAGGATATTTCATCAATATATCGCTTACCACCTTTGCCCGGCTTGAAGGTGTCAGCGATTGCAAGATCCTCGTCCATGAGGTGATCAGGGAGGATGCTCATTTGCTTTTTGGATTCGCAGATAAGGAGGAGCGGGATATATTCAGATTGCTTATTTCTGTTTCAGGGGTTGGCGCCAGCACTGCCAGAATGATGCTTTCCTCACTAAGCCCCGGGGAAATAGAAAAAGCTATTATCGGTGCCGACGTTCATCTTCTTAAAAGTGTCAAGGGTATCGGTTTGAAAACCGCAGAGAGGATCATCGTCGACCTGAAGGACAAACTTGGCAAACAGGCCGGAACAGGTGAAATATTTGCTTTTTCAGACAATACAAAACGTGAAGAGGCGTTATCTGCATTGGTGATGCTTGGGTTTGCCAAAGGCGCTGTCTCTAAAGTACTTGACAGAATCGTTCATGAAGAAAAGAACCTTACTGTCGAGGAGATGATAAAGAGAGCGCTTAAGAACTTGTAATACTGAATATAAGCCGGATTGGGATCAGGGAAATCATATAGAAATCTTCTGATATCTTTTTATCTTGCTCTGACGGTTTCCTTTATCCTCGGACCTGCGGATGCAAAGGGCCAGTCTATTGGCAGTTCAGCCTCACAGGACACTGCAAAAAAATCAGTGCTTAAACTTCAGGATGTCTCCGGAATTCCATGGGACTCACAGAAACAATCACCATTATTTCTTAAGAATCCTTCAAACATTAAAGAAGAAGTTGTTTATAATCCTGATAAGAATGAATATGTGATCTATAAAAGAGTGGGATCTCTTGATTACCGGCTTCCTGTTCATATGAGTCCTGAGGAATTCAGAAAATATGAATACACCAGGGCGATGCGTGAATATTGGCAATCAAGGATCTCCGGAGAAGAGACAGGTTTCAGGTCGACTCTCATTCCGCAGATAGAAATTGGAGGAGCCGCATTCGACAAAATCTTTGGCAGCAATACAATAAACATAATACCACAGGGATCAGCAGAGCTGATTTTTGGCGTAAATATTTCGCATACAGAGAATCCTACGTTGTCGGAGAAACTCAGGACAATTCCCACATTCGACTTCAAGGAAAAGATCCAGATGAATGTCACCGGTACAATTGGCGACAAGATGGAGCTCGGCGTAAATTACAACACAGATGCAATGTTTGAATTCGAGAACAGGACAAAGCTTCAGTATTCCGGAAAAGAAGATGAAATTCTCAAAAAGGTGGAGGCAGGAGACGTTACACTGCCATTGAAGGGAACTCTTATTACCGGGAGCTACAGCCTGTTCGGGCTTAAGACAGAGATGCAATTCGGAAAGCTCACGGTGACAACGGTGCTCTCTCAGCAAAAGGGCGAATCGTCGGTGATTGAGGTTGAAGGCGGTGCTCAACAGACAGGTTATGAGATATATGCCGATGAATATGAGGCAAACAGGCATTTTTTCCTATCTCAGTATTTCAGGGATAATTATGACGATGCCCTCAAAAACCTTCCTATCGTCAGCAGTGGAGTGAACATTCAAAGGATAGAAGTATGGGTGACAAATAAGACAAGCCGCTTCGAAGAAGCAAGCAACAGGAATATCGTTGCATTCATGGACCTCGCCGAGAACAGGAATCATATTTACAACAACATACCTGGATTCCAGGAAACGTCCGGTGCCCCCATGAATCCGGATAATGGTGCAAACCAGATGTACGATCAGCTTAATACAACATATTCGGCTATCCGCGATGTTGATCAGGTGACTAACACTCTTGAGGCTCTTGCCCCGGGCTTTACGATAGGCCGGGACTTCGAGAAAATTGAAAATGCGCGGCAGCTTAATGAAAGGGAATATAAGGTAAACGAGCAGCTGGGGTACATCTCGCTCAATTCTTCATTAAATACCGATGAGGTGCTGGCTGTAGCTTATGAATACACACTCAACGGACAAGTATACAAGATCGGAGAATTCTCAACCGATGGCATCACTGCACCACAGACTCTTGTCCTGAAACTCATAAAGGGTACAACGCTCACACCAAAACTTCCAACGTGGGACCTTATGATGAAGAACGTTTATTCGCTGGGTTCAGGAAAACTCGACAGGAATGATTTTCAACTAAATGTCCTTTACCAGGATGACAATACCGGCAATTCAATAAACTATCTGCCTGAAGGAAAGCTACAGGATCAGATACTCCTTCAGGTTATGGGACTCGATAATCTTAATTCACAGTCCGACAGGGAATCAGATGGATATTTTGATTTCATCGATGGCATTACAGTGATGACTGACAGAGGAAAGATCGTTTTTCCTGTAATAGAGCCATTCGGAAGCCATCTCAGGAAAAAGATCAATAATACAGCCATTGCCGACAAATACGTGTTCCAGGAACTCTACGACTCCACGCAGACCGTCGCGAAACAGATGGCAGAGAAGAATAAATTCCTGCTTTCAGGGACATATTCTTCAGAATCCGGATCGGAGATCCAGCTGAATGCAACAAATATTCCGCAGGGCTCGGTAATCGTGACTGCTGGCGGAGTGACCCTTGCCGAGAACACCGATTATACTGTTGACTACAATATGGGTACTGTCAGGATAATTAATTCTGCGCTTATAGAATCACAGACACCCATCAAGGTTTCGCTTGAAAGCAACCAGTTCTTTGGTTTTCAGACAAAGACCCTTGTGGGGACCCACCTGGCATACAGGTTCTCAGATAATTTAGATATCGGCGGAACAATCTTACATCTCACTGAAAGGCCATATACCCAGAAAGTCAATTTCGGCGAAGAACCGATCTCGAATACAATATGGGGATTAAATACTTCATATAAAACAGAATCGCAGACACTTACCAAGATCATTGACAAGATTCCCCTTCTCGAAACAAAGACACCCTCAGCCATATCATTCTTTGGTGAATTTGCGAATCTTATACCCGGCCATTCAAGAGCCATCACCAGTGCAGGCAACTCATACATAGATGATTTTGAGGCAAGCGAGATCCCTCTCGATCTCAAGTCATTCAATGCCTGGACAATCGCCAGTATACCACAGGGGCAGGATCTTATATTTCCCGAAGCCAGACAGAACAACAAAATTGCAAGCGGCTTCAACCGTGCTAAAATAGCCTGGTATGTCATTGACCCTATTTTCCTGCGAAACGGATCATCAACCCCGGATCATATCAAGCAGAATCCTGAAGAACAGTCGAGCCATTTTGTCAGGGAGATCTTTGAAACGGAAATATTCCCTTACAAGGAAAGCGCCAGCGGCATACCCACGAACATCACCGTTCTAAACCTGGCATACTATCCTGGGGAAAGAGGACCGTACAACTTCGATACTGATCCGGGGCTTTATTCAAAAGGTATCAATTCAGATGGAACACTTAATGACCCGGCCACCAGATGGGGTGGGATAATGAGAGAAGTCCTGACAAGCGATTTTGAGACTGCAAACATTCAGTATATCAAATTCTGGGTGATGGATCCGTTTGTCGAAGATCCGACTCATGAGGGAGGCGACCTTTATGTGAACCTCGGTAATATTTCCGAGGATATTCTGCGCGATTCAAGGAAAAGCTTTGAGAACGGACTGCCGGCTACATCAATTCCGATCAACGTCGATACTACATCCTGGGGAAGAGTACCTACCGTTCAGGCTGTAGTAAATGCCTTCGATAATGACCCTGAATCCAGAAGTTATCAGGATGTCGGATTTGACGGACTTAGAGATCAGGATGAACTGACCTATTTCAACGACTACCTGCAAAAAGTACAAACCATTACAACCCCCGAAATCTACCAGAATATTCTAAAAGATCCTTCCGGAGATGACTTCCACTACTACAGGGGATCTGATTATGATTCTGAAGAAACAGGAATACTCAACAGGTATAAAAAATACAATGGGCCTGACGGCAACTCACCTACATCGGAAATGTCGTCGGAATCTTACCCCACATCCGGAACAACACTTCCGGATATGGAAGATATCAACCGCGACAACACACTGAGTGAAACAGAGAGCTATTACCAGTACAGGGTTAGCATGAGGCCGGGCGACCTGCAGGTAGGGAAGAATTATGTTGTCGACGAGATCGAATATGAAGCTACTCTGGCAAACGGTGACAAATCAAAAGTCAAGTGGTACCAGCTGAAAGTCCCTATTACTGATTACCAGAAGACCGTCGGCACCATCAGTGATTTTAAGTCAATCCGGTTCATGAGAATGTACCTCCGCGGATTCAATAAACCTGTTATAATGAGATTTGCAAAGCTCGACCTGGTAAGAGCAGAATGGCGAAAATACAATATTTCCTTCATGGAGGGTGGTGAAAGGATAACCGTGCCTGAACCTACGGACGGGACATTTGAGATAAGTTCAGTCAGCATCGAGGAGAATGCCGGAAAGGAACCTGTAAACTATGTGCTTCCTCCAGGATTCGACAGGGTGACCGATCCTTCAAATCCCCAGCTGAGGCAGCTTAACGAACAATCGATGGTTCTGAAGGTTCAGAATCTTGAGGATGGCGATGCCCGTGCCGCCTTCAGGAATTTGAGCATCGACATCAGGCAGTATCGTCGTCTGAGAATGGAAGTACATGCCGAGGCTATGATAGGGCAGTTTCTTCATGATAACGAACTTACTGCCTTTATAAGGATCGGATCAGATTACAAGAGCAATTTTTACGAATATGAGATTCCTTTGAAGCTTACAGCACCGGGTCGTTATGAAGATGATTCGGAGGAAGCCAGAGCTATAGTTTGGCCTGAGGAAAACAGCTTCAACATCGATCTCTCTGTTCTTCAGGATGCAAAGCAGGAGCGAAACAGGAAAATGCAGGAGGCAGGTTCCTCACTGAGCGTTTCGGATGTTTACGTTTATAATTACAATGGCCACAGAATATCTGTTTCAGGAAATCCCAACCTCAGCAATGTCAAGGTAATAATGGTCGGAGTGAGAAACCCGATCAAGACAAGAAATCCTGCAGGCGATGACGGAAATCCGAAATGGGGTGAGGTATGGGTTAATGAACTGCGCCTGAGCGACTTCAAGGAAGACGGGGGCTGGGCGGCAAATGCTCATCTTCAGGCTCGTCTTGCCGACCTCGGAACTATCGACATGGTTGGACAGACAAGCACACCAGGATGGGGAAGCATCGAGAAAAAGGTAAATCAAAGGAGCAAAGAACAAATTGTGAAATACGACCTCTCATCAACACTGGAGCTTGGCAGGTTCTTTAACGAGAAGCTTGGAGTTAGGCTACCCGTTTATATGGGATACTCCGAAACAAGGATCAAGCCGCAATACAATCCGCTTGACCCTGATATTCTTCTTTCAGATGCGCTTAAGAGTGCGATAAACGATGCAGAGAGAGACTCAATAAAATCAATAGCGGAAGACTTCGCCAGCAGGAAAACATTTACAATCAGTAATGCCGGAATATCGAAGAGGGGAGAGAAGCCTCATGCCTGGGATCCGGCAAACCTCAGTGTAAACTATGCATATAACGAAGTTTACCATAGTGATACTAAGACCGAAATCGATCTTGAGAAGAATTACAGGGGAGGACTGACTTATGATTACCAGTCCACCCCGGCAAATATTATGCCGTTCAAGAATGTCAAATTCCTGAATTCTCCTGTCTTCAGGCTGGTAAAGGATTTTAATTTTTATGTGTTCCCGAAAAGCCTCTCCTTCAGGACCGATATGAGCCGCTACTATAATGAAGTCAAGACAAGGAACATAAACAATCCTTACCTTAAGGTTACTCCTACATATAAGAAAGATTTCGAATGGAGCAGGATCTACGATTTCAAGTATGATGTCACACGTCAGCTGAAGATCGATTTTACTGCAACCAACCTGGCACGCATCGATGAGCCCGGGGGAGGTGTCGACAGGCGGAGGTACAGCGGTACCTATGATCTGTGGCGCGACTCAGTAACGAACAACCTTAAGAATTTCGGACGCAACACCAACTACAGGCATGAGCTGGATATCACCTACACAATACCTGTGAACAAGCTGCCCCTCCTGTCATGGCTTACTTCGAACCTCAGGTACTTTACAGACTATAACTGGCTTGCCGGGCCTCTTTATCCCGACAGCATGAACATTAATATCGGTAATTCGATAAAAAACCATAATGAACTGACATTTTCCGCACAGGCTAATCTTGCAGGCATTTATGCAAAGTCAAAATTCCTGAAGAAGATAGAGACAAATACCCGTCCTGATGCCAGGCAAAGGATGAAGACGGAGACGACAACTGCCACCTATACAAAGGAAAATGTAAACTTCAGGGCCAATACTACCAAAGCGATCATTCATAACCTGAAAACCAGGGATGTTAAAGTGAAGATCACCAGGAAGAACGGAGAAGCGGTAAAGGGCAAAGTTGATATAATGAGTGAGAACAAAGTGAACTTCACAGCGGCGGAACAGACTGATGGAGCAACTGTGATCATCGAGGGCAAGGTACCTGTGAAGCGCAATCCATTGATTGTTACAGGAGAGTACCTGGTAAGAGCATTGCTTGGTGTGAGGAATGCCAGCATCAATCTCACATCGTCGCAGGGTCAGTTCCTCCCCGGATACATGCCACAGACAAAATATCTTGGGATGTCGGATTACAACAATGTCACTGCTCCGGGTTGGCCATTCATACTTGGTTACAACGACGACAAATTTTTTGAGAAGGCAGCAACCAGCGGCTGGCTCTCCACAGATACCCTGCTGAATACACCTGCCACTTCAGAAAAAAGAATTGATTTGTCTCTAAGGAGCATGCTCGAGCCTTTCCCTGGAATGCGCATTGATGTGAGTGCCGACAGAAGGTTCGCCGAAGCGGTAAGCGAATATTATATTGCTGATTTAAATGGGAATTTCCCCGACAGCACGCGGAACAGGATTGTCAACGGTAACTTCTCGATATCTGTAATTTCATGGGGAACTGCATTTGAAAAAATTTCGAAGGATAATGAATATGTTTCCCCGACTTTCGAAGCTTTCAAGGATAACCTTGTGATAATATCAGAACGACGTGCCGTTGAGCGTCAGAAGATAGATCCAACATATGATCCTGATACTGATCCGCATACAGGACTTCCCATGGAAGGGGATTACAAGAGCGGATATGGTGTGACATCAAGGGAAGTACTTATTCCGGCGTTTATTGCGGCATATACTAAATCAAATCCGAGAAAAGCGCCGCTTGAAACTTTTCCTTCAGCGATGAGAATGATGCCAAACTGGAGGCTTCAGTTTGACGGCCTTTCAAAATTTGAGCTTGTTCAGAGATGGTTCAGGTCGATCAACATCTCGCACCAGTACAGGAGCACGTACCAGGTAGGTTCCTATACAACCAATCTGAATTTCATGGCAGATGATAACGGACTGAGCATGGTCAGGGACCTGCAGAATAACTTCATCCAGCAATACGAAATAAATGTAGTTTCAATCAATGAGCAATTCAGTCCGCTTATAAACATTGACATGAACTGGAAAAACAGTCTGACAACCCGCTTTGAATGGAAGAAATCGAGGACTGTAGCCCTTAACCTGACGAGCAATCAGATAGCTGATGCGCGGATCAATGAGCTTATTTTCGGAGCAGGTTACAGGTTTGATGATGTACAGATCATAATCAAGACGGGAGGCGGGCAGAGAGCCTTTAAGAGTGACCTTAACCTGCGCCTGGATCTCTCAATCCGCGATAATAAAACTGTTGCCAGAAAGCTGGTTGAGGATGTAAACCAGCCTGTTGTGGGACAGAAAGTCTTTACTGCAGGCATTACAGCTGATTACGTGCTGAGCGACAGGTTCAACCTTTCATTTTTTGCCGACCATACGATGAATGACCCGTTCGTAGCAAATACTTTCCCCACTTCCAACACAAATATCGGATTCAGTCTCAAGTTTACCCTTGTCCAGTAAAAAATACTCTCTCCTGCTGATTTTTCTCTGAATTTTCAGAAAACGTTTGAAACATAGCGGCACAGGTTTTTTAGCCTTGAAATCTGCGAATCTGCGTGAAAATAAATGAAATACGCAGTTTTTATTGCCAATCCTTTTCTATATTTTTGAATGCATTTATATTCCTTTTAAAAGAATAGACCCTCTTTCTTTTTTCCCAAAAGGATGAAAAAATGAAAAAACTCCTGCCCCCCTGGGGGAAGGATAGGATGGGGGTCAAAAACTTAAATATAAAAAATCATATGGCAAGAACAAAACCTCAACTCTCTTTCTGGCAGATATGGAACATGAGTTTCGGATTTCTGGGGATCCAGATGGGATTTGCCCTGCAGAATGGCAATGTAAGCCGGATCTTTCAGACACTTGGTGCAGATATTGATAATATCCCGATATTATGGATTGCCGCCCCGGTTACTGGATTATTGGTGCAACCAATAATTGGTCATATGAGCGACCGGACATGGAACCGCCTGGGCAGACGACGGCCATATTTTCTTACTGGTGCGATCCTGGCCTCACTGGCTTTAAGCATTATTACAAATTCACCCACCTGGATATTTGCCACAATGATGCTCTGGATCATGGATGCCTCAATTAATATCTCCATGGAGCCATTCAGGGCTTTTGTCGGCGACATGCTCCCATCGAAACAGCGAACAACAGGTTTTGCAATGCAGAGCTTTTTCATTGGTATCGGCGCCGTTATCGGAGGATTCCTGCCATGGATCCTTGCCAACTGGTTCAATGTTCCTTCAGTTCCTGAAGAGGGGAAGCTTATCCCTTTTAATCTTAAACTTTCATTTTACATCGGCGGGGCAGTTCTTTTACTTGCTGTATTATGGACCATTATTACAACTAAAGAATATTCTCCTGAAGAACTCGCAGAATTCGAAAAAAGTGAAAAAGACAGACTAAAAGAAGCTCAGGGCACAGAGCTCAGAGTGCAGAGCTCAGAGATCAAAGAACAGATGAATACAAGGTTTTACAGACCCGGATTGATCTGGCTGGGAGTTGGATTGATACTGACATTTGTTCTTTCGCAGGTTAATCTTGAGAAGGAGCTATATGTAATTACCGGAGGCATATCAGTGTTTGGCCTTCTTCAGATACTTGCAGGCATCTTTCAGTCTGCCGGCAAAGGAAGCAACGGCATGAACAGCATCCTGACAGACCTTAAAAGAATGCCCTCAACTATGGGACAGCTGGCTGTTGTACAGTTCTTTACATGGTTTGCGCTCTTCTCTCTATGGATCTATACAACTTCAGCTGTAACTTCCCAGATCTACGGAACCAGTGATACAACTTCAATCGAATACAATAAAGGAGCCAACTGGGTAGGAGTGCTCTTTGCTGTTTACAGCGGTTGTGCCGCTCTGGTAGCTTTCCTTCTTCCCGTACTGGCTAAAGCCACAACCAGGAAATGGACGCATGCCATCTGCCTGATAACAGGAGGGATTAGCCTTATGTCAATAAGCCTGATCCATACCCCATGGGCACTTATATTTCCAATGATTGGAATCGGTGTAGCCTGGGCAAGCATCCTCTCAATGCCGTATGCGATTCTGACGGGTTCGCTGCCGCATAATAAGATGGGAATATATATGGGGATATTCAATTTCTTCATTGTGATACCCCAGATCCTTGCGGCCAGTATTCTTGGAAGCATGGTTAAGCATCTTTACCATGGCAATACAATGAACGCTCTTATCACTGGTGGCATTTCGATGCTGATCGCTGCACTTATGGTGAAGTTTGTTAAGGACGTAGACGATAAGAAATAATTATGATTATAAAAGGGTGCATTTTTGATCTTGATGGGGTTATCGTCGATACTGCCAGATATCATTTTATGGCATGGAAAAGGCTTGCAGAACAGCTTGATATAAGATTTACCGAAAAGGATAACGAGAGACTGAAAGGTGTGAGCAGGATGGATTCCCTTGAAATAATTCTCGAGCTGGGAAATCTGAAGCCGGATCGGGGGAAGAAAGAAGAATTTGCTGCACTAAAGAATAAGTGGTATGTGGATTATATAAGCAGGATGACTCCGGAAGAGATCCTTCCGGGCAGCCTGGAATTAATAGATGAAATAAGAAAGGATGGAATAAAAACAGCAATTGGCTCTGCAAGTAAAAACACACCGCTTATACTGGAAAGAGTTGGGATTAAGAAGCTTTTCGATGCTGTTGCCGACGGAAATATTGTGCATAAGGCCAAACCTGATCCGGAAGTTTTTCTCACTGCCGCCCGCATGCTTGAGATTGAACCGCGCCACTGTGTTGTGTTCGAGGATGCCATTGCCGGCGTACAGGCAGCATTGAATGCAGGTATGACCTGTGTGGGAATCGGGTCTCCTTCTGTCCTCAAAAAGGCTAATCTGGTAGTGTCGGGATTGAATGAAATATCGCTTCAACAACTTAAGGAAATATAAATCTGATACAGATATGAAAACCTGTTATAAGAAGAATGAATGGCTTATAATCGAAGATGGATTTCACCCTGAAATGAACAGAGAATCGGAAAGCATTTTTTCGATAGGGAACGGTTATATGGGCCAACGGGCAAATTTCGAGGAGTATTATTCAGGTGACTCATTACAGGGAAATTATATTGCCGGAGTATACTATCCTGATAAAACACGCGTGGGATGGTGGAAAAACGGATACCCCGAGTACTTTGCAAAAGTCCTGAATGCACCCAAGTGGATAGGAATAGATGTATCAGTTAATGGCAAGCTCATCGATCTGGCGACAGCAAAGATATTATCATTCAAAAGAACACTAAACATGAAGGAGGGATGGCTTGAAAAGGACTTCAGCATTTCCGTTTCAAAAAACAAAACCCTTGAATTCAATTCCAGGAGATTTCTCAGCATGTCGGAACCTGATACCGGAGTTATTAAGTATACTGTAAGGTCTCCTGACTTTGAAGGCACCATCGAACTGAATGCTTATCTCGATGCGGATGTAAAGAACGAAGATGCCAATTATGGAATAAAATTCTGGAAAGAGGTTGACAGAAAAGTTTCAGAAGGATCAGGTATAATTGTTTCAAAAACACTGAAAACCGATTTTCATGTTGCGACAGGAATGTGCTACGACCTGCTGAAAAACAAAAAACCAATTTCCGTAAAACCGGTTGTTATCAATCGTTCTGAATATGCGGGGAATACAGTAAAAATATCCATGAAGCCGGGCGATGAGCTTACAATGTACAAATATGCTGTGGTCCTTTCCTCTCTTAACAACTCAATAGCCAGCCTTACAGGCGATGTTAAAAAGCGGCTGGAAAGATCACTCGAAAAAGGATACAACAGGCTCTTCATTGAGCACAGGAAGGAATGGGATAAGATATGGGCCTGTTCCGATGTTGTTATTAAAGGCGATATTGCCGCACAACAGGGAATAAGGTTTAATATCTTCCATCTGAACCAGACCTATACCGGAAAGGATGAACGGCTGAATATAGGACCAAAAGGATTCACGGGTGAGAAATACGGAGGAAGCACATACTGGGATACTGAAGCATTTGCGCTGCCGTTCTTCCTGAAAACATCAGATCAGAAAGTTGCAAGGAACCTGTTGATTTACAGGTATAAGCATCTTACAGCCAGTATTAAAAATGCAGAGAAGCTTGGATTTACCAACGGAGCTGCGCTCTATCCGATGGTCACGATGAATGGAGAAGAGTGCCATAATGAATGGGAAATTACATTCGAGGAGATACACCGCAACGGAGCCATCGCTTTTGCGATCAACAATTATATAAGGCATACCGGTGACAAAGATTACATGGCTGATTACGGCCTCGAAGTACTGATCGGATTATCTCGTTTCTGGAACCAGAGGGCAAGCTGGTCGGAGGATAAAAATAAATACGTTATCCTGGGTGTCACCGGCCCTAACGAATATGAGAATAATGTCAACAACAACTGGTATACCAACTCTCTGGCAGTATGGACTTTATCATATACAATCAGAAGCCTTGACAGGGTAAAGAAAGAGAAACCGGAAAAATACAGAATGATAATTGATAAAACTGGCTTTGATGCCGAAAATGAAAAATCACAGTGGCAGAAGATTATTAAAAAGATGTATTTTCCTTATGATGCTTCAAGGAAAGTTTTCCTCCAGCAGGATGGTTTCCTCGACAAGAAACTGATGCCCGCTGAGATGATACCAGCAGATGAAAGACCGATCAACCAGCACTGGTCATGGGACAGGATTCTTCGCTCATGCTTCATCAAGCAGGCCGATGTGCTTCAGGGACTCTACCTTTTTGAAGACAAATATGATACTGAAACCATAAAGAGGAATTTCGATTTTTACGAACCGATGACTGTGCATGAATCGTCTCTTTCTGCATGCATTCACTCAATAATGGCTTCCAGGATCCGCAATATAGAAAGGGCATATGAGCTTTACCTCCGAACTGCACGTCTCGACCTCGATGACTATAACCATGAAGTGGGTGATGGCCTGCATATAACAAGCATGGCAGGAACCTGGCTGGCAATCGTTGAAGGATTCGGAGGAATGAGAATTGTCGACAGCAAAGTACAATTTCACCCATTGATTCCAGAAAAATGGACGTCATATTCATTCCATGCAAGGTTTCGTGGCATTCTGTTCGTAGTCACAGTGAATCATAAATCAGTTATAGTCAGGAACCTCTCAGAGAATCCGCTTAAAATAATTGTTTACGGAAAAGAGTTTCAGGTTCCGGGTCACGAAGAAAAGTTGGTTAAGAAACTTGTTAGATAAACTCAATACAAAAAAAATGGAAAAACTACCTCTTGGTCTTTTGGCGATTGTGCTTGCAGCTGCAATCACAATCACGGGATGTTCTCTCTTTGGCAAGAAGAAAGAGTTCAAGACGTTCACTTCAACGGTTATCCACCCTGAATGGTCGAAAAATGCAATCCTGTACGAGGTTAACTTACGGCAATATACCGATGAAGGCACTTTTAAGGCATTTGCTGCACATCTTCCCAGGCTTCAAAAACTTGGAGTGGATGTACTTTGGTTCATGCCAACATTCCCTATTGGAGAGGTTAACAGGAAAGGAATGCTCGGGAGCTATTATTCGGTAAAAGACTTCAAAGGAGTGAATCCTGAATACGGAACACTTGAAGATTTTAAAATGGTCATTGACAGTGCCCACATTCTTGGGATGCGTGTTATGCTCGACTGGGTGCCAAACCACACCTCGTGGGATAACCAGCTTGCTATTGATCACCCCGAATTCTATATGAAAGATTCAGCAGGAAAATTCACTCCTCCCCTTGGAACCGACTGGACTGATGTTATACAGCTCGATTGGAAACAGCAAGGACTACAGGATTACATGATCGAAGCAATGTCGTTCTGGGTTAATCTCGGAGTTGACGGCTTCCGTGTCGACCATCCTCATAATACACCAAAAGAATTCTGGGAAAGAGCCAGGGTTGAGCTAAACAAGATCAAGCCAGTTCTCATGCTGGCAGAGCATGAAGAGCCCGGAGGTTTTATGGAAAAGGGATTTGACATGAACTATGCATGGGAGATGCACCATCTGATGAAAGCAGTCGCTCAGGGCAGAGACAGCGCAAGTGCAATATCAAAATATTTTGAAAAAGAGCTGGCTGTCTATCCGCAGAATGTATACAGGCTCATGTTCCTTTCAAACCATGATGAAAATTCATGGGCTGGTACGATCGATACACTCTTTGGAGATTCACAGAAAGCATTTGCAACGCTTATTTTTACTGCTCATGGTGTGCCTTTGCTGTATAGCGGGCAGGAATCATGTCTCAATAAGAGACTCAGGTTCTTTGTAAGAGATACTATCGAATGGGATAGCTGCAATATGACCGGGTTTTATTCTGACCTCATTAAGCTCAGGAGGGGTAATTCTGCTTTATGGAATGGAGAATTCGGAGGACCTATGATCAAAATCAAAACAAACAAGGATAATAAAATTTTTGCTTATTATCGGGAGAAGGACGAAAACCGTGTTGTTGTTTTCATGAATCTTACCAAAAAGAGTGTAACCTTCAAGCCCGTCCTGAAAGATCTTGATGGTGAGTATACAGAATACTTCACCCTGGAGAAACTTTCCGTTCCTGACAAAGCAAATCTTGATCTTGATCCATGGGGCTATAAAGTATTTGTAAAACCTTAGCGACCTTTGCGGTTAAAAAGAGAAATTATGAAACCAACAAAATTCATTTTGTTATTAGTAGCAGGGTTAACCTTGCTATTTTCAGGTTGCAAGCAAAAGACTGAATTAAAGGATATTTCAGCTGTTCCGGGATGGGCAAAGGAGGCGATATGGTACCAGATATTCGTTGAGCGCTTTCGAAATGGAGATCCTGCAAACGATCCGACACCGTTCGACATGAAAGGTGCTTATCCAGGTTCCCTGCCTGACAACTGGCAAATAACTCCATGGGGCCACGACTGGTATTCCCATGAATCATGGCTTGATAGCGTCAAGGCAGGCAGCTTCTATGGAAAGATCCAGGCACGCCGCTATGGAGGCGATCTTCAGGGTGTGCTCGAAAAGCTTGATTATATTCAGGATCTGGGCATTAATGCAATTTACTTCAATCCCCTCAACGACTCTCCCTCGCTTCATAAATATGATGCAAGGAATTATGCTCATATAGACCGCAACTTTGGCAATGATCCTCAGGGAGATGCAGCACTGATGGATCTTGAAAATCCAGGAAAGCCGTCAACATGGCAGTGGACCGCTGCCGACAAGATGTTCCTTGATGTAATCAAAGAGTGCCATAAAAGAGGCATGAGGGTGATCATGGATTATTCATGGAATCATACCGGACCTGAATTCTGGGCAATGAAAGATATCAGGGAGAAAGGCGAAAGGTCAAAATACCGTGACTGGTATAATATTAAAGAGTATGACAATCCTTCAACCGAACAGAATGAATTCAATTATGAAGGCTGGGGCGGTAATAATCCATGGATGCCGGTATTCAGGAAAGACATAGTTCCTCCCGAAGACAAGGTAATGCCTTTCGAGGGAAACCTTCATTCGGAAACGCTCAGGAAACACATTTTCGATGTTTCAAAAAGATGGCTTGACCCTGACAAGGACGGCGATCCTTCCGATGGAGTTGACGGATTCAGGCTTGATGTTGCTGGTGAAATACCAATGGGCTTCTGGCGTGAATACCGTAAAATTGTACATTCAGTAAAACCTGAAGCATACCTTATCGGAGAGATATGGTGGCTTGAATGGCCTGATAAGCTTCTCGACCCGAAAATCTTTCTCGAAGGAGATCAATATGATGCAATTATGAATTATCGGTGGTACAGGGTGGCAAGAGGATTCTTCGCACAGGCTGAACCTGTTCTGTCTCCAACAGGATTTGTAAGTGAGATTGCAAGGATTGACGCCGGAATAAACACTGACAATCTTCAGGCAATGATGAATGTTGCCGCCACGCACGATTCTCCAAGGCTGTCAACTTCGTTTTACAACAAAACTATGGACAAGTACAATGCAAAGCCATCCGATAATCCCGACTATAAGATCAACAAGCCAGATGAGCTGACACAAAGAGAGCAGAAACTTTTTCTGATACACCAGTTCACTTTTATAGGGGCACCTCATATCTGGAACGGCGATGAGGTCGGGATGTGGGGGGCTGATGATCCGGACTGCAGAAAACCTATGGTGTGGAGCGATATTTCTTATGAAGACGAAAAGGCAAATTATGACCCTTCAAAACCGAGAAATGTTGATGAAGTAAAACCAGATACGACTTTAATGAGCTTCTATAACAAGATTACGGCATTAAGAAGGGAGAATCCTGTATTGGTTTATGGTGATTTGAATTTTATCATTGCCGACGATGAGAAAATGGTTCTCGGATACAGCAGGACAAAGGATAATGATGAGATCATAGTCCTTTTCAACAGGTCAGGAGAGAAAGAGTTTGTATCGCTTCCGGAAAAGGTTAAAATGAAATACAAAATGATATTCAGTGTCGGGCAGATCTCGCTGATCGATACTGAAAACGGAAACGAGTTTGAAATGGAGCCGTTGAGTGCGGTAGTACTTAGTAAATAGCTATTATAACCACCCCGTCCCGACTCAAAGGTCGGAACACCCCTCCTTTGAAAAGGAGGGGAAACTAATGATATCCAATAAATTAACTTTGGGGGTGTAGAAAAAGTAAAATTACAGATTCCTTAGATCTTAGTCAAAATAAGCGACTTTTATAGTATATTTTTAGATCAAAGAAGATTATAAAGAGGTGGCTAGTTAGCCATCTTCTTTATAT
>Ga0209450_10000609_pt1 | contig 18129 bp, 14 predicted proteins | sample FrelakmetLWP11LW_FD_187149 | JGI IMG/M metagenome (GOLD analysis project Ga0209450, IMG submission 187149) | Freshwater lake sediment microbial communities from the University of Notre Dame, USA, for methane emissions studies - LWP11 LW (SPAdes)... | ecosystem: Environmental > Aquatic >...
GATATCTTTGGTGTTGGAGGTTGTTTGGTAATAGGCCCTGTTGAGATCGAAATCAGTCCCCAAACCTGCGCCCTCAAGAGAGACACCTGCAAACAGGCCCTTGGAGCGTGAATAAGAATAGATGCCGCCTTTCAGAAAAAGATCTGTTGCTGCGGTTGCTTGAGCGCCCACCGGGCCGGCAGCCATAGCCGCATCCACTCCCAGTTTGAAATTTGACCGCATGAACGAATCCATCGTGTTTTGTCCTATCACCACAAGGATCAAGTCGGTGATTTGCACCCCGATTTGAAACCCAACGCTGCCTGCTCCGATGTAGACAAAAGAAGGACCGCTCCATTTCCCATCTTTGCGGGCCATGACAACGCCTTTTCCGTAAGAACCCCCGACCACGAACCCTCCCTTGAACATGTCAGGGATAATGGCCACGCCGGCGCTCTGTCTTATGAGATCGTACGCCGCTCCTGAGTCCGGTGCGTTCTTCACCTCCTCAATCACGAGACGCGCTTTGTTGACAATGACCTCCGCGTCCTCTTTCAGATTATCAGCCAAAACCTGCGGCGAACAAACCAGCCCCAGACCAGCGCAGAACACAAAGATAGCGATTATTTTTTTCATCACCTTCCTCCAATGCGTTTAGAAATATTCTAACGTTCACGTTCTGTTGTGTAAAGTGTTCTTTCTATACCGCCTTCACCAACTGATTGGCCGCTGTCAGCAGCGGGTCCCAGGAGGGGCCGAAGGGCGGCGCATAGGCCAGATCCGATTGGCCGAAATCCTCGACACTCATCTTCGCGTGGAGGGCCACGGCCGGTGCATTGATCCTGTGGGCCGCGCCCTCTTTCCCCACCATCTGTGCTCCGAGGAGTCGGCCGGACTTTTTGTTGCCCACCAACTGCACGCTGATCACAGATGCCCCTGGATACTTGTGTCCCCTGTTTTGACTTTGAATCACGACCTCTGCCGGGTCAAAGCCTGCCTTTCTTGCTTCCTCCACACTCAGTCCGGTCCGCGCCACTTCAAGGTCGAAAACCTTGAACACAGCCGTCCCTGCAACCCCCTGGAGTTCGACCTTGCCCCCGAGCACATTGTCTGCCACGGCCCACCCTGCCCTGTTGGCCCGCAGGGCAAGGGGGATCCAGGTCCTCTGGCCTGTGACCACATGAAAGGCATCGGCACAATCCCCGGCAGAGTAGATGTCCGGATCAGAGGTGCGCAGCATGCTGTCCACGGCAATAGACTTATTAGGTCCAAGTACAAGGCCTGCATTCTCAGCGAGCTCGCTGTTGGGCCTCACTCCTACGGCCACAAGAACCATGTCTCCGTCGAGCTGAAGCCCCGGGCAAAATAGGCCGAGGCCCTTCCCCTTTTTCTCGATTCTCTCGATGGGCCGTCCCAGGTGGATCTTCACCTGATTCGCCTCCACCTCCTTTTTGACGATGGAAGCGAGCTGTTCGTTCATCCAGGGGATAAAAATAGGCCGCGGCTTGATCATCTCCACCTCAATGCCCCGGGCTCGGAACGCCTCACACATCTCAAAGGCAATGTACCCCATTCCGAGAATCACCGCCTTCTTCACATTCTGATTCTCGATAAAGGCTTTGATCTTTCTGCCTTCCTCCAAGTTCTTGAGAGCCATGACTCCCGGGGAATCGATCCCGGGAAGGTCTGGAACAATGGGCCTTGCCCCTGTGGCGATCAAGAGCTTGTCATAGGAGATGTGAAAAGGTTCGCCCGCCCTCGTTCTTCCTGTGACGGTCTTCCCCGAAGGGTCGATGGCCTCCACCCTGTGCTCGATTCTTACGTCAATGCCCTGCTTCTCTTTGAACACGTGAGCCTTTCGAACAATCAGATCATCCATGTCCCTTGCCGCGTCCGCGACATTGTAGGGCATTCCTCAGGCGCTGTAGGACACATCTTTGGTCTGTTCGAGGACAACAACCGCCGAATCCGGCTTGTTCCGTTTGACCCGGCTGGCCGCGCTCATGCCGGCTGCATCGCCACCGATCACGACAAAATCCATAACCAACCTCCTAGATAAAGATCTCATTCTCAAGAAAAGGCAGGGGGAGTGTTTTGTATTCTTATTTTTTCAGAGGCAAAAGGCAACCGTTTAATCCGTCTCCTCTTGACTCTAAGTCACACGGGATAATAGACTTGGCGGGAGTCTTGCGTCAAAGGAGGTTGAGATGGCTGGATGGAATATTGATTTTTCGGGTAAAGTGGCTTTGGTGACAGGGGGAAGCCGAGGGCTGGGAAAGGCGATTGCTCTGGCAATGGCCGAGAAGGGAGCGAAAATCGTAATCTGCGGCAGAAAGCAGGAGAACCTGGACAAAGCCCTTGCAGAGCTCAAAACCAAAGGCGCTGAAGTCCTGGCCCAGCCCGCCAACATGGGAAAGTTTGACCAGGCGGCCTCCCTTTTCCGAGCCATTGAAGGGAAATTCGGAAAGCTGGACATTCTGGTCAACAACGTGGGCACCAACCTCCTCACGCCCTCTGTGGTTGAAGCAGACGAAGGGCTTTGGGACAAACTCCTCGAAACAAACCTCAAGAGCGCGTTCCTGGCCAGTTCCATGGCTTTTAAGCTCATGAAAAAAGCCGGAGCAGGAAAGATCATCAACATCTCGTCCATCGCAGCCAGGAAAGCCGCCAGGGGCATGGGAATCTACTGCATTGCCAAGGCAGGGCTCGAAATGCTCACAAAGGTTCTGGCAGTGGAATTGGCTTCGGATCACATCCAGGTGAACGCGGTCGCGCCTTGCGTGGTGAGAACCCAGTTCAGCCAGCCCTTCTGGAGCAACGACAGTATCCTGCAGGAAATTTTGAAAACCATCCCTTCGGGCCGCATTGCAGAACCGGATGACGTCGTAGGAGCGGTGCTGTTCCTGGCATCGAACCTTTCTGATTTCATCACAGGCGAGATTCTGGATGTGGACGGCGGATCGATGGCCTAGGAACGGAGCACGGCGCACGGGACACGGTGCAAGGTACACGGCGCACGGTACAAGGCTATTGATGATTCACCACGGAGGCACAGAGGTCACGGAGGGAAGCTTGTTTTTTCGCCTTTCGGGAGGTACCGAAAGGCGAAAATCACCCCTCATGTCCTAAAACTATGCACGGTTCAGTGGCCAGACGCATTTGGGTAGAATCTTATTCTGTTCTAACATCGTTGCCGCCTTAGGCTCCGCCTGGCTTTTTCAACCTGCAACAAGCGACCTCCAACTTGCGCCCCTTTGGGGCAACAAAAATGTTTGACACGTCAAAATTTCTGTGTTACTTTCTTTGAAATGAATGATTATTCATTCATCGAACAACGATTTTCCTAAAAATATCAGTAGGCTAAAGATTTTCTTCCCTAAAGAAACGGAACCGCACAACGACCAAACCCCCAAGGAGGACCCTCATGAACAAGAAGATCAAGAAGGTCGGAGTGATTGGCGCAGGGGTCATGGGCGCAACCATCGCCGCTCAGCTTGCCAACGTCGGCCTGGAGACCCTTCTCCTCGACATTGTTCTTCCACAGCTTTCCGACGACGACAAGAAGAAGGGGCTTACCCCGGAAAGCAAGGAGTTCAGGAATAAACTAGCGACAAACGGTGTTCAGGGCGCCCTGAAATCCAAACCCGCCTCTTTCTATGTGCCGGAGAACTCCAAGCTCGTCACCATCGGCAACATGGAAGACGATCTCAACCGCCTCAAGGAGGTGCAGTGGATCATCGAGGTCGTGGTGGAGAGGCTCGACATCAAGAAGATCGTCTTTGAAAAGCTTGAATCCGTCATGACCCCCGGCACCTTCATCACCTCCAACACCTCGGGGATTCCTGCTAAGGCCATGCTGGAAGGCCGTTCGGAGAATTTCAGAAAACACTTTGCCATCACGCATTTTTTCAACCCTCCGCGATACATGAAACTCCTCGAGATCGTTCCGGGGCCGGACACCCTTCCGGAAGTCGTGCCCACGCTGGTCGAAGTCTGCGAGAAGATCGTGGGTAAAGGCATTGTCTACGCGAAAGACACTCCCAATTTCGTGGCCAACCGCATCGGCATTTACAGCATGCTCTCTGTCGTGCGCACCATGATGGATCTCGGGCTGACCATTGAGGCGGTGGACGAACTCACCGGGCCGGTGGTGGGCAATCCCAAGAGCGCCTCCTTCAGGACGGTTGATCTCGTGGGTCTGGACACGATCATCCATGTGGCAAACAATGTTTATGAAGGGGCGGTGGCCGACGAGAAGCGCGAGATGTTCCAGATGCCCGACTTCATCAAGCAGATGACGGAAAAGAAACTTCTCGGCCAGAAAACGAAGCAGGGGTTCTACAAACGGGTCGAAGAAAACGGCAAGAAGGTTACCCTCTCCATTGACTACAAGACTCTTCAGTACAAGCCTCAGCAGAAGGTTAAGTTCGCTTCCCTTGAAGCGGCCAAGCCCATTCCCGGCACTGCCGGCAAGATGAAAGCCCTTTATTTCGCTGACGACGTCGCCGGTCAGTTCACCTTCCGGACCATGTCCGACGTGCTCATTTACTCTGCCAGGCGCATCCCGGAAATCGCCGACGACATCGTGAACGTGGACAATGCCATGAAATGGGGCTTTGCACGGAAAATGGGACCTTTCGAAGCCTGGGATGCCCTGGGCCTGGAAGCTTCTGTGGCCAAGATGAAGAAGGCGGGATTGGAGATCCCCGCATGGGTCCAGGACATGCTCGCTGCGGGAAAGAAGTCTTTCTACAAGCGGGAAGCAGGGGCCCTTTTCTTCTATGACATTCCATCGAAAGACTACAAGCCTGTTCCTGTCAAGCCAGGGATTATCCTGCTTCCCTCCCTCAAGGAAAGGAAGAAACTCATTACCGGCAACAAGGGCGCATCCTTGGTGGATATCGGCGACGGCGTGGCGTGCCTCGAATTCCATTCCAAGATGAACGCCCTGGGTGATGACATCATTGGCATGATCACCAAATCCGCGGATATCGTGAGCAAGGATTTCCTGGGCATGGTGATCGCCAACCACGGCGAAAACTTTTCCGTAGGCGCCAACCTGGCCCTTGTTCTCTTTGCCGCCCAGGAAGAGGAATGGGATGACCTGGAGTGGGCGATTAAGCTTCTTCAGGATGGGCTGATGAAACTCAAGTACCTGGACAAGCCGGTCGTGGCAGCGCCTGCGGGCATGGCTCTGGGCGGCGGGTGCGAAGTCTGCCTGGCCGCGGACCGGGTGCGCTTTGCGGCGGAGACCTACATGGGGCTTGTGGAAGTGGGCGTGGGGTTGCTCCCTGCAGGCGGCGGATGCAAGGAAATGTTGATTCGAAACACAGAGCACCTCTTCGAGGTTCCGCCGGGCGGAGTCTACCCCAAGCAGATCGAGTTGATGCCCTATGTGGCAAGAGCCTTCGAGACCATAGCGCTCGCCAAAGTGGCCACTTCCGGCCCTGAAGCGATCAAGATGGGTTATCTGAGACCCGCGGACAAGATGACGGTCAATCGCGACTTCCTGATCGAGGATGCCAAGAAGACCGTTCTTGCCATGAACCAGGAAGGGTATGTGCCGCCAAGACCCATCGATGAGATTCGCGTGGCAGGAGAGAACAGCCTGGCCCTGATCAAGATGGCCGTCTGGACTTTGCGGCAGCAGGGTTATGCCACAGAGCACGATGTGACCGTGGCGGCCAAGGTGGGATATGTGCTCTGCGGCGGCAATGTCCACGCGGACACCAAAGTGAGTGAACAGTATCTTCTGGACCTTGAGAGAGAGGCCTTCCTGAGCCTGGCCGGTGATCCGAAAACCCAGGCTAGAATGCAGCACACGCTGACCACAGGAAAACCTCTGAGGAACTGATCAACCGCTGGAGGATTATCACTCCGATCACTTGCCCATCCAGGATGGGGGGAATGAAAGGGAGGGAAACCATATGAAAGAAGCTGTGATTGTTGCCGCTTGCAGAACCGCAGTCGGGAGGGCTCCCCGGGGCATGTTGAAGGACACCCGGCCTGAATTCATGGGGACCACCGTGTTGACCGACCTCGTGAAACGTGCGGGGAATCTGGATCCCAATCTGATTGATGACGTCATTATCGGCTGCACCTTTCCCGAAGCCACCCAAGGCCTCAACCTGGGGAGGGTGCTGGTCATGTCCATGCGCTGGCCTGACCGCATCCCAGGCATGACCGTCAACCGTTTCTGCTCTTCAGGGCTTCAGGCCATCGCCATCGGCGCTGAAAAGATCATGTGCGGTTTCTCGGACGTGGTCGTTGCCGGAGGCGTCGAGAGCATGAGCCAGATTCCCATGGGCGGAAGCATGCTCTATCCCAACCCTGCCTTGGTCGATACAAGGCCGGGCGCCTTCACAGGCATGGGGCTGACCGCAGAGAACGTGGCGGAGAAATACAAGATCACCAGGGACGAGCAGGATGAGTTCGGCGCCAAGAGCCAGCAGAAGGCGGAGGCCGCCGTCAAGGCAGGACGTTTCAAGAGCCAGATTGTTCCGATTCCCGTCAAGGTTCAGAAACAGCTCCCCAACGGGCATTTCAAGTTCGAAGAGGTGATCTTTGACACGGATGAAGGCGTGCGACCCGGAACAACCAAAGAGAGCCTTTCCAAAGTTCGCCCTGCTTTCAAACCGACCGGAACCGTGACCGCCGGCAATTCCTCTCAGACAAGCGACGCTGCTGCAGCGGTTCTCATGATGACCAAGGAAAAAGCCAAGGAACTCGGACTCAAGCCCATGGCCACTTTCAGGTATCACGCGGTGGAAGGGTGCCCCTCCGAGTACATGGGGGTCGGGCCTGCGGTGGTCATCCCCAAGATCCTGAAGCTGGCCAATATGAAGCTGAATCAGATCGACCTGATCGAGCTCAATGAGGCGTTCGCCGCCCAGGCCATTTACTGCATCAAGGAACTCGGCATCAATGAAGCGATCACGAACGCCAACGGCGGCGCCATTGCCCTGGGTCATCCCCTGGGCTGCACCGGCGCCAAACTCACCACTCAGATCGTCTACGAAATGCAGGAGCGGAAGGCTCGCTGGGGTCTTGTGTCCATGTGCATCGGGTTCGGCATGGGCGCGGCGGCCATCCTTGAAAGAGAAGACTATTAAACCACGGAAGGAGAACGACCATGGCAAAGGAAAAACTTTTTAAAGGCGGAGAGTTCTTGATTACCGATGCTTTGCCTGAGGAGGTCTTTACCCCTGAGGATTATTCTAAAGATCAGCGCCTCGTGGCCCAATCGGCTGAGGAGTTCGCTATCAAGGAGCTTCTTGCCAGGAGCGAGCAGCTTCGGGAGGTCAACTATGAACTTCTGAAACAGCTCCTCCTGAAGGCAGGAGAACTCGGATTCCTCGGGGCGGACATGCCTGAAGTGTTCGGGGGCTCGGAGCTCGACAAGGTCAGTTCCATGCTCATTGCCGAAAAGCTCTGTTTCGGAGTCTCGGGCTTCATGGCGGCCTACGGGGTGCAAACGGGCATCGGAAGCCTTCCCATTGTTCTTTTTGGTTCCCCTGAACAGAAAAAGAAATATTTGCCCAGAATAGCGAGCGCTGAAATCGTGGCAGCCTATGCCCTCACGGAACCCGGCCACGGATCAGACGCTTTGGGTGCCGAGGCAAGGGCCCTTCTATCGGGAGACGGCAAGCATTACCTCCTGAACGGGACAAAGCAGTTCATCACCAATGCCGGTTTTGCAGACCTCTTCATCACCTATGCGCAGATCGACGAGACGAAGTTCACCAGCTTCATTGTGGAGAGAAAGTGGGACGGCGTCTCCGTGGATGAAGAAGAGAAAAAAATGGGCATGCACGGCAGTTCCACCCGCGCCGTCATTTTCCAGAATGTCAAAGTTCCTGTGGAAAACGTTCTGGGTGAAGTGGGGAAGGGCCACATCGTCGCCCTGAACACCCTCAACGTGGGCCGTTTCAAGATCGCTCCCATGGTGGTTGGATCAGCCAAATCGATCTTCGCGGAAGCCGTGAAGTACTCCAAGGGCAGGGTTCAGTTCGGAAAACCGATCTGTGAGTTCGGACTGATCAAACAGAAACTCGCCGACATGCTCATCAAGATTTACGTGGTAGAAAGCATGGCTTATCGCACCGCGTTCCTGCTGGATATGGCCCTGGAAGGCATTGATCCCACGAAAGCCGATGCAGGAGCAAAAACAGGCGAAGCCATCCGAAAATACGCTCTCGAGTGTTCCATCAACAAGGTTTTCGGAACGGAGATGCTCGATTTCGTGGTGGATGAATGCGTTCAGATCTTCGGGGGCTACGGGTACATCCAGGACTACCCGGCCGAAGGGGCTTACCGGGATTCCAGAATCAACCGCATCTGGGAAGGGACCAACGAGATCAACCGCATGCTGATTGTGGACACGCTCATGCGTGCGGCCATGAAAGGCGAACTGCCGCTGCTTCAGGTGATCCAGCAGGCCACCCAGGACCTCCTCACCTTCAGGCCTGAAATGACCGAGCCGGAAGGAACTCTTGAGAAGGAGAAGAAGCTGGTTTCCATGGCCAAGAAGATCGCGCTTCTTGCCGCCGGGGCCGCCGTGCAGAAGTACATGGAGAAGCTCGGAAATCAGCAGGAGATCATCGCCATGATCTCGGATATCATCATCGAGATCTTTGGCATGGAATCCGCCCTGCTCCGCACGCTCAAGAAGCTGCAGAAGGAGGGCGAGGAAAAAACCGAGATCCAGATTGCCGTGACTCGGATTTATATCAACGATGCCTTTGCCAGGGCCGAGTGGCTTGCCAAGCAGATCTTTGCCTCCCTGTCGGAAGGTGAAGAGCTGAGAACCCAGCTGATGGCGCTGAAAAGGCTCAGCCGGAACACCCCGATCAACACCGTGGTTCTGCGAAGGCAGATCGCCGACAGCGTGATTCCGCTGGCCCGCTACCACCTGACCAAGATGTGATTTCACCCTTCCCATTTACAAAAGCATCCGGTATGCTTAAAAGAGGGTTCACCAAGAACCCTCTTTTTCATTTTCTTGAACCGGCAGCCCTCGGCAACCCTTTGCTCCGAGGGCAATCCGGCATTGGAGTTTTTCATGGCCCAGGATATTGAACGTTTGAGAAACATCGGCATCAGTGCCCACATTGACGCAGGGAAGACCACCCTGACGGAACGGGTCCTCTATTACACCAAGAGAATCCATGCGGTTCATGAAGTCAAAGGCAAGGACGGCGTCGGCGCCACCATGGACTCCATGGACCTGGAAAGGGAAAGAGGGATCACCATCCAATCCGCGGCCACCCACTGCGAGTGGAAGGGCCACACCGTCAACATCATCGACACGCCCGGCCACGTGGATTTCACGATTGAAGTGGAGCGTGCGCTGAGAGTCCTGGACGGCTCCGTCCTCGTGTTGTGCGCCGTAGGCGGGGTGCAGTCCCAGTCCATCACCGTGGACCGCCAGATGAACCGCTACAAGGTTCCGAGGCTCGCCTTCATCAACAAGTGTGACCGCTCCGGCGCCAGCCCTTACCGTGTGGTGGATCAACTCCGCCAAAGGCTCAATCACAACGCGGTTCTCATGGAAATCCCCATCGGTTTGGAAGCGGAGTTCAAAGGCGTTGTTGACCTCGTTTCCATGCAGGCCGTGTATTTTGAAGGGGCTTACGGCGAGACCCTGGTGACCGGAGAGATCCCTTCCATCCTTCGAAGCGAAGCCAAGGCCAGAAGGGAAGAGCTCCTCGACGCGGCCTCCATGTTCTCCGACGAGCTGATGGAGGCGATCTTCGAAGATCAGGTGACCGATGAACTGATCCGAAAGGCCGTCCGGAAAGGGACCCTGCTCCGCCAGATCACGCCGGTCTTTCTGGGCTCGGCCTACAAGAACATCGGCGTTCAGCCTCTCCTTGACGGCGTGAACCAGTATCTGCCCTCCCCGGGGGAGATCGAAAACAGCGCCCTGGATCTCGATGCGGATGCCGCGGAAGTTGTCCTCAGCCCTGATCCTCAGGCGCCCATGGTCGCCCTCGCCTTCAAGCTCGAAGTGACTCCCTATGGCCAGTTGACCTATCTCAGGGTCTACCAGGGATCTCTTCGCAAAGGCGATGAACTCCTCAACACCCGCAACAGGAAACGAATCAAGGTGGGAAGGCTGGTGATGATGCACGCCAGTGAAATGGAAGACACCCCGCAGGCAGAGGCCGGGGACATTGTGGCTCTCTTCGGGGTCGACTGTTTCTCTGGGGACACCTTTACGGACGGGACCGTCAACTACGCCATGACCTCTATGCGGGTCCCGGAACCCGTGGTCTCTCTCGCCGTCACCCCGAAGGACAACAAGTCGAGCACCCAGATGTCCAAAGCCATTCACCGCTTTGTGAGAGAAGACCCTACCTTCCGCTCTCGCGTGGACCAGGAATCCGGTGAGACCATCATCTCCGGCATGGGGGAGCTCCATCTCGAAATCTACGTGGAGAGGATGAGGCGGGAGTTCAGCGCCGAAGTGGAGACCGGCATGCCCCAGGTGGCTTACCGCGAAGCCATTTCCCGCAAGGCGGATTTCAATTACACCCACAAGAAGCAGACGGGGGGGTCCGGCCAGTACGGCCGCGTGGCCGGCTTCATGGAACCTTCCGAGGACCAGGGGTATGAGTTCGTCAATGCCGTGAGGGGCGGAGCCATCCCCACGGAGTTCATCCCGGCCGTGGAAAAGGGATTTCACGCTTGTCTTGAAAAGGGCCTCCTTCTGGGATTTCCGATTCTCGGCATGAGGATCACGATCAATGACGGCGCCTCCCACTCTGTGGACTCCTCGGAGCTTGCTTTCCGGCAGGCGGCCGTGGGCGCGTTCAAACAGGCTTACATGAGTGCCAAGCCCCTGCTCCTCGAACCGATCATGAAGGTGGCTGTGGAATGCCCCTCCGATTTTCAGGGAAGTGTCATGGCTTCCATCAGCCAGCGCAGGGGCATGATCACGAGTTCCGCGGAAGACGGGGTGTTTACGACCGTTGAAGCGGAAGTCCCTCTGGCCGAGATGTTCGGTTATGCCACCACCCTTCGCTCGCTCACGCAGGGCAAAGCGGAGTTCACCATGGAGTTCTCAAAGTATCACAAGGTGCCGGATTCCATTGCCGAGGAGCTGAAGAAAACGTTTGCCGACAGACTGAAGGGAGGAAAGAAATGACCACCAAGAGCAGTCTTCTCAAGATCCTTGAAAAGTCGTCCCGCAAAGGCTTGGGCCGCGGAAACCTCGGAGTCCTGGTGGCCCGTGCAGGAGTCGGGAAAACCGCCTGTCTTGTCCACATCGCTATGGACAAGCTTCTAAGGAATGAAAAACTCGTCCACGCCTCTCTTCAGGACAGTCCGGAAAAAGTGACCTCCTACTACAATGTCATCTTTTCCGAGCTTGTGAAGGCTCTTAACCTGACAAACCCCTCCGACATCAAGACCCAGATTGACAAGAACCGCATGATCCTTGCCTATCTGAACCAGAGCTTTGACCTGCGCCGGCTCAAGGAGAATTTGAAAAACCTGTCGGAGAAAGTGGCCTTTGTGCCGGACACGATCATCGTGGACGGGTTGGACTTCTCAAAAGTCGGGGTGGAGATGTTCGAAGGATTCAAGAAACTGGCTCAGGAGTTCAAGGTGGAAGTGTGGTTCTCGGCTCTTTCCAAGGGAATCCCCGGCGACGCCAAACCCCAGGCCATTCCCGCCCCTGCCGACAAGTTCGATTCCTTCTTCAGCATCGTCATTGAGCTTCAGCCCACTCAGTCGGCTGTAGAACTCAGCCTTTTGAAAGATCATGACACCACCGCGCTGCTGGATGAAAAGGTTCTTCTCGACCCCAAAACCTTTCTCGCAAGAGGCTAGTGCCGACACTCTTTCTATAACTGGGAATTTCTTCAAGGAAGGGGCTCCGACTCCCGCCTGCGCTTTGTCTCCAGAAACGGGACAAAGGGAATGAGGGCCATGCCCGGGATCGAGGCCAGGAAACTGATCCCGAAGAAATAGCCGTAGCCCAGCCTTTCCGCCAGGAATCCGCCAGCCACGCCTGCCAGGACGCCGCTCAGGTTCATGAGCCCTGTGCCGATGGCGAAGTGGGCCGCTTTGAAATCAGGAAGGCAGGTCCGCATGAGGAAGGTGACGAGAACAGAGGTCCCGAGACCGCCTGCAAACTGGTCAAAGGCATGAACAAGGGCCACGAAAACAAGGTTCCCTGAGCCGATGGGAGTGACCTCCTGAGTCCCCGTGTTCAGCGCAATAAAAGGGCCGAGGGAAAGGGCCAGGGCCATATAAACGAGGTTCGTCAGGTTTTGCGCCAGAAGGAACGGCCAAATGGTTCTTCCAAGAGAATACGTTGAAATCATCCATCCTCCTGCCATGGCGCCGAGAATGGAAAACGGAAGCCCTACTCCTCCCGAGATCCAGCCGTAATGAACCTTGATCCCCAGATCCACCATGAAAGGAGAGACCATGGAAGAGAGCATGGATTCCCCGGTTCGCATGAGAATAATGAAAGCGAGAACAACCGCCATCCTCTCCCGGTCCATGTAGGTCATGAAAGCCCGGGCATAGAAAGACTCCCTGTCCCCCAGGAGCATCCCCTTGATCTTTTCTCTGAAGGAAGCCAGGACAACCAAGGCAAGCAGAAGCCCGATGCCGATCCAGCCTGAAAAACTGATTTTCAAGAGGAGAGGCACTCCTGCCACGGCTTTCTGAATCGCTTCGCGAAAGGTGAAGAGAACGCTGATCAGGAGAACCACGATCCCCAGGGTGACCAGGATTTTCCTCTCAAGAAATAACTCGAAGAGCCCACGGAAAGGCTTTTTCTCTTTCTCGACTCTGGGAAGGAAAGTGAAATGGTAGAGAGTGATCAAGAAGAGAAGCACGGCAGAGGCGAGATAACTTGCGAACCAGCCCAGGGTCGCGCCGATGGTGACGACGACGCCCGTGCCGGTCATCATCGCGATCCGGTAGGCCATCACCCGGTAGCCGACAAACTTCGCTTGTCCGGCCTCATCCAGGGCTTCCATGTAGTAGCCGTCGATAGCCATGTCGTGAGTCGCGGCGATGAAAGACCCGATGAACAAAAGAACGGCTATGATCTTTATTCCCGACGGCGCAGAGGTGAGGAAGGCGACGCCGGTCGCCATGATTCCAAGGAGGAATTGGAGGGACAGAATCCAGCGCCGCTTGGTGGCATACTCGTCGATCTGCGGCCCCCAGAGGAACTTGATGACCCACGGAATGCCGAAGAGAGAAGTCAGGCCGATCGCCTCGAGGCTCACCTTCATGTCGCGAAAAAAAACAGAGGAGACGATGCGGATGATGGTATAAGGAAAACCTTCGGCGAAATAGGTTGTGAAGGCCCACACGTGAGGAGACTGAAGCAGAGTTTTTGTACCGGCTTTCAAGAAATGGCCACTCCAGAGCCCTAAATACCTTCTGCAGCCTGGAGATTCAACAGATAAATTCAGAGGAGAAGCGCTTTTGCGCGTTGATTTGGAGTCCGTGTTCTGATAGGGATAGAAAACTTGAATCCCTTGTTTTCAGAGTTATTTTCATCTCACGAGAGAAATCTGATGAACTCGTGAGAAGTCCGAAAATGCTTCTTTCTGTCATTCCGGCGAAAGTCCCTCGACAGGCTCGGGACCCTGAGCTTGTCGAACGGGCCGGAATCCAGGAGTTCCGGGAATTTCTGGACCCCGGCTTTCGCCGGGGTGACGGCTTAGAGAACTTTTTGTGAAACCGTCAAATCTGGGGGGGTGCCGGTCCAGGTGCTTTTTTTCAGGAACAGAGAATCGAAGACTGGTCGCAATGATCCTTGCCCTTGCGGCAGCGGCCTGAAGTACAAGAAGTGCTGCATGGGAAAAGAATCCTTGGGATCAGTCCATCTTAAGGAAAAGTACTACCGTGAATACAGGATCAGACTCAAAGAGAAAGCGGACATCGAGGCGATCAAAGCGGCGGGTTTGATTGCCCTTGCCACCCTGGATCTCGTTGAAGAAAGACTGAAACCCGGCATGGCCACAGATGAGATCAACACGCTCGTCCACGAGTTCACACTGCGGAACGGAGCCGTCCCGGCTCCCCTGAACTACCGTGGGTTCCCGAAGAGCGTGTGCGTCTCCGTAAACGAGGAAATATGTCATGGCATACCGGGAAATAGGATCATTCAGGAGGGGGACATTGTCAATGTGGACGTGACCCCTATCCTGAAGGGATACTATGCCGACGCGAGCAAGACCTTTTTTGCCGGTCGACCCGGCCCTGAAGCCAGGAAAATAGTGGAAGTCGCCAGGCAGTGCCTTAAACTGGGAATGGCCGCAGCGAAACCGGGCAATCGAATAGGAGATATCGGCTGGGCGGTCCAAACCTACGCAGAAACCCAGGGGTGTTCAGTTGTCCGCGAATTCGTGGGGCACGGGGTTGGGTTTGACTTTCATGAACCTCCTCAGATCCCGCACTTCGGCCAGAAGGGAAAGGGGACGGTCCTGGCACCGGGCATGGTCTTCACCATCGAACCCATGATCAATCTGGGCAAGAAGGATCTTCACATCCTCGCCGACAACTGGACTGCTGTGACCGACGACCGCTCCCTCTCGGCGCAATTCGAACAAACTATCCTGGTCACAGAAGAAGGGTTTGAAAGCCTGACTCCTTTTGATCTGGATGGTCCGTTGTTGCGGGAGCAATAAGTGGTAAACTCGAAATTCGAATATCGAAATCCGAAACAAGCACAACTTCCGAACCACCAGAATTCAAAACGAAGAACACGCTGTTATGGCAAGCGATGAGACTTATCCCCTTTGTTTGGGTTTTTGAATTTTGGATTTCGTACTTCTGATTTGCCAGGTCCCGGAATCATGACTCCCTCTGAATTAGCTCCCTCTCTCATCTCATTCGCCAAGAGCTTGGGTTTCATTGCTGTCGCTTTTTCCAGTCCGGACCGTCCCGCCCACTTCGATTCCTTCCTCAGCCGTCTCGCAGAGAAAAAGCACGGCGACATGACCTGGCTTGAAAGGAAGCTGGACGTCCGAGAGGCTCCTTCCAAACTGCTTGAAGGCTGTCAGACGGTTATCTCGCTGGCTTACCCTTACCCAAACGCTCGGCATGAAACGCAGGACGGTTACTGGGTTGCCAGATATGCCGATCCCTCACGGGAGGACTACCATTCTCGGTTAATGAAACTGGGAGAGGATCTTTCCGGAAGGATTCAAAAGGACTATCCGGGAACCCGCGCAAGGGTCTGCGTTGATTCTTCGCCCATCCTGGAGAAAAGCATTGCGTGGCAAAGCGGGCTGGGTTTCATAGGAAAGAACACCTTACTGGTGATTCCAGGCTACGGCTCCTACTTCTTTCTCTTGGAAATACTGACGACCGCACTCCTCCAATACCCTGTCCTGGAGCCTGTGCCCGACTCGTGTGGCGCCTGCACCGCCTGCATGGAAGCCTGCCCCACAGGCGCTCTTGAGAAGCCTTATCATCTGAACGCGTTAAAGTGTCTTGCCTATCTGACCATCGAACACAAAGGAGACATCCCTCCGGTTTTGGGCCCGGAAATGAAAAAATGCTTCCTGGGCTGCGACCGATGCCAGGAGGCGTGTCCCTTCAACAAAGGCGCCCTAACGACCCACGTGTCCATGCCGTCGGCAGATGAGATTCTTCATATGGGAGAAGAGGACTTTAGGAAGAAATTTGGAAGGACATCCCTGGCAAGGCCCGGCATGGAGAAAATCAAATCCAATCTGCGAGCAGCCCGAAGCTAAGGGGTGGCAGCTTTGAGGCCGAGGGTGAAAGCTTCCTGCAGGGTTTCCGGGTTTTCCTTAACGGCATTTCTTTTTTCCAGGCTCCTGAAAAAAATCCCCCCTTCGTAGCTCATGTCCAAAGCGTCAAAGAAGTATTTTGCCGTCAGAATAGCGCCTTCGAAAAGATTCTTACCTCTGGTAGCTCCAACGGTAATGAGGTATCCCCTGCCCCGGTTGCGAAGCTGCCGCTCTTCCGGAGTTTTCTCCAAGAGTCGTCTTGACCAGTGCGCCTGGGCCCGATCGATCAGGGCCTTTGCCTGCGCCGTCACTCCGTAGAAAAAAATCGGGGAAGCAAGAAAGATGACCTCCGCCCAGTCCAGGAGGGGATAAACCTTCTGCATGTCATCCTGAACCACGCATTCTCCGGTTTTGTCGCATCCGCCGCACTCGATGCATCCGCACAGGTTCAGATCCCGAGTGTACACTTTCTTCACTTCAGCGCCCGAGGACTGCGCACCCTCCAGCACCTTGTCGAGGAGTTGATCCGTGTTCCCTCCTTTGCGCGGACTGCCGTAAATGCCTAGGACCTTCATGCGTTCCCCCCTGGGTTTCCTATGATCACTGACCTGACTCAGCTTTTGTATAGAAGCACGGAGGCGGATGTCAAGGATCAAATGTCCAGTCAGAGGCTGTGTCGCAATGTCATTTCGAGGCGGCAGCCGAGAAATCTTTATTCTGGATGTCCCGGGATTCTATGATTTCTCCCTTCGGTCGAAATGACAGAAAACAAGCTCCCCGGTGATTGCGACACAGCCTCTCAAGGGGGAGGGAATTCTAAGGGGGATGGGGGGATTTTGCCGGGCAGATGCCGGTTGGTAAACTCCTCTATGATGCGCGGGTAATTCGGATCAAGGCTTGAACTGCTGTGATCCGCGCCCTTGGCCACAAAAGTCTCGGCCTTCCCTGAAGGAAAGCTGTCGCGCAACCTCCATGCGTGATGGAGAGGAAAATTCTGATCCTTCTCCCCATGAATGATCAGCACAGGGCAGTCAATGGCCGCAGCAAGACGAACCGGGCTGACCTTTTCCAGTCTCCACTTCCAGAAGATCTCCATCCACAGAACCACCATGGGAGCAAAGAAAACACCGAAGACCCAGTTGTAACTGCGGTAGAGGCTCAGCAGCGCTTCCCTGGTTCTCGCATAGCACCCTTCAAGGAACAAGAGTTTCACCCGGCCGGGATTTCGGGATGCTACAATCACGGCAGCGGCTGCGCCGATAGAATGCCCGTAAAGGAGCACAGGCTCCTTAACCCAACGGAGCACCGCTTCGATGTCTTCGGCGAATCTCGGTGCACACATGAAAGGGTGAGGGCTCGACTTCCCATGATCTCTTGCGCTGTGCATGATCGTCGTGAACCCGAGGCGGCCGAAAATCCGGCCACGATTGACCATCCTGTCACGGTTTCTCCCCCACCCATGAGCAAGCACAACGATCCCCCTGGATTGGCCATCAGGTGTAACGCGCCACACTTCGAGCACGCCCCCTTCTTCGGTAGGGATGGTCGTCTCCGTGATTCTTCCCCAATCCGGCTTGTCCTCCACGGGATTGCGCGGGAGCTGCAGGACAAGATACGTCAACCCCAAGGTGACGAAAAGATAGAGGACGCATACTCCCAGAAGGATCAGAAGAGGAGTCAACTTTCTCGCCTCCCCTCTGAGGACAATGACGAAACGGGAATGCCCTTGACGTAGACTCTTTCAGGAAAACGCAAACCCTCAAGGAGCCTTTCAGGCTTCGCCCTCACGGCCAGGAAAGTGGCCGGGCTGCCGCGCATCAGGTATCCGGCGCGATCTCCGAGCCCGAGCAATGCCGCTCCTAGAGAGGTCGCACTTTGGACCGCTTCCACGAGGCCAAGTCCCGCAACGAGGAAAAGCCGCATCTCTTCGCGAACAGCCTCCCCGTGGTGGACTCCCAGGCTTCCGGCATCGGTGCCTACCGCCATGCGGACACCGAAGTCCTTTGCCTGCCGGATCTGATCGAGCTGGTGGTCCAAGTTCTTCCTCGCCACTTGGCTTTCACGGCTCCTTTTGGGAAGCGTCCTGGCATAGGCTTCCATGGTGAACGCCGTGGGAACCCAGATGATCTGTTTTTCCGCAAGCCGTTTGAGGTTTTCCCTTCCCATGAAGAAACCGTGCTCAACGGAGTCGCAGCCTGCATCGATGGCATCCCTGACAGGGTTTCTTCCGTTGGCATGGACCATGACCTTGAGGCCCTTCTTGTGAGCACAAAGGACAGCCTTTTTCAGATCGCCCAAAGGAAATTGCGGGGAGGTCTCTTTTCCGAAATCAAGGAGACTGTTCAAACCGGAATTGACGATCTTCACGTGGTCCACGTGCTTCTGTCCTGCCGCGATGGATCGCGCCAGAGAGCAGTTC
>Ga0209450_10000611_pt1 | contig 18124 bp, 14 predicted proteins | sample FrelakmetLWP11LW_FD_187149 | JGI IMG/M metagenome (GOLD analysis project Ga0209450, IMG submission 187149) | Freshwater lake sediment microbial communities from the University of Notre Dame, USA, for methane emissions studies - LWP11 LW (SPAdes)... | ecosystem: Environmental > Aquatic >...
CCGCGGGGCGGAATCCGGGCGACGCCGGCGCGCTCGCCGCCCACGTCGCGGCGATCGTCCGCTCGTCCTTCTGGTCGAGGGCCATGCGGGCCGGGCGGAGGCTCTACGAAGTCCCGTTCTCGGTCAAGGTCGGCCCGGGGGAGGCCGACTACGGCGGCCTCCTCGCGGCCATCGGGCCCGTCCCCGCCGCCGGAGGCCGGCCCGTGGCGGCGGCCGAGGGCGCCCCCGTGTTCCTCTCCGGCGCCATCGACCTTGTCTTCAAGGAGGAGGACGGCTGGATCATCGCGGACTACAAGACCGACCGGCTGCCCGCGGCCCTCGAGGCCGCCGGGGCCGGGGACCGGGAGAAAGCGCTGGCCGTCCTGGTCGATCACTATCGGCCTCAGGTCGAGCTCTACACGCGGTTCTGGGCCAGGATCACCGCGGAGAACGTGAAGGAATCCGGGCTCTATTTCACCGCCCTCGACCGCTGGGTCCGGATCGAGTTCAGCGGATGATGTTGTCGGGCGGCTGAACGCCGATCAGGACGATCTCGGCGTAGGCCGAGAACGAGAACGGGAACTCGGCCAGCCGGTCCGAGCCCTTTTTCATCACGAAGGCGGCGTCCGTCTTGAAGTCGACGCGGTACTCCGAGAACCAGCCCTTGTCGATGTTGACCTGGAGCGACCCCGAGCCGGCGCCTTCGCCCTCGAAGACCCCCTGGGTGTCGCCGAGGTCCTTGGCGCCAGAGACGCCGACCTTATAGACGGCCGAGATGAGGGCCAGCCGTCCGTCGTCAGCCGGGAGGATGTCGTCGAGGGTGTAAGTGATGGCCAGGTTGACCTGGACCTCGAGGCCCTGGAAGGGGATGGTCAGGCGGCGCGTCTCGACCCAGCTCTCGCCCCGGCTGACCGGGGAGGCGGGAAAGGCCGGGAAATAGTCGCGCAGCAGCTGGGGGATGGAGACGTTGAAAGGATTCCCGCCCCCGACCGCCTCGGGATTGCGGATCGTCTCGACCCGGCCCGTCCGGTTGAAGATGACCTCCAGCGGTTCCCCCCGGGTCGTGCCGATCTTCTGGGAGATGACCTTTTCGGGCAGGCGGATGTTGACGTCGATGCCGGGACTGGTCAGGTCGGCCCGCACGGTCTCACGGGCCGAAGGCTTGGCCAGGAGGCGGATCTCGCCCCGCGAATCGGCGTTCAGGGCCAGGTCCACGCCGAGGAGGTTCTTGCCGTCGACGTTGACGACGCTCGAGAGGCTGTAGGTCAGCCGCGTGCCCTCGGCCGGGCCGAATCGGAGAGAGACCTTCTCCGGCTCCTGTCCCCGGACGGGCGCCGGGGCCGCGGCCAGAGAGACGGCCAGCGCGGCCGCCACGAACGTGTTCCGTGATGTCATGGCCATCCTCCTCACCGGTCCGGTCCGCTCCATCCTAGAAATCGGGGTCGGTGATCTTTTTCTCCTGCCAGGCGCCGTACTTGGCCAGGAGCGGGCGGATCTCCGACGCTTTGCCGACGACGACGAGAACGAAGTCCCGGCGGGGCAGGACCGTCGCGGCCGCGGCCTGCAGGTCCGCCGGCGTGAGCTTGCCGATCTCGGCCAGGTACCGGTCGTATTCGTCGAAGCTTCGCTTGTAGAAGGCCAGCCGGACGTAGGCCCCGGCCTTGCTGGCGTTGGTCTCCAGGGTCGGGGGGAATTGGCCGAGGATGTAGTTGCGGGCGCTCTCCGTCTCCTCCGCCCCGAACCCGCCCTCGGCCTTCTTCAGGAGGTCGAAGACGATGTCGAGCATCTCGCCGATCTTGTCGTTCTTGGTGTAGGAGCCGATCGTGGTGATGCCGCCGGCGGCCCAGGTGCGGGCCGCGCTCGAAGCGCCGTAGGTCAGGCCCCGCTTGATCCGCAGCTCGGTGTTGAGCCAGGACGTGAACCGGCCGCCGAAGAGCGTGTTCATGGCCGAGGCCGCGGCCGTGATCTTGTCGCCCATGGCGTAGCCCGGCGCGCCCAGCGAAAAGTAGGCTTGGGTCGCGTCCGGCTTGTCGACGAGGACGAGCTTCGGGCCCTGCGGGCGGGGCAGGGCGGGGACGGCCGTCCTTGCAGCCGGGCCGGCCGGGTTGGCCAGGCGGCCGAGGGTCTTCTCGAGGAGCGCTTGGAGCGCGGCGGCGTCGATGTCGCCGACGACGGCGGCGATGGCCCGGTCGGGCCGGTAGCTTTTCCGATAGAAGTCCTTGACGGCCTGGACGGTCATCCGGCCGAGGGACGTCTCCGTGCCCGAGGCCAGGTGCCCCATGGGATGGCTGCCGAAATAGGCCTTCTGGAAGTAATAGCGGACGGCCGCGCCGGGATTGTCCTTGGCGGCCTTGAGGCCGTCGATCCGGAGGGACCGCTCCTTCTCGAATTCGTCCCCGGCGAAGGCGGGGTCGGAGAGGACAGCCGCCGCGATCTCGAGCAGCCGGGGGAAGTGCTGGGCCAGGCTGTCGCCGTAGACCTGGGCGTACTCTTCCGAGGCGCCGATCCCGAAGTTCGCGCCCATGAAGTCGAGGGCCTCGGCGATGGCGTCGGCGCTCATCTGCGAGGTCCCCTTCATCAGCAGGGCCGCCGTAAGGCCGGCTACGCCCTCGTCCGAGGCCGGCTCGGCCGCCGAGCCGGCGCCGCCGACGAACATCCGCAGGCTGACGAGCGGCACGTCGGCGTTCCGAAGGTGGTAGACCGTGAGCCCGTTCTTGAGGACGATCTTCCGGGGCGCGGGAAGCGGGGAAGCGGCCGCGAGCGCCGCGGGCAGCGCCAGCAGGCCGGCCAGGCCGAGGGCGAGCGCCGTCCGTACAGGGGTCTTCACTTGGCACCTCCCTCGGGAATGAGCTTGCCGACGGTCTTGTTGGCCTCGGTGAAGCATTTCTGAGCGGCCGCCTTGATCCGGTCCGGCGTGACGGCCGCGTAGTCGTCCATGATCGTGAACAGCTTGGTGAAGTCTCCGTAGAGGAGCTCGGTCGCCCCGAGCTGGTCGGCCTTGCCGCCGATCGTCTGCAGGCCCCGGTAGAAATCGCTGCGGACGATGTTGAGGGCCTTGTCGACCTCCCGGGCGGTCAGGCCGTCCGTCCGGACCTTGGCCAGCTCCTCCTCGATGACCCGGTCGATCCGGTCGAGGTCGGCCCCCGGCCGGGGCTTGACGACGATCGAGAACAGCTGGGGATCGACCGTCTCCGAGAGGCCGCCGCCGACGTCGATGGCCAGCGCCTCCTCCCGGACCAGGCGGCGATAGAGCCGGCTGCTTTCGCCCGAGAGCAGGGGCTTGGCCAGGATCGAGAGAGGCAGGTAGTCCGGGTCCTTGACGGCCGGGCCGTGCCAGACGGCCAGGAAGGACGGCGCCTGGGCCTCCTTGCGGATGACCACGGTCTTCGTCCCGAGCTGGGGCGGCTCGACCGTGCTCACGGGCGGCGGGGGAGGGGAGGCCTTGATGGGCTCGTAGTATTTCTTGATGAGGGCGAGGGTCTTGGCCGGATCGATGTCGCCGACGACGACGAGAATGGCGTTGTTCGGCGCATAATAGGTGCGGTAGTAGGCCATGACCTCGTCGCGGCGCCAGCTCAGGATGTCGCTCATCCAGCCGATGACGTCCCAGTGGTAGGGGTGGGCCATGATGGCCGTGGCCCGGACGGTCTCCGAAAGGAGGGCGTCGTTGTCGTTGTCGACGCCGAGCCGTCGCTCCGAGGCGATGACGCCGCGCTCCGACTCGAAGACCTCGGGGACGAAGGCGAGGCCCTGGATGCGGTCGGCCTCCATGGCGATCATGGCCTCGAGGGCGGCCGGGGGGAACCAATCCGTGTAGGCGGTCATGTCGTCGCCCGTATAGGCGTTGTTGCTCCCGCCCAGGAATTCCATGCGCCGGTCGAATTCGCCGGGGCCGATCGCGGGCGTGCCGTTGAACATCATGTGCTCGATGAAGTGGGAGACGCCCGTCAGCCCGGGCCGCTCGTTGCGCGAACCGACGCGGAAGAACGTATACAGGGCCACGCTGGGGACGTTGTGGTCCTCGACGAGGAGGACCTTGAGACCGTTCGCCAGCGAATGGACCTTGACATCCTCTTTTGTGAACGCCGCCGTGAGCGTGAGTGTCAGGGCGGCCAGGGCGACAACCAGTCCTCCGGCTCGTTTCCTCATGCGGTCACCTCCGGTGAGATAGGTCTTTCATTATACCACTGACCGAGGCCGAGACAGGATATCTTGAGGCCGAACTTGACGGCTTCTCGGCCGCTGGAGTATATACGGGCAGAAAGGCTGAGGACCCCATGAGCACGCCCGAAACCCGGTTCGAATTCGTGAAGTCGATGAAGAGCGTCTCGTCCTACCCCTTCATCCACAAGTTCCTGCCTTTCGACCGCTACGCCATCCGCCCGCCGGCCTCCCTCATCGTCAAGGCCGTTCTCAAGACCTCCGTCACCCCCAACCAGCTGACCAAGACCTCCTTCGTCTTCGCCCTTCTGGCCGGGGCGGCCTACGCCGGCGGGACCCGGGCCTTCTTCGCGCTGGCGGGATGTCTCTCGCTCGTCTCGACGGTCTTCGACGCCGCCGACGGCATGCTGGCCCGGACCAAAGCCATGACGAGCCGCTACGGGGCCTACCTGGACCTCTTCCTGGACCGCATCGCCGATTTTACGGTCATGGCGGGGGCGACCTACGGCTGTTACCGTCACACGGGGGACTGGCGGTTCCTCGTCTTCGGCCTGCTGACGATCGGGCTCTATTTCCTCCAGCTGGCCCTGTACTACATCAACAACCTGTACGTGGGCTCGGAGAAGAGCGGCGAGGGCGCGGAGGCCAAGAGCATGGCCGTTTTCTTCATCTTCATCGCCTCGATCGCCGGCCACCCCGAATGGTTCCTGGCCGGCATCTTCGTCATGGGCGTCATCAGCCTGCCGAGCAAGTTCATCCGCTTCATGCGGAAGGGCAGGGCCCCGGCCTCGGCGGCCCCATCGGCCTGAGGGACTTCGCGGACCTCTTCCGGACGAGGGGGATGAGCCCGATCCCCGCCCAGACCATCCCGAACAAACGCCGGATGACGATGACGGCCATCCCCGAGGACATCTCGATCCTCAGCAGCACGAAGAGAGAGACGTACGTCAGCTCGTAGACGCCGACCGACCCGGGCACCGGCAGGAAGGAATAGAACGACCCCAGGGTGACGATCAGGAAGCACTTTAAAAAGGTCGGGTGCCCGCTGCCGAGGAAAACGAACGTCAGGTAGATCTCCGTGGCCCAGAGCCAGGACTGGGCGAAGTAGGAGGCGAAAATGGCCAGGAAGAGCCGGCTGTTCCGGGCGTAGAAGTCCGAGATGTGGGCGTCGGTCTCGAGGATCTTGTCCCGCCGGTTCTCGAGGAACGGGATGCGGATCTTGATCTTCTTCAGGGTGTCCAGGGCCCAGGTGAAGAGCCCCTGCTTCTGTTTCAGGATGATGAAGATGAGGGCCAGCACGAGCAGGGCGATGGCGGCGAAGAGCCACATCTTCTGGCGCCGGGGCAGGGCGAACTCGGTGATCAGGAAGACGACGGCCAGGGCGATCGACGACAGGCCGGCCAGGAACTCGATGGTCTTGTCGACGATGACCGTGGCCAGGACCTTGTTGCGCTCGACGCTGTCGAGGCAGAAGATGCGGACGGTCTCGCCGCCGAGCGACCCGGCCGGCGTCAGGTAGCTCACCGCGTATCCGGCGATCCGGGCCCCCAACACCTCGGTGAAGGGGACGCGCTCGCCGGCCGAGACGAGCAGGGCCCGCCAGTTGACGGCCCGGATGATCCAGTAGACGAAGCGGAGCCCGAGGAGAGCGCCGATCTCGAGGAGGGAGAGGCGCCCGATCGTCCGCAGGATCTCCTTCGGGCCGGTCTTGAGGATGAGGTAGATGAAGAGCCCGACGCCGGCGTACCCGATGAGCCGGAAGACGAGCGTCCGGACCCTGGCCTGGCGCGTGGGCGGCGGCCCGTCCTCCTGGACGGCCTTGGACAGCTTGAACATTCCTTGACTCTCCGGCGAGAATGGCCTATTTTAGACCCTAATTTTGAAAAAAGAAAGATGAATCATAATCCGCGCAGCTTCCGGACCCGGATGGTCGCCGCCGGCCTGGCCGCTTTGTTCTCGGCCGCACTGGCCCTGACCGTCCGGGCGGAGGTCCGTCCGGCCTTTTCTCTGGCTCCCCGGGACGAGGCCGCCGCTTTCTCCCTGGCCGGGCCGCAGGACGGCCCGCAGGCCCCGGCGGCGCCGGCCGACCCGGGCCCCCCCGTCATGCGCAAGAACTACCGCCGGCTCCTCATCGAGGCCGGCATCATGGCCGTCTACGCCACGGCCCGGTACTGGTCGGCCTACCACGAGTGGATCGAGGACTGGCAGTACGAGCTGACCTTCGAGGACCAGTACCGGCGGTTCCTGACGACCGAGGCCATCCGCTTCGATTCGAACGCCTACGCCGTCAATTGGACCCATGTCATCGGCGGCACCCTCTACTATCAGTTCGCCCGGACCAACTACCTGAGCTGGCCGCAGGCCATGCTGACGTCGTTCATCAATTCGACCGTCTACGAGTACGTTTCGGAGTGGCGGGAGGTCGTCTCGATCAACGACACGTTCCTGACCACGTTCGGCGGCTACGCCGTGGGCGAACCGTGGTTCCAGCTCTCCGACTATTTCCACCATCACAAGTCCGTCGTGCTCAACGTCCTGGCCTTCATGAACCCGATCAACGAGCTCAACCAGTGGCTGGACCGGAAGCAGCCGGCCTCCAAGGTCTACCCGACGCCGGGCTGGACCGGCATGGAGTTCACGGCGGGCTGGTGGCGGTCCTCGGAGACCGGCCGCGGGACCTACGACGCCGCCCGGATCGGGATCGACACCCAGATCGTCCGGACCCCCGAATACGGACGGCCGGGGACGTTCAAGAAGACCCTGCGCGACACATCGTTCAGCGAGCTTTCGATCGACGTGGTCCTCCGGGCCCACCAGCCCGAGGACGTCGATCTCGAGGGCGGCCCGTGGGAGGAGGTCGACTTCACCACCCGGACCGTGGGTCTGACCTCGTACAGCCAGAAGATCGACGAGACCGGCCGCGGCTACGCGCTTTCGATCGGCCTGGGCTCGGCCATGACCTACCTGCGGAAGCGGCCGACGGTGTACGATTCGAGGCACGTCCAGGCCTCCATCGATCCCCTTCCGGAGACGCCGACCGACTTCCGCGACAAGCTGGCCGTGGTCCACATGGCCGGCCCGGTCCTCGACTGGACCCGGTTCGGCAAGGGCTACAAGGTCCGGGCCGTGGCCGACGCCTACGTCGATTTCGGCATGGTCAACGCCTTCGCCTTCAACGCCTATTCCGCGGTCCAGCCGATCGAGGGCATGAAGACGACGCTCAACTACTACGGCTATTCCTACGCTTACGGGGCGAGCGTGTCCGGACGCATCGACGTGGATTGGGGCCCCTTTAGCGTCCGCGGCCTCGCCAGCGGCCACGTCTGGAACTCCTGGACGGGAAGGGACCGGTTCCAGGCCGACCTGACCAACGACGTCGGCGCCCTCGATACCCGGACCCGGTTCCTCGTCAAGGCCGGCTGGCGGCTGCCCGCGGGCCCCCTGAAGGCCTACGTCTCCTACGAGAGCATCGGCCGTTGGGGCCGGATCGGGGATGTCCGGGCCGACAGCCGCGAGTCGCGGACCTCGGCCGGGCTGAGCTATCTGTTCTAGTCTAGGGCCGGCGGCCGCCATGAGGCCGGCCGATCGTCTCCCACCCCTTCTCCCGGGCCAGGCGCCGGAGCCTGCGGTCGGCGTGGACGGCGACCGGATGCCCGACCAGATCGAAAACGGGCAGGTCCGAGATGCGGTCGGCCAGGGCCCAGGAGTTCGCCCAGTCGATGCCGTCCGGATCGATCCTCTGGAAAAGGGCGGCCGGCTTCATCGGACCGTAGGGGAAGATCCCCGTCTTCCGTCCCGTGAGCCGGCCCTCGACCACCTCGAGATCGTTGCCGATGAGGATGTCGGCCTCGAGACGGTCCTTGAGCTGATCGACCAGGACCTGCAGCGATCCGGACAGCAGGACGATGCGGCAGCCGTCCTGCTTGAGGCTCAGGATCTTGGCCCGCAGGCCGTCGGGAACGGCCTTTCGCAGGAAGACCTGTCCGAAGGCGCCGGCCCACTGCCGCACCTCCTCCGGGGTCCGGCCCTTGAGGATCCGGGTGTTCGAGCCGATGGCCGGGCGGAAGCCCATGCGGACGATGTCGCCGAGGAGGGAGAACAGGAAGCCGAGCATGCGGAAGATGCCGACGTGGCCGTGGACGAGAAGGTTCAGATAGAAGATCCGCTCCGCGTTCATGCCCTGGAGGAGCGTGCCGTCGAGATCGATGAGGGCCAGGCGGGTCCCGGGGGGAAAGGCGATCCGCGTCGTCGGTTCGGGTGCCATGGGAGGTTTTCGCGCGCTGGTCTTCGCGCAGGCAGATATAGCACACCCTCCCGACCGAGTCAAAAGCCCTAGCGGGCCCGGGGACGGACCTCCTTGGCGATGAGCAGGGTCGTCGGGTCGAGCTTGAGGCGGAGGTCCTTGGGGGCCAGCCGGCCGTGGTCCTGGACCAGGGCGAAGTGGACGTGGTCGCCGTGATGCTGGAGGGAGATGAGGACGTCGATGGCGCCGAGGTGGGCGGTCAGCTCGAAGGGGATGCCCCGCTCGTCGAACAGGGGGTCCTCCCTCTTGAGCGAGGCGCTGAACCAGACCTCGAGGCCGAGCCGGCCGGCGAATTCCTTGAACTTCAGGAGGTCGTCCGGGCCGGCCTGGGCGAAGTCGAGCCCGTCGACGATGACGGTCTCGGCCCGGAAGTTGCCGTGGACGATCATGGCTTCGAGGCTGCGCAGGACCTGTTCCGTCCGGGCCCCGTCCTGCTTGAAGTTCATGATGACGCGGCGGCGGATGAGCTCGTCGAACTCGTCGAGGGCCGCGCGCATTTTCGGCGCCTTGGCGATCTCCTTGAAGATGTCCTCGTACCAGGTGACGATGTGGTCGACCCGGCTGGCGTAGGAGACGTGGAGGATGTGCTGGCCCTGGAGGAGCTTGTCCGCGGCGATGTGGACGAGGCAGGCCGTCTTGCCGACGCCCTTGCGGCTGGCCAGGACGCCGATGTTGCCCCGGCCCAGTCCTCCCGAGATGGACTTCTCGAGGACGCGCAGGGGACTGCGCTTGATGAGTTCTTCCTTGACCGTGAGCGTCATGACGTCTCCTCCGCTATCTCTGGGACTTCTTGCGTTCGGCCTCGAGGTGCTGCTCGGTGAGCATCTCGGCGATGTGGGGCGGCACGCGGCCGTATTTCAGGAACTCCATGGTGAACTCGGCCTTGCCCTGGGTCAGGGACCGCAGGACGGTCGAGTAGCCGAACATCTCGCCGAGCGGCACCTCGGCGTCCACCCGCGAATAGGTGCCGTCCTCGACCGAGCTGACGATGACGCCCCGCCGCTGGCTGATCGTGGCGAAGACGTTGCCGGCGAACTCCGTCGGGCCCTCGACCGAGACCTTCATGACCGGCTCGAGGATCTGGGGCTTGGCCTTCGCGTAGGCCTGTTTGAAGGCGCCCTGGGCGGCCGTCTGGAAGGCGATGTCCGACGAGTCGACCGGATGGTACTGGCCGTCGTTGATGACGACGCGGACGCCGATGACCGGGAAGCCGATGAGCTGGCCCTTCCGCAGGGACGCCCGGAAACCCTTCTCGCAGGAGGGGATGAACTCCCGGGGGATGCGCCCGCCCTTGACCTCGTTGGCGAACTCGAAGCCGCCCTTGGCCAGGGGTTCGAGACGGCCGCTGATCCGGGCGTACTGGCCGGCGCCGCCGGTCTGCTTCTTGTGCGTGTAGTCGAACTCGACGGCCTGGCTGACGGCCTCGCGGTAGGCGACCTGGGGCATGCCCGTCCTGACCTCGGCCCGGTACTCGCGCTTCATGCGCTCGACGTAGACGTCGAGATGGAGCTCGCCCATGCCCTGGATGATGGTCTCGTTCGACTCCGGGTCGACGTGGGTCCGGAAGGTCGGGTCCTCCTTGGTGAACCGGTTCAGGGCCTTGGCCACGCGGTCGGCCGAGCTCTTGTCGACGGGCTCGATGGCCAGCGAGATGACGGGCTCGGGGACGTAGATCGCGGTCATGGCCAGGTTGAGACCGGGGCTGCAGAACGTGTCGCCCGAGGCGCACTCGACGCCGAAGAGGGCCACGATGTCGCCCGGCCCGGCCTCGGCGATCTCGGCCATGGTGTCGGCGTGCATGCGGACCAGGCGGCCGACCTTGATCTTCTGGCCGGAGCGGGTGTTGACCAGCTCCTCGCCTTTGCTCAGGGCGCCCTGGTAGATGCGGATGTAGGTCAGCTGGCCGTAGGCCCCGTCCTCGAGCTTGAAGGCCAGGGCGACTGTCTTGCCGTCGGGGTCGGCGGTCAGAACGCGCTCGGCGCCGCCGGCGTCGAGGTCGATGGCCCGGTTCTCGACCTCGGCCGGGTTGGGCAGGTAGTGGACGACGGCGTCGAGGAGGGGCTGGATGCCCTTGTTGCGGTAGGCCGAGCCGATGAAGACGGGGACCAGCTGGCGGGCCAGGACGCCCTTGCGAACGGCCGCCCGGACCAGCGCCTCGGTCGCCCGCCCTTCGAGCGCGGCCTCCATGAGCTCGTCGGAGAAGAGGGAGGCGGCGTCGACGAGCTCCTCGTGCCGGGCCGCGGCCTCGGCCGCGAGCTCCGGCGGGACGTCCTCGATCCGGACCGTCTCGCCCTCGGGGCCGTCGAAGTAGAGGGCCTTCATGGCGACCAGGTCGACGAGGCCTCCGAAGGCCCCTTCGAGGCCGATGGGGATCTGCATCAGCACGGCCCGGTGGCCGAGCTTCTCGGCGATCTGGTCGCGGACCTTGAGCGGGTTGGCCCCGACCCGGTCGGCCTTGTTGATGAAGGCGATGAAGGGGACGTTGTAGCGGCGCAGCTGCCGGTCGACGGTGATCGTCTGGGACTGGACGCCGCCGACCGAGCAGAGGACGAGGATGGCCGAGTCGAGGACCCGCAGGGAGCGCTCGACCTCGATGGTGAAATCGACGTGGCCCGGCGTGTCGATGATGTTGACGGAGTGGTCGGCCCACTCGACGTAGGTCGTGGCCGAGGCGATGGTGATGCCGCGCTCCCGCTCGAGGTCCATGGAGTCCATGGTCGCGCCGACGCCGTCCTTGCCCTTGACCTCGTGGATCTTGTGGATCTTCTTGCAATAGAAGAGGACCCGCTCCGTCAGCGTCGTCTTGCCCGAGTCGATGTGGGCGCTGATGCCGATGTTGCGCATGCGGGCGATGTCGGTCGTCATGGCCAGCTCACTCTTTTCCTCAATAAGGATTCACGCCTGTCGGGATGTTCGGGGTGTTGCCGGTGAAGGTCCAACGGGAGAACCGAAATCGAACAGTCGATAGGTCATTATAGCGGAAAAGCCCGGCCGCCTCAAGAGATCGGTCCCGGGGGCGGTTCTCGCCGGACCCGGACGGGCCCGGCCGATTCCCGCCATCGTCCCCCCCGGCCGATTTGTCTTCCGGCCCCGTCCGCCCTATAATCCTCCGGAAGACCGGAGTGACCCCCATGAATAAGACGCTTTCGGCGATGGCCTGCCTGTTGCTCGCCGTCCCTCTCGTGCTCTTGGCGGCGCCGGCCCCGCAGACGCCGCCCCTCTTCGACGAGTTCTTCCTCGACAAGGCCCTGCGGGTCGACCTCTATCAGACCGGCGACGCCAAGTCCGAGAGCCTGACCATCCGCCGGATCTCCGAGGAGCCCGTCTGGCCCGAGGCCAAGGCCGGCCTGCTGCCGCCCTTCGATTACGGCCGCTATGTTTTCAGGATCTACGACGCCGCCTCCAACCGGCTCATCTTCGCGCGGGGCTTCGACACCATGTTCGCCGAGTACAAAACGACCTCCCCGGCGCTGGCCGGGACGGGCCGCGTCTTCGAGCGGTCCGTCCGGTTCCCCCTGCCGAAACGCCCGGTCCGGTTCGTGGTCGAGCAGCGCGACAAGCGCAACCTGCTCCACCCTGTCTTCACCCGGATCCTCGACCCGGCCGATTACCACATCCTCCGCGAGAGACCCGTGCCGGCCGATTGGGTCTACGAGGCCCGGATCGCGGGCGACCCCCACGACAAAATCGATTTCGTCTTCTTGGCCGAAGGCTACACGGCCGCCGACCGGGACAAGTTCAAGGCCGATGTCGACCGGATGACGGCCGCCCTCTTCGCCGTCGAGCCCTACAAGTCGATGAAGGACTCGTTCAACGTCCGGGCCGTCTTCCGGGCCTCGGCCGAGCGGGGCATGGACGAGCCTCGCCAGCGCGCTTACAAGGCAACCGTGCTCGGCGCCTCTTTCAACGCCTTCGATCTCGACCGCTACATGCTCATCGAAGAGGACCACCTCATGCACGAGATGGCCGCGGCCGTGCCCTACGACGTCCTGGCCGTCCTCGTCAACAGCCCGCGCTACGGCGGCGGCAGCATCGGTCTCGACTACTGCGTGACGACGGTCGACCATCCCTCGAGCCCCCAGGTCTTCGTCCACGAGCTCGGCCATTCGTTCGCCTACCTCGCCGACGAGTACTACCAGTCCGAGGTCTCCTACAACGATTTCTATCCCAAGGGCGTCGAGCCCCTCGAGCCCAACATCACCGCCCTGCTCGACCCGTCCCGCGTGAAGTGGCAGGACCTGCTCTCGCCCGGGATCGGCGTCCCCACCGAGTACGGCAAGGACCGGATCGAAGCGCTCCAGGCCGAGCTCCGGGACAGCCGGGCCGCAGGGGCGAAGGCCGTCGACGAGGCCGCGAAGAAGGGCGTGCCGGCCGCGGACGTTCGGGCGATCGAAGCCGGGTTCAAGGCCGCCGATGACGCGCTGGCCGCCAGGATCGCGGCCGTCCGGGCGGACTACGCGTCCCTGGAGGACAAGGTCGGCGTCTTCGAAGGGGCCGGCTACGCGTCGAAGGGCCTGTACCGGTCCATGATCCACTGCATCATGATCGCCAGCCCGAAGAACGAGTTCTGCCGGGTCTGCCAGGCGGCCATCGCCCGGATGATCGACTTCACCGCCCAGGGGCGCTAGCCTGAATTATTCATAATAACGCCCTTTTTTCTCCATCTCCCCTTACGGGCGTTTTTCCCCTGCGGGCGAACCGATCCGACCCCATCTGCTTCGTTCTCGGGGATTCGCAGTACCAAAGAGTACAGCTTCACCCCTCGGGCCTCGCATCTGGGGCCGCCTCGATTCGTGAATAATCCAGGCTGGAAACCGCGGCCGCTACTTCTGCGGGCCCGTCATGTTCTTGAAGTCGATGACCGGGATGACCTTGTCCGGCATGATGCCCCACTGGATGTTGGGGGCCAGCTTCTGGACGAACTCCCACTGGATGATGGTCGGGTTCTTGGTCAGGGCGGCCTGCCGGATCTCGATGCTCTTGGCGTCGCCCTCGGCCTCGACGATCTTCTGCTCCTTGCGGATCTTCTCCTGCTCGAGCTTGTTCTTCTCGGTCGTGATGTTCTCCAGGGCGATCTGCTTCTCTTCGAGCGTCTTGGCGTACTCGGGCGTGAAGGTGATGTTGCGGATGACGATCTCGTCGAGGATGAGCCCGTTCTTCTCGAATTTGGGCGCGATCTCGTCGAAGAGGGCCTGCTGGGCCTCGTAGCTCTTCTTGGTGTAGAGCTCGTAGGCGGCGAACCGGGTCGGGACGCGGCGGCCGGAGCCGCGGATCTCGGTTTTGACGACCTTCTCGACGTATTCCCTCTCCGAGCCCAGGTTCTGGAGGATCCAGGCGGCCTTGCCCGGCGCGATCATGAACCGGGCCGTGAGGCCGACCCGGATCTGCTGGCCGTCGGCGGTCAGGGCGGCGACGATGATGTCGGGGTAATCGGCCTCGCTCGATTGCGGCGTGTCGGACGCCTCATAGTTCTTCTTCAGGGTCGGGAAGATGACGACCTGGTCGATGAACGGGATGATCACGTGCAGGCCGGGGTTGAACTCCTGGCGGACGGCCCCGAGCCTCTTGACGACGCCGACGGTCCCGGCCTGGACGGTGACCAGCGACTGCAGGATAAGGGCGATGACGACGATGCCCAGAAGGGCCGACACGGCCAGGCCCTTCTTGCCCCTGAGCCAGGCGTTGAATCCGCCGCTCCCGAGACGGTCCCGCTGGGCGATCAGGGCGCCCATAATGAAGATGCCGAAGACGAACGCGATCAGATAGCCGGTCATGTTTGTTCCTCCTCAATGACGATAGTCGGGGGGATTATAGCGCGGATGGGGAAGCGGGGGAAAGCGGCATCAAGCCGCCGATTCGATGACGCCGCCGCCGACGACCGTCTCGCCGTCGTAGAAGACGGCCGATTGGCCGGGGGCCACGGCGGAGACGGGCTCCGCCAGATCGACCCGGCAGCGCCCGCCGTCGAGGGGGACGACGGTCGCGGCGATCGGGCGCGCGGCCGAGCGGACCTTGACCGCGACGTGCGCCGGGCCGATCAGCGCCTCGAAGGGCCCCCAGACGCAATCCCGGACGGCCGCCGCCCGCCGGAGCGTCTCGCTCTCCGGGCCGACGACGAGCCGGTTCGCCCCGGCGTCGATGCCGGTGACATAGAGAGGGACGGGCCAGGCGATCCCCAGCCCCTTGCGCTGGCCGACCGTGTAGTGACGGACGCCGCGATGGCGGCCGAGCACCCGGCCCTCCCGGTCGACGATGTCGCCCTCCCCGGCGCCGGGCCCGACGATGTCGTCGAGGTCGCCGCCGTAGAAATCCTGGCTCTCCTTCCGGTCGTGGACAGGCAGCCCCGCCTCGCGGGCGATCTCCCGGACCCGGGATTTGGCCAGTCCTCCCAGGGGGAAGAGGACCGAGGCCAGCTGCTCCTGGCCGAGCCGGTAGAGAAAATAGGATTGGTCCTTGGACCTGTCCGCCGCCCGCTTCAGCAGGAAGCGCCCGGACCGCTCGTCGCGTTCGACCCGGGCGTAGTGGCCGGTGGCGAAGCGGTCGAAGGCGAGTCCGGAGGCGCGCACGACCGCGGGCAGGACCCCGAACTTGACCAGCTGGTTGCAGCGGACGCAGGGGTTCGGCGTCCGTCCGGCCGCGTACCCGTCCCGGAAATAGCGCAGGACGAGATCCTCGTAGTCCCGGGAGCAGTCGATGACGCGGAGCGGGATTCCGAGCGCGGCCGAGACTTCGCCGGCCGCCCGGATGTCTCCCGCTTCGTCCGGACCGTAGCAGGCGCTTTTCACGGGCGCCTCCGCTTCGGGACCGGGCCAGAGCTTCATCAGAACGCCGGAAACTTCGTGGCCTTCGCGAAGGAGAAGGAGGGCGGCGACGGCGGAGTCGACCCCGCCGCTCAGCCCGACGGCGATCTTCATGGACCCTGTTTCGCCGCCCGGGTCCCGCCCCGGACGGCCCGGTTGAGGCTGCCCATGCTATAGCCTTCGAGATCGACCGCCGTCCAGAGATAGCCGATCGATCTCAGCTTGGCGGCGACCTTGCGGGCCGTGGCCGGCCGGATGAGCCGGGCGAGATCGGCCGCCGGGACCTCGATCCGGGCCAGCTCGCCGTGGTGGCGCAGCCGGACGACCGGGAAGCCCTGGGCCCGGAGGAACTTCTCTCCGGCCCGGATCCTGTCGAGCGTCTCGAGCGTGATGGGCGTCCCGTAGGGGACGCGGCTGGCCAGGCAGGGATTGGCGGGCTTGTTCCAGGAGGCCAGGCCGAGCCGTTTCGACAGGGCCCGGACATCCTTTTTTGTGAAGCCGGCCAGGACGAGCGGACTGACGACGCCGAGCTCCTCCGTCGCCTGCCGCCCGGGGCGGTAATCCGAGAGGTCGTCGACGTTGGAGGCGTCGTAGAAAGCGTCGACCCCGAGGTTCCGGGCCAGGCCGGCGATCTTGCCGAAGAGCTCCTTCTTGCAGTGGTAGCATCGGTCGGCCGGATTGACCGCGAAGGCGGCGCAGGCCAGCTCGTCCGTTTCGATGAGGACGTGCCGGACGCCGAGCCCGCGGGCGGCGCGCCGGGCCGTCGCCATCTCCTCGGGCGTGTAGGTCTGGGACACACCCGTCACGGCCGTGACGTTCCCCGGGCCGAGGACGTCGCGGCAGACCTTCAGGAGCAGCGTGGAGTCCACCCCGCCGGAGAAGGCCACCAGGGCCTTCGGCCGGGACCGGATGACGGCTTTGAGCCGGTCTGTTTTCGATGTTTTCTTGGTCATGTGTTTTCCCGCCAATATACCACAGGCCGCCGCGCCCGGCTCAATCGCCCCCGAGCGGCAGCCTCTCGGGCGCCTCGAGAAAGCGGATGAGGTCCTTGGTGAACCGGGCCGCTTCGGCGCCGTCCACGACCCGATGATCGAAGGACAGGCAGAGGGGCAGAGTTCTTTTGACGACAACGGCGCCGTCGACGACCCGGGCCCGGTCGGCGATCTTCATGGTGGCCAGGATGGCCACCTCGGGGTAGTTGATGATGGGCGTCGCGAAGTCGCCGCCGATGACGCCGACGTTGGTGACGGAGAACGTGCCGCCCTTGAGGTCGGCCAGGTCGAGCGAACGCTCCCGGGCGCTCCGGGCCAGGGCCCGGATCTCGGCGGCCAGGTCGGTCACCGACTTCTGGTCGGCCGCTTTGACGACGGGCACGATCAGGCCGTCGGGGACGTCGACGGCGATGCCGATGTTGTAGTACTTCCGGACGACGATCTCGCTCTCGTCCTCGTCGAGGGTGGCGTTGAGCGTGGGATGGAGCTTGAGGGCCTCGATCAGGGCCTTGACGATGAACGGCAGATAGGTCAGCTTGGCGCCGCCGGCCTCGACCTCCGCCTTCATTTTCAGCCGGAGCGCTTCGAGCGGGCCGGCGTCCGCTTCGTCGCAGTGGGTCACGTGGGCGGCGTGATCGAGCGATTCCCGCATCTTCTTGGCCGTGGCCCGGCGGATGCCCCTCAGGGGGATGCGCTCGAGCGTCCCGTAGAGGTCGTACTTGGCTTTGATCTTGGGCCCAGGCTTCCGTTCGGCCGGGGCCGGCCGGAACGAGCGGACATCGTCCTCGGTGACGCGCCCGCCCGGGCCCGTGCCCCGCACGGCGCCGATCTCGACCCCAAGCTCTTTGGCCAGGGCCCGGACCTTGGGCGTGGCCAGGACCTCCCCGGGCCTCCCTTGAGCGGCCGCTGCCCCCGGTGCTGCGGCCGGTCGGTCCGGCGCCGGGGCGGCGGTCCCGGTCGGCGGCGACGGCGCGGCCTCGGCCGGGATTTCGCCCTTCTCGCCGATCGTCACCAGCGGCTGGCCGACCTTGATCAGGTCCTTTTCCTTGAAGTGGAGCTTGAGGACGGTGCCTGCGTAAGGGGACGGCATCTCGACGACGGCCTTGTCCGTCTCGATCTCGGCCAGGGTCTGGTCGACCGCGACCTCGTCGCCCTCTTTGACCAGCCAGCGGACGACCTCGCCCTCGGTGATGCCCTCGCCGACGTCCGGGAACCGGAATTCCTTGGCCATGTCAGTACTCCATGAGCTTGCGGACGGTCCGCAGGACGCGCTCCGCGTTCGGATAATAGAGGCCTTCGCTCTTCGGCAGGGGAACGGTGATGTCCGGCGCCGTCACCCGCAGGACCGGCGCGCTCAAGCTGAGGAGGGCCCGCTCGCCGATCGTGGCCGCGATCTCCGCCCCGAGCCCGCCGGTCTTCGGGGCTTCGTGGAGCACGAGGGCCCGGCCGGTCTTCCGGACGGACGCCAGGACGGTCTCTCGGTCCATGGGACTGAGCGTGCGCAGGTCGACGATCTCCGCGCTGACGCCCTCGGCTTCCGCGGCGGCGGCGGCCTCCCGGGCGACCGGGACCATCGCTCCCCAGGCGATGATGGTCAGATCGCGGCCCTCGCGGACCACGGCGGCGCGCCGCAGCGGCACTTCGTACGGCTCCCCGGAAACTTCCTGTTTTTCGGCCCGGTAGAGCCTGGTCGGTTCGAGGAACAGGACCGGGTCGTCGCCGCGCAGGGCCGCCGTCAGCAGGCCCTTGGCATCGGAAGCGCCCGACGGGACGACGACGGTGAGGCCGGGGATCTGGCAGAAGAGGGCTTCGGTGCTCTCGGAGTGGTGTTCGAGGGCCCCGATCCCGGCCCCGTAGGGGGTCCGGATGACCACTGGCGCGGTGAACCG
>Ga0209450_10000612_pt1 | contig 18113 bp, 10 predicted proteins | sample FrelakmetLWP11LW_FD_187149 | JGI IMG/M metagenome (GOLD analysis project Ga0209450, IMG submission 187149) | Freshwater lake sediment microbial communities from the University of Notre Dame, USA, for methane emissions studies - LWP11 LW (SPAdes)... | ecosystem: Environmental > Aquatic >...
GATCTTCTTGCCGTCGGAAAGACAATCGAAACCGGAGATGATGAGCGGCGTATCCACGGTCAATCCCTTTAAAACCATGGTTTTGCCTTCTCCACTCTGTCCAGTAAGCGTCGTTTCTGTTGACAGCCCTTTTAAAACCATGGTTTTGCCTGCCCGCTTTTTGCCAAGGGTCACGTAATTTTTTCTGGCTTTTTTCTTTTCGGCCAGGTAAACAAAATCGCCCAAGCTATCATGCTGGACGGCAGAGGTCGGGATGACGATAGCATCGACATGCTCTGCCTCCGGCTTTTTAAAGGTAAAAACAACTCCTTCCTTGACTTTGTTCTCAGAATTGTCCACCCCGAACACGGCTTGGGTCTCACTGACGGCAAAAACTTCCGCCGCGACTTCACCGCTGAGGCCTTCGGCCGTTCCGAAAAATTTATCGCCGACGGTTAAAAGTCCTTTATCGGAATCGGTCAGGGAAATCGGGAACAGCATCTGCCGCGGATTGGATATTTCCAGCAGCACGGCATCAAGGATCGTCTCGGCGCCGGCAGTCATGACCAGATGCACAATTCCCGCTAGCGGCGCTTTGACTACCGGATTGGCCTCTGCCTTTTTTTGGTTCAGCAGATCCAGGGCTTGTTGGTAATCTTTAAGCGCTGATTGAACAGCCTTTTCGTTTTTCACTTTCAAGTTTTGACGACTGATAAGAAATTTTTTTGCCTTGGCGGCATCAGCTGCCAGTTTTTTTATTTCTTCGCTCCTACCGGTGTTCAAAACGACCAGTTCCTGGCCGGCATCGACCAAGCTGCCTTCGCTTACCTTGATCTCGGACAGCAAGCCGATAACCGGGCTTTTAATAGCAACGATTTCAGCGTGTCCCTGGCCGGAAAACTGGTATTCCAGAAAAACTTCGGTTTTGATCGGCTGTACCAGCACGGCCACTTTGTTGGGGCATTCCATCCCCGACAGCACGATATTTTCTTCGGCCCGCAGCAGCCCGTAAGCCCCGGCTATCAATAAAACGGCCGTGAGTACTAATAACACACCTGATTTTTTAAAACTCATCCTAAAACCTCCGTATTTTCAAATTTAATTTTCAATATAGGGCTTATATTTTTACACAATCCATTACTAATGTCAACAATTCTTGCCTTTCCTATTATTCCCCGGGCACAGACTTGGGAATCAGGGACGTCGACCCAGTTTCAGCAGCAGGCGCCAGAATCTGCGATTGTTTTCCGCCGACCATTGATGCCAGGGCGGGGAAAGATCTTTGAGCAAAGCGGTCCGGTAGCCGGCTTGGCGGTACTTCTGCTCCGATGCGATGCAGAATTCTATCAGTTCAGGGTAATCCCTTTTGTTGTAGGCGAAAATGACCCCGAACTGCGGCCCTTTCGCCGCCGGTTCCAAGATCTCCATTTCAGCGCTGATATAGGCCTGGGAATGGGAAATGAGGCCGCAATAAAAATAGGGGCGGCGGTTGGCGAGAAAATGAGAGAATACCGCTCCGGCCGACAATCCGGCCAGATAGACTTTTTGTTTGGAAATGGGATAGTGTGCGACAACGCTATCAATCATTTTTTCGATCCCATCCACCTCCTTCTCGATCACCCAGCCCTTGGAAACGCAGTTCAGGAAACGGTATTCATACAGGGCGTCGGGCACCAGCAGGGCGATGCCATTGGCGCGGCAGAAAGCGATCAGGCCGGTTTCCTCCACCGGTGCTCCGGTGTACTTCTGCAGGGTGGGGATCTTCTTGAATCCTTCGGCTATGACTCCGTGGAAATACACCAGCAGCGGCAACGGTTCTTTTTCCGGTCGTGGCAGAAAGAGACGGTATGTGCGCTGGTTGCCCAAGCGATCGGCGATCGCATGGGGAGTGTTCAGAACTTTCGCCACTTCCGAACGCCGGCAGCCGCTAAGCGACAAGATCGTTGCGGCAACAACAAGCAACAGGTTTAGAGCCATGCGGCTTCTTTTGGTTTTCATTTTTCCGGAAATGCGAGACATTTCGTATTTATTTAAAAGTAATCCGGATTTTTATTTTACCTGGAATTAGTAATAAGTCAAGGAAAGTGGTCCCCTTGACAAGCGCCCTTGGGCCTTTTATAATTACGCCATGCGTTGGCGAATCGTCCTCTTATTACTGTTTTTGGGATTTATTTCCGCCCAACTCATTTCTGCGGAAGCGGAAAATATTTCGAATTCTTCCTCGCCGTCAGAAGATGTCAGCATCGCCATTAATTCCGCGGGGGAAATTGGCGCGATCTGGCTGGAGAAGCTCTCGGGCGGAAGTCAACACGTATATTTCTCTATCCGCCGCAACAGTCAGTGGTCGTCCCCCCAGAGCATCCCCGGCCAGTCGGGAAACAACGCCAATCCTCACATCGCCAAGGGCGTGAACAGCGGTTTTGTTGCCGTCTGGCATGATCTGGCATTCGACTGCATCCGCTTTTCCCAGTATCATGGATCATGGTCGACCCCCCTTACGGTTTCCCAGGTCGGCGGCTACCAATTGGGTTGGCCTGCGGTCACGACGACCACCAACGGCCGCATCGCCGTCGGCTGGATGCGCGGCAACCCGACGAACCTGGACATCTACGTAACGACATTTCAAAACGGCTGGTCAGAACCGGTAAACGTAGCCAATACGGCTTTCAGTTCCAAATATTGCGACCTGGCTTACGGCCCCAATGGTGAGATCTATGTCGTTTTCCAGGATAATCTCTGGATTAATAATACGGACTTTTTTGCCACGATGATATGCCATGACGGGGGCAACGGAAGATGGACCCAACCAGAAATAGTGGATAACCTCAATGCCTGGACTTTTCGACCGGTCATGGCGGTCAATGCCAGCAACGACATCCTCTCCTGTTTTTATTACATGCAAGGTTCCAGCTATTGGGCCGCATACCGCCAGAACGGCGAATGGCAAAGTTCTCAGCCCATCAGCGATTTTGGCGACCACCATGATCATGACTTCTATTTTTCCGATGTCTGCCCCTACGGCAATGACGGGTTCCTTTTTATTTACCGTGATTGCGGCTACAATATTGCCTACGCCGTTGCCCAGAACGGAGTGGCGGGAGTGGGCGTGCCTCTGACCAACAGCTTCGCATGTTATCATCCAAGCATCGATTTCAGCCCATCGTTGGGCGCTGCCGCCGCCTGGACCGATCGCTCCGGGAACAACGACGTTTTCGTCGCTGTTTTTAATCCCCAGGATACCTCGCCGCCGACGACACCGCCCGGCGGAGCGATCCTGCCTCCGCTCGTCGTGGAAGCCGATTATTTCAATATTCCCCTGGCGGCACCGGCCATGCAAACCGAGCTGATCATCAACCGCAACCTGTTCACGGTCCAGTATTTTCGCAAGATAACCTGGACTTTTAACGCCAACTGGAACGCCTGGGACATATCCCTGGCCAAGTACCGAGTTTATCGCAAGCTGAAAACATCGACTTCGTGGGCGGTGCTGGCCGAGGTCAGCCCATCGCTGCTGCTGTATATCGACAAAGAGGGTGTCAGTAACGAAGAACGCTTCGACTACCGGGTGTGGGGGGTCGACAGCCTCGGAAACGAATTTTGTCAGTACAATTTTATCCAATGGGCCCCTAACCCGGAAAACGCCAACCGGAAAATCACGGTGAAAGGCTATAACATTTATCGCAAGCTGAGCGAGCAGTCTTCCGGCAGCTACATCTTGTGGAAATCAGTCGACGCCGCGACCAATATGGTGGAGGATCACTCGATCGAGATCCGCCAGCAAACCAAGTACGACTACGCATTGACCGCGGTCAGCGATAAAGGCGCTGAGAGCGCCAAGGCCGAGGCAATGAAATTTTCCAGCTCGACCCGCAAGGCCAGGAAGGAATAATCTCGGGTCGGATCCTCTTTTTCTGACAGAAAAAGATTTGCTGTACAGGACCTTATTGCGGTGGAACGCGGGGAATTATCCCTTGGCGGAGGGACCGAAGGTAATCCGGACGGAGACGGAGGAAACGAAGGAGAAGGTTCTGTTTCTGAAAATCCCCGGTTTTGACCCGCAGAAAGATCCTCTCTTCCGGGTTTTCCAGATATATCGCGTACTTTTCGTCGTTGATCTTATTCCAGACCAGTGTCCGTGTTTCAAAGCGATTGCCATGAAAGATAACCATTTCGAAGGGAGGCGGATCACTCGCAGGGGCTTTTTTTAAAAGGGGTTCAATCTCAATTTCCCAGCGGTACACGCCCCGAGAAAGAACCGTCCACTCCGAGACAAAGGGCAGGATGGAGCGTTGCCGATTCTCCCAAAGTATTACCTCTTGGGTCAAGGTGAGCAGTGAAAGGTCAATTCCCGTCAGGCGGTAGAATTCCCTGACCCAACCGGGAGGCACCTCTGTTGAGAACAGTGCGGGCGGGTCCCCTTCAAGAGGGCTGGAAATATTCAGTACTCCTGAAGGAATGAGCGGGGGGTGTTCTTGAACCAAAAGGAATGCTTCGGGATGTTCTTCGGGCAACCGTACCTCGATTCGATATAAAGGGGAACTCTGGAGGGGTAGCGGGGGCGGTGCCGGGAAAACGCTTTCCGCTGTGCCCCGGGAAGCCCTGAGGAGTGTTTCCAGGCTGTTCACCTTCACCTTGGCTTCGATTTCTCCCTCCGGGCAAAAAAGAGTCACGGACATATCCTTCATCGGCTTGGAGGACAGAATCCATTCCCCCAGAAAAGCGCCTTCCAGGGAAAAAAAACCGGGATCCTTTTCATAGGGCTGAAGCGGGAAAAACAGAGTGCTCCGCTGGTGAGAAGAAAAAAGGCGCGGCAGGGGATAAGGCTTATTGCCGGGAGTATAGGCAAGGATCCTGGGATGGGGATGGTACCAAAAAATAATATCGCCATCCCATGGGCCGAAGCGCGGTTTTGAGATCGTATGGAAGGCGCGGTACTCACGCATCCGGAGCCGAAGCTTTTCCTTCAGGTCCTTGCTGGGGGAGTGATTCAGGATATGGTCGGCGAGAATCCCGGTTGTGAGGAATGGCAGGGCATTGGGTCCTTGGAAGAGGCGGGAATCGGGGATGCTATAGATGTCCCAGTATCCACGATCTCCCGCCTCACGGGGAGTGAATGTTTCCCGGCCAAAGGGAAAAACAGAAGCGATGTGGTCTTTCCGGAATATCACGGCTTCATCCAGGGTGGAGGAAGTTTTCCAGAGGTTAAAGCGGGTGAGGGAATCCTTTATATTTCCCAGCGAAAAAAGGAGGGCGAACAAGAAGATCAAGATCGAAAAAGTCCGTTGTTGGGATGGTTTCTTCAAAAAGGAGAAGAGGTCGCGGAAAGCCCCCTTGGCAATGATCAAGGCGACGCCGGAGTACAATGGAAGGATGACGCGGGTACCATAGTAGTCTGAACTGCCCTGGACAAGAAAATATATAATTAGGGAAAATACTATTAGTATTTCCTCTCTTTTTCGCCGCAGTAAAGTAAAAATGATACCCGACAAAAATAAAATCACGAATACGGGCCCCAGGGTCCGCCAGAGATCGACAACATAGTGGCCGTAGGTCGAGGAAAACGAATCATAGAAAGAATATTCCCGGAAATTAAAGAAGGCGAGGCGATAGGCAAATAAGAAACTTTTCACGGGGTGGACCACCCAGTTGGGTGCGCCGACCAGGAATCCGCACAGCCCGAAAAGGGGAGAGAGGAACAGAAGTTGCCAGAAACGCCTGGGAGCCAATTGCCTGCGTACGACCAAGAGGATGACCGGGATAAGGAGAACTTCTACCGCGCCGTTGTACTTGCAGGCGATGGTTAATCCGGCGATAAAACAGGCAGCCAGGAAATCCTTTGTTTTCAGGTTTTTGATGAAACGGAGGGCATAGAGAAGCAGCAGGGCGAAGAAAAGGGCCAGCGGAACATCCGCCTTGAAAATGTGGCTGTTTAAAATTAGGTGGGGATGAAACGCCACAATGAGCGCCGCCAGCCAAGCCACCCGCCGATCAAAGAACTCCCGGCCGATCTCCCAAACCACGGCGACATGCAATGTCCCTAAAAGGGAGACCACAATCTGGCCGGACTTGAAAGTGAAGGACTGGGCCAGGGGCGAGGCAAGAAATTCGCCGGCGGAAGCAAAGACGCCCAGAAAGACAAGGAGTTCCCGGTAGAACAGGGAAAGGAAATAATTGAGATACATGAACAAGGGCGGATAGCCGGGAAAAGGAAGGGGCATGCCGGGAGGGAGGGGATTGAGGTGTAACCCCCAGACCATTTTCAGAATTGCGTCTTCATCGACGACATGGAACGGATACCAGCCTTGCAGGCGCAGGAGGAGGGCGATCAGCAGGAGGAGCGGCAACTGCAATCGTCGAAGCGAAACAAATGAATTCATTTTGTGCATTTTAACAAAAAGGTAAAGACAAGTAAATGGCACGAAACAGTAGGATCGTTTTTATTTTTTCAGCCAATACGCATTGATATAGGCCAGGTAATCGGGCTCAATGCTGATCTCGCTGATCAGGAAATTACTCAGGCGCTGGCCCTGGATAGCGAATTGCACGAATGTCAGTTCGTCAACGGCGATGGATCGTACGATGCCGGACTCCATGTCCGCCGTTGAAATGTCGAATTCGGCACTATTTTTTTGGCTCAGGCCGATGGTGCGCCACGACAATTTCAGGTTCGCTTTCAGCGGCTGGGCAACGATTATTTTTTGGCCTTTTACGCGCAGCAGGTAGCGACCGGCAGCCAGCGGGAAATCATCCAGCGCCGTATCCCGGACCGGCTCCCCGGAATTTGAAAAAAGCCGCTCGGTTTGAGCGAAACCGTGCAGGACAGGATCAATACCGGAAAACGTGTAAAACTCTTTGCACCAGGATGGCGCCTCTGCAACTGAAAATAGACCGGGAAGCGGATCGCTCTGCGGCCGGCTGAAAATGGCGGCTTCCCGTATGGAATGCGGCGCGGATTCGAATTCCGGGACACAGACCAGAAAAATAGGGAGCCTGGTTTTTTCGGTCGCCATTTCAAGCGAGTAGATATAATCGTGATGCAAACGACGGGGGCGGATGTGCTCGAAAACAACCTTGCGGACCTGCCGGCCCTGTCCCAGCAGGAGTTTTCTCTTTGCGCCGTTGACGGCGATGAACAGCGTCTTGCTGACACCGTTGGGCAGGATAAAAAAAGTGATGCGTGCGAGCGGTCGCAGGGAATAGATCTTTTTCGTCCAGATGTCTTTGCTGATTTTCCCCGATAACGGCGACTTCTCGAAATTCTGCAGCGGCAGGAAGCAGGTATCGCTGGCAAGCTCACTGGGCGGCAGGCTGAAAACAGGAGCCAGATGCAGCAGAGGCTGGTCGAGGTTCAGTTCTTTCACCCAGTAGGGCTTCTTGTACCAGTACATTATATCGTCGTCGAACGAGGAAAAACGCGGCTTATGGATGCGTTCGATGACCGCATAGTTGGCCAAATTGTGCTTCAATTTGTATTTGATCGGCGAATTGACCGTTTCTTCGAGAATATAGCGCGTAAAAAGTCCGGTACACAGGAAACGCATGGCGGCAGGGCCCCTGAACCATTGTTTCGGTATGGAGGTAAGATCGGAGTAGCCCATGTCGCCACTGAAGCCTGGAGTCAGATTTTCCCGGGCCATGGAGTACTCAAAAGGGATATGGCGGAAGCGGTAATCAATAGCCTGGTCAAAAGTGGAGGCGGTGCTCAGAAGATTGAAACGGCGGATGTTCTGCAGGGCGCCATTTCCGGCATAGATCAGCAGCAGGGCCCAGGCCACAGCCTGATAAATGGGCAACCAGCGCATGAACTTGTTATGTGGCCGGGGCAGGCTGTAAAACAGACCGTTGGCGATGAGCAGGGCCGCGGCCGGCAACAGCGGCAACACCATGCGGGCGCCGAAATAGGAAGAATTACCAAGGATAGCGACATAGACGACGATATAAACGGCGATAAGTATGCCGGGGCGCCGGCGATTGAAAATAACGGCAAGCAAACCAAGCAGCAGAAAAATGCAGAGTATTGGCCCGAAACTCTCCAAAAGCGTATTGAAAAAAGCGGAATAGGCCGACTTTTTCTCATAAAAACGAAAACTGGAATAATGATAGGTGACAAAGCGAAAGGCTTCAGCGATATTCTGGAAAGGATGGACGACCCAGTTGGGAGCGCCGGCGAAAAAACCAAGGGCCATGGCTGCCGGCGCCAGGAGCATGGGCTTCCAGAGCGGCTGCTGGTTGCGGCGGCACGTGACCAGGAATACCGGCAGCAGAAAAAAGAGCTCCACCGCGGCATTGTACTTGGCGGCTGCCGCCAGCCCGAAAAACAATGACGAAAGAAAAATCCAGCGCCAGCGTGCTTCTTGGTCATGTTTGAGCAGGAAATAAAGGCTCAGGCAGAGCAGCAGGGCCGTTATGGTGTCGGCTTTAAATATATGGCTGTCGAAAACCAGGAACAAATTGACGGTCATGAGCAATGCCGCGCACCAGGCTGCCGCCTGGCCGAAAAAATCGCGGCCCATGCGCCAGACCAAGGCCACCAGGGCCGTTCCCGCCAATGCCGAAACTATCCTTCCACCCTTGAGGATAAAATCATAGCCCAGGTTCGAATAGATGAATTGCGAAGGGAATTGCACAACACCGAAAAAAAGGAGGATCTTTTGGCAGACGAAAGCCAAGAGAAAACTAAAGTAAATAAAAAACGGTGGATAACCCGGATAGGCCGGATAGCTGCCGCCGGGAAAGGGATCATCATAAAGATGCAAGGTCATTTCCACCATCGCAGCTTCATCGGGGACCGCGATGCGGTTCCACTGCTGCAGGCGCATGGCCAACGCAAGAGCCAGGAGCAGTAGCAGTGCAACAAGGTTAATCAGCTTGCGTTTATCGGCGGACATCGACCATTTATACCATATGAAGATCAAATCTGTCCACAATGAAAATTACCGGGCAGGTCTTTCAAATGAAGAATTCGGCCGGCCCGGGGTATATTTCCTGGGTGGAGTTCAGACCGTTGGCAAACATGCGCAACTATGTTACCCTTTTACGATGGAACAACGTCTCAACAAATTGCAGTTGGAAGCAGGAATAATTTTTTCCTATTTCATCGTTTCCCTGCTGATCCTTTATCCCCTTCTGCCCCATTTATCCAGCCAGCTGCCTTTTGCTTCCAATGGCGATATCCGTCTCTCGATAACGATCCTGTTTTCCAATCTGAAAAAAATCTGCCAGGGCGATTTCCTTAATATTTTCCAACTTCCCATTATTTTCCCCTTATCCCATACGTTAACAGCCGGGATCAACCTTTTCGGCCAGACCATGCTGGTCCTGCCTTTTTATTTCCTACATATAAGGAATGTCTATATCATCTATAATTTTCTGGTCTTTTTTTCTTACATCGCGGCCGGGTATTTCTCCTATCGATTTGTGCGCGAATGGGTCGCGGAACGATGGATCGCCTGGGGCGCCGGGGCGCTATACATTCTCCTGCCTTTCCGGGTTCACAATATCCCCCACCTGAACCTGATGTTCAGTTTTCCCACACCCCTCGCTCTCCTGTTTTTTTCCCGATTTCTAAAAAACCACCGGAAAAAAGATCTGTTACTCTTTTTGCTTTCGCTTTTTTTGCAATTTTCGTTCGATCTTTCATTGGGCCTTTTCCTGGGTATCGCTTTGGGGATATTTTTTCTGATCCAGCAAATTCTATTCGGCCTCCTGCCCCGACGTTCCTGGTTTCATCTCATTACCGCTTCTGTAATGTTTGTCCTTTGCGTAGCGCTGGTCTTTCTCCCCTACTTGAGCCAAAAGAATTCCTTTTCCATTGTCGACGAAATCAAGGACATCTCGCCTAATTCGTTCAGCACCCCTTTAAGCTTTTACAGCAATTGGTCCTATTTGCTCCTGTTTTTCAAACGGATTTTCTGGAATCAATCCCCCCGTTCACCGGGCATCAGCCTGTTCATTTTTTTCCTCTTCGCGTTTGCGCCTTACTTGGAAAATCGCCTGCAAAAAACCGCCGCCTTTTTCTGCTCGTTTTTTCTGATCATCCCGGCTTTGGCTTTGCCCATTGTCCAAAACGGATTGCCCATGAATCTGCTAAACCGGATCTGCAATTGGACTCTCCTGCTGTTTTTTCTGAGTCTTGGCCTGCTCCTTTTCCTGATCCGCAAAAAAATCCCCCGCGAGCTTTTACTGCTTACGACCGCCTGGATGATTTTGCAATTCTATTCCAGCCAGGTCAGTTTGCCTTTTTTAAACCTGTTTCAGGGGTTGGCCCGATTTTTTCCGGTTCTGCTCCGCTCCCGCGGCATTCGCACGGAGTATTTCCTGCTGCTGCTCTTTTTTACAATTGCTGCTTTCGGATTTTCCTATTTTTTTAAACGCTTTCGCGAAAAAAAAGTATTCCTGGCCCTGATAATCATACTGGTCTTCGCTGAACGCATGCGTTGGCCGGTATATCCCGAAAAACTTGCTGATGCCCGGCCGACCTATAGGGCACTATACCAACCCCTTGCTCTCTATCCAGACCATTTCGGCCTGTTGGAACTGCCGTTTTACCCGCAAAGTTCCAACCATTACCCCCTGTTTACCATCTACCATGACAAACACACCTATCACGGAAACATTTATTACCTGAGCGATTATTACGAATTGAGCGGCTGTCCCCAACTCAAAGCTGAAAGTGGTTTTTCTGGGCTAAAAGATGCGAAATTCATCCAAATGCTGAAAACAAAAGGGATCCGCCTGATCCTGCTCTTTAAAAAAACGATCGTCTCTGACCAAAACCAGGACCTCCGGGCCTGGTTTACGCTGCAAAATCAGATCCGTCAGGGAGAGATCCTGGGGTTATACGAAAAAATCGAAAAAAACCGGGACGGAACTCTCCTGGTCCTGAAAGAACGCGAACAAGGACCGCGGATCCGCTATTTCCTTCCCCATTATTCCTTAAGGGGCAAAAAAAACATTGTCTGCATCGTCTATGCCAACGGGGAAACGGTCGCGGAATTTCTTTTCAATGGGAAGCCGGTCAAAAATCAGCAGTTGCAGGCAGGGATCCAAAACAGGGTCGTGATCGATCTCCATGACCTGCCACTGGCTGCGCAATTAAATTATCTGGAAATACACTCCGGTCCTTCTTTTGAATTGCTCAAGGTCAGGATAGAGTAAGAAAACAAAAAAGGATTATTTCCCTTCGATATCGAGAATCCGGGCAATGGAAAAACGGGGCCGCTTTTTCACCTCTTCGAAAAGGATGATCAGGTATTCGCCGATGATGGCGATCATGAAAAACATCAGGCCGAATGAGATCAGGGTCAAAAGCGTCATGGTGCTCAGGCCGGCCACGATCCGGCCGGTGAATTTATTGTGAAGGATCAAGAGCGCATAAAAAAACGAAAAGATCCAATAGCCCAGGGCAACAAAAAAATTGATGCGCAGAATATGGGAAAAAGAAATAATGCTCCTTACGCCCAATAAAAAAAGCTTTTTAAACGTGAACGTAGTGACAGCGCTTGCCCCTGGTTTAAATGAGATCTCCAGGGAGGGCATCCCCAGCCAGCGCACCAGGTTGCGAACCACGATCTCCCTTTCCTGCATCTGCAACACGCTGTTGCGGACGGATCGGGAAAAGAGCATGAAATCAGAGGAGCCTTTTTTAAGCTCCCGGATCCCTAGTTTTCGCGCCACGAAAAAAAAGAGGGCGGTCAGGAAACGTCTCAGCCAGTGATAGGGTTCCTGCTCCTTGACGGCATAGACAACTTCCACTTTTTCAGCAATGATACGGCGGTACATTTCCGGGACCAGGGAAAACGGGGTCTGTCCATCGGCATCGACGATCACATAAAAATCAGCGTCCATCTCCTGCATTCCGGCAAATACAGCACTGTCTTTACCGAAATTGCGGACAAAGCGGATCAATTTCGCCGCGATCTTTTCCTGCAGCAATTTTTTTTCGAATATTTCAAAAGTATCGTCCCGCGAACCGTCATCGACCATGACCAGGACGGTCCGAACGTTGGACTTGGATAAGGTGGCGTGGATGCTGCGCAGCCCAGCGATCACGGTTTCCACCCGCCGGCTCTCGTTCAATGCCGGAACAATGACGGCAAGTTGTTTCATTTTACTTCCTGGACGATTGGTATTTCTAGTAGGAAAATCATTCTTGCCCATAGTGTGATTTTAGGGAGAGAAGATGCAAATGTCAACCAACAGGGGAAATTTTTTTAGGGGTATTCAATGAAAGAATGGGCCTGGTCCGAAAATTAGCGTCAGGTTGTTACCGCAACACGAAAACAGGATTGCAGGCCTGCCGGCCATATGCTATTATAATTTACTTAAATCAGAAGCTAATTTCCTTATAATGGGGATCGCTTCATGAATGGAAAAATGATAATTAAAAAAATATTTTCTATTGTAGTCCTGGTTGCCTGTTTAATGGTCGGGTGCCATTCTAATTCAAAAGAGCGCGTGGATCTCCTCAAACAGTCACAATATTGGCTCAACTGGGAAGGAAACCAGGCAAACTATGCGACTGCGGCCAACATTTGGCGGGGATTTACTGCCAATGAAGGCATTCTCACCGCCAATGACTCAAAACCGACCATCGCTTTTTTTCTTAAAGAGGCTGCCGCGCGGGAATTTGTGCATATTGTTTACAATGGCGCCCCCCCAGGCAGGGTCCAGGTATTCGTCAACGAGCAATTGGTCGTTATCCTTCCCCCTTCCCCAAAATTCTCACGCTATTCATTCTCCTGCAACCAACTGCGAATGGGGTTCAATCAGATACGCTTTGTTGTGACTGACAAAAGCTTTCATTTGCGCGCCTTATATCTTCAAAAAAAAGGTGCCCGCTTCATTGGCCAGGACCTGCGTACATTGAAAGCGGCGGAGAAGTTCGAGATTTACCTTTTGCCTGGGCGTGTCGATTTTGAATTCCAGGGCCGGGCATCCCTGCTGGCCCGTTCTTTTGGAATCGTTGCCGACCGAGAATTGACCGAGCCCATTTCCCGAACCTTGTCTGTTGCAAATGAAAAATCCGTTTTTTCCTATAGTTCCCCTGTACCTTTTGTAGTAAATATCCGTTGTCTTCAGGGGTCAGCCGGTATTTCCCGCCTTTGGTACCGCGCCGATAAGATCAAAAAGAGTGTCCCCGAAATTTCTGCCGCCGCGCCGGCCATTGACCGGAATAAAATCAAAGACATATTTATCTTTCTTTTAGATGGCTGCCAAGCCAATCATCTGCGACTGTACGGCTATGGCCGGGATACGGCCCCGCGTATTTCTGAATTTGCCAAAGACAGCCTCGTTTTCAAAAAAGCTTTTTGCAATGCCAGCTATACTCCGGGGGCCGTTGGATCGATCTTCACCGGACTCTATCCTGACCACCACCAGATATTGGGCATTTTCGATATTCTGGACAAAAACATACTGACACTCCCCCAGTTTCTGAAGAAGTCGGGATACGCGACCGCCGTTTTTACAGCCAATGCCCATATATCCAATCGCTCCGGATTCGTTCGCGGTGTAGACCATTACCGGCAATTCCTTCAGGAGTACCGCTTCGGTCAAAGTCAAAAGATGGTGGATGCGTTTGCCGACTGGGTGCAGACCAGATCGGTCCCCGGTTTCTCATACCTGCATTTCATGGAACCGCATTTCCCCATTGTCCCGCCCCCGCCATATCTGAACCAATACAAAAAGATCATCCGCCAGAAAAAGGATTTGGTTATCCGCCACATCACCCGGGACGGGAGGTCGTATTCCCCGGAAGAGGTTCAGGATGTCATCGACGACTATGATTCCTGTATCAATTACGTCGATTCACTTTTCGGGAACGCCCTGGATTACTTGAAAAAAATCAACCGGTACAATGACAGCCTGATCATACTCCTGTCCGACCACGGTGAAAGCTGTTATGAACATGGCACCTGGGGCCATGGTTACGATGTTTATCCGGAAATCACCCAGGTGCCGCTGGTCATCAAATTCCCCGCGGCCTGTGCACTGAAGGGTGAAATTGAATCGCTGGTTCAAACAGGGGCCATTTTTCCCACAATTTATAAAATCCTGACCGGCCAGGATGGACCATTCGATATCTCGAGTTTCGCTTCTATCATTCCCAGCTCCCAGCGCAAGGCCGAAGGCATGGTGGTGACGCAGGGATTTAGGGAGGATCAGATCTATGCTGTCGCCTGGAACCAGTGGTACTATATCAATTCCCTTAAACGCAATTGGGAACAACTTTATAGGCTGGGTGAAAAACCGTCCAGATCGCAGCTGCGATCGCATCCCGACCTTGTCAGTTTCCTGCGCCTGCGCTTCCTGGGATGGTTACGCCTGATCCAGGCGAACACGGCCCAATCAGCCAGGGCAAACCTCAATTCCCTGAGCCGGGAAGAAATGGAGCATTTCAAATCCCTGGGGTACTTATAAGCTTCGCACCAGCGGCGAGAAAGTTCTGTGTTAAAAACTTCTGGCATTCCCTCCAGTATCAGGTTACTCGTTCATAAATGTGATCGGTCATAACCGTTGAAAAACACGCATCATTGTGCTACCCTCAAAAGAATGCGTAGAAAATTAGTGGCTGCACTTTTCATTTTTTTATTTACCCAAGCCATAAGGGCCAATGAGATCAAGGCCATGGCCGGGATCAATTTTAGCAAATACCTGTTTTCAGGGCCAATTGATTCTCTGAACAGGCAGCAAAAAACCGGATGTGACTTCGGCTTCGGCTGCATTTTTGATATCAACATGAACCTTAAGCTGGAAATCAATGCTTTCTACAGCCAAAGAGGAGCGAAGGTTTCCATCGCTTATACTCCGGATACGACGGTATCCGGATATTATAAAAACATCACCATCAATTTCCCGTTACTTTTTAAATACCAATTTACGGACAAGGCATCACCTTACATTGCTTTGGGGCCCGAATTTATTTTTGTAACCGCCCATCATTTGATTTTTCCCGAAAGCGGAGACGTTCTTGATCTGATCGATAATACAAAAAAATTCATCCTGGCTCTCGATGCCGTGCTGGGATATGAATGGCCTCTCGGCCAATGGGGTCTATCCGCTGAAATCCGCTATAGCCGCAGGCTTGGCAATTTATTGATTCATCCGGAGGCCAAGGTTGGGAGTGAATCTGTCACTTTTTTGCTTGGAGGAGTGTATTATCTGTGAAGATCATTGAAGAGATCTTAGAGCGGCGCTCGATCCGGGAGTATAACGCCAAAACCATTGAACCGGAAAAACTAACGCGCATTCTGGAAGCGGCCAGGCTGGCGCCGACGGCGCGCAACCAGCAGGATTGGAAATTAATTTTAGTGAAAAATCCCGACATAAAAGAAAAACTTGTCGATTTGGCATCTCCCCAGCAGCAGTTTTTAAAAGGAGCTCCGATCCTTATCGCTGCCTGCGCCATGAATCCTGCCTATGTGATGCGCTGCGGCCATCCGGCTTATCTTATTGACCTGGCCATTGTCCTTGAACATATCGCCCTGCAGGCCGTTCGCGAAGGTTTGGGAACCTGCTGGATCGGCTCTTTTGATGAACTGAAAGCCAAAAAGGTTCTGAACATTCCTGAAAACTTTCGTGTCGTAGAACTGATGAGTTTGGGGTATCCCGTTCAGCTCCCCCCTGCCAGACCAAGGAAGCCGATACAGGATCTGGTCAATTGGGATTCATGGTGAAAACAAAAAATCATTCCAATATTGCCGGCAATGTGTTCGTGATCCATGATCTCATGTTTCCGATCTATCTGGTCCGCGGCCCCAAAAATATCATGATCGATTGCAGTATCCTGGCCAAGGGCAGGGAGATCGAAGCGGGCGTGGTTGGAATTTTGGGAAAAGACACGATCGACACCGTATTACTGACCCACTCCCATTACGACCACACCGGGGCATGCGCCTATCTGCAGACCCGGCATCACTTTAACATCATCGCTTCGCAACGGACCAAGGAAATATTGCAAAATCCCAAAGCCATTGAATTTATCGACAAATTGAACCAGGAGTTCAAGCATCTCCTCAACCAGGAAAATTCCCTGCATGTTACCATGCCGGATAGTATCAGCGCCGCCCATGAGGGCGACATCATCCCGGTCGGGCAGAACCAATGGCTGGAAGTATATGAAACCCCCGGACATACCAGATGTTCGCTTTCTTTTTTATTGCGCCCCGAAAATGTTCTCTTTCCCGGCGACGCCGCAGGTGTCATGGAAAAAAACAGCACCATCAAGCCCCTTTTTTTATCCAGTTATGCGCAATACGTCGCTTCCCTGGAAAAGATCAGCGCTCTGGATGCGGAAATATTGGCGTTGCCTCATAATCAGGTGATAGCGGGCCGCGAAAATATTAAGGAATTTTTGAACCGTTCCCTGCTGGAAACACAAAATTTGAAAAACAAGATAATGCAGGAATTGCAGTCCAGCTCCGATTTTAATGCCATCGCCGAAAAATTATTCAGCTTGGAATATCCCTTGCCTACCATTGATGGCCCTCGCGAAGCGCTACTGATCAATTTGACCGCCATGGTCAAATCGATCTACTTCGAATTTGTAAATATTAGCAAATAAACCCAATAACACTAACTAATTAGGCTTAGCAGACAGTTGATGATCCTTGGCGGCCTTAATGAAAGCTACGAACAAAGGATGCGGCTGCAAAGGTTTCGAACGGAATTCCGGATGAAATTGGCAGCCGATAAACCACGGATGACCGGGAATTTCCACTATTTCCACCAGGTTTCTTGCCAGGTTTTTTCCGGAAACTTTCAGGCCATGGCTTTCGAGTTGATCTTCGTAGGCCGGATTAAATTCATAACGATGACGATGCCTTTCGTGGATAGTGAGTTGCTTGTAGGCTGCAAAAGCCAAAGATTTTTTTTGCAGAAAGCAGGAATAAGATCCCAAACGCATAGTGTGCCCCATATCTGTAATATTACTGAGTTCTTTAAGTTTTAAAAATATCCGCTGGCTGGTCTTGGCATTGAATTCGGTGGAATGGGCGTCCTGCAAACCGATCACGTTCCGGGCAAACTCCACGGTAGCCACTTGCATCCCCAAACAAATCCCGAAAAAAGGAACATGTTCGATCCGGGCATATTCTGCCGCTTTGATCATCCCTTCGATGCCGCGAATGCCAAAACCGCCCGGGATCAATATCCCCTGTGTCTGCCGGAAAATTTCAAGGAGGTTTCCAGACAATAGGCTATCGGCTTCCACCATATTCAATTTCACTTTGACATTGTTTTTAATGCCGGCATGAAACAGGGCTTCAAACAGGCTTTTATAGGAATCGGCATGGCGGACATATTTTCCCACGATACTGATGGTGACTTCCTGGGAAAGGTTTTTAATTTTTTTAACCCATTTCGTCCATTGCACGGAATCGTCGCGCCGCTTTTTCAGTTTTAATTTCTGGAGAATGACCTCCCCCAACCCCTGTTTTTTAAAAAGCAAGGGGATCTCGTATATGGTATCGGCGTCAATGGCGCTGAAAATAGCTTCCACTTTGAGGTTAGTGAAAAGGGCGATTTTTTTCCTGATCTCCAGATTTAAGGGGATCTCGGTCCGGCACAACAAAATATCGGGTTGAATACCGATCTCCTGCATGGCCTTGACACTGTGCTGGGTTGGTTTTGTCTTTAATTCTCCGGCGGTTTTGATGAACGGCACCAAGGTCAAATGGATGAAAAGAACCCTGTCTTCCTCAAGTTCAAGGCCGACTTGCCGGATCGCTTCCAGAAAAGGTAAACTTTCAATATCCCCCACCGTGCCGCCGATTTCGACGAGGACCACATCATTTTTTTTGTCAATGCCAAAAATCGCAGACTTGATCTCATCGGTAACTTGGGGAATGACCTGGACCGTTTTACCCAAATAATCACCGCGCCTCTCTTTTTGGATCACGTTTTCATAGATGCGCCCGGCGGTCCAATTGTTTTTTTGAGCAGTGTAAGTGCCGGTAAACCGTTCATAATGTCCTAAATCCAAATCGGTTTCTGCGCCATCATCAGTAACATAACATTCTCCGTGTTCGTATGGATTTAATGTTCCTGGATCTACGTTGATATATGGGTCAAACTTCTGGATGGTCGTTCGATATCCTCTTGCCTGTAATAATTTTGCCAATGAAGCCGCAATA
>Ga0209450_10000613_pt1 | contig 18094 bp, 15 predicted proteins | sample FrelakmetLWP11LW_FD_187149 | JGI IMG/M metagenome (GOLD analysis project Ga0209450, IMG submission 187149) | Freshwater lake sediment microbial communities from the University of Notre Dame, USA, for methane emissions studies - LWP11 LW (SPAdes)... | ecosystem: Environmental > Aquatic >...
GGGTGCTGGGTACTGCTTTCCGATTTAAGGACAAGGACGAGGCCCGGGACTGGTTCTACAAGCTGCGCCAGGGCTTCCTGGACATGAACGGTTCGGAGTGGAAAAGCGACCGGTTCGCCCAGGTCGAGAAGGGCCTTCGCGCCCTGATCGACGATCGCAAGACCGGCCTGGATCCCAAGGCGGCCCGCATCCTCGAGACCCTGGAGAAGTGACATGAAGAAGGTATATTCCCGCATCGAATCCATCACCGGCAACGTGATCACCGTCCGCGCCGAGGACGTGCAGTACGGGGAGCTGGCCCAGGTAAGCACCCGTTTCGGCGTGTCCCTGGCGGAGGTCATCCGCCTGGCGGACGACGAGGTCTCCCTGCAGGTCTTTGCCGGCGGCCGGGGCATTTCCACGGGCGACGAGGTCCGCTTCCTGGGTCACCCTATGCAGGTGTCCTTCACGGACTCCCTCCTGGGCCGGATCTTCAACGGAGCGGGAGAGCCCCGGGACAAGGGGCCGGATCTGGCAGAGAACCTCATCCCCATCGGCGGACCCTCGGTGAACCCCGCCAACCGCATCATACCCCGGGAGATGATCCGGACGGGCATCCCGATGATCGACCTGTTCAACACCCTGGTGAAAAGCCAGAAGCTTCCCATTTTCTCCGTCTCGGGAGAACCCTACAACCAGCTCCTGGCCCGGATCGCCATGCAGGCCGAGGTGGACCTCATCATCCTGGGCGGTATGGGCCTCAAGTACGACGACTACCTCTTCTTCAAGGATGCCCTGGAGCAGGGCGGGGCCCTGTCCAAGACCATCATGTTCGTGCATACCGCCTCGGACCCCGTGGTGGAGTGCCTCATGGTGCCGGACATCTCCCTGGCCGTGGCGGAACGCTTCGCCCTCAAGGGCCGGAACGTCCTGGTGCTGCTCACGGATATGACGAACTTCGCGGACGCTATGAAAGAGATCGCCATCACTCAGGAACAGGTGCCCTCCAACCGGGGCTACCCCGGGGACCTCTACAGCCAGCTTGCCGCCCGGTACGAGAAGGCGGTCGACTTCTCCGACGCCGGGTCCATCACCATTCTTGCGGTCACCACCATGCCCGGCGACGATGTGACCCACCCGGTGCCCGACAACACGGGATACATCACCGAGGGTCAGTTCTACCTCAAGAATGGGCGAATCGAGCCCTTCGGATCCCTGTCGCGGCTCAAGCAACAGGTGAACGGGAAGACCCGGCCGGATCACCGGGCCATCATGGACGGCATGATCAAGCTCTACGCCTCCTACAAGGACACCCTGGAAAAGAAGGCCATGGGCTTCCAGATGTCCAGCTGGGACGCCAAGCTCCTCAAGTACGGCGAGCTGTTCGAGCAGGAGATGATGGATCTGTCCGTGAACGTGCCCCTGGAGGGAGCCCTGGACAAGGGCTGGGAGATCCTGGCTTCCTGCTTCGATCCCCAGGAGACGGGACTGCGATCGGAGTTGGCGGAGAAGTACTGGCCGAAAGCCCGGGCGTGATAAAGGCGATAGCCGATGGCAAAGATCAAGCTGACCAAGAACGAGCTGAAGAAGCAGAAGGACGCTCTCAAGATGTACAAGCGCTACCTTCCCACCCTCCAGCTCAAGAAGCAGCAACTGCAGACCGAGATCCGGGGGATCGAAGCCAAGGCCAAGGCTCGGGCCGTGGAACGGGAGCGCCTGATGGCGGAGTTCCGCGCCTGGATAGCGGTCTTCGGCGAGGAAGACGCCGTCCGTACGGAATCGGGAGGCTGGCTCCTGTCGGTCCGGGAAATCCGGACCACCACGGGGAACATCGCGGGGGTGGAGATCCCCGTGTACGCCGGCGCCGACTTCAATCTGGCGGACTACGACCTCTATCTCCGGCCTCTGTGGATCGACAAGGCCCTGGACCGTCTCAAGGTCATGCTGGAGCTGGACCTGGAAATCAAGGTCCTCCAGGAGCAGATCGCCCGGCTTGCCCGGGAGCTGCGAATCACCACCCAGAGGGTGAACCTCTTTGAGAAGGTGAAAATCCCCGAGACTGCGGAGAATATCAAGCGGATCCGCATCTACCTGGGGGATCAGCAGACGGCCCAGGTGGTGCGCGGAAAGATCGCCAAGCGAAAGGTAGTGAGGGCGGCGTCATGATAGCACCCATGAAGAAGGCCATCCTCGTCCTGCGGGAGCGCGGCAAGTCCGCCGCCTTGAAGTCCCTGCGCCGCCTGGGAGTGGTGCACGCCGATCCGATCGAAGGCCGGGGGCCGGGCTGGGAAACCGCATCCGAGGAACTGTCACGGATCGAGAGCGCCATTGGAATCCTGCTCTCCTATAAAACCAAGGAAACCGCCCCGGCTTTCGAATATCCCGCGGCCCGGGAGCTGTCCCGGAAGGTGCTGGATACGGCCGAGGCTATAAAAACCGACCAGGAGAGGCTCTCCACCCTGCGCAAGGAGATGGAGAGGATCCAGGGCTGGGGCGACTTCGACCCCGCGGCCCTGGGATACTTGAGGGAAAAGGGCATGGACCTGCGCCTCTACGAGGCGAGTCCGAAGGCGGCGGCGGCGATGCCGGCGGAGCTTCCCGTGGTGAGGGTGGCCTCCGACAAGACGGCGGTCCGATTCGCCGGATTCCCCACGGGTCCCGTGATCCTCCCGGAGGGTGTGGAAGAGTTTTCGCCTCCCCAAGCCTCCCTGTCTGTCCTCCGATCCGAAGAGAAGGCTCTGCTGGTCGATGTGGCCGAGGGGGAAGCCTTCCTGGCGGATGCCTCGAAGTCCCGTCCGCACCTGGAAACCGCCCGGGAGCGCGCCCGCACCGGCCTAACCTTCGAAACCCTCCTTTCGGGCATGGAAGGGGAAGGTCCGGTAGTCTGGATCTCCGGCTGGGTTCCCGGGAAGGACGCATCCCGGCTCTCCGAAGAGGCGGCCAAGCACGGCTGGGGCCTCCTCCTGGACGAACCCGGGGACGACGAAATTCCGCCCACCAAGGTGGAGAACAACGCCGTTGTGCGTCTGATCGCACCGGTGTTCGACTTCCTTGGGACGGTCCCGAACTACCGGGAATACGACATCTCCGCCTCCTTCCTGGTTTTCTTCACGATCTTTTTCGCGATGATCTTTGGAGACGGAGGATACGGCAGCATCCTCCTGGTCCTGGGAGTGTTCGCGGCCCTGAAAGCAAAGAAGGGCGGGGGAACCGTTCCGGACCCGGTGAGGCTTCTGCTGCTTATGTCCTCCGCAACCGTTGCCTGGGGGGTCGTCACGGGAAGCTGGTTCGGCCTTCCCGCGGACATGCTCCCAAGCTTCCTGCGGAGCATCCGGATCGGGTGGCTCGCCTCGGACAACCCCCTGGCCGGAGCCAACACCAAACAGCTCTGCTTTGTCCTGGGCTTGGCGCACCTGGTCTGGGCACGCATGAAGAACATCAAGCGAGACATCCGGTCCCTCAAGTTTCTGGCCCAGGTGGGCCTTACGCTCCAACTGGCGGGCATGTACTTCATGGTCCTGAACCTGGTACTGGACGCGGTCAAGTTCCCGGTGCCCCAGTTCGCCCTGTACCTGATCGGGATCGGATTCCTTCTCAACTTCGTGTTCGCGAACTACGAGGGGAATATCCTGAAAAGCATACTGGCCAGCCTTGTGAACATTGTTTCGGTCTTCCTGGGGGTAGTGAACGTCTTCGCGGACATCACATCATACATCCGCCTCTGGGCCGTGGGCTTGGCGGGGGTGGCGATCAGCCAGACCGTCAACACCATGGCGGGTCCCATGCTCGGAAAGGCCCTGCTGTTCGCCTTTGGCCTCGTCCTCATCGGGTTCGGGCACAGTCTGAATCTCGTCCTGAGCCTCTTGTCCGTCATCGTGCACGGGGTGCGGCTCAACATGCTGGAATATTCCGGCCACCTCGGGATGGAGTGGTCGGGGTTCAAATACGAGCCCTTCCAAGAAGGGGCTGACGAAGAAACATCGGCGTAGAAAGGAGTCCTCCATGAATATCGGCATGATCGGAGCGGGTTGCGTCATGGCGTTGTCCGCCATTGGTTCGGGCATCGGAGCGGGCATCGCGGGCCAGGCCGCCATCGGGGCATGGAAGCGGAACTACCTGGCCAACAAGCCTGCGTCTTTCCTCCTCATGATCTTCGCGGGCGCACCCCTGACCCAGACCATCTACGGCTTCATCCTGATGGGAGCCATGATCAATTCTTCCAAGGATCCGACACTTCTCATGGCCATGGGTGTCGCGGGTGGAGCTGCAATGGGAATGTCCGCCGTGGCCCAGGGCAAGGCCTCCGCGTCCAGCTGTGACGCCTTCGGGGAGACCGGCAAGGGCTTCGGGAACTACATCACCATCGTCGGCCTCTGCGAGACCGTGGCCCTCTTCGTGATGGCCTTCAGCTTCGGGGCGCTGTAAAGAAGGCGTCAGGAGACAGGAACCAGGAGACAGATGACGTTCCGGGCGGCTGATGATCGGCCCCCGGTGACCGGAGGACTTTTCGGCCTCTGGATCCTGGTTCCTGACTCCTGATTCCCGTCATGCGCATCGTCAAGGTCGGCAAGCTCCTCCTCGGGCCTGGCTATCCCGTCGTCATCCAGTCCATGTGGAAGGAGTCCTTGGTCCCCGGGGACCCGGGGCCGCTTCTTGCCCGTATCGAAAAGCTAAAATCCCTGGGTTGCGGCATTCTTCGCTTCGCCACGCCGGACGTATCCGCGGCGGAGCTCCTGGGAGAACTGTCCCGCCGTTCCCCCCTGCCCCTGGTGGCGGACATCCACTTCGACTGGCGCATCGCCCTCCGCTGTCTCGACTATCCCATAGCTAAAATTCGCATCAACCCGGGCAATATCGGTTCCCGGAAAAAGGTGGAAGAGGTGGTCCGCAAGGCCGCGGACCGGGGCGTTCCCATCCGGATCGGCGTCAACGGGGGATCCCTGCCCCAAGACCTCCGGAGCTCGACAGATCCCGCGGGGGCCATGGTGACCGCGGCGGAGCGGGAGACGGCGGTCCTGGAATCTCTGGGTTTCCGGGACTACCTGGTATCCATGAAATCCAGCGATCTTCACGCCACCCTGGAAGCGAACCGTCGCTTTGCGGCCTCCCATGACGCGCCCCTCCACCTGGGGGTGACCGAAGCGGGGCCCCTCATCCCCGGGATCGTCAAGAACACCGTGGCCCTGCACGCCTTGCTCTCCGAGGGGATCGGCGCCACCCTGCGGGTCTCCCTGTCCGACAGTCCGGAAAGCGAAGTCATCGCGGGCAGGGAAATACTAGCCGCCGCCCGACGGGGACGTCCGGGAGTCAACATCATCTCCTGTCCCCGCTGCGGCCGCGCGGGCTTCGACGTTCACGGATTCCTGGCGCGGTGGCAGGATCGGCTATATTCCCTGGACAGGGACATCACCGTCGCGGTCATGGGCTGCGCCGTGAACGGTCCCGAGGAGGCACGGCACGCCGATATCGGCATCACCGGCGTCGGGGACAAGGTCATCGTTTTCCGGGAGGGCAAGATAGTCCGAACGATTTCCGCGGAAGAGGCCGATACTGTATTCGAGGAAGAACTGTCGCGCCTATGAATCGAACCCTTCGTTTTCGCCCGGCGGCCCTGGTAGCCGCCGCCCTCATGCTGGCTCCCTGCCTGGGGGCCGTGGAATCCAAGGTCTGGGTGGAGTTCGAGAACGGAAAGCGCCTGTTCCGGCAGAAGGAATTCGGCCAGGCCCTAAACGCCTTCCGCAGCGCCGCGAACGAGCGTCGCAGGATGTTCGAGGACGCGTCCCGTGCCCTGGCCGCCGCCGTAGACTCTCCCCAGGCCCGCAAGTCGGGCGGATCCATCCTCGCCCTGGTGGACGAGTTCGCCAAGGAAAACTTTCTGGCCTCGGAACTGGACCAGATCAACACCCGGGCCGGATCCTCCCTGCGGAAAAAGATCGACCTGCTCCGCCAGCGGCGTCTCACCGATCGCTTCCGTGGATACCTGGATGCCCTGTACCTCACCCTGGAGTATCGCACCTTCGACGAACTCGGGGATTCCCTTCCTAACCTGCAGAACGCCGCCGCGGCCCTGGCCATGTACCCCGAGGCAGAGTTCTGGATAGGGCGGGTTTTCCAGGCCGAGGGGGAGCTCAGGTTGGCGGAAATTCAGTACTCCCGGGCCTGGGATATGCGGGAAGCCTACGAGATTTCCGACGAGCGGTTCACCCCCCTGTACGCCCTGGCGGACCTGTACAGGACCCGGGGAGATTTCCTTCGGATGGAAGAGCAGTATTTGGCCGTGGTTCGGCACGATCCCACGGCATCGGATCCCAAGAATGAGTATTTACGGAATGCGATGCTCAACACCCTCACGAAGGATGGGTTCGACAAATTCATGAGCCTGTACCGCACGGAGGGGGACTTTGCCGTCCGGGCCTACGACGCCCTCGGAACCTTCTGGTACGAGAGCGGTCGTCAGGGAAAGGCCGTCCTGTACCTGGGTTTGGGGGTCAATCGAATTTTGACCAAGGCGATAGACGCGGTCCGTTCCGATGAGCCTACCTACGCGTACAACCGGTTGACGGAGTTGATGGGACGGATCTCCGCACGGCGGGATCTGGAAGAGTTCGCCCGGAACGCGGAGCTTAACCGCTTGCTTTTCACTCTGGCTGACGCGCTCTACGCGAACGGATCCCGGGGACCGGCCCGGGACCTGTGGCGGACCCTGTCGGAATTGCCGGATTCCGGGATATGGGGTACTCGCTCGGCTTCCCAGCTACGGGCTCCGGTGGTCAAGGTACCCGCTCTTCCCTGAGTTTCCCTGCCGGAGGGATCAGCAGTCAAAGCCCCTGCAAGACGCCATTCAGGGCTTGTCGATCGGGTAGTGTTTACCCGCGATTATGCCCCGGATCAAGTCCCGGATGAAGGGATTCACGACGGTATAAACCCGGCGCGTTTTCTGGACCTCTGCGGAAACGATCTTGTTCTGCTTGAGGATCGCCAGGTGCTGGGAAATGACCGGCTGAGGCTGGTTGAGGCATTTCCACATGTCCGATACGCAGGGATCCTGATTCCGCTCGATCAGGCAGAGGAGACGAAGCCGTATGGGATGTCCAACGGCCTTGAGCATCCGGGCGTACTCTGCTAGTTGTTCCGAAGGACAAGGGTCACTGGCTTCCATAATGACGCCATTGTATAATAAAAACCCTATTTTTTCAATAGGGACTCTATCTCGCGTTTCGGGGCGGATTCCAAGTATTCCACGATCCTCGCTCGGTCCTCCTCGGTGATCCGCGTGAAGGCGAACGCCAGGACGTGGTTCTTCCGGACGAGTGTGCAGCCCAGGGAAATGACGTCGGATCCCACCCGGAGGGAACAGTCCTCAAGGAAAACCCCGGGTTCCAGGTCCTCCGTCAGGGCGGGAAGGTCGGGTTTAAGGGACAGGCCGGAAATGCTGACGGTCTCGATACGGCCCATGACCGGCACGCCGTCGGCGGGCCGGTTGAACAGGAAGTCAAGCCGATCCCAGACGGCCGGAACGAGGCGGTCCGAGGTGCGGGATTCCTCGACGGCAACGTACCTTTTCAGGATCAGCTGGAAACGGGAGAGCTCGGCGCGATCGCCTAGATCCTCCTTCACGACCCCGTTCACCCCCAGGTGCATGGCCTTGGCCGCCTCCTCGAAGGGAAAGACCTCACCCTTCAGCAGGATGAACACGCAACGCTCCTTGGCCCAGGATCTGCGCGCCACCTGCACCAGGGGCTTCCAGTGCCTCGGGAAATCCCGGGCGCTCACCAGGATGGCATCCGGTTCCAACTCCTCGAGATTGTCGAGAGCTTTGAGGGGGTTGCGGTACCGCACAACGTCGAATCCCAGGGGACGGAGGTAGAATCGGATGAGATCCGCGATGGCATCGTCCTCGACGATAAGGAGTGCCTTCATTCGGTCCCCTTGTTCAGCACGGAATAGCCGACGACATACCAGACGTCGTCGCGTTTCTGGAGTTGGTAGGTATATTCCTTGACCAGGCGGATCTGCTGGTACTGGAACTTTTCCATGACCCGGACGATCCCGCTGGACGCGGAGTACCGGGTTTCCAGGATCTCGAACCAGTAGGGGACCGTGACGATGTCGGTGTCCACGATTTCCTGTTCAAGCTCTTCCTTGTACCGGTCCAGCATCCTCCGGCGCCCGTCGTCGGATTCCTTGTCATACACACGTTTCTTTTCGGGGGTACGGGTGAGGAGGGCTTCCAGGTCGAGATAGAGGAAGAACTCGTTCCACCGGCCCTTCTGGCGGGCTTCCAGGGTTCGGCGGATAACCTCGTCCGGGGGCACCCGTTCAGCCCGGAGGATATCCCCTGTCTCGGCGGAGAGGGTCTCGGCGATGGAAGGGATGCCTGCGCCGGGCCGGACGGAAACCACGAGGTCCGGGGAGTATGTCGGACGGGAATCGGGACGGAGCAGCTCCGGATGAAAGAGGACACGGACCCGGTAGACCCCCGCCTCGTCCATGCGGACGTACCGGCGCAGGTCTTCCACGAAGGAGTATTCCTCCCCGGGCTGGAGGGCGATCTCGCGGTAGTATACGGGGCTGCCCGAGGCTATGGTCCGCTTGTAGGTGTCACTGGCGTCCAAGAGGCGGTTGGAAGGGGTGCGGGCCTCGAAGGCCAGGGAGAACATCCGCTCCTCCGCCAGCTTGAAGCGGTACGGGGAGGCAGAGGGATTCGTGATGGTGATCTTGAGGAATATCTCGGAATCCGTGTAGTAAATTCGCTTGTCAAAGAAGCGGACGGCGATTTCCGGTTGTGCCGAGGCGATGCCGACGGTCAGGGCCGCCAGCAGCAGGACCAGTATCGTGCGCGGGAGGTTCACCGGGTACGCTCCTTGTAAGACCCTATCGTATTGTATATCATGGGCCGCCGTCCAGGATCCCCGAACCGCTCCCGGACGGATTTCGGCCCGTGACCCCCCGTATGATTCTCGGAAACCTTGCATGAAATCATTATACCTGCTGGACGTACTGACCCGCCTGGAAACCTCCGCTCCGGCGCGGGATTTCCTTTCAAGGGTGGCCGGAGGTCGCTTTCCCGTGGACTGCGGGGGCCTGGAGGGATCTTTTACGGCTCTTCTGGCTGCCCTTTGCAGGCAGCGTCTGGGACTTCCCGTCCTTGTAGTGGTTCCCACGGACCTGGAGGCCGAGGGCTTTGCCCGGGATCTGGAGCTGGCGGGGGTGGAATCCGAGAGCTTCCCCTGGTGGGGCACCGCCGCGTATCGCCCCGTATCGCCCCGATCCCCGGTTTTCGGGGAGCGGAGCGCCGCCTTGGCCCGGGCCCTGGGCCGCGCGGGGATCGGTGCGGGAAGCTCCGGAGAGGCCGTAGTCGTGGTGGCCAGCCAGCGTGCGGCCCTCACCCCGGTGCCTCCCCCGGAGTATTTCGGGAGCCTGCTTCTATCCCTCGAACGGGGACAGAGCTTCGACCCCGAGGCCGCCGCTCTGAGGCTTGCCTCCTACGGCTACCTGCGGGTTCCCCGGGTGTCCCTGCCCGGGGAGTTCGCCCTTCGGGGAGAGGTCCTGGATCTCTTCATGCCCGGAGACGAAGAAGCCTGCCGAATCGTATTCGAGTTCGACCAAGTCGAGGAGCTCCGCCGTTTCGACCCCGCAGACCAGAGTTCCCGACCCTCCCGGGAGGACGCCGTGGTCATCCGCCCGGTAAAGGAGCTGATCTGGGACGAGAAACGGCGGGAGGTCCTGGTCCGGCGGCTGTCCGCCCTGCGGGGTTACAGCGCCGGGAACGCAAGCCTCCTTGGTTCGGCCCTTGCGGAGTTCGGGGAGGCAACGGGGGAAGAGCTCCTGTTTCCCCTTGCTTTCGACCATCCGGCCACCCTGTTCGACTACCTGCCCCAAAACGCGGTTGTTTTCCTGGCGGAGCGGGAGCGGCTTTCGGGCCAGGCCGAGGCGATCGCCCGGGAGTACGCGGGCCTGTACCGCAAGGCCGCCCTGGAAGGCCCCGTGCCCCCCCCGGAAACACAGCTGGCGGACTTCGAATCCCGGGTCGCCTCCCTTCCCCGGGTCGTGCGGACCTGGAGCTTGGCGGACGCCTCCGCGTCAGACCGCCTGGCTTTCGGCTCCGAGCCTTCCCGGTCTTTCTTCGGCAATGTGACCTATTTCAAGGAGGAGCTGGGCTCCTTGACCCGTGGGGGATACGACGTACGCATCTTCGCGGAGACGGATGTCCAGGCGGAGCGGATTCGACTCATGCTCAAGGATTTTCCCGTTCAGGTCCAACCTGCGGGCCTGTCCGCCGGTTTCTCCCTGCCCGAACTCCGGCTGATCCTGATCCAGGAAAATGAAATCTTCGGCCGCCGTAAACGGGCGCCCAAGTCCCTGAAAACCGCCCGGTCCCGGGTAATCGATACCTTCATCGAGCTGTCCCCCGGGGATTTCGTGGTGCACGTGAACTACGGCATCGGCCGCTTCGCCTCCATCGAGAGGATGCGGGTCCTGGGCAACGACCGGGATTATGTGAAGATCGAGTACGCGGACGGCGAGACCGTGTTCGTGCCCATCGAGCAGGCCAACCTGGTCCAGCGATATATAGGGAACGAGGGCGAGGCACCCCGCCTGGATCGCCTGGGATCCAGGAGCTGGGAAAACCGAAAGTCCAGGGTGCGCAAGTCCGTGGAGGACCTGGCTGAGCGCCTGATCCGGATCTACTCCCGCCGCCGAACCGCCAAGGGCTTTGCCTTCCCGCAGGACAGCGAATGGCAGACCGCCTTCGAGGCCTCCTTCCCCTACGAGGAGACCGAGGACCAGCTTCGCTGCATCACCGAGGTCAAGGAGGACATGGAGTCCGACAAGCCCATGGATCGCTTGATCTGCGGTGACGTCGGGTACGGCAAGACCGAGATAGCTCTGCGCGCGGCCTTCAAAGCCGTCATGGGGGGCAAACAGGTCGCCTTTCTGGCTCCGACGACCATCCTGGCGGAACAGCACTACGAAACCATGAAGGAGCGCTTTTCCGACTTCCCCGTCCGCATCGCCATGCTTTCCCGGCTCGTGGAAAAGAAGGACCAGAGGCGCATCGTGGAGGAGGCCCGTTCGGGAGCCGTGGATATTCTGGTGGGCACGCACCGGATTCTCCAGAAGGACATCGCCTTCAAGGAGCTGGGGCTCCTGGTGGTGGACGAGGAGCAACGTTTCGGGGTCAAGGACAAGGAACGGCTCAAGGAGATCAAGGCCTCCGTGGACTGCCTGACCCTGACGGCCACCCCCATCCCGCGGACCCTGCACATGTCCCTCCTCAAGATCCGGGACATGTCCGTGCTCTCGACGCCCCCATCCAACCGCCATCCTATCCGGACCTTCGTGGAGGAGTACGACGACGGAAAAATCGCCCAGGCCGTCCGGCGCGAGGTGGAACGGGAAGGACAGGTTTTCTTCCTCCACAACCGAATCGAGAGTCTGGAGGACGTGCGTATCCGCCTGGCCGCCCTGGTTCCCGAGGTGATGGTGGAGACCGCTCACGGCCGGATGGACGCCCGGGAACTGGAGGACGTCATGCACCGTTTCATCCACGGCGGCTTCCACGTCCTGGTGTCCACCACAATCATCGAGAACGGGATCGACATCCCCAACGTCAACACCATCATCATAGACCGAGCGGACGTGTACGGGATCTCCCAGCTCTACCAGCTTCGCGGAAGGGTGGGACGCTCGGACCGGGTGGCCTTCGCCCACCTTTTCTACCCGGACAAGCGGGTGCTTTCGGAAATAGCCATGAAGCGTCTACAGATCATCTCGGATTTCACGGAGCTGGGCTCGGGGTTCAAGATAGCCATGAAGGACCTCGAGGTCCGCGGGGCAGGGAATCTCCTGGGGCGGGAGCAGTCCGGGGACATCTACGCAGTGGGATTCGACCTGTCCCTCCGGCTGCTGGACGAGGCCGTCGCCCGCCTTACCCAGGTTGGCTGGGAACCCGAGGAGGATCCCTACCTCGAACTGGACTACGCAGGCTACATACCCGACGACTACGTGACCCAGGGTGCGGTCAAGATGGAGATGTACAAGAAGATCGCATCGGTGTACTCCCCCGAGGACCTGGAAGCCCTATACCGGGAATTCGAAGACCGCTTCGGCCCCCTGCCCGACGAGGCCGCCAGCCTCCTTGCCTTGGCGGAGATCCGGCTGCTCTGCAAGCGCCTTGCCATCGCGTCCCTGAAGGAACGGGGCGGTTTCGTGACCGTGGAATTCTCCAAGGTGGCCAAGGTGTCCGTGGAACGTCTGCTTCGGCTGATGCAGGAGAGCGGCCAGAAGATGAAGCTGGACCCCAAACGCCCCAATGTACTTTCCATCGCCACGGGGCCCATCGGCCTGCGGGAGAAGAGCGAGTTCATAAGAGAAAAGCTCGCTGCTCTGGCCGGATGATGCATGTCCCGTACTTCTCTTTTTTCTTGTCTCCGTGCTCTCCGTGTACTCCGTGGTTGATTCCGGTTTACGGACTTCAATCCAAACCCAGGGGCGGCCTGTGGGCGGGGGGCTCCCCGAAACGGCGGCGCGCCAGTACCCCCTGGATCCAGATGCCCGTTCCCGCCAGGGCGGCTGTAAACAAAAAAACGACACGCATGGAGGCCACCTGGTACAGTATGCCTCCCGCCAGGGAACCCAGGACCTGGCCCGCCGTAAGGAAGGCTTCGTGCACCGTCATGCGACGGTCCCGGTCGGGGGCGCCGGAAGCTCCGTAGAACATGGAGTTGTTGTAGGACCAGGCGGCCGCGAATCCGAATGTCCCCAACCCGGCGGCCAGGAGGGGCAGGGAGGATGTGGAAAAGGCGAGGATAAGGGCCGCCGCGCCCGCCAGCACCGTGGGCAGGAACAGGAATCCTTTGCGGAAACGCCAGAAGGAGAAGCGGCCGACGAGCAGGAACCCGACGCTCGTCGCGGCAGACCGAACCGTGATCAAGAGCCCCGTACGGGATTCCGATAGCCCCAGCTCCCCCCGGGCGAACAGCGGGAAGATGTTGGCGAGAATTCCCATGGCCGCGTACAGGACGATCGCGGCGACCCACGCGGAAAAGCGCAGAGGAGTGCTCCGGTCCTGGGCATGTGCGGCATCCGGGCGGCCCGGGGCAGGCCGCTCGTCCGCGTCCCGGAGCAGGCGTTTCGAGGCCTGCAGGAAAGCCGCGTTGAGGGCAAACATCGCGACGGCGAACCAGAGGGGGAGGAATTTACCCCGCTCGCTCAGGGTTCCCGCGAGGAAGGGGCTGATGATTCCCCCGGCGCTCCAGGAAAAGCTGAACAGGCCGGTGGCGCGGGAAAGTTCTTTTCCCTCGAGTCCCCGGGAGAGCCAGCCCATGAGGGGAGGCCAGAAGAAGGCGATGACCGCGCCGAAGGCGGAGTAGGCGATGAAGGCCCCGGGCAGGCTGGGGAAGGCGCAAAGGAGCAGGATGATGCCCGCGGACGAAGCGCTCATGAAGATCATGGAATTCCGCGGCACAAGGCGTGCCGTCAGCTTCCGAAAGAGCAGGCAGGACGCGAAGTACACCAGCGACCAGAGAGCCCCCAGCCGTCCGATGACGGCCGGCGGAGACTGGAACACCTCCCGCAGTATGAAGATGAGTCCCAGGTTGACGCTTCCGATTCCCAGGCTGTTCAGAAAGGCGGCGGGAACGATGACGGCCATCTTCCGCAGACCCGCGGATCGGGAAGGGGTTTCTGCAGGATTCATGCGGATTCAGCTCCTCGAGGGCGGCCGCGGATCCGGCGCGCCGTATTGCAAGGATGTAGACTAGGTCGCGGCGCTTGAGAAGGTCAAGGCGGTTTTGACATCCCCCCGTCCGGGGTTGTACAATCCTTGGTCGAAGCTCAGGCGATTTGACGGGCGACCCGCCTCTCGGACAGGCCTGATTCGCCAGCGCGGGAGGGAATGGACCGGATGGACACTACGGTACGGATCCGGGAGCTGGAAGCCCTTGTCGAGCGGTATACAGACCTCTATTACAACGCCCAGCCCGAGATATCAGACGCCCGGTTCGACGAGCTTCGGGACGAGCTGGCCGCACTGGACCCCGGGAATCCCGTACTCGCGAAGATAGGGGCGGATTCCGCGGATGGGTACCCCAAGGTCCGGCACCTCATGCCCATGGGCAGCCAGGACAAGGCCACGAGCCCCGAGGAGTTCCTGAAGTGGGCGGCCAAGGTCCGGCATCCGGAATACCTGGTCCAGTACAAACTGGACGGCGCCTCCCTGGAGCTCCAGTACGAGGCGGGCTCCCTCGTCCGGGCGGTCACCCGGGGGGACGGAGAGATCGGCGATGAGATCAGCTCCAACGCGCGCAGGATGTCCGGGGTCCTTCCGCGCCTGCCGGAGGCCTTCACGGGCGCGGTACGCGGAGAGGTCGTCATGACCCGGGAGGTCCACGCCCGCAAGTACGCGGACAAGGCGAACTGCCGCAACGCGGCCAACGGCCTCATGAAGCGGAAGGACGGTGTTGGGAGCGAGGATCTCCGGGTGATCTGCTACGATGCGGCCGCTTCGGGGGACGACGACTTCTTCACGGACGAGCGGGCAAAGCTGGCTTGGTTGGAGCGGATGGGCTTCGAGGCCGTGCCTCTCCAGATCTTCTCCGATCCCGGGGATGTCGTGGACTGGCGGGCCCGGATCATGGACCGCCGTCCCGAACTTCCCTATGACATCGACGGCCTCGTGGTGAAGGGGACCGAGATCGATCCTGCGGACATGGCCCGGGCCCGGCCGGAAAAGCAGATAGCCTTCAAGTTTTCCCCCGAGGAGGCGATCTCCACGGTCCGCCGGGTCGAATGGAGCGAGTCGGGTGCCAACTTCACGCCCATCGGGGTACTGGATCCCGTCCGGCTGGCGGGCACTGCGGTTCAACGGGCCAACCTCTGCAACACCGACATGATCCGCTCCCTCTCCCTCCGGATCGGCAGCCGGGTGCTCATCACCAAGCGCGGGGAGATCATTCCGAAGATCGAATCCCTGGTGGAGAATCCCCCGGACGCCCCGGAGATTCCCGTGCCCACGGAATGCCCTTCCTGCCGCGCCGCCCTCGTGGACGAGGGAACCCGGCTCTTCTGCCCCAACCCGGAGTGCCCCAAGAAGGCCCTGCACCGGCTGGAGAAGTGGCTGGCCGTCCTGGACGTGCGGGATTTCGGCTCGGTGATCCTGGGCAAGCTCCACGCATCCGGGAGGGTCCGGACGGTCGCGGATCTCTACACCCTGCGGGCCGAGGAGCTTTCGTCCCATGACCGCATGGGCGAAGTCCTGGCCCGCAAGATCCTTCGCAACCTGGCCGCACGGAACGAGGTGAGCCTGGCGGAGTTTGTGGCGGGCTTCGACATTGAAGGCATCGGGGAACTGGTGGCGGAAAAAGCCGTGGCGGCGGGATACGACACCCTGGACAGGCTCCGGGCGGCTACGCAGGAGGACCTTGCCCGGATCGACGGTTTCGGGGACATCCTGGCCAGGACTCTGGCCGAGGGACTTGCGTCCCTGGCCCCCGAGATCGAGGCCCTTCTGGCGACCGGAGCCGTCCGGATCCGCCCGCCCGAGGCGGCGGGGCCCTTGTCCGGCAGGAGCTTCTGCTTTACCGGGGAGTTGAAAACCATGAAGCGGGCCACGGCGGAAACCCGGGTGAAAGCCCTGGGAGGCTCAGTGAAGTCCTCGGTGACGAAGGACCTTTCCTTCCTCGTCACCAACGATCCAGGTTCCGGATCCGACAAGAACCGCAAGGCCCGGGCCTTCGGAGTGCAGGTGCTCGGCGAGGAGGAATTCCTCGCCCTCGTAGGGGGGAAATCGTGAAACGTCAAGGTTCCGGCCTTTTTATGGCCGTCGTCCTGTCCTTGGCCCTCGTCTTCCTGGGAGTAACCGTCCTCACGGCTCTCCAGAAGGCCGAGATAGCCAGGTTGGAGAAAAGCATCCAATCCCTGAAGGACGAGATCGTTCTGATCCGCTTCATGGTCCTGGAGCGGGACAAGGGCATGGTAAAAGCCCGGGTGCGCCTCTACGACCTTGCCGGAGCCGAGGTGGATCTTCTGGAGATGACATGGCCGGGAACGGAGCTCTCCTTCGATTTCTCCGTGGTCCCCGCGGCGGGCCGCTACCTTGCCTTCCCGCGCCGCATCTTCACGGACAGGCTGGCCCCCTCTTCCGGCACCAACCTCTACCCGCGGTACGACCGGGGCGGCTTCCCCGCGGTTTTCGAGGGTGCCGATTTCGGCCGGTTCGGACGGAAGCGTCTGGCGGAGCTCTTCGAAGCCCTGAAGGAAGATCGGGAGCCTTCGGGCTCCTTCGGGAGCGTCGTGCACGACATAGCCCGCATAGCCGCGTTCGAGCCCGGAATCGTATACAAGGTGGTCTTGCGGCCCAAGGGCGGGATCGAGATCCTGGAGGACTGAAATGGACATGGAACGCTTGAAGGGTCCGCTTTTCGCGGCCGCCGACGCGGTCGCCTTCCTTCTCACCCGTCCCGCCGGGTGGGCGATCCTGGGAGGCGTCCTGTCCCTGGGCTTTACCCTGCGGGTGGCATCGGCGTTCAAGGAACGGTCCCTGGCCTGCGAGGCCGCGGGCAGACGTCTCGGCCCGGGCCAGGCCTTGGGCCTGCTGCTCCGGGAGCTCTATGGAAGCCTATCCTCGGCGGTGGCCGTGCTTCCCACGGTCGCGGTGGTGCTGGTCGGGTCCGTCCTTCTGGTGGGTGTCTCGGATTCGGTGAGGAGGCTCGACGAGATCGCGGGAAACCGCGCGCGGATATCCGAACTTTCCGCCGTGGTCCGCAACCTGGAGCGGCGGTACCGGGTCGCGGACGCGCGGATTCTTTCCGCGGACGGCAGGACCGCCCGTCTCTCTCTGGCCTTCTACGATTCCCGGACCCCGGGCAAGCCGGTCCGGACCCAGGAGGTTTCTATCGAGGGAAGCGAGGTGTTCGTGGACGCCCTGGTCCTCGATTTTGCCTACTCCGAGATCGAGGCGGGCCGTCGGGTAAACCTCGTGCTGCCCTACCGGGTCTACGGGGATCTCCAGGCGCCCGCAGACGGGCAAGAACTGGCTCTCCTGGACGAGGAGGGAGTGCCCCTGTTGTACCGGCGCGGGGAGGCGGAGGTCTACGGCCTCGACCCCGGGCGCTATGACGAGCGCCTCGAGGAGCTCATGGACCTCCTGGCGGACGACGAGGCCCGGCGGAAGGCGGGGATCGTGCGCACCGTATTCGGGGCGGCGGTCCGCCGCAAGGTCCGGGCCGGGGACTCGTTCACCATCTGGTCCGAGCAGACCGGCGGCCTGGCGATCAAGGGAGAGAGCGGATTCTGATGCCCTCCTGGCTGACCGTCCAGGGCGATTTCTCCCTGGCGCGCCTAAAAATCCTGCCGAGCGCCCCCCGGAGCGCCCTGGGACAGGAGAGGGGGACAGAGCTCGTGGTACGCGTGGCGGCTCCCCCGGACAAGGGCAGAGCCAACGAAGAGCTGGTGCGGTTCCTCTCCAAACTCCTGGATATCCCCCGGGGCTCGGTGGAACTCGTTTCCGGGTTGAAGAATCGGCACAAGGTCGTACGCCTGCCCGCGGATGCAGCGGAGCGGCTCGCGGCCGCCGGCCCCGGATGAGCTCTTCCGCAGGCGGCGCCCCGGCCGCCGTATTGCCCTTTTCCCCCTCCCCGCTATAGAATCCCCGCGAACGATCCACCCCCCGAGGAGCACCCATGAATGACGCGAAGAACCGCTGGAAGGAACTCGTATTCCGAGCCCTGGATGCGGTCCGCCGGGAAAAGGGTATTCCCGAGGAAGCCTTCGCGGACCTTCCCCTCGCGGCGGAGACTCCGCCCAATCCTGAGCTGGGGGACATCGGCTTTCCCATGTTTCCCTACGCCAAGATCCTGCGCACGTCCCCCGTCCAGATCGCCCAGGCGACCGCCGCGACCATCATCGGGGACCCGAAAGCGACGGGAATCGGAACGGTTCGGGCGGAGGGACCCTACGTCAACATCACCCTGAACCGCCCGACCGTGGCCGAGGAGGTGCTCGACGCCGTTCTTCGGGATCCGGACAGGTACGGCAGGAATGAAACCCTCACGGGACGGAAGATCATGGTGGAATTCTCCAGCCCCAACACCAACAAGCCGCTGCACCTCGG
>Ga0209450_10000614_pt1 | contig 18086 bp, 17 predicted proteins | sample FrelakmetLWP11LW_FD_187149 | JGI IMG/M metagenome (GOLD analysis project Ga0209450, IMG submission 187149) | Freshwater lake sediment microbial communities from the University of Notre Dame, USA, for methane emissions studies - LWP11 LW (SPAdes)... | ecosystem: Environmental > Aquatic >...
GGTGGCGCGGCTGCTCGAGGAATCTCACCGTGAGGCCGACGACCAGGCGCGCCAGAGCGCGATTTTCGACCGTACCGAATCGCTGGTGATGGAAAGCGCCGCGAACTGCCATGCGCGCGGCCCCGGGCTGGTCGCGGTGGAAGATGTCGAGGCGGCGCTGGCGGCGCGAACCGTCCGTCACGACTACCCCGAGCAGCGCCTGCGCGAATCCATTCTCGAGGGCGATGTGCTGATTTCCCTGCACGGAGACAGGGTGGGGCAGATCAACGGCCTGTCGCAGGTCGACCTCGGCGACTACCGCTTCGGCATGCCGGTGCGGCTGACCGCCCACACCTTTGCCGGCGACGAGGGGCTCTTGAATATCGAACGCGAGGTGAAACTGTCCGGCCCTGTCCATGACAAGGGCGTATTCATCCTGCAAAACTACCTGATCTCCTTGTTTGCCCACCTTACGCCGCTGTCGCTCGGCGCCTCGATCGTCTTCGAGCAGCAATACCATGGCGTCGAGGGTGACTCCGCCTCCTGTGCCGAACTTTACGCGCTGCTGTCGTCGCTGTCCGGCCTGCCGCTGAAGCAGGGCATTGCTGTCACCGGCGCAGTCAACCAGCACGGCGAGGTGCTGCCGGTGGGCGGCATCAACGAGAAGATCGAAGGCTGGTTCCGCCTCTGCGAAAGCGCCGGTCTGGACGGCGGCCAGGGGGTGCTGATCCCCGCTCGCAACGCCCGCCACCTGATGCTCGACAAGCGGGTAGTGGAGGCGGTCGATCAGGGGCGCTTTCATATCCACGCCACCAGCCTGGCCAGCGAAGGGATCGAGCTGCTGACCGGGATCGCCGCCGGTACGGCCGGCCGTGCCGGTCGCTATCCGGCAGACAGCGTGCTGGGACGTGCGCAGCAGGCCCTGCAGGCGTTTCGCCGGGCGCGCCGGGCGATGGAGCAACCTGCCGCGCGCAAGTCCAAGCGGGTGGGCCCATCCTCCCTGTGACCGGCCGACAATCGCCTTAGACGAGGGGCTATTTCACATCGATGGTGCGGCTGGCTTCGCCGGGCTGCAATTGCAGTTTTTCGAAAAATTTCAACATCCACGGCGCCCTGGGTCCGATGCGTGTGGCCTCGACCAGGCAGCACGGCGTGAGCGCCAAACCGTAGAGGGCAGCATTGGCCTCCGCGTCGATGTGGATGCTGTATTGGTCGAGCGACTGGCCGAACATCATGCCGCGATCGAACGAGTGAACCCGGATGCCGAGCGAATCCGCTTCGTGCCCGACATGCTCGACGGCGATGTCCCGTCCGCTGACAATGATGTGGTGGTGCCCCGAGAGAAAATCCTTCAGTCCCGACACCGTCTTGAAGGTGAAGATGATGTTGCTCGACTGCACCCCGTACAGCGGGCCGGTGCTGCTCCCTTGTATCGTCAGCAGGATGGGCGCACTCCAGCCGCCGGCTTCATCCTTGTAAGAAAGGATGCCTTTGCCGTAGAGATTGGCCACCATGAACCCCTGCCGAACCACATAAGGAAAAATCGCGAAAGCCACGGCATCACGGCGTTGCTCGAGAAAGTAGCGCTTCTCCTCGTCGGGCAGCGCGTAGACATGCTCCAGCACCAGCAAGGCCATTTCGCGGGCGCGGGGAGAAAATGCTGGCGCGGACAAAGCGCAGACCTCTTCGCCGAGGCAGTTGAACGGAGAGGTGCTTTCGGCCGGAGACGCCGCCGGCGGGGTTGCCGACTGGACGGACGGACTGGCCGCAGCCAGCAGCAGGGCGAACAACAAGGTGAATGGCGATTTCGCGAAATCGGGGGATGCCAAACTGGATGGGCTCATCAAATTAACCTGGCAGGAAGGGTCGGTAACGGGTGACAGTTCATTCAAAGACTTTCTTAAAATTTACAAATAAATCTCATTTGGCTGGATACCAATAATCCGGCGTCGCTTTCCGCAGAGCGGTCAGCCCGCTGGTCTGACTTTGGGCAACAGTCCGAGCAGCAGAACCGCCCCCAGCAGAATGGCGGCGAGGAGGGTGAACGCCCCGGCGTAGCCGGCGAGCACGACCATCCACCCGGTCAGCACCGGGCCGATCGACTGGCCGACATCCATAACCGTGCGCAGCACCCCCATCGAGGCGCCGAAACGACCGTTGCGGGTGAGGTCGGCGACCAGCGCGGCGGTGGACGAGGTGACGGTGGCAAATCCTAGCCCGAATACGAGGCTCAGCAGCGACAGTCCGGTGAATCCCGTCACCCAGGGCAGCAACAGGATGCTGACGGCGCCGATCACCAGGCCGGGCAGGATGACCCGCTGTCGCCCCACGCGGTCGGAGAGCCTGCCCATCAGCGGCTTGGCGAAAACGATGCTGACCAGCTGCACGCCGAGGAGGATGCCGATCTGCCATGCCGCAATGCCGAGCGAAGCGGCGTACAGCGCGAGGAAGGCTTCGATCGCGCCGAACACCAGATACTGCGCCGCCTCGACCAGGCTCACCAGGAGGATGCCGCGGTCAGCCAGCACTTCCCTCAGGCTGGCCCAGAAGTGCGGCCGCGCGGGTGCGGCGGTCCCGACCGGCCTGGCGTCGCGCAGCAGCAGGCCGGCGCCGAGCGCCAGCACCCCGCTGATGGCGCAGGCGACATACACCGCATCGTAGCTCGCCAGCGATATCAGGAAGCCGCCGAGAAACGGCGCCAGCGAGCGGCCGACGATGGTCGCCGAGGAATAGGTGGACAGCCGCGCCGCGCGGTCGGTGGAGTAGCGCTCGGCAATAGCGGCGCTCGCCACCGTGCCGAAAATGGCGGTGGCGAAGCCGTGATAGAAGCGCACCGCCATCAGTTGCCAGGCGTTTTCCACCAGCAGGTAGAGGAAGGGCGCGCTGGCGAACACGACCAGTGCGGCGAGCAGGACGCGCCGGGTTCCCAGATGGTCGGCCAGCGCACCGGCCGGAAAACTGACGAGGATGCCCGGGATGGTTGAGGCGATGACGATCCAGCCGATCTCCGTCGGGCTGGCGCCGAGCGACTGGGAAAACAGGGGCAGCACCGGGGTCTTCGACAGGGTGGAACTGAAGATGGCCAGCCCGCCGATGAGCGCGATCAGGGTAAAGAACGGGGCTTGAGAAGGTTTCACGCAGTCGGTCCGGGAGGTTCATGCCGCGAGGCAGATCGATTGTAGCAATGCGCGGCCCTGCCTCTGGGATTTGGACAGCGGTGGACTATATTGAGAGCCGTTCATTCCATTTTGCAAGGAGTCGATCATGAATCCGTTGCACCGAATCGAGCGTTACCTCGACAGCCACATGATTCCCTTCGACATCGTGGCGCATCCCCACACCCAGACCAGCGCGCAAACCGCGCGTGCGGCCGGGGTGACGGCTGGCAGCGTGGCCAAGGGCGTGCTGCTGGACGGCGTGGGATGCCAGATGGTGGCGATGATTCCGGCCGACCAGGAGGTCCATCTGGGCAAGCTGGGACTGGATCACGGCGTGGAGTTCAGCCTGGCCGACGAGGCCAGCGTCAGCAAGCTGTTTGCCGACTGCGAACCCGGGGTGATTCCCGGGCTGCCCAATGCCTGGGGAGTCGAAATGGTGTGGGACGACGCCCTGATGGCGCAGCCCGACATCTATCTCGAGGCGGGCGATCATGAGCGCCTGGTCCATGTGGAAACCCGCTACCTGCGGGAACTGTTCGGCGACGCGCTGCACTGCCATTTCTGCCAGCCGCGACGTCATTGAATCGAGCAGCATGAGCGGGTGACGGGGCAGATCCTGCAGGGTTGATGAAGCGCATCGCCATATTTGCCGACGGCACCTGGAACTCGCCCGAGCAGGGTGAGCCGACCAACGTGTTGCAGATGGCGCGGGCGGTCATGCCGCGTACGGGAAACATCCGACAGATCGCGTTTTACGACTGGGGGGTGGGAACCGACCGCAAGCCCATCGCCGGCGGCATCACCGGTGCCGGGATCGACAAGAACATCATGGACTGCTACCGCTTCATCGTGCACAACTACGATGTCGAGGGGGGTGACCGGCTGTATTTTTTTGGCTTCAGTCGTGGCGCCTATACCGTGCGCTCGCTGGCCGGACTGATTCGCAACTGCGGCCTGCTGCAGCGGCGCCACGCCGACAGAATTCCCGAGGCTTTTCGCCTCTACCGCAAACGCACGGCGTCGAGCAGCCCGGACTCTCCGCAAGCGGTCGATTTCAGGGAGCGCTATGCCATCGCCGATCTCACGCCGATCGAATTTGTCGGGGTGTGGGACACGGTTGGCGCGCTGGGCATTCCGGTACCCTTCTGGGGCACGCTGGGGGAACGCGAATTCCTTTTTCACGATACCGAACCCAGCAAGATCATCCAGCACGCCCGCCATGCGGTGTCAGTCGACGAGAACCGCGAGGACTTCGAGCCGACGCTGTGGAGCGACAAGCCGGCGGTCGACATCAAACAGGTGTGGTTCGCCGGCGTGCATTCCGATGTCGGCGGCGGCTACGAGGATCGCCGCCTGAGCCATTGCGCCAGCGCGTGGATGATCGCCGAAGCCGCCAAGTTCGGCCTGCGCTTTGAATCGCATCTCACGGACACCCTGCAGCCGGACCCGCTCGGCCCGCAGCACAACGAGCGCAAGGGCATTTATCTGGCGCGCCGGGAACATGTCCGCAGCATCAAGGGTCTGCTGCATGTGTCAGTCAAGGCGCGGTGGGATGCTGATGCGCAGGATTACCGCGCGAAGAGCAAGGCGCTCGCCCAGCTGCTGGCCGCGGTCGGAGGCGATTGGTCCCGGATCGCGCTGACCGACTGACGTTTCGTTCCCCGCCGGCGGACCAGGGTAAAGTGTCAGCCCATTTGTTTGTGCAAGCCATTTCGCGTGAATCAGCAGAACTCTCCTCCCGGACCTGGGGCGACCCCCAACCCGCATCGCCGGATGGGGCGCGGCATGGCGCTGTTGGCGAGCCTGGCCCTGCTCGGCGTGCTGACCCTGTATTTCGACTACAGCCTCGACCAGCGCAACCACCCCAATCGCCAGCTCCAGGTCGCCCCCGGCGACGAACTGGTGCTGAAACGCAGCCGCAACGGCCACTACGTCTTTCCCGGAACGATCAACAGGCGCCCGGTGACCTTTCTGCTCGATACCGGGGCGACCTTCGTTTCGATACCCATGCATCTGGCGCCGAGACTCGGACTCGAGCTGGGGGCACGCCAGCAGGCGGTCACTGCCAACGGCTTGGTGACGACGCGCGCGACCAGGCTGGACGAACTGGCGTTCGGTCCGTTCAGCCTGCGCGGGCTGGCGGCCAGCCTCAACCCGGGCATGGCCGACGACCAGATCCTGCTGGGGATGAACGTGCTAAGGCATCTGGAATTCACGCAGCGCGGCGATACGCTGGTCCTGCGTGCGCGCAACGACTGACCCGGGCAAAAGGTGAGTCGGCGGGGGCGACAGGCGGGGCCGGCCGTGCTATCCTATCGGGCTGATTTTCATGGTTTTTTGTTGATTTTTTCTACCCGTTTGGAGCATAAGCATGGCTGTTCAGCGCACTTTTTCCATAATCAAACCCGATGCCGTGGCCAAGAACGTGATCGGCAAGATCATCAGCCGTTTCGAAAGCAACGGCCTCAAGGTGGTGGCATCGAAGATGAAGCACCTGTCGCGTCAGGAAGCCGAGGGCTTCTACGCCGTGCACAAGGAGCGTCCCTTCTTCAAGGATCTGGTCGAGTTCATGATTTCCGGACCGGTCGTGCTGCAGGTACTGGAAGGCGAGGACGCCATCGCCAAGAACCGCGCGCTGATGGGCGCGACCGACCCGAAGAAGGCCGAACCCGGCACCATCCGCGCCGACTTCGCACAGAGCATCGATGCCAATGCCGTGCACGGCTCCGACGCGCCTGAAACCGCGGCGATCGAGATCGCCTATTTCTTCCCGGGCTGCGAAGTCTACGCGGGCCGCTGACCGCGCGTAATGCCGCAGAATCTGCTCGACTACGACCTCGATGGATTGACCGCCTGGTTCGGTGAACTCGGCGAAAAGCCGTTTCGCGCCCGCCAGGTGTTTCACTGGATTCACCAGGCCGGCGTGGCGGATTTCGCGCAGATGACCGACATCGCCAAGAGCCTGCGCGAAAAATTGCAGCAGCAGGCAGTGGTGGCGGCACCGGCAGTCAAGTACGAGCACGAGTCGGACGACGGTACCCGCAAGTGGCTGTTCGATGTCGGTGTCGGCAACGGCATCGAGACCGTATTCATCCCGGAAGACGACCGCGGCACCCTGTGCGTGTCGTCGCAGGTCGGCTGCGCGCTGGAATGCACCTTCTGTTCGACCGGGCGCCAGGGCTTCAACCGCAACCTTACGGTGGCCGAGATCATCGGCCAGTTGTGGGTGGCCCACCACGGCCTGCGTGGCAAGGTCAACCGCACTAGCGGCGAAATCTCCGACCGTCCGGTCTCCAACGTGGTGATGATGGGCATGGGCGAGCCGCTGGCCAACTTCGAGAACGTGGTGACCGCGCTCGGGATCATGCTCGACGACCACGCCTACGGCCTGTCGCGGCGACGGGTGACGGTGTCGACCTCGGGTCTGGTGCCGGCGATGGATCGCCTGGCCGAGCGTTGTCCGGTGGCGCTGGCGGTGAGTCTGCATGCGCCCAACGATGCGCTGCGCGACCAGATCGTACCGATCAACAAAAAATATCCGTTGAGCGAATTGATGGCAGCCTGCCGGCGCTATCTGGTGCATGCGCCGCGTGATTTCATCACCTTCGAATACGTGATGCTGGCCGGGGTGAACGATGCCCCCGAACATGCGCGCCAGTTGCTCGAACTGGTGCGCGAGGTGCCATGCAAGTTCAACCTCATCCCGTTCAATCCCTTCCCCGATTCCGGCTACGAAAAGCCGCGTGCCGAATCGATGCGCGTGTTTCGCCAGATCCTGCAGGATGCCGGGATGGTGGTCACCACCCGCAAGACGCGCGGGGAGGATATCGACGCCGCCTGCGGCCAGCTCGCGGGGAAGGTGGCGGACCGCAGCGGGCGGGTAATGAAACGACTCAACAGGGAGGCGGCGTGAAAGGTTTGAATGTGCTGGTTCTGGCAGTCTGCGGACTGCTGGCGGGTTGTGCCGGAACGGCAGGCACCGGCGGCGAAAGCAATGTCAGCAAGCAGGGACCGGATACGGAATCGCAGCAACGCGCGCGCGCTTTCACCGTTCTCGCAGCGGCATACCAGGAGCGCGGTCAGTACAAGATTGCCCTCGACGAGTTGCGCAAGGCGATTACGGCGGACAGCCGCTATGGTCCTGCCTACAACATTTATGGTCTGGTCTACATGGAACTTGGCGAGGACAGGCTGGCGGACGAGAACTTCCGCCGCGCGATCGAGCTGGACCGCACTGATTCGGTCGCGCACAACAACTACGGCTGGTTCCTCTGCACCCGCGGGCAATACGACGCGGGCCTCGCCGAGTTCGAGGCAGCTTTGCGCAATCCGCTTTATGTCACGCCCGAGCGCGCCATGTCCAACGCCGGGATGTGTGCCGAACGCAAGGGCGACCTTGCCCTGGCGGAGGCCAGTCTGAACAAGGCATTGAAGCTTCAGCCCAACAGCGCTGACACGGTTCTGAAACTGGCGGGGCTGCAGTTCCGCCAGGGCAGGCTGGTCGAGGCGCAGCGTGGTCTGGCCCGCCATGCCGAGCTGTCGCAACCTACCGCGGAAAGCCTGTGGCTTGGCGTACGGATCGAGCGCCGCCTCGGCGATCGTCAGCAGGAAGCGGCGTATGGCCTGCAGCTGCGCAAGCGCTTCCCTGATTCGAAAGAGGCGCGTCAGTTGCTGGCAGGACAGTACGAATGAGCGAAGGCGCCAGCTCGATCGGGCAGGCACTGCGCGCGGCACGCGAGGCCCAGGGGCTGAGCGTGGAGGACGTGGCGACCCGGCTGCGCCTGATGCAGCGCCAGATCGAGGCGATGGAAGCCGACGAATTCGACAGCCTGGGGCAACCGGTGTTTGCCCGCGGCTTTGTCCGCAATTACGCCAAATTGCTCAAGCTGCCGCACGATACGCTGCTGGGCCGCATGGGCGGCGATACCGCCGAGCCCAAGGTCATTGTGCAGGCCCCGTCGCCGCCCGCGCGGTCCTGGCTGAGCTCGCCGTGGCTGATCCTGGTCCTGTTGTTCCTGGTACTGGCCGTGGCGGCGCCGCTTGGCCTGTATCTGTGGCTCAACAGCGATGTGGATGAAGCCCAGATGCTTCAGGTGCAGCCTGCGGCGAAGGAGGCGGCCCCCGCTGTTTCTGTTCCGGCCGCCGCCACGGCCTCGGTTCCGGCCGCGGTTGCAAGGCCCGCACCCGAAGCCGTGCAGCAAGCGACCGCGGCAGCGGTTGAGGCGACGCCCGCCGCGCCGACGATCCACGATCCGCTGCCTCAGTCAGGTGTTTTGCGCTTTGACTTCGGCGGAGAATCCTGGGTCGAGATCAAGGATGGCACCGGACGGATGGTGCACCGCCAGCTCAATACCCCCGGTAGTCAGGTTGAAGTCACGGGTCAGCCGCCTTTTGATCTGGTCGTCGGCAACGCCGCGCTGGTACGCATGACCTACAATGGTCGTCCGATCGACCTCAATCCCTACATCGAAGTCACGGTCGCCCGTTTCAGCCTGGAAGAATAATGCAGTCACCCATCACCCGCCGCGCGACCCGCCAGGTTCGGATCGGTCATGTTCTGGTCGGCAGCGATGCACCCATCGTGGTGCAGTCGATGACGAATACCGACACCGTCGACATTACAGCCACGGTGCGCCAGGTGCAGGCGCTGAGTGATGCCGGCTCGGAGCTGGTGCGTCTCACCGTCAATACCCTGGAAGCGGCTGCCGCTGTGCCGCGTATTCGCGAGCGCCTCGATGTGCTCGGCTGTCGCGTTCCGCTGATCGGCGACTTTCATTTCAACGGCCACAAGCTTCTGACCCAGGTGCCGGAATGCGCGCAGGCACTGGCCAAGCTCAGGATCAACCCGGGCAACATCGGGCGCGGCAACAAGCGCGACGAGCAGTTCGCCACCCTCATCGAAATCGCCTGCCGTTATGACAAGCCGGTGCGCATCGGCGTCAACTGGGGCAGCCTTGATCAGGCGCTGGCGGTGCGCATGATGGATGACAACGCCCGTCTGCCCGAGCCGGAGGACGCCGAAGTGGTGATGCGCCGCGCCATGGTGGCGTCTGCCCTCGAGTCGGCGAAGAAGGCCGAGGAGCTGGGCCTCGGCGGCGACAGGATCATTCTGTCGTGCAAGATGAGCCGGGTGCAGGACCTCATAGCGGTCTACCGTGATCTCGCCGCGCAGTGCGACTACCCGTTGCACCTGGGTTTGACCGAGGCGGGCATGGGCAGCAAGGGCATCGTCGCTTCGACCGCCGCGCTGGCGGTGCTGCTGCAGGAGGGCATCGGCGACACCATCCGCATTTCGCTTACCCCCGAACCCGGCGGCGAGCGTACCCAGGAAGTCCGCGTCGGCCAGGAAATCCTGCAGGCGCTCGGCCTGCGAGCCTTTACTCCGCAGGTTACCGCCTGCCCCGGATGTGGCCGCACCACTTCGACCGTATTTCAGGAACTGGCGCAGGACATCGAATCCTATCTGCGCACCCAGATGCCGCTCTGGCGCAGCCAGTATCCCGGCGTCGAATCGATGCAGGTGGCGGTGATGGGCTGCGTGGTCAACGGGCCCGGCGAATCCAAGCACGCCAACATCGGCATCTCGCTGCCCGGTACCGGAGAAGTGCCGGTCGCGCCGGTGTACGTCGACGGCGAAAAAACCGTGACGCTCAAGGGCGACCGCATCGCCGCGGACTTCCAGGCGATCGTCGAGGACTACGTGCAGCGGCGCTTCGGCGGAGATTGAAGACATTGTTCAACCGCGAAGGACGCCAAGGAGTCCTTGAAGGGCTTCCTTCGCGACCCGTCGCGTCCTTCGCGGTTAAAAAGCTTTTGGAAATTTATGAGTAATTTGATCCAATCCGTGCGCGGCATGAACGACTGCCTGCCCGACACGGCCGACACCTGGCAGGGCTTCGAGGCGATCGTGCGCGACTGGCTGCGGCGCTACGGCTACCGCGAGATCCGCACCCCGATACTCGAGCACACCGGGCTGTTCAAGCGCGCCATCGGCGAAGTCACCGACATCGTCGAAAAGGAGATGTACACCTTCGTCGACGAGCTCAACGGCGAATCCCTGGCGCTGCGCCCGGAAGGCACGGCATCGAGCGTGCGCTCGGTGATCCAGCACAACCTGCTGTACGACGGCGGCAAGCGCTTGTGGTACACCGGGCCGATGTTCCGCCACGAGCGCCCGCAGAAAGGCCGCTACCGGCAGTTTCATCAGGTCGGTGTCGAGGCGCTGGGTTTTGCCGGGCCCGACGTCGACGCCGAGCTGATCATCATGTGTGCCGACCTGTGGCGCACGCTCGGTATCGCGCCGACCCTGCAGCTCAACACGCTCGGCGATGTCGAATCGCGGCATCGCCACCGCGCCAAACTGATTGCCCATTTCGAGGCGCATCAGGACGCGCTCGACGATGACGCGAAGCGCCGCCTGCACAGCAATCCGCTGCGCATCCTCGACAGCAAGAGCCCGGCGATGCAGGAACTGATCGAGGCGGCACCGAAACTGATGGACGAACTCGAGGAGCCGGCGATTGCCCACTTCGAGTCGCTGCAGGCCATGCTCCGTGACAGCGGCATCGACTTCGAGATCAATCCGCGTCTGGTACGCGGGCTGGACTATTACAATCGCACCGTGTTCGAGTGGGTGACCGACCAGCTCGGCGCGCAGGGAACGGTTTGTGCCGGCGGGCGCTATGACGGTCTGATCGAGCAACTCGGCGGCAAGCCCGCGCCGGCTGCCGGTTTCGCCATGGGGATCGAGCGGCTGCTGGCGCTGATCGAGGCCGGAGGCAGGCCGATTGCGATCGCGGTGCCCGATGTCTACATCGTCCACGCCGGTGAAGCGTCTGCCGGGTGGGCCTGGCAGGTGGCGGCGGCCTTGCGCGGTGCGGGGCTGGCCGCAGTGATGCATTGCGGCGGCGGCAGCTTCAAGTCGCAGATGAAGAAGGCCGATGCCAGCCGCGCGCGCTTCGCGGTCATCCTCGGCGACGACGAAGCGGCAGCGCAGGAACTGACTCTCAAACCTCTGCGCGAGGCCGCCGAACAGGTGCGCGTTACGCTGGCGCAGGCAACCGATTTCTTGAAGAAGGCTTAAAAAATGGCGACATATGATCTCGATGAACAGGAACGGCTGGACGAGCTGAAGGCATGGTGGAAGCGCTGGGGGAACCTGCTGCTGACCGCACTCGCGATCATCCTGGCGGCCGCCGCCGGCTGGCGCTGGTGGCAGAACCACACCATCAACCAGAGCCTGGAGGCAGCGACCGTCTACGAAAAGCTCACCCAGTCACTGTCGGCGGGCGACGCCAAGGCCGCCATGGAATCAGGCTCGGTCCTCATCGACCAGTACAAGAAAACGGCCTTTGCCCCGCGTGCCGCCCTGATATTGGCCAAGCTCAACGTCGACAACAAGGAAATGAAGAGCGCGCAGGCGCAGCTCGAATGGGTGATCGGCAACAGCAAGGAGCCGGCGCTCAAGGATCTCGCACGCCTGCGTCTGGCGGGCGTGCTGCTCGATGAAAAACAATACGACGCCGCGCTGAAACAGCTCGACAGCCCCCGCAGCGACGCGTTTGCCCCGCGTTTCGACGACCTCAGGGGCGACGTGTTGCTGGCGCAGGGCAAGCCTGCCGAGGCGCGTGCTGCGTATCAGGCCGCCTTTGGCAAGATGCAGGAGGACAACCCCTACCGCAACATCGTCGAACTCAAGCTGGATGCCCTGGGAGGCGCGCAATGAAACTGCGGTTCGTTGTCGCCATGTCCGCTCTGAGCCTGGTGCTGGGCCTGTCCGGCTGTAGCACGGTCAGCGGCTGGTTCGGATCCAGTCCCGCCAGGGAAGCCGCCAAGCCGGCGGCGCTGGTCGACTTCAAGCCGCTTGTCGACCTGACTGAAGCCTGGAAATCCGAAGTCGGTGACAGTGGCAGCCAGCCGTTCCGATTGCATGCCGAGGGTGACAGCGTGTTCGCGGCGGGGGCGACCCGCGTGGCGCGGCTGAACCTCAACAACGGCAGCAGCCTGTGGCGGGTGGACGTCCCCTCGCGCCTGTCGGCAGGCGTGGGTGTCGGCCAGGGACTGGTGGTCGTCGGCGCGGGCAAGGGCGAAGTGATCGCGCTGGATGCCGGGAACGGCGAGGTGCGCTGGAAGGCCACGCTCTCCACCGAAGTCAGCAGTGGATTGCTGGTCGTTCCCGGGATGGTGGTGGTGCGCACCGGCGATGGCCGGGTGCAGGGCTTGTCCGAGGCCGATGGCAGCCGCAAGTGGCTCTACAGCCGCAATCTGCCGGCCCTGAGCCTGCGTGGTTCGGGTGGCATGGCAGCGCGTGACGGAGTCGTCTATGTGGGCTTTCCCGGCGGCAAGCTGGTGGCGCTGAACGCGGCCAACGGCGCGCAGCTGTGGGAATCGACGGTGGCCGTGCCACGGGGGGCGACCGAGCTGGAACGGGTTGCCGATGTGATGGGCAACCCGGCGCTGGACGCTCGCCAGGTTTGCGCCGTGGCCTATCAGGGTCGGGTGGCCTGTTTCGATCTGCGCAAGGGTTCGCCGCTGTGGACGCGCGATACCTCGAGCAACAGCGGCCTGGCGATGGATGCAAGGTATGTCTACGTCACTGACGACAGCGATGCCGTGACCGCCTACGACAAGGACAGCGGCCGCGCCGTGTGGCGCCAGGACAAGCTCGCCCGGCGCGATGTCACCGCGCCGCTGGCGCTCGGCGACTGGGTGGTGGTCGGCGATGGCGAAGGGTACGTCCACGTGCTGTCGGCCGAGGACGGCAGCTTTGCCGCGCGCACCAAGGTCGACAGCGCGGTGCTCGCCGCACCGTCCGATATCGGCCCCGGCCTCGCTGTCCAGACGACCAAGGGCAGCGTCGTGGCGTTCAAACTCAAATGACTTGCGAGCGTATCCGGCCTGTCCTCTGGTGGATCGGGCGCGGGTCACGGCTCGATGTAACTGGATAAACCATGCTTCCCACCCTGGTACTGGTCGGCCGGCCCAACGTCGGCAAGTCCACGCTCTTCAACCGCCTCACCGGCACCCGCGACGCGCTGGTTCACGACCTGCCGGGACTGACCCGCGACCGCCATTACGGCCGCGGCCGCATCGGCGACAAGCCCTATCTGGTGGTGGATACCGGCGGTCTGGAGCCGGTGGCCAAGGACGGGATCATGGCCGAGATGGCGCGGCAGACGCTGCAGGCGATCGACGAGGCCGATGCAGTCATCTTCCTGGTCGACGGGCGCGGTGGCCTGACGCCGCAGGACAAGGTCATCGCCGAGCGCCTGCGCCGCGCGCATTGCCCGGTTTTCCTTGCTGTCAACAAGACCGAGGGCATGAACCGAGCGGTGGTGACGGCGGAATTCCACGAACTCGGGCTGGGCGAGCCGCTGGCGATTTCAGGCGCGCATGGCGACGGCATCAGCGACCTGGTGAACGAGGCGCTGGCGCCGTTTCCGGTCGAGGAAGAGGCCCAAGACGATTTCGGCACGCCGAAGATCGCCATCGTCGGCCGCCCCAACGTCGGCAAGTCCACGCTGGTGAATGCGCTGATCGGCGAGGAAAGGGTGATTGCCTTCGACCAGCCGGGCACCACCCGCGACTCGATCTACGTCGACTTCGAGCGTGACGGCAAGCGCTACACGCTGATCGACACCGCTGGCGTGCGCCGGCGCGGCAAGGTCTTCGAGACGGTGGAGAAGTTTTCCGTGATCAAGACCCTGCAGGCGATCGAGGACGCCAACGTCGTGGTCATCGTGCTCGACGCGCGCGAGAACGTTTCCGAGCAGGACGCGCACCTCGCCGGCTTCGTGCTGGAGACCGGGCGCGCGCTGGTGGTGGCGGTGAACAAGTGGGACGGACTCGACCAGGAACAGCGCGACACCGTCAAGCGCGACATCGGCCGCAAGCTGGCCTTTCTCGATTTCGCCCGCTTTCATTACATTTCCGCGCTCAAGGGCAAGGGCCTGGACGGCCTGCTGAAGGATGTCGAGGCAGCGCATGCCGCTGCCTTCATCAACATGCCGACGCCTAAGCTCACCCGCGTGCTGATCGCCGCGGTCGAGCAGCACGCTCCGCCGAAGACCGGCCTGCATCGCCCCAAACCGCGCTATGCCCACCAGGGCGGCAAGAATCCGCCGATCATCATCATCCACGGCAACGCGCTTGAAGGCCTGCAGGCCGACTACAAGCGCTATCTGGAAAACTCCTTCCGCAAGGTCTTCAACCTGCACGGCACGCCGCTGCGCATCCAGGTGAAGGGCGGCAGCAATCCCTACGAAGGCAAGGTGCACAAGCCACTCAGCGAAAGCGAGGCGAACCGGGCACGACGCGAGAAGCGCATCCGCCGGCGAGTGTATGGCGCGAAATGAGTGAGCGGCGCGAGCAACGCCGAACCAACACCCGATCAGTTCAGGCTCAGTCCAGCCAGCGAATCAGATAGAACAGCTTGAAGCCCTCGGACGAACGCGAGGGGCCGCTGGCAAGGGCAGCGTGGCGGTTTTTGGCGGGATCCGCGTGCGCCAGCGCGTCGGCTTCGCTGGCGTAGACTTCGACCACGCCCTCGGGGAAGCGCTTGCGGCTTTTGCCTGAGGGGGAATAGACCACCACCGCCGAGGTGCCGACGACCCCGGCTTCGACATCGGTAAAAAGGCTGGTGACCTGGGGCATGGCGTGCTGCGGCTCAGTGGGTTTTCTTAGGGATGCCGCTGAGGTTGACGACATGCGACTTGGGCGGTTCGTCGACATAACGCGGGCGCTCGTTGCGGCCCGGGTTGAGGATCTGAGCAATTTCGGCTTCGCGGTTTGAAATCACCACCAGGCAGTCCTTGATCCCCAGCACGGTGGCTTCGGTCAGCGGGCTGGGGTTGCCGTCGCGCGGCGCGGTGTCGCGGACGATGGAGGTCAGGGTCTTGCGCATCATGCGCATGATGCGCTGTTCGTCGTTGAGGGCTTTTTCGATGTCCATGGGAGGCTCCGGCGTGCTGCAAAGAAGTTTTCATTGTGGTCGGGGTGAGCGCTTCCGTCAACGCAAGCCCCTGCGGCCAGCACGGGATAAAAAGCACGAGTGGGCCCATAAGAAGATTGAGCAAACGCTCCAGCCCCGGTGATTTAAGCTTTCGCGGTTGAGGAGGAGCCATGTCAGAGCAGAACGAAGTCCGAGAAATCCGCATCAATCCCATCGTGCCGAGCGAATCGGTACTGGTCGCCACCGCACGCAGCATGCGCCCGAAGAAAGCCGAGGAACTGGCGCCGCGCGATACCCGCAAGCATGTCGAGACCTGCCCGTTCTGCCGCGGCAACGAGCACAAGACGCCGCCGCTGATCCTGAGCTGGCCGCCCAAGGGCGACTGGCAGATCCGCATGGTGGAAAACCTCTATCCGGTGCTGGGCGACGACCGCGAGCAGGCCGGCTTCAACTTCGGCCTGCAGCAGACCATCGACGGCTACGGGCGGCACGAGGTCATCATCGATCACCACGAGCATGGCATCGCCGTGCATGAAATGGCGGAAAGCCATCTTGCCGCGCTGTTCGGCGTTTACCAGACGCGCATGCGGCAGTTGTTCGAGTCGGACGAGCGGCTGAAATATGTGCTGATTTTCAAGAACTTCGGCCCGGCGGCGGGGGCATCGATCCCGCATACCCACAGCCAGGTGATCGCCATGCCGGTGGTGCCGGAAAACGTCGAGGCCGAGGTGCGCAACAGCGCGGCGCATTACGCCAAGCATCATCACTGCATCTTCTGCGCTCTCATCGACGAGGCGCTGACTTTCGAGGCGACGATCTACGACCGTGCTTCCGGCGCGGTGCGGCGCAAGATCAACGTCGGCCAGTACGTGGTCGAGCGCGGCGAGAAGTTCATCGCCATCAAGCCCTTCGCCAGCCGCTACGAGTGGGAAGTGCATATCCTGCCGCTGACGCACCAGGCCGATTTTCTCGACGTGCGCGGCGAGGATCTGGCGGATCTGGCGCGGGTGATGAAGCGCACCATGGCCCGCCTCGACGCGGTCATCGGTGGCGCGCAATACAACTTCTTCCTGCACTCCGTGCCGCACGACGCCCAACGCTCCTCCCACGCGCCGAGTTATCACTGGCACCTGGAAATCTGTCCGCGAACCTCGATTCCCACCGGCTTCGAACTGGGGTCGGGGCTGTTCGTCAACACCATCAACCCGGAACAGGCAGCCGAGCGGCTGCGTGCGGTGGAGTTGTAAATCCCGGCAAGGATAGAATGGCAAGCTATTGACACGCTGCGACGATGACCATGCTGCTGGCCGACGAATCCAATCCGAACGTACCGCTTGCCGGCGATGACACCCATGTCGATCGCCTCAATGCCTTGTGGAAGTTGTCCGTGCAGCGCGGCTTGTCCGACGGTGAACGCATACGCGCCATGCTGTCGATGGCGGCCGGCGTGCTGGACATGGAACTGGTGGTGCTGGGCGAGTTTGGCGAGCACTTCACCGCGCGATATGTCAGCGACCCGCTGGGACTGTTTCCGGAAGGCACCGTGCTGATGGTGGAAACGGTGTTGTGTCATGACGTGTATCTCACCCGTGAAGCCGCCCACATTGCAGACCTCAGCGCGCATCCCCGGTATGCCAGGCATCCGGTGGTGACCGACTTGGGCTTGCGAACCTATTCCGGCCTGCCGGTGGCTGTCGGTGACGAGACCCACTGGGTGTTGGCCTTCTTGCGTCGCCGCAGCGAGCCTCCCCCCGATGCGGTGGATATTGCCTATATGGAACTGATCGCCGACTGGCTCGGCAATGCCTTGTATCAGTCCGCACAAAGGGAATTGCTCGAACGCATCGCGTTGACCGATCCGCTGACCGGCCTGCCGAACCGGCGTGCGTCGGAAGAGCGTCTGCAGATGGAGAAGGCGCGCATCCCGCGCGATGGGTCCGGCTTTGCGCTGGCACTGGTCGATCTGGATCATTTCAAGATGGTCAACGACCGCTACGGTCATGCCGTGGGCGACGAAGTGCTCAAGGCCATGGCGCGCCGTTTCGAGGCGGGCCTCAGAGAAGGCGACTGGGTGGCACGTTGGGGCGGAGAGGAGTTCTTGTTCGTCCTGCATGGCAGCACGGGAGAGGAGGCCGCCAGCATCATGGAGCGCCTCGCCAGCCAGACCCGCTCGACGCCGATTCAGACCAGCGTGGGCGCCATCTCGCTGAGTTTCTCCGCCGGCGTGGCGGCCTTCGGCGCACTCGACAGCGAACCCATGCTGGAAAAAATCGACCATGCCCTGTACCGCGCCAAAGCCGACGGCCGCGACCGAGTCAGGGTGGCGACCCCTATCAGTGTGCCCTGGAACAGTTCGTTGTTGCGTCAGGCGCTGTCCGATAACCGGGTCAGGCATGCGTCGCAGGTGATCGTCGATTTGCAGACCGGACTGGCGATTGCGGACGAGGCACTGGCGCGTATCGAGACGGCGGACGGCGACATCGTCGAAGCCAAGGACTTTGTCGACATGGCCGAAGGCCTGGGACTGATGGCGGAAGTCGACCGGCAGGTGATCCGCAATGTGATGCAGCGATGTGCCGCGAGCATGGCGGAGGGTGGGGCAACCGACTTCGCGCATTTTGTGAACGTGTCGCCGCAGTTTCTGGCACGCCATGACCTGGTCGAGGAGATGCTCGGAAACGCCGTGAATTATTGTCAGAGCTGCGGCGTTACGCTTGGGCCGATCAAGCCCGTCGTGCTGGAACTGACCGAGCGGCAGCGCATCGTCAGCCTGGAGAAATTGCGCGCCGATTTGCAGCCTTTCATCGACTTCGGCTTCAGGCTGGCACTGGACGATTTCGGCAGCGGCTATTCGTCCTATCTTTACCTGGCGCACTTGCCGGTCAGTTTCCTGAAAATCGAGGGCTGGCTGGTGACGCACATGCGCCATGACCGCAAGGTGGCGGGCATCGTCGAGAGCCTGGCGAGCTTTGCCCGCAAGGAAGGCGTCCGCACCGTGG
>Ga0209450_10000615_pt1 | contig 18080 bp, 16 predicted proteins | sample FrelakmetLWP11LW_FD_187149 | JGI IMG/M metagenome (GOLD analysis project Ga0209450, IMG submission 187149) | Freshwater lake sediment microbial communities from the University of Notre Dame, USA, for methane emissions studies - LWP11 LW (SPAdes)... | ecosystem: Environmental > Aquatic >...
TGCACGCGCACCTGCCGAAGCCGCACGACCCGTTCATGGACCTGGTGCCGCCGGCGGGCGTGAAGCTGACCCCGAGGCACTACGCGTACCTGAAGATCGCCGAGGGCTGCAACCACCGCTGCTCCTTCTGCATCATCCCGTCGATGCGCGGCGACCTGGTGTCGCGGCCGATCGGCCAGGTGATGCGCGAAGCGGAGAACCTGGTCAGGCAGGGCGTGCGCGAGATCCTGGTGATCTCGCAGGACACCAGCGCCTACGGCGTCGACGTGCGCTACAAGCTGGACTTCGTCGGCGGGCGCGCGGTGAAGACGAAGATGACCGAGCTCGCCAGGGAACTGGCGCAGCTCGGCGTGTGGGTGCGGCTGCACTACGTCTACCCGTACCCGCACGTCGACGAGGTCATCCCGCTGATGGCCGACGGCCGGCTGCTGCCGTACCTCGACGTGCCCTTCCAGCACTCCCACCCGCGCGTGCTCAAGGCGATGAAGCGGCCCGCCTCGGGCGAGCGGAACCTCGAGCGGATACGCGCCTGGCGATCGATCTGTCCCGAGCTGACGATCCGCTCGACCTTCATCGCCGGCTTTCCGGGCGAGACCGAGGCCGAGTTCGAGCACCTGTTGCAGTTCCTGCGCGAGGCGCAGCTCGACCGGGTCGGCTGCTTCGCCTACTCGCCGGTCGACGGCGCGGCGGCCAACGACCTGCCGGGACAGCTGCCCGACGAGCTGCGCGAGGAACGCCGGGCCAGGTTCATGCAGCTGCAGCAGGAGATCTCCGCGCGGCGACTGGCGCGCAAGGTCGGAAGCCGGCAGCGCGTGCTGGTCGACGAGGTCGGGCCGGGCACTGCGGTGGGGCGCAGCGCGGCGGATGCGCCGGAGATCGACGGCGTCGTGCACATACGCACCGGCCGCCGGCGGATTGCCGCCGGCGAGTTCGTCGACGTGAAGATCGCCTCCGCGAGCGAGCACGACCTGGCAGGGAGCCTCGCGTGAAGGCCGGCGACGCGCCTTGCCGGTCCGCCGCGATGGTGGACAATGCGCGCCTGGCTGAAGGAATCCCTCCCGTCATCCGCCGCCATCGTGCAGCGCCTTCGCAGGCTGCCGCGGGCGGCACCCGCAAGGAAGCGACGCCAATCATGAAGATCCACTCCCGCCTGCTTGCGGCATCGGCCGCCACGACCCTGCTGCTGGCCGCCGCCCCCGCGACAGCGCAGGTCTCGGCCAGCATCTACGGCGCATACCTCGGCAGCAGCGGCCTCGAGAACGCGAAGACGCAGTCCGACGCCGACGTCAGCAGCGGCGGCGCCTTCATGCTGGTGCTCGGCACCGATCTGGACGCCGCGCGCGAACTGCAAGTGCAGTTCGCCCAGCAGTCGACCACGCTGGCGCCGGGCGGCGGTGCGCCCGACTTCGACCTGACCATCCGCTACCTGCACGTCGGCGGCACGGCGTTCATAGGCGGGCCGATCGGTCGCGGGCCCTACGCGGTGGGCGGGGTCGGCGCCACGTTCTTCAGCCCCGGCGGCGCGGGCTACGGCTCGGAGACCAAGGCTTCGCTCAACCTCGGCTTCGGCTACTACTGGCCGCTCACCGAGCGGGTGGCGCTGCGCGCCGAGGCGCGCGGCTTCTTCACCCTGATCGACAGCTCGGGCGGCTTCCTGTGCTCGGGCGGCTGCGTCGCGGTCATCAAGGGCGACCTGTTCACGCAGTACGGGGCGATGCTGGGCATCACGGCCCGCTTCTGACCCCGCGATCGCGGCGGCCGCCCCGGCTTCGGGGCAGGCAGCGACGTTCGCCGCGTGCAAGAATGTCCGCCGCACCCGCCAACCCACTCCAGGAGACCGCCATGCGAGAAGTCGTCGTCGTCAGTGCCGTTCGTACCGCCATCGGGACCTTCGGCGGAAGCCTGAAGGACGTCCCGCCGACGCAGCTTGGCGCGCTGGTGATCCGGGAGGCGCTGGCCCGCGCCCAGGTCGACGGCGGCGACGTCGGGCATGTGGTGGTCGGCAACGTCGTGCACACCGAGCCGAGGGACATGTACCTGTCGCGGGTGGCGGCGCTCGACGGCGGCATCAAGGAACACACGCCGTGCCTGACGCTGAACCGGCTGTGCGGCAGCGGCCTGCAGGCGATCGTCTCGGCCGCGCAGACCATCATGCTTGGCGACGCGGACATCGCCATCGGCGCCGGCGCCGAGAGCATGTCGCGCGCGCCGTATGCCCTGACCTCGGCCCGCTGGGGCCAGCGGATGGGCGACGGCAAGATGATCGACATGATGGTGGCCGCGCTGCACGACCCTTTCCAGAACATCCACATGGGAGTGACCGCCGAGAACGTGGCCGCGAAGTGGGGTATCACGCGGCAGATGCAGGACGAACTGGCGGTCGAGAGCCACCGGCGGGCGGCGGCGGCCACCAGCGCCGGCCACTTCAAGAGCCAGATCCTGCCGGTCACGCTCAAGGGCAGGAAAGGCGACACCGTTTTCGATACCGACGAGCACTTCCGCAAGGCGGCGACCATCGATGACATGACCAAGCTCAAGCCGGTGTTCGTGAAGGAGAACGGCACGGTGACGGCGGGCAATGCCTCGGGCATCAACGACGGCGCCGCGGCCGTGGTGCTGATGGCGCGCGAAGTGGCCGAGAAGCGCGGCATCAAACCGCTGGCCCGCCTGGTCGGCTACGGCCATGCCGGCGTCGACCCCAAGTACATGGGCATCGGCCCGGTGCCGGCCACCGCCAACGTGATGAAGAAGACCGGTCTGACGGTGGCGCAGATGGACGTGATCGAGGCCAACGAGGCCTTCGCCGCGCAGGCCTGCGCGGTGGCCAAGGAACTCGGGGCGGACCCGGCGAAGATCAACCCGAACGGCAGCGGCATCTCCCTCGGCCACCCGATCGGCGCCACCGGCGCCATCATTGCCACCAAGGCGCTGTACGAACTGCAGCGCACCGGCGGGCGCTATGCGCTGGTGACCATGTGCATCGGCGGCGGGCAGGGCATCTCCGCGGTGTTCGAGCGGATCTAGCGGCCCGGCGGCGGCAGTCCAGGCGAAGGAGAGTCCACCATGAAGTCAGCTGCTGCCCTGGTTGTCACGGCCCTGGCCGCCGGCTACGCGCTGCATGCGCTGGCGCAGAGCCGTCTCGACCTGCGGCCGGCGCTGGCGCCGATCGGCACTTCGTCGTCGAACGGGATTTCCTTCGCCTGGTTCTACGACCCGACGGATCGCGCCGTCTACGTCTGCCGCAGCGCCGGCGGCGACACGCTCGAGTGCAAGGCGAAGGCGCAGTTGCCCTGACGACGGCCGCCGGGCTGCCGCCCGGCGGGCCGGCTCAGTCGAACCAGGCCAGCACGCCGTCGAGCGGGCTGTGGTTCAGCGACTGCGCGGCCTGCTGCGCGACCACCGGCTTGGCCCGGTAGGCCACCGAGAGCCCGGCCAGCTTCAACATCTGCAGGTCGTTGGCGCCGTCGCCGATGACGATGCTGCGGCTGGTGGCGCAGCCGATCTCGGCGCAGGCGTCGCGCACCGCCTGCGCCTTGCCCGCCGCGTCGACGATCTCGCCGCCGTCCGGTCCGCTGACCTGGCCGGTGAGCCGTCCGTCGACGACCTGCAGCTCGTTGGAGCGCGTGAAGTCGAAGCCGAGGCGCTGCTTCATGCGCTCGGTGAAGAAGGTGAAGCCGCCGGTGGCGAGCAGCGTCTTCAGCCCGGCGGCCTTGCAGGCGCGGATCAGGTCCCCGGCGCCGGGGTTCAGTCGGAGCTTCTCGTCGTAGACCCGCGCCAGCAGCGCCGCATCCGCCCCGGCCAGCATGGCGACCCGCCGGCGAAGGCTCTCCTTGTAGTCGGCGATCTCGCCGCGCATCGCCGCCTCGGTGATCGCCGCCACCTCAGCGCCCTTGCCGGCGTAGGCGGCGAGTTCGTCGAGGCTCTCGATGTCAATCAGCGTCGAGTCCATGTCCAGCGCCAGCAGCCGGAAGTCGGCGAGCCTCAGTCCGGGCGCGACGAAGGCCGCGTCGCACTTCCAGTAGGCCGAAAGCGCCGCGGCGGCGCGGCGCGTGTCGGCGTCGTCGCGGATGTCGCTCAGGCGGGCGCTGTTCAGCCGTCGCTGCACGCGGCCGGCGACGCAGGCGACGCGAAAGGCGTCGACGGCGCCGGTGGGCAGGTCGGCGGATTGAATGACGAGGTCCATGGCCGGCATCATGCCAGCGCCCTGAAGACGGCGCGCAGCTGCTGCAGCCGGGCGTCGAGGCTGACGGTCTTCACCGCGATGCGCAGCTTCTCCGGGCCGGCCAGGCGCATGTTCCGATCGCGCTGGAGCAGCGCGATCAGCCGCGCCGGGTCGATCGGCGCATCCGGCACGAAGGCCAGCACGATGAGCTCGGCGGAGGCGTCGATCTTCTTCACGCCGAGCTTCTCGGCGGCCAGTCGCAGCCTGTGCACTTCGACCAGCGCGCGCGCAGCCTCCGGCAGCCTGCCGTAGCGGTCGATCACCTCCTCCTGCAGGGCCAGCACGGCGTCGTCGCTGTCGCAGCTGGCCAGCTTCTTGTACAGCGACAGGCGGTGGTGCACGTCGCCGACGTAGTCGGGCGGCAGCAGCGCCGGCACGTGCAGGTTGATCTCGGTCACCGCCGCAAGGGGCGCCAGCAGGTCGGGTTCGCGGCCGGAACGCAGCGCGCGAACGGCGGCGTTGAGCATCTGCGTGTACAGGTCGAAGCCGACCTCCTGCATGTTGCCGCTCTGCGATTCGCCGAGCACCTCGCCGGCGCCGCGGATCTCGAGGTCGTGCATCGCCAGGTAGAAGCCGCTGCCCAGCTCCTCGAGGTTCTGGATCGCCTCCAGCCGCTTCTCGGCGTTCTTCGTCAGCGCCTCCGGATCGGGAATCATCAGGTAGGCGTAGGCCTGGTGGTGCGAGCGGCCGACCCGGCCGCGCAGCTGGTGCAGCTGCGCCAGGCCGAAGCGGTCGGCGCGGTGGATGATGATCGTGTTGGCGCTCGGCACGTCGATGCCGGTCTCGATGATGGTCGTGCACAGCAGCAGGTTGAAGCGCTGCTGGTAGAAGTCGTGCATCACCCGCTCGAGCTCGCGCTCCGCCATCTGCCCGTGCGCGATCTCGATGCGCGCCTCAGGCACCAGTTCGGCCAGCCGGGCGCGCCGGTTATCGATGGTTTCCACCTCGTTGTGCAGGAAGTAGATCTGGCCGCCGCGCCGCATTTCGCGCAGGCAGGCTTCGCGGATCAGGCTGGCGCTCTCCTGGCGGACAAAGGTCCTGATCGCCAGCCGCCGCTGCGGCGCGGTGGCGATGACCGAGAACTCGCGGATGCCCTCCAGCGACAGCGCCATGGTGCGCGGGATCGGCGTGGCGGTCAGCGTCAGCACGTCGACCTCGGCGCGCAGCGCCTTCAGCCGCTCCTTCTGCCGCACGCCGAAGCGGTGCTCCTCGTCGATGATGACCAGGCCGAGGCGGTCGAAGCGCAGCTCCGGCGTCAGCAGCTTGTGCGTGCCGATGACGATGTCGACCGCCCCCGAGTCGAGGCCGGCGATGACCGCGGTGACCTCTTTGGCCGAGCGGAAGCGCGACAGCTCCTCGATGCGCACCGGCCAGTCGGCGAAGCGGTCGCGGAAGGTCTGCGCGTGCTGCTCGGCGAGCAGGGTGGTCGGGCACAGCACCGCGACCTGCCGGCCGCCGGCCACCGCCATGAAGGCGGCGCGCAGCGCCACCTCGGTCTTGCCGAAGCCGACGTCGCCGCACACCAGGCGGTCCATCGGGAAGCCGGCCGACATGTCCCGGCGAACCGCCTCGATCGCTGCCTGCTGGTCGGGCGTCTCCTCGAAGCCGAAGCCCTCGGCGAAGGCCTCGTAGTCGTGGGCGCTGAACTCGAAGGCGTGACCCTTGCGCGCGGCGCGCACCGCGTACAGGTTGAGCAGCTCGGCGGCCGTGTCGCGCACCTGCTTGGCCGCCTTCTTCCTGGCCTTGTCCCAGTCGGCACCGCCGAGGTGATGCAGGGGCGCGGCATCGGGGTCGGCGCCGCTGTAGCGCGAGATCAGGTGCAGCGTCGCCACCGGCACGTACAGCCTGGCGTCGTCGGCGTATTGCAGGTGCAGGAACTCGGCCGGCCCCTCGCCGAGGTCCATCGACTCCAGCCCCAGGTAGCGGCCGATGCCGTGCTCGATGTGCACCACCGGGTCGCCGACGCGCAGCTCCGCCAGGTCGCGGATCATCGCCTCGACGTTCGAGGCCCGCTCGCGGTGACGGGCGCGGCTGCGCCGCGGGCTGGTTTCGAACAGCTCCGTCTCGGTGATCAGCGCCAGCCCTGCCCGCGGCAGCACGAAGCCGCCGTGCAGCGGCGCCACACCAAGGGCGAGCGGCGCGTCGCCATCGACGAAGCCGGCGAAGTCGACGGTGTCGCCGAACGGCAGGCCGTGCTCGCGAAGCATCTGCGCGATGGTCTCGCGCCGGCCGGCGGAGTCGGCGAGCAAGGCGACGCGGCGCCCGTCGGAGCCGCAGGCGACGACGAACTCGCGCAGCCGTTGCAGCGGATCGGCGGCCTTGCGCTGCACGGCCAATGCCGGCAGCGGCGCGAACTGCGGGTCGGCACCCTCGCCGAGCACCAGCCGGGCGAACGGCCTGGCGGCGACGAAGAACTCCTCGGGGCTCAGGAACAGGCGTCCCGGCGGCAGACAGGGCCGCTGCGTGTCGCGCGCGAGAAAGCGGTGACGCTCGCTGGTCTCGGTCCAGAAGCGCTGCGCCGCGGCCTCGATCGATCCGTGCAGCACCAGAGCCGAATCGGCCGGCAGGTAGTCGAACAGCGTTGCCGTGTGCTCGAAGAACAGCGGCAGGTAGTACTCGATGCCGGCACCGGCGATGCCCTGGCCGATGTCGCGGTAGACGCCGCAGCGGCTGGGGTCGCCCTCGAAGGTTTCGCGCCAGCGGCCTCGGAAAGCGACCCGCGAGGCCTCGTCGAGCGGGAACTCGCGGCCCGGCAGCAGGCGGATCTCGGCGACCGGGTACAGGCTGCGCTGGCTGTCGGCGTCGAAGCTGCGGATCGTCTCGATGACGTCGTCGTTGAGATCCAGCCGGAACGGCAGCACGGCGCCCATCGGGAACAGGTCGATCAGGCCGCCGCGCACGCAGAACTCGCCGGGCGCCATCACCTGCGACACGTGCTGGTAGCCAGCCTGCACCAGCCGGCTGCGCAGGGCGTCGGCAGCCAGGCGCTGGCCCTGGCGGAAGAAGAAGGTGTGACCGCCGACGTACGACGGGGGCGCCAGCCGGCCGAGCGCCGTGGTCGCCGGCACCACCAGCACGTCGAGGGCGCCCGGCGCGTCGCGCGCCAGCAACTCGTGCAGCGCGGCCAGCCGCTCGCTGACCAGGTCCTGGTGCGGCGACAGGATGTCGTACGGCAGCGTTTCCCAGTCCGGAAACTGGCGAACCGTCAGCGAGGGCTCGAAGTAGCCGATCTCGTCGGCCAGCCGCTGCGCGTCGAGCGCGTCGGCGCAGGCGACCACCAGCAACGTCGCCTGCCGGCGGGCCCGGCCGGCCAGCCGCGCGACAAGAAGCGCATCGCCCGAGCCGGGCGGGCGTGCGAGCGAGAGGCGCATGCCGGCGGCGACGGCCGGGACCTCGATGTCGAGCAGGGGCTGGTTCGGCGTGGCCACGCGCAGTCGGATCGGTGTGGCGTGCAGTCGACGCCAGAAAGGACGACGCGGTGGCCGGATTGCCGTCCGCCCACCGCGCACTGGCTATTATAGAAACCAGAAAGCCGCTACGAGCGTCGACGCCCGCTCCATCGCGTCGCTGCCGCACGACCTCCAGGCAACCGTGAACAAGGCTCCCAGGTACTTCGCCCTCATTCCCGCCGGCGGCGGCGGCACGCGCTTCGGCGGAGCCGTGCCGAAGCAGTACCAGATGCTCGGCTCGCGAACCATGCTGGAGCACGCCGTCGAGTCGATGCTCGGCGACCAGCGCATCGAGCGGGTCCTGATCGTCGTGGCGCCGAGCGACGGGCGCTGGGCCCGCATCGGCTTCGACCGCAGGGTCGCGGTGGCCACCGTCGGCGGCGCCTCGCGCGCCGAGAGCGTGCGCAACGGTCTGAAGGTGCTGCCGGGGGCCGTCGACAGCGACTGGGTGCTGGTGCACGACGCGGCGCGCCCGTGCCTGACACGGCAGGATCTGGTGCGCCTGCTCGACCGCGTGGGCAGCGATCCGGTCGGCGGCCTGCTGGCGCTGCAGGTCACCGACACCGTCAAGCGCGGCGTCGACCTGCGCGTCGAGCAGACGCTGCGCCGCGAGGAGACCTGGCTGGCGATGACGCCGCAGATGTTCCGCGTCGGCGCCCTGAAGGGCGCCCTCGAGGCGCACGCCGCGACCCACGAGGTCACCGACGAGTCGGCGGCGATGGAACGGCTGGGGTCGAAACCGATGCTGGTGGCCGCCTCGCCGACCAACATCAAGGTCACCACGCGCGGCGACTTCACGATCGCCGAGGCGATCCTGCGCTCGCAGGGCCGGGTCAAGTGATCCGCGTCGGCCTCGGCTGCGACGTGCACGCGCTCGTGCCCGGGCGGCGCCTGATCGTCGGCGGCGTCGAGATCGAGTCGTCCCTCGGACTGCTCGGACACTCGGACGCCGACGTGCTGCTGCACGCGATCACCGACGCCATCCTCGGCGCCGCCGGCCTGGGCGACATCGGCCGGCTGTTCCCCGACACCGATTCCCGGCACAAGGGGGCCGACAGCCTGGCGCTGCTGCGCGTCGCCGCCGACCGGGTGCGTGCCGCCGGGTGGACGATCGTCAATGTCGATGCGGTGGTCGTTGCGCAGCAGCCGAGAATCGCCCCGCACGTGGCGGCGATGCGCTCGCGGATCGCGCCGGTGCTCGGCGTGGCCGAGGATGCGGTCGGCATCAAGGGCAAGACCAGCGAGCACCTCGGCTTCACCGGCCGCGGCGAGGGCATCGCCGCGCAGGCGGTCGCGCTGCTGGTCGACGGCGAAGGGCGGCGCGCCTGACGGTGCCGCCCGCGGCGCCCGGTTCCCGGCGCTAGCGGGGAAGCGGCAGCCTCAGCGAGACGCGCAGGCCGCGGGGCTCGTTGGCACTGAGCGCCAGCCGACCGCCGTGCAGCCTGGCGATGCGCTCGACGATGGCGAGGCCCAGCCCGGCACCGGCGCCGCCGGTGCGGGCGCTGTCGCCGCGCACGAACGGCCGCGTGAGCTGCTCGGCCTGGCCGGCCGCGATCCCCGGTCCGCGGTCGGCGACTTCGATCACCGCCTCGCCCGCGCTCGTGCGCAGCGCCACCGAGAGTTCAAGTCTGCCGCTGTCGGGGTCACGGCCGTAGCGATCGGCGTTCGTCAGCAGGTTGGCCAGCGAGCGCGACAGCTCGACGGCCAGGCCGTCGACGTGAACACCGGCCTCGATCCGGCGCTCGATGCGCACCGTGGCGTCGCTGCCGAGCCGGCTCGCCTCCAGCGCCTGTTCGACCAAAGCCGACAGGTCCACATCGGCCTTGGGCCGCGTCGGCTGGCTGCGCGCATAGTCGAGGAACTGCGCGACGACCTGGTCCATCTGCTCGAGGTCGGCCACGATGTGCCCGCGCGTCTCCGGCGGCAGGTCGCTGATCTCCACCTCCAGCCGCATCCGCGTCAGCGGCGTACGCAGGTCATGCGAGATGCCGGCCAGCAGGACGGCGCGGTCTCTCTCGGACTGCGCCAGGTCGGCGACCATGCGGTTGAAGCTGGCGTTCACGGTGGCGATCTCGGCCGGGCCGGTCTCCGGCAGCGGCTCGGGCAGGCGGCCGGCGCCGAGCTCGCCCGCCGCCTCCGACAGGCGGGCCAGCGGCCGGTTGACGACACGGGTGATCGCCGCGGCCGCAAGCAGCGCGGCGATCGCCGCGATCACCGCCCAGCCGATCCAGCGGGTGCCGAAGTCGCGCGCCAGCGGGTCGCGCTCGATGACCACCCAGTATTCGTCGGCGTCGATCGCGAAGCTGACCCAGATGCCGGCCACGCCGTTGACTTCGGAGGCCAGCCGCGTCCGCGGACCGAGCGCCTCGAGCACGCGCTCGCTGGCCCGCGTCGCCACCGGGTTGTCGGAAACCGGCCGGATGTCGTCCGTCTTCTCCAGCGGCACGATGCGTATGCCCTGGTTGTCGGCCAGGTCGGCGAGCAGCGCCAGCCGGACGATCGGGTCGGAGTAGACCAGCGCGCTGCGCGTGATGTTGACGATCGAGATGATCTGCGCGGCAAGCTGCTGCGCGCGCGGCTCGCGCTCGAACAGGCGGAAGCTCTGCAGCCAGGCCGCCGAGCTGGCCGCAAGCAGCAGCAGGATCAGCAGGAAGGTGCGCCAGAACAGGCCCGGCGCGAGCGGCGAGTTCACCGGGCGGCGCGTCGGTGGGCGGACGGTGCGGCCGACTCAGCCGTTGCCATCCGGGATGAACACATAGCCGAGGCCCCAGACGGTCTGTATGAACCTGGGCTTAGCCGGGTCGGGTTCGATCAGCTTGCGCAGGCGCGAGATCTGCACGTCGAGGCTGCGGTCGAAGGCCTCGTATTCGCGCCCGCGGGCCATGTCCATCAGCTTCTCGCGCGAAAGCGGAACCCTCGGGTGCCGCGCGAACGCCTTCATCACGGCGAACTCGCCGGTGGTGATCGACACCGGCTCGCCGTTGCGGGTCAGCTGCCGTGTCGACAGGTCGAGCACGAACTCGCCGAAGCTGATCGACTGCGGCTCCTGCGCCGGTCCGCCCGGCGCCTCCTCGGGCGCGCGACGGCGCAGTACGGCATGGATGCGCGCAAGCAGCTCGCGCGGATTGAACGGCTTGGGCAGGTAGTCGTCGGCGCCCAACTCGAGGCCGACGATGCGGTCGACGTCCTCGCCCTTGGCGGTGAGCATGATCACCGGAGTCGGGTCGCTGGCCCCGCGCAGGCGGCGCAGTATCGCCAGTCCGTCCTCACCCGGCAGCATCAGGTCGAGGATCAGTGCGTCGAAGCGCTCCCGCTGCCACAGCCGGCTCATCGCGGCGCCGCTCTCCGCGGTCGAGACGGTGAATCCGTTGTCGCTCAGGTAGCGTCGGAGCAGGTCGCGGATCCGCGGGTCGTCGTCCACCACCATCAGCTTCGGCGGGCCAGTTCGGGTCATGGGCTGCCTTTCGCAATGCCGGCCGGTGCGGCCTTGGCGCGATGCTACGAAGCGCAGCGTTGCCTGCCGGCGGGGTTCGCAAACTGTTACAGAATTTACCCGGGTCCGGGGTCATGATGGCCGCCGTTGTGGCACCGTGGCGCCTGCCACCGGTCATTGCTTCCGCATGAAGCCGATCATCCTCGTCCTCGCGCTCTTCCTCGCCTTCGGAGCGGCTGCCCAGGCGCCGCCGGTGACCGGGCCTACCATCGGTCCCGGGCCGTCGCCGTCGCGCGGCGACCTCTGGCAGATGCTGACGCCGGAGCAGCGCGAGCAGCTGTGGCGGACGCTGACGCCGGCGCAGCGCTCGGACCTCTGGCGCGGGCTGCAGCCCGAGGAGCGGCGGGAGATGCGCGAGCGCTTCGGGCCCGGAGACGTGCTTGGCGCCGCCGGCGGGTGGGCGGCGCGGCGTCCATTCGACGGCGGCGAGTTCCCGCCGCCCGGCAAGACGATGACGCCGGAAGAGCGCCAGCAGATGCGCGAGCAGATCCGCGAGGCGCACCGCCTGCGCCGCGAGCGCATGGAAGCGGAGCGCGCGGTCCGGCAGTAAAGCCCCGCCCGTTCGGGCAACTCACTAGAATCCGGCGCACTTCCTCAATGCCGTCATGCGCGCCGGCCGTGGCGCGCGCCGCCCGTGCCCACGACCCTTCTTGCCGTCGACACCGCCACCGAGATCTGCTCGGTCGCGCTGGCGCGCGGCGAGCAGGTCACCGGGCGCGCCGAGGCAGTCGGGCAAAGGCACTCCGAGCGGGTCCTGCCCATGGTGCATGACCTGTTGAGCGAACGGGGCTTGCGTCTGCAGGACTGCGACGCAGTCGCCTTCGGCGCCGGCCCCGGCGCCTTCACCGGCCTGCGCATCGCCTGCGCGATCGCACAGGGACTGGCCTACGGCATCGGCAGGCCGGTCGTCGCGGTCGGCAACCTGGCCGCCCTGGCGCTGGCCGCCAGCGGGGCTGCGCCGGGCGTGCGCCGCGTGCTCGCCGCCATCGACGCGCGGATGCAGGAGGCCTACTGGGCTGTCTATTCGATCGACGGCGACCGGGTCCGCGAAGTCAGCGCGCCGGCGCTGGCGCCGGCAGGCGAACTCGCCGATATCTGTCGCTCGCACGCTCCCGACCTCGTCGCCGGCAGTGCGCTGCTGGCCTTCCCGGAAGCCGCGTCGCGGCTGTCGTGCGCGCTGGCGCCCGAGGCGCGCGCCAGCGCCTCGACGATCGTCAGGCTGGCGGCGACGATCCTTGCCGAAGGCGGCGCCGTGGCGGCGGACGAGGCGAGGCCGGTCTACGTGCGGGACCGCGTGGCGCTGACCATCGACGAGCGGCGCCCGGTGGCGGGCGGGGGCCGCCGATGAGTGCCGTGCTGCGCGAGGCGGCCGAGCAGATCGCGCCGATGCGGCTGCAGGACATCGTCGAGGTCCTGTCGGTCGAGGGGGCCGCCTACGAGTTCCCGTGGACGCACGGCAACTTCGTCGATTCGCTTCGCGCCGGCCACAGCGCATGGACGATGCGCGACAGCGGCGGCAGCCTGCTTGGCTACGCGGTGGTGATGATCGCCATCGACGAGGCGCACCTGCTGAACCTGACCGTGTCGCCGGCCTGCCGGCGCTTCGGCCTCGGCTGGCGCATGCTGGAGGCGATGGCGGAGAACGCCCGCGGCTACGGCGCGCGCTCCATGCTGCTGGAAGTGCGGCCGAGCAACGGCGCGGCGCTGCAGATGTACGCCCGCTATGGCTTCGTGCGCATCGGCACCCGGCGCGGCTACTACCCGGCGCGCGACGGGCGCGAGGACGCTGTCGTGATGAGGGTGCCCCTGTGAGCCCGCACCGGCCGGGCGCAGGCGGCCGGCGACCCGGCGGCCGCGGAGCGAGGCGATGAGCCTCGATCCGCGCCGCGCGGCGCTCTGGCAGGCGATGAACCTCGGGCCGCAGTGGGTCCTGCGCCGCGCGCCGGGTGCCGCGCTGCCCGGCGACCAGCAGGCGGCGGCGGCCGTGAGCGAGCCGCCGGCGGCCGACGAACGCCAGCGTGTCATCGCGGCCATGGGATGGGACGAACTGCAGGCGGCCGTTGCCGGGTGCACGGCCTGCGGCCTGTGCCGGTCGCGCACGCAGACCGTCTTCGGCGTCGGCAGCCGCGCCGCGCGCTGGATGATCGTCGGCGAAGCGCCCGGCGCCGAGGAGGACGCGCGCGGCGAGCCCTTCGTCGGCCAGGCCGGACGCCTGCTCGACAACATGCTGGAGGCGATCGGGCGCTCGCGCCAGGCGGACGCCGCCAGGCCGGTGTTCATCGCCAACGTACTGAAGTGCCGCCCGCCGGGGAACCGCAATCCGCAGCCCGAGGAAGTGGCTTCGTGCGAGCCGTTCCTGCTGCGGCAGATGGCGCTGGTGCAGCCGACGCTGGTGCTGGTGATGGGGCGCTTCGCCGCGCAGTCGGTGCTGCGCAGCGAGGCGCCCGTCTCGGCCCTGCGCGGCCGCGTGCATCGCCTGCACATCGGCGGCCGCGACGTGCCGGCGGTCGTCACCTATCACCCGGCCTATCTGCTGCGCAACCTGGCCGACAAGGCCAAGGCGTGGGCCGACCTGTGCCTGGCGCTCGACCTCGACGAGGGCGCGGAGTCCTAGCGCCGTGCCGGCGCGCTCAGTGCCTGGCCTGGCCGATCAGCGAGACCGAGTCGAACTGCCGCTGATTGTGCCGGTGGCGCAGGATGACCAGCACCATCGCCGTGGCGACGAACATGCCGAAGATGACGATGATCGTCTCGATGCGAATGTCGAGCGCGATGAGCAGAGCGTAGAGGCCGAGCATCACCAGGATGTTCAGGTTCTCGTTGAAGTTCTGCACGGCGATCGAGTGCCCGGCCGACAGCAGCACGTGTCCGCGGTGCTGCAGCAGCGCGTTCATCGGCACCACGAAATAGCCGGCCAGCGCGCCGACGACGACCATCAGCGCCGCGGCCAGCCACATCGCCCACGTGATGGTCGTCGCGCCCAGCGCGACGCCGCCGGGCGGCAGGCGCGAGAAGTCGATCAGCGCCATGGCGCACACCAGCAGGCCCATCGCCACGCCGACCGGCAGCACGGTGAGCGAGCGCTTCAGCGAGACCCGCGCCGCGGCGGTCACCGAGCCGATGGCGATGCCGATGGCCACCACCGCCTGCATGATGGCTCCCTGCGACAACGTCATGCCCAGCACGGTCTCGCTCCACTTCAGGATGATGAACTGCAGCGTCGCGCCGGCGCCCCAGAACAGGGTGGTGACGGCAAGCGAGATCTGGCCCAGCTTGTCGCGCCACAGGGTCGACACGCAGTGGGCGAAGCCCCTGACCAGGCGCAGCGCGTTGCGCGACTGGGTTGCGTAGCGGGCGCCGGTATCGGGAATGCCGTAGTTGACGACCGCCGCGGCCACATAGATGAAGGCGATCACCGCCACCGCGGCCTCGCCGGCCTGGTCGATTCCCGTGTCGAGCGCCGGCATGTCGAACGACAGCAGGCCGGCGGCGACCGCCGGCGAGACCAGCACGCCGCCGACGACGAAGCCGAGGATGATCGAGCCGACGGTCAGCCCCTCGATCCAGCCGTTGGCGACGACCAGCTTCTCCGGCGGCAACAGCTCGGTGAGGATGCCGTACTTGGCCGGCGAATAGGCGGCGGCGCCAAGGCCGACCACCGCATAGGCCAGCAGCGGGTGCAGCGAGAAGAACATCAGCGCGCAGCCGACGACCTTGATCAGGTTGGTGATCATCATCACCCGGCCCTTGGGCATCGAGTCGGCGAAGGCGCCGACGAAGGCCGCCAGCACGACGTACGAGATGAAGAAGAACAGCTTGAGCATCGGCGTCATCCACTCGGGGGCGTGGATGTCGCGCAGCAGCGCGATGGCGGCGATCAGCAGCGCGTTGTCGGCCAGCGACGACAGGAACTGCGCGGCCATGATCGTGTAGAAACCGCGCTTCATCGCCGGTGCGGACAGGTCATGTGGGAGCCTGCGGTGGATGGGCTGCCTGAGGCGCGCGTCTTATATCACGCACCTCGACGGGGCAACCGTGGCGCGGCAGGCGACGCCTTATGCTGCGGGCTTTGCACCGACCCGGTATGCCGCGGCCGATCCTCGCCACCATCGACATCGACGCTTTGCGCCACAACCTGTCGGTCGCGCGGCGGCATGCCGGCGCGCGCAGGGTGTGGGCGGTGGTCAAGGCCAACGCCTACGGTCACGGACTGCAGCGGGCGCTGCGCGGCTTCGCCGACGCCGACGGGCTGGCGCTGCTCGACATCGACGAGGCGGCGCGGGCGCGCGAAGGCGGATGGCGGCGGCCGATCCTGCTGCTGGAAGGGCTGTTCTCGGCCGTCGACTTGGCCGCCGCCGACGAGCTGCGGCTGACCGTCGTCGTGCACTGCCGCGAGCAGGTCGGGATGCTGGCGGCGTCGACGCCGAAGCGGCCGATCGACGTCTACCTGAAGGTCAACACCGGCATGAACCGGCTCGGCTTCACGCCGGCGGAAGCGCCGGCCGTCGTCGAGACACTCGTCGGCACCCCCGCGGTGCGCGTCGCTGCCCTGATGATGCATTTCGCCAACGCCGACCGCTGCGACGCAGCGGCGGGGCCGGTTGCGATGGCCACGCAGTCGAGCGCGTTCGACCTGGCCTGTCGCGGCTGGCGGGGCGCACGTTGCCTGGCCAACTCGGCGGCGCTGCTCCTGCACCCGCGAAGCGGCGGCGAGGCAGTCCGCCCGGGGATCGCCCTGTACGGCGCGAGCCCCATGGCTGGCCAGCCGGCGTCCTCGTTCGGGCTGCGCCCGTCCATGTCGCTGACGGCGCGGGTGCTGTCGGTGCAGGCGCTGGCACCGGGCGAGTCGGTCGGCTACGGCAGCAGATGGACGGCGGCGCGACCGTCGCGCATCGGCGTGCTGGCCTGCGGCTACGCCGACGGCTATCCGCGCGTCGCGCCCGACGGCACGCCGGTGTGGGTGGGCAGCCGGCGGGTGCCGCTCGCCGGGCGCGTCTCGATGGACATGATCACGGTCGACCTGACCGACGCGCCGGAGGTCGGCGCCGGCGCCGAGGCGCAGCTGTGGGGCCCGCAGGTGCCGGTCGACGAGGTGGCCGAGGCCTGCGGGACGGTCGGCTACGAACTGCTGTGCGCGCTGGCGGCGCGCGTACCCGTCCGCGAGATCGGCTGAGATGGCGAAGGCGCGGTCGCAGTACGTCTGTGGCGAGTGCGGCGCGGCCTGCCCGAAGTGGCAGGGCCAGTGCCCGCAGTGCGGCGCATGGAACACGCTGGTCGAGGCGCCGACGGAAGCCGGCGCTTCGGCGCGCTTCGCCTCGATCGCCCCGACCGCCGCGGTACACACGCTGGGCGCGATCGCGGCGGCCGAACTGCCGCGCGAGTCGAGCGGCCTGACCGAGTTCGACCGCGTGCTCGGCGGCGGCCTCGTGCCCGGGGGCGTGGTGCTGATCGGCGGCGACCCGGGCATCGGCAAGTCGACGCTGCTGCTGCAGGCGCTCGCGGCGATGGCGCAGCGGAGGAAGGTGCTGTATGTCAGCGGCGAGGAGTCGGCAGCGCAGGTGGCGCTGCGCGCGCGCCGCCTCGGTGTCGAGGGCGGGCAGGTGCGGCTGATGGCCGAGATCGCGCTGGAGCGGATCCTCGCCGCGCTCGAGGCCGAGCGACCACTGGTGGCCGTGATCGACTCCATCCAGACGCTGTACTCGGCAGAGCTGCAATCGGCGCCGGGCTCGGTGGCGCAGGTGCGCGAGTGCGCGGCGCAGTTGACGCGGGCCGCCAAGCGCTCGGGCGTGAGCCTGGTGCTGGTCGGCCACGTCACCAAGGAGGGGGCGCTCGCCGGCCCGCGCGTGCTCGAGCACATGGTCGACACGGTGCTGTATTTCGAGGGTGACCCGCACTCGTCGTTCCGCCTGGTGCGGGCGGTGAAGAACCGCTACGGCGCGGTCAACGAACTGGGCGTGTTCGCCATGACGGACCGCGGGCTGCGCGGAGTCGCCAACCCCTCTGCGCTGTTCCTGTCGCAGCACGACGCGCAGGTACCCGGCTCCTGCGTGCTGGTGACGCAGGAGGGCACCCGCCCGCTGCTGGTCGAGATCCAGGCCCTGGTCGACACCGCGCACGTGCCGAATCCGCGCCGGCTGGCGATCGGCCTGGAGGCGCAGCGGCTTGCCCTGCTGCTGGCGGTGCTGCACCGGCACGCCGGCATTGCCACTTTCGACCAGGACGTGTTCGTCAACGCGGTCGGCGGCGTGCGCATCGAGGAGCCTGCGGCCGACCTCGCGGTGCTGGCGGCGATCGTTTCCTCGATCCGCGACAAGCCGTTGCCGCGCGGACTGGTCGCCTTCGGCGAAGTGGGGCTGGCCGGTGAAGTGCGCCCGGCGCCGCGTGGGCAGGAGCGGCTGCGCGAGGCGGCCAAGCTCGGTTTCTCGCTGGCGATCATCCCGAAGGCCAACGCGCCGAAGCAGCCGATCGAGGGCATGACCGTCGTCGCCGTCGAACGGCTGACGGACGCGATCGAACGCGTCCGCTAGGAGGCGAGGACACCGGCTCCGAGGTCAGCGACGATCGCCCGCGCCGCGGCGATGCCGGCCCGTACCGAACCTTCGAGCGTCGACGGGTAGTCGCCGCGCGCGGCGTCGCCGGCCAGGTACAGCGCGGGCAGCGGCAGCCGCGTCGGCGGCCGTTGCAGCCCCGGCGACGGCACCATGGTGGCCCGCTTTTCGGCGAGCACCGCGGTGGCCAGCGGCTCGGGCAGGCCGAGATCGGCGGCAAGCTGCCTGGCGACCGACGACGACAGCGCGGTCGGGCCGGCGGCGAGCGCCGCAGTCGCCGCGCTGACGACCACGCTGAGCACGCCGGCGTTCGCACTGTCGAACTGGCCGCGGTCGAACACCCATTGGCCAAAGCGACAGTGCGAACG
>Ga0209450_10000616_pt1 | contig 18079 bp, 14 predicted proteins | sample FrelakmetLWP11LW_FD_187149 | JGI IMG/M metagenome (GOLD analysis project Ga0209450, IMG submission 187149) | Freshwater lake sediment microbial communities from the University of Notre Dame, USA, for methane emissions studies - LWP11 LW (SPAdes)... | ecosystem: Environmental > Aquatic >...
CAAGCTGGTCATGCTTAAGGGGCAGGAAGTCATCCCCTTGTCAGTAAATGTGAATATCCCTGCCGACGCTAAAGTGGGCAAGTATTCGGGTAACCTAAAACTCTCCCTGACTCCTAAAAATGGTGCTGGCGAAAATGTCGCAGTCCTTTTGGGGAGCAACGTGGCCATTAAGCTGGGCGTTGTAAATGCAGATGTTAACGATTACTGGATCCAGACCATTAGTGCCGATCCAATCACCGAAGGTCAGCCTGTCAGTCTTAAAATGGACGTTAAGAACCTGGGCAATACCGACCTCAATGGTGTTTCGACCAAGGCTTCCATCGTTGACATGAAAACCGGCGAAAAACTGGCTAACGGATCGCCCGATAAATTCAGCGTTCCTGTTTACCCTCAGACCATGGGAAATGCGGATCTTTCTTTTTCCGCCCCTGATCTGAAAGCTGGTGACTACTGGTTGGATGTTGAGTCCTTTAAGGACGGCAAATCTGCCTACAAAAACCGCCTTTTCTTCACGGTAAAGCCCTCGAGTGTCATCAATGCCGTTGGTACTGCCGTCGAAGTTGCAAAGGAAGGTTGGGTTAAACCTGCCGCACCCGAAAAAATGGGTGAAAAGGGTCTTAATACCAATCTTAAAACCAGTGTCACGGTGCGTGCCCCTTACACCAATACATTAATTTTGGTGGTCATCGGTATTCTGCTGATCCTGACCGGTTTTGTGGCCAAGATCTATATCAACATTAAGAAGAAACGATAAACGTTTCTGATCCTTCTTTAAATCCAAGATCCCTCCCGGCACGTTCGGGGGGGATTTTTGTTGGTGGATTTAAGCGCATTCATCTTTACAGAGCCAGTGCAGGCATTGTAAGGTAAAGGAGCAAAAATGTTTTTATATAAAAAATTATTCTTAAATAAAAATAAACAATGAATAAGAAAATCTTTTCAGTGTTTGCCGTACTGACACTTGCTGTCGGACTATTTGGATTTGTCGCGGTACAGCGGGTTTTTGCTGCCAGCTCGTCCACTTCGACCACGATCAGCAACGTGGCTCCTTCCATCGGCACCGGACCTTCAGACGGCGGATCCGATGGCACAACGCCTACCAACGTGGGTGCTAACGTGACCTTTACGGCCACTGCCTCCGATGCCAACGTGGATCAATATTATCTGGCTGTCTGTAAGACTGCCGCCATCACAGCGGGTGCTTCTGCCGCCCCCACCTGTACCGGTGGATCCTGGGCTATCAGCACGGCCACAGCCAGCGGCGCTCAGGCTACGGTAACCTACACGGCTCTTGTGGGCGATGCTCAGTCCAACGTTTGGTACGCCTACGTCTGTGACGGCAACGGCACTCCCGGCCTTTGTTCCTCTGTTTCTCAGGGGGCCGGCTCCACGGGTTCTCCATTCAACGTCAACCATGCCGGTACCTTTGGCACCGTGACTTCGACAGATGCTGGCGGAGGAACCATCGCTCCCGGAGATACCATCAGATTCACTCTCGTTCATCCAGCCAACTTGGCAGATGCCGATACTGACACCACTCAGGACACCCTGACCATGCACGTCTGCACCGCGGCGACTACGGCTTACGACTATTCCGCCAATACCTGTACCAATGGTGCCACTATTTGTGATTCTTCGGCGGTTAATCCAACCACAACGGATGCTACCTGTAATGATGGCATCAGTCTGACAACCGTCCCCACAGCCCACGCGACCTACAACTACAAGGTGTATGTTGAGGATCAGCATAACTTCCCTGCCTCAGGCACCGCGGCTCAGACCTACGATGTCATTGAAATGGCTCCTGTAATAACCGGTTGGACCACGACTGACAATATCAACGGAACGATCACGGCTGGAGGTTCAGACGTCATCAGCTATGCGGTGGCGATTGAAGATTACAATGGTGATAACGATATTTCCAATGTGGAAGGGCGTTTCTTTGATAAGCTCGGCGGTACCCTCAATACCTGCACGGCCAACGAGAAGAACTGTTACATTCAGACTTCCTGCACGCTCGGTTCCGTCAGTTCGCCTACAGGCGCTGGCACCAAAACAGCCATGGGGCTCGATAAAGATCTGACAGCGGATTGCTCTGCTACCGTATGGTTCAATGCCAACGCCAGCAACGGCTGGGAATTCCATGTGAATCCTACCGATAGTGGCTCTGTTGTAACCGGTCTGGCCGACACGGCGGTCAGCAAGGTGGTTGCCGCTTTGTCCGCCATCGGCGTGACTCCGGCCACCATCGCCTACGGCTCGCTGGCTGTTAATACAGACTCTTCCTTCCTGAGCTCCGCCTTACAGAATCAGGGCAACCAGATCATCGATGTGCTGGTTTCCGGTACGAACATGACTTCCGGCAGTGATACGATTGCTGCGGCTCAACAAAAATGGAACGAAATCAATGCGGACTTCACCTGGAGTTCTTCTGGTGTCGCGCTTGTCACCTCAGCCTCTGTTGGTGGTGAATCCAACGGCTGTTTGAACCGTGATCTGGCCGTCCGTGCTGTCCATGGTACCGCCACGGAAGATGAATCTATTGCCTGGAAGATCCACATTCCGCTCGCTCAGGCGTCCGGCAGTTATACGGGTACCAACACCTTTGCCACGACTTCAAATTCTTCCTGTACAGGAACACTTTATTAAAAATTTTATAATCCAATAGAATGAAAATGAATAAATTTCTCAGTTCCTTGATCACCTTAATGGTAGGAGTTGTCCTCTTTGCTCCGGCGGGCGCGCTTGCCGCGGCCTTCGGAGTTTCTCCACCATGGATTGAGAATGAAAATCTTAAGCCCGGCTCAAACTTTGTCTACGTGATCAATTTGAGTGCAAATGAACTCCCTGATGACATGCTGGTTACTCCAAAGTTTGAAGGCGATCCCGAAATCGCTCAGTGGCTCACCATCCAGAATCAGGACAGCCTAATCATGGCCAAAGGGGAAAAAATGGCTCCTATGTCAGTGAATGTGAACATCCCTGCCGACGCTAAAGTGGGCAAGTATACAGGTAACCTAAAACTTTCGCTGACGCCAAAAACGGATAGCAAAAGTCAGGATATTGCCGTTTTGTTGGGTAGCAACGTGGCCATCAGGCTGGGCGTTGTAAATAAAGATGTTAATGACTACTGGGTCCAGACCATCAGTGCTGATCCAATCACCGAAGGTCAGCCTGTCAGTCTTAAAATGGATGTTAAGAACCTTGGAAACATTGATCTTACAAGCGTTCCGACAAATGCTTCCGTCACCGATATGAAAACCGGTGAAAAGCTTTGTAGCGGGAAGCCTGACAAGTTCAGCGTACCTGTTTATCCGCAGACCATGGGAAGTGCTCAGCTTTCCTTCCCCGCGCCTGATTTAAAGGCCGGTGACTACTGGCTGGATGTAGAGGCTTTTAAGGACGGAAAATCCGCCTACAAAAACCGCCTTTTCTTCTCAGTAAAATCTTCCGCTATCAATAATGCCGTTGGAACGGCTGTGGAAGTTGGAAACGAAAAAGCTGGCAAAAATGCCCTAAACACCAATCTTAAAACCAGTGTCACGGTGCGTGCCCCTTACACCAATACATTGATTTTGGTTGTCATCGGTATTCTGCTGATTCTGACTGGTTTGGTGGCTAAAATATACATGAAAGGCGGGAAGAAGCGTCGCTAACAACTTCTGATCATTCAATAAAATGAATCCCTCTCCGAAAGTATATCGGAGGGGGATTTTTGTAGGTTGAAATGCCTTCAGGCCATTGAAATTGACTCCAATTTGTGATATAATAGATAGATTTTAGAAGCATAAAAACCAACATTTGTCCCCAAATTCTTTTATGAAATTCCCCCGACTTAAACTCCTTCTGGCCACATTTACGCTGATCGGCGTGTTTGCTGGCTTGATTTCGAACATTTCAGTTGCCGAAGCGGCTTTTGGTACCTCCCCACCATGGGTAAAAAATGATCATATGCTTCCGGGGACTTCCTTTGAACAGGTAGTCAATCTGAGCCGGAATGAAACCGAAACTCCCATGAAAGCCACTGTTAAAATCAGTGGCGATAAGGCCTTGCTCAAGTGGGTCACCATTGAAAATGAAAGCAAGTTGATTATGAAAAAGGGGCAAACCATCTTGCCCATGAAGGTCACCGTTAACATTCCTCAGCGAGCTGCCGTTCGAAATTACTTGGGGAGCATTTATGTTTCACTGGCTCCTGTGATGGTGGACCCCTCCTTGGGAGGCGGTGAAGTAGCCATTACGTTTGGAGCCAATATTGATGTGAACATTACCGTCGTCGGCGACAAAGTTATTGATTATCAGGTCAAATCCATTTCCGTCGATCCCCTAGAAGTAGGAACCCCGTTCAAACTGAACATGGAGATAGAAAATAAGGGAAACACAGACTTCAGTGATCCCATCGGTCAAATCGATATTTACAACAGTGCTCAAACTGAAATCATCAAGTCGCTCACCTTTATTCCTCTGAAGGAACCCGTTCTGCCCGATGAAATGAAGATGGTTAAAATGATTTTCGAGGATGTAAAATTGGAACCCGGAGAGTATTGGGTGGCCGTCAAGGTGATCAAAGACGGGAAAACCACCTACGAAAACCGCTTATTCCAGGAGGTGAAGGCAAAAGTAATTCCTGTTGTCACACCGGAAGATGCTATTTCTAAAAAGCCCTCATTACCCAAGGTAGATCAGGAGGAGGCCCCAACCGCAGAAACACCCGTGGCCGTGGCTCCTGTGGCAGAAGTCAGATCAGCGGCCCCCATTATCTTAACAGCCCCGGAAAATGGGACGAATACCATGTTCCTCATTTTTGGTCTGGCAGGATTTGGTCTGGCTTTGATCGTTCTGATTGGAATCATCATCGTTCTCGTTTTTTTCCTCAAAAACTCACAGCAGGCGGCCATGAGGCGCGATAATATGGCCCCAGCTCAAACCCAAATTCCGGTTCAGGCACAACCCCCGGTTCAGGCCCCGGTTCAACCGACGACCGAAAATAAGGTCACCGAAACAAAATAGTTTATTATGCAAAAATCCAACTCCCTTCCATTTTCAAGGTTCCTGGTCCTGGCGCTTGTCGTCGGTATTGTTGGGTTTGCGGTGGTTGCCACCGTGCAGGCCGCACCAGTCAGCATCACTACAAAGGTGGTCAACGTAGCGCCTTCCGTGGGAACACCTTCCGACGGCGGTTCAAGCGCGTCCACACCAACCAACGTGGGTTCTGCGGTCACTTTCACCACAACAGCCACGGATGCCAATCACGACCACTACTGGTTAGCAGTCTGCAAAACAGGTGGCACCATCACACCTAGTGGCACTGGCGCCGCCCCTACGTGCACGGCCGGTAACTGGTGTATCAGTTCGTCGACAGCAGCCAGTGGGAACGCCAATAGTTGCACTTATACGGCCTTGCAGGCCGATTCAATGGCCAATAACTGGGAAGCCTACACCTGTGACAATTCCACCCCCAGCCTCTGTTCGGCTGCCTATTCCGGCACTGACCCCAATGGTTCCCCGTTTCACGTTAATCATCCGCCAGTTATCGGCACGGTAGCCATTGGTCCTTCCTATGGTTCTTCTGCCAGTGTTGATCCGGGTAACGGAAGCACAGGTGCGGTCTATTTTAGGGTTAGTGTGACCGATCCCGATACGGAAGGAACGGCGGACACCGTCGACATGTATGTTTGTACAAACGCCACGACTTCTTTCAGCCCAAGTACAGGAGCTTGCACGGGTGGGGCGGTTCTTTGTAGTACCACGGGTGTCGCTTCCGGTTCCAATGCCGATTGTAACGTCAGCAATCTGGCTCCGGTTCCCACCGCTCATGGCAGTAATAACGTCAAAATCTATCTCCGAGATAGCAGTAGTACCAGATTACCGGACAACGGTTCCAGTAATTCCCAAAGCTATTCAGTCACCGATGTGGCCCCCACGGCCTCCGGTTTTAGCATCGGGCAGAACCCTCTCATTCCCTCCGCGGGAAGCAGTGTCAATCAGACCTATACAGCCACATTAACGGACAACAACGGTTATACCGACATCACTTTAGCTTCCGGCGCCATTTATGTGGCTCCCGCCACCCTCACGGGTACAGGAGTTTGCACCACGGCCTCCGAAATCAACTGCTACAATGCCAGTTCCTGCGCACTGTCCGGTGGAAGCGGTGCTACCGTAACCGCCACATGCGGAGGAGCCGGCAATTTGATTACCACATGGTTCAATATTAGTCCAAGTGCCAGCTGGAAAGCTCACCTGAACGCTGTCAGTGACTTGGGAACAACCAGTATGGCCACCGAAGGCACCTTTACAGTGAACGCGCTCAACGCCATTGGTGTGGCCGAAGCTAGCGTCCCTTATAGCTCTCTGACACCAGGTGGCGCGTCCTCTTCTCAGGTCACCACTCTTCAGAACGCGGGAAACATCATTACCGATGTACTGATCAGCGGTACCGACATGACTTCGGGGGGAAACACCATCCCCAGATCCCAGCAGCACTGGGCGCCTGTGACCGGCTTTACCTGGGGCGTCAGCGATTACTCGCTGCTTCAGACGGCCTCTATTGGCGGTGCCGCGGCAGGTTGCTCAGATCGCACCATCGCTGTAACAACCGACCACTCGGTTTACACCACTTCTCAGATTTTCTGGAAGATCAAAATTCCAAGCGCGCAGGCAACAGGAACCTATTCCGGAACCAACTATTTTTCCGCGACCCCCAATGATTGTTCTGGTGGTATTTAGTTTCGCGACTGTATAATAACGAGGATGAAAAAACTTCTTGGCTCACTGGTTACCTTCCTGCTTATTAGCCTGTCTTTAAGCGTGCTTACGGGTACCCGCATTTCTGAGGCGGCTTTTGGAACGTCACCGCCATGGGTGAATAATGAAGGCATGCAGCCCGGCACTTCCTTTGAACAAATAATCAATTTAAGCCGAAACGAAACCGACATGGCCATGAAGGCTACTATCAGGTTCGACGGCAATCAGGAGTTGCAGAAATGGATTGAGATTCAGGATCAGGAGAACCTCATCATGGATGTGGGTCAGACGATTTTACCGATGAAGGTAACCATCAACGTTCCTAGGACCGCGGGCGGCGGAGATTATACGGGAGGTATTTTTGTTATCCTTGCACCAACGGTTGCTGGGGCGGGGGGCGAGGTAGCCATAGGACTGGGAGCTCATGTTTCGGTCAACATCACTGTGCTTGGCGAAAAGAAGGACGTCGTGCCGGCCGCTATCACTCCTGTTGTAGAAAAGCCAAAAGTAGTTCCCGTCATCACCTACAAGGACGTCATCATTCCAAAGCCAACGCCGGCTAAAGTGGTCGAACCGCAAAAACCCGTTGTCGCGCCACCTGTCATTCAGGAAACAGTCCCAAATCCGGAGTCGGAGATACAGCAAGTCGTTCCCGAGGTCACTTCGATAGTTACTCCCATCAACACCCCAATTACCGAAAAAACAGGCAATTGGTATCTATATTTCGGTTTGGCAGGTCTCAGTCTGGGCTTAATTAGCCTTATCGGAATTCTGGTTACCCTCGTCGTGTTGGGGCGAAAAAAGCGTCTATAAGCGTATTACTTTTGACGGCTCCATGACAATGGCTTCGGCATCGCTGAAAGTCTTGATTCTGTCGGCAAAAGCTTCTGACTGGTTGGTTTCTCCGTGGACCAGCATGATCTTTTTTAGACCTTTAATACCCTTGATGAATTTATCCAGATCATTCATATCGGCATGCGCACTGAAAGATTCCAGAATAACGACTTCGGCCTTAACCTTGTACATCTGGTCAAAAATCTTTACGAATTCATCTCCGTCCACGATTTTTCGGCCCAGCGTATGTTCAGCCATGTAGCCGACAACGGCGATCGAGTTCTTCGGATCCTCAATATTATTCTTCAGATGATGTCGAATACGTCCCGCCTCACACATACCGCTACTGGAAATAATAATGCAGGGTCCAATAAAAAAGTTGAGCTTCTTGGAATCCTCCACCGTGGCCGTAAATTTTAGCTGAGTCGGGTCAAAAGGATTGACGCCTAGACGGAAGTTTTCGCGAATATCTTCATCATAAAGCTCCATGTGCTGCTTAAAAATATCAGTTAGACTCGATGCCAGCGGGCTATCAATAAAAATCGGAAGGTTGGTGGGAATCTCCTTTTTATCCAGTAGTAAATGAAGAGAATAAATCAGTTCCTGAGTCCTTTCAAAAGCGAACGAGGGGATAATAACCTTACCGCCCCTCTGTACCGTGCGGTTGATCAGGCGGGCCAGTTCAGGAATGCCTTCTTCAATCGGCGCGTGAGTACGATTGCCGTAAGTACTTTCGATCAGCAGATAATCCGCATCCGTAAAATCGTATGGGTCGTTGATGATGGGGAGTCGGTCGCGTCCCAGATCCCCCGTAAAAATCAAACGCTTTTGCTGACCGTCTTCGCGGTCCTCAATGTCCAGACAAATCATGGCAGAACCAAGCACATGGCCCGCCTCACGAAATGTTACATACACTCCGTCATACAACTTATATTTTTTGTCGTAGGGCAGATCTTTAAAGAGTTCCAGGGCGTGCTCCACATCCGCGGAAGTATAAATCGGCTCGTTCGGAAGGGCGGAATCCCCCAGCTTTTTGCTGAAGTACTTGGCATCCTGTTCCTGAATGTAAGCGCTATCTAAAAGCAGCGGCCGGCACAGATTTTTGGTGGCCTCCGTGCAATAGATCACCCCCTTAAACCCATTTTTTACCAAATGGGGAATATTCCCCGTGTGGTCAATATGGGCGTGAGAAACAAGCAAAGTATCGATTGAGGCAGGATCGTAGGCAAAATTGGCATTCTTCTCAAAGGACATCTGACGATGCCCCTGAAAAAGGCCGCAATCCAGAAGAATTTTTTTACCGTTCACTTCAAGAACATGCTGGGAACCGGTCACTTCTTGTGCCGCTCCGTAACTGGTCAGTTTCATGATTTAAGGTTTATTTTTTACTGGCAATATAATTGGCAAGATCCACCATTCGGCAAGAGTAACCCCATTCATTGTCATACCAAGCCAGAACTTTGATCATATTTTTACCCATGACCATGGTGTTTTCGGCATCAACCGTAGTGGAATGAGCATCCATCTGGAAATCCTTAGAAACCAGTGGTCTGCGTTCAACCATCATGATCGTTGGGTTCTTTTTGGCGTAGGCGTCAAAAGCTGAGTTGATATCATCAGGAGTCACGTCTTTTTTCAGGATGGCAGTCAGGTCGACGACCGAAACCGTTGGTAGGGGGACGCGGATCGAAATACCCGTTAAGAGTCCCTTAACCGCGGGAATGACCAGACCGACGGCCTTAGCGGCTCCGGTGCTGGTCGGGATCATGCTTTGAATGGCACTGCGGGCACGTCGTGGATCCTTGTGGGGCAGGTCCAAAATCTTTTGATCGTTGGTCACGGCGTGAACGGTTGTCATAATTCCTTTTTCCACTCCAAACGCGTCATTCAAAGCCTTAACAACGGGGGCTAAACAGTTGGTCGTACAGCTGGCATTCGAAATAATCTCGTGTTTCTTGGAATCGTACGTTTCTTCATTCACTCCCATCACAATCGTCACATCGGCACCAGGATCGCCCTTACCGGGAGCGGAAAGGATGACTTTTTTAGCACCGGCGGCAATGTGCTTGATGGCATCTTCATGCTTGCAAAAACGGCCTGAGCATTCCATTACATAATCAACTCCCATGGCTTTCCATGGCAGGTTGGCAGGATCAGGTTCGGCAATCAGTTTGATCTCTTTGCCGTCCACCACAATTGCGCCCTCTTTTGCCTCAACGGTTCCGGGATATCGGCCGTAAGTAGAATCAAATTCAAAAAGCAGAGCCAGAGTTTTACTGTCGGACAGATCGTTTATAGCGACTACTTCCAGATTGTTCTTGGTCTGCATGATCCGATGAAGAATTTGGCGGCCAATGCGCCCAAAGCCGTTAATAGCGATTTTCATTTCTTTTAAGATTAAGAATTAAGATTTATAAAATAATTTAGTAGAATAATTTACTCACCGACTGTTGATTAGTAACACTCCCAATAACCCCAGCCAAAAGAGGAGCCACCGAAATCTGTTTGAGGCCCGTAAATTTCTTCTCTTTTTCAATGGGCAGAGTGTCGGTCACAATCACTTCCTTAAAACCCGCCTGATCAAAACGTTTTTTGGCAGGACCCGAGAAGATCGCGTGAGTGGCCGCCAGATAAATATCCTTCTTAGCCCCTGCCTGAATCAAAGCCTTATGGGCAGCGATCACGCTTCCGGCGGTATCAATCATATCGTCGTAAATGATGCAGGTCTTTCCGACCACATCGCCTACCACGTGCGTCGTCACCGCTTCGTTGTGCATCGGTCGGCTCTTGTGCAAAATGGCAATCGGCACGCCCAGATCATCGGCCAGTTTTTTGGAATTCTTGGCGCCACCGGCATCCGGAGAAACAACCACCACGTCTTTCAGGTTCTTCTTTTTAAAGTAGTCGGCAAAAAGCTTATGAACGTTGATGTTGTCCACTGGAACGTCAAAAAATGCCTGTGTCTGGTCGGCATGAAGGGCAAAAGTAATCACATGATCGGCACCCGACTGCACCACCAAATCAGCCATCAGTTTGGCGCTGATCGGTTCGCGGGGCAGATGAACTTTATCTTGTCTTGCATACCCAAAGTGGGGGATGATCACATGAACTTTGCGGGCAAAAGACAACTTGGCGGCGTTGATCATCAAAAAAAGCTCCATAAAATCCTCGTTGACCCACTGGTCACGGCAGGTCTGGATGATAAATACATCCTGTCCGCGCACGGTCTCATCCAATTTAACGTATTTTTCTCCACACGAAAAAGTAGACAGAGTCAGCTTTCCGAGATCCTTTTTAACTTCCTTAGCCACTTCCTTAGCCAGCTCTTTATGAGATGATCCGACAAAAATTGTAAATTTGTTGGCAGCCATATATTTATATTTATATTCGCGACCAATTCTACCAATTCCTGATTTTTTTAGAAACAGGAATTTTAGACGTTGTCCATAAAGTACGCGTGGATTCGGGAATCCGTCGTTAATTCGGGGTGAAAGCTACCCGCCATAATGTTTTTTTCCCGCACCAGAACAGGTGTTTTGCCGTCTTTGGACAGTATGTCCACCATACTACCGATTTTGATGATTTTTGGCGCGCGGATAAAGATTCCGGGAAAGGGTTTGCCCAAAAAATCCACATCAGTCTCAAAGCTGTGGAGTTGGGGGCCGTAGGCATTGCGGTCCACGTCTATTTCGATCAGTCCCAGCTTAGCCAGAACGATCATTCCGGCGCAGGTGCCGTAAATAGGAAGTCCGTTTTGGGCCGATTTTTTTAACCATTCATCCAGCCCCGTTTCGGCCAGGAGTTTCATCAGCGTGGTGCTTTCACCGCCCGGCAAAATGCACGCCGAAAGATCCGCAGTATCCGCCATACTCCGAACCAACCGAACCTCATAACCGAGTGCTCGAATCATTTTAGCGTGCTCTTCAAAACTTCCTTGAAGTGCCAGAATACCGACAGCACGAGGACTTTCTAAGCTCATTGAGCAGCGGCGTCATCAAAATCCATTTCTTCACTAGAAACAGGAAGGTCAGAGTGTACTCTTGTTTCAGAAGATCTCCCCTGCAATTCATTCAATCTATCTTCAATCTCGGGAATGGCCAGCATGGCATTTGTATTGCCGGCGGGCTCAGACATATCATCTAAAACACTTTTAATCATCATACGTACGTCTCTAGCTCCAAGGGCTTCCGCAGTTTCAGCAAGACTCTTTAATTGAACCAGCAACTCTTCTTTAAATGATTTTTCTTCTGACTTCATAATACAAAAATTAGGGGGCAAAACGGGTCTACCCTACCTCATTGTGGACATGGTGTCAAATAAGAACAACAGTTATTTTGGAGTCACTTCCGTTCCACCCACTCCATCCTTCACCATCCATTTGCCGGAGGCCTCAATAAGACTGCGGATTTCATCGGCCTTCTGCCAGTCTTTTTTGTTTCGCGCTTCATTCCGCTCCAGTATCCATTGGGTAATCTGCGGAGGCAGTTCAAAGGTGATCGGCTCATCCAGTTTTAAACCCAGAACCGTGTCCATCATGCGGATCGTTGCCAGCTTATCGGGGTCGGAAATTTTTCCCTCCAATAGCTCCCAGGCAAAACTGAGGGCCTGCGGCATATTCAGATCATCATTAATGGCGTCGTTAAATTTTTCAAGGTATTCCTTATTCTCTTTCCCCGTTTTCTCACCCAAATTGAGGACTTTTTCTTTGAGTCGACGAAGCCCTGTTTTGGCAGCATCCATTCCTTCCCAACTAAAAGTAAGTTCTTTTCGATAGTGAGATTGAAGACAAAAGAATCGATAGTCTAAGGGGTGATAATTATCTTCAATCAGCTTTTTCAACGTCAGAAAGCTTCCCCCTGATTTAGCCATTTTAATTCCAACAGTCACTTTCTTTCCACATGTATTACAGATCATTGGAAACTGAACTTCAGCATTCACATCTTTTTTTTGGTATTCTTTTTCAACATCTTCCATTTTTTTTGCCCCACATTTACATATGTCTTCATCATGCGTTTTTTGTGCAATAACCAAAAAATTACCGTGCATCCAGATTTTCACCCAGGGCTTTTTGCCGGTCGCGCCTTCGGCCTGCGCGATTTCGTTGGTGTGGTGGACGGGAATGTGGTCGATCCCTCCGCAGTGGATATCAAACTGCTCTCTTAAGTACTTAATACTCATGGCGGAACATTCAATATGCCAGCCGGGGAACCCACGGCCCCAAGGGCTCTCCCACTGCATCTCTTGTTCGCCGTGTTTGGACTCCACAAACCAGAGCACAAAGTCGTGAGGATTTTTTTTATTGGGATCCACCTCAATTCTCGCCCCTGCTTGTAGTTCTTGTTTGTCCAGCTGGGCCAGCTTTCCGTAGTCGTCGAGCTTGGAGGTGTCGTAGTAAATATTTCCATTTCCGCCAACGTAGGTATAGCCGTTTTTCTCCAGTTGCTTGATCTGGGCGATCATCTCTTTAATGTGATCGGTCGCTTTGGGTTTGGTCGTCGGTTTGAGCAGATTGAGCCGGTCCATGTCCTCCAAAAAAGCCTGCGTGTAATACTCGGCAATTTCCCAAACTGTCTTCTTCTCGCGCTCAGCTCCTTTTTTCATCTTATCTTCGCCCGCGTCCGCGTCGCTGGTCAGGTGACCGACGTCCGTAATATTCATCACGTGATTCACTACGTAGCCGTTGAATTCCAGCGTGCGCCGCAGTAAGTCCTCAAACACATAAGTTCTCAGATTGCCGATGTGGGCGTAGTTGTACACAGTCGGTCCGCAACAATAAAGTCCCACTTGGTCGGGTTTATCGGGCGCGAATTCTTCCTTTTGCCTTGTGAGTGTGTTGTAGAGTTTCATTTTTGTATTTAACTTTCGATGTTCGCCAGAATTCTAGCAAAAAACAAGAGTCTGGCCTATTGGTTTTCAAGAATATAACTAATACATTCCTCTTCGTCCTGCATACCTACTAATTCAAGCATGGCTTTCATATGGAGCTCCCTGAGCCGCTGTTTTCGAACATTTTCCGGGGTGGGCGCAGTTAATACAGTTTCGGATACTTTGCCAGATTTAGACGCCTCAATATCTGCCTTCATCAGTTGCCCAAAAAATCGGCAGAAGAGTTCCTTTCGGGTTGCCGGATCAGTGGTTTTGGAAAATTTGGACTGAAGATCAACAAACGCCTTGTACATCTGATTATCCACAGAATTCGGATCCTCCGAAGCAGGACGAACGGATTCCACATCAAAATTACGGATAACCTCTTCGCCTTTGCCGTCGGCGATTTTCTGGTCAAGCTCCAGCTCTAGCTGACTCTTGGGGACCTTATCACTTTCCGACAAATATTCGTCCGGCACGTTCTTAATGGGTTCTTCGAGTGTGATACTGGTGTAACGATTGGGCGTCCCCTCCTTGGCATTCGGATCGACCAAAGTTATTCCTGTTCCATCACCAAAGACATTTTCAATTTGGGTGTATCCCTTGCGCATGACGGATTTTAGGGCATCAATATCACGTTGATTGGTTAAGCCAAGGATTGAGGCAAGCTGGGATACCCGTTCGCTTATGGCTTTGTCGATTACATCGATACACATCTCTTCATCCGGATGAGCAATTTTTTCTTCGGTCTCCAAAAGCTTCGTCACAGTCATTCTTTGTATCTGGCTTAAGCTTTCAACGATTTGCCTGGCTTGTTCAAGATTGTTTTCAGTATCAGTTATACGCCTGTCTTTAGAGGCGGAATCGGCCTCGAGTTTCTGAATTCGTTCAGCCAGCGAATCCCGGCCACACTTATAACCGCCCGCGCCGGCAACGGCAATCGCGCCCAAAGCGACAAGCATTCGGAGTTTTTGGCCCGTTGATTTGCTGGCAGGCATGGTCTGTTGATCCGGACGTTTCATAAAAGTGGAGGCTTATAAATTTGAAGAATGGGAGAATAAAATTATGACACTAAATTTTAGAATGTCAACAAAATGCTCTGATCATATAGACTTAGAAAATTTGCCTCAAGAGCCCGACCCTGCCCATTGCTTTTGGTGTCATGTTTTCTGATGCACTAACTTGGTGCACAGATGGTGCACAATTGGTGCATAAACGGTGCATCAAGATTTAGTGCGCTAAAAAGACTACTCCGAGGTGGGTGCGAATTAATAAATTGCGCCAAGATTTTTTGTGAACGTCAAGACGCGCAACCTCAAAAAAAGTCGATCCTCGTTATTCTCTGACACCTTTCTCAACCGCATACCGATACATCGTTCGTGGCATGGTTTTATGATATTTACGCAAAAAACCGCGCTCCGCCTCCGCGTCCCGTTTACCTATCTCTCGTAGCATCCAGCCGACCGCCTTGTGGATCAGGTCATGTTCATCGTGCACCAGTACCTCGGCAATCTTCAGGGCGTCCTCAAAATCGGAATTTCGGATAAAGGCAAAACAGCTGATCATCGCGATCCGCCGTTCCCACAAATTCTTTGACCGCGCTAGCTTAAAAAGAAGCCCCCGCTTTTTGTCTAACAAATAGGGCCCCACGATCTTGGGGGCCGAAAGATCCACTAGGTCCCAATTATTTGCACGCCTAAGATTTTTGCAGTAAAAATCAAAAATGGCCTTTCGGGTTTTCTCGTCGGCCTTCTCAAACTGGTAGGTCAGAATCAAAAAGCCGGTCAGCCGGTGCTCGTGATATTCGCTAGTCAAAAGCTCCTGCACGTCCGCCAGAGGCAGGTTCCTAAACTGTTTCGCCACCGTCCTCTGGTCCGGCACCACAATGCCCAAAAACTTGTCACCTTCGCCATACTGGCCTTTCCCCGTTTTAAAAAAGCGGGGTAATATTACCGCCTTTTCGGGGTTAATCCTTTTTTTAAGCTCCACTTTTATTCTTGAAACGTCGTCCATAAAAGCCCGCATGATATAATCCACGTATGAAGTTATCAGTAATCATCCCTACATTCAACCGCGCCGAGACACTTCGAACGTGCCTCGAAAAACTCATGACTCAGGAGGGGGCGGATTTTGAAGTAATTGTGGTGGATGATGGTTCCAAAGATCACACAGCCGACGTCGTCAAAAGTTTTGTGGGATCGCCTTCGATTCATCCCAGCGTTGGGCTTAAATACCTCAAACAGTCAAACCTGCATCAGGCGGCCGCGCGCAATCATGGAGTCAAAAATGCCGTGGGCGACGTTGTCATTTTCATCGGAGACGATATTTTTGTGGAACCAGGCTGGCTCAAAGCTCATGCCGAGTTCCATATCTCCCACCCCGAAAAAGAGGCCATGGCCGTGGGTCACATGACATGGTCGCCAGACGAAAAAGGAGACCGTTTTATGGAATGGTTAGAAAAAACCGGTCTGATGCCAAATTACAAAGGATTTAGTGATGGTCAAAAAACCGATTATTGGCATTTTTACACGGGAAATATTTCCATTAAAAAATCCTGGTTCCTCACCCACCATTTTGACGAACACTTTAAAGCCTACGGGTGGGAAGACACCAAACTCGGTTACGAACTGATGAAGGACGGCGCAGAACTCTATTACCTCAAGCATGCGCTTGGCCTGCATCACCACACTCTTTTTGAACACGATTACTTTCCGGGACGAATGCGGGAAATTGGCAAATCGGCTATCCTCTTCTGCGAAATCTATCCGGACGTGCCTTTAATTCCACGGGGCCTCAAACGTTTTATCATGTCATTTTTGGGCAGTCGACCCGTTTGTATGTTCGCGGGTTTTCTTAAAAAAGAGTGGGGCTGGTACTGCCAGTCCAAGCGGTATTTTTTGGAGGGCATTGGAAAACCAAAAAGGCTAAACAGCTACCTGATCATTGGCTCTTACGGAGCTTCCAACATCGGCGACGAGGCGATGCTTGAAATGATTCTCAAGCATTTGCCAAAAGCACCCAAAAAATACGTTCTGAGCGGCCGACCCTCAGATACAGCCATCCGTCACGCGGGCATCACTCAGGTTTCCGGCCACCTTCCGTTTGGCCTTCGGTCCTTCTTCCGTTTTAAGTGGCTCAGTTCTCTCCGGCTGATTCGCAAAGTCGACATCGTTCTTTTGGGCGGGGGTGGTCTGTTTGTGGATGACTACCGTAAAAAAGCCGTGCCTCTGTGGGCATGGCACGTTTTTTGGTGCCGGCTTCTTGGTAAGTCCCCTGTTCTTTTTGCCAATTCAGTGGGCCCTTTAAAAACGCGGTTGGGCCGATTCCTGACCAAGTGGTCACTCAAACGCTGTCGCCTGATCATTCTTCGTGATGCTGACTCCGAAAAATTGGTCAAAAAACTCCTTCCACAAGCCAATGTCTTTTTAGGCGGAGATCTGGCCTTCCTTTTTCATCAGCCAAAAATTCGAGCACGCCAAAAAAAGGTAGCCATCAATCTGCGAGACTGGAAAATAGAGAATCACTGTATTCAGAACAGCCTTAAAACGCTTCGCCAAAACGGCTATGAACCGGTCTTTGTGGCTATGGAAAGCAAAGATCAGGAGTGTTTGCGTAAAGTTGTACCCGACGCCGAAATCCATCTGCCAAAAGACTTCACTGCCCTTTGCGAATTACTATCCGGGTGTGAATTTGCCATTGGCATGCGCCTCCATTTTTTGATTGCCGCCATCATTTCGGGTTGTAAGGTGGGGGCGGTCGCATACTCCGATAAAGTTGCCGGCATCATGAAGGAAATGAATTTGCCTTACATCACTCCCGCGTCCGTTAGCGAAAAAACCCTCACCGACCTCTTTAAAAAGACCAAAAAAGTGTCGGACTATAGTGCTCTCAAAAAACGGGCCGAAGAAATGTTCAAAAAAATAAGCTGAAGAAGCGCAGGATATATGATAAACTGATCGTCAGTTACCTAGCTTGGACTTTCAAAATGAAAACAAAAAAAATACAAGCCATCCTGATTACCTTGGTGCTGGTCGCTCCAATGTTTTTGTCCGGTTGCCAGCGTAAATGCCCCAAGCCAGCCAACAACGTTCCCGGAACAAGTACCTTCCGTGAGGACTGCCCTGTCGAAGACGCGGCAGCTGCACAAACGGGGAGCCGCACGCTCGATCTTTGGGTCCTTTACGATAATACCGACGCCTACCGTGAACAGATTCAGGCTTTTCAGAGCAGTCATGCCGGCCTACAAGTGCGCGTCAAAAAATTCACCAATTTACAGGAATACGAAGATCTGGTCGTCAACGAAATCGCCCAGGGCGAGGGGCCTGACGTTTTCATGATCCATAATTCCTGGATGCCGAAACACTACAAAAAGCTCTTGCCACTTCCTTTAGATCAGCCGATTGTGATGAATGCTGATCTTTTCCGGCAAACTTTCTTTCAGGCCGCCGCGGATGACATGATCATCGAAGATAAAATTTACGGCATGCCGCTTTCCATCGACAACCTCGCGATCTTCTACAACAAACAGCAGTTCAAGGATTTAATCGCGACCAGCGACCGACCGGGGGCCCTTTGGGAGGACATCAAAACACAGACGGGTGCGCTCACCAAAAAGAATAACAGTCCCGAAAGA
>Ga0209450_10000617_pt1 | contig 18070 bp, 19 predicted proteins | sample FrelakmetLWP11LW_FD_187149 | JGI IMG/M metagenome (GOLD analysis project Ga0209450, IMG submission 187149) | Freshwater lake sediment microbial communities from the University of Notre Dame, USA, for methane emissions studies - LWP11 LW (SPAdes)... | ecosystem: Environmental > Aquatic >...
GGTGATCTTCCCGGAGATGTTCCTCACCGGCTACAACATCGGCGACGCCGTGTTCAAACTGGCCGAGCCCTCGGACGGGCCGTCGGCGGCCGCCGTGGGGAAAATCGCCCGGGAAACCGGAGTGCCGCTTCTTTACGGTTACCCGGAGCGTTCAGGCGATCGAATATTTAATTCCGCACTTCTCGTCAATTCGGCTGGAGGCGGGATTGCCAATTACCGCAAGACGCATCTTTACGGCAGTGAGGAAAACCGGTTGTTTCAACGGGGAGATTCGCTCGTAATGGCTGAGCTGGATGGTTTGGCGGTCGGCATCCTGATCTGTTACGATATCGAGTTCCCAGAGGCGGCCCGGTCGCTGGCCCTGGCCGGGGCCGAACTGATCGCCGTTCCCACGGCGCTGATTCAGCCCTTTGATATAGTCGCCCGCACGCTGGTACCGGCCAGGGCCTTTGAAAATCAGGTCTATGTGGCCTATGCGGGAATGTGCGGCAGCGAGCGCGGCCTGGGGTACTGCGGGCTGAGCTGCATCGTCGGGCCGGGCGGGCAGGACCTTGCGCGGGCGGGCACCGAGCCGGTCCTTCTTTTTGCCGACATTGATCCAGCCGCTATCTCAAGGGGCCGGCGGTCAAACCCCTATCTTTCTGACCGGCACCCTGAGCTCTATTCCAAACCCGTGAAACAGGTGCGACCTTCTTCCGCACAATGATCCTTTGTCTATCGGTGGAGATAATAATGGCTGAAATTCAGGTCGATGTCAGGCGGAGCGTCATCTGGCAGATGACGAGCACCGTCATCCGCAGCGGCGGCAGCTGTCTGGTGGTGGATCCTGGGTATTTCCCGCGGGAGATAGCCGATCTTGCGCAGTTCATTCCCAAGCGGCTGAAGGTGGAAGCTCTTCTTTTCACCCACAGCCACTGGGATCATGTGGTGGGCCACGGCATCTTCCCCGGCGTACCGGTCTACACGAGCTCGGTTTTGGCCCGATCAATCTTGGAGAAAGGCGAGCTGGCCACCGAGGCCATGCGCAAGGCCAAGGAATACGACTCCCAGTGGTATGTTGACCGCCCCTGGGGTTATGGATGGCCGGAGGAGGTCCGCGGACTCGACGACGGCGGCTGGTTCAACATCGGCGATCTTGACATCGAGGCTTTTCTCATCCCCGGCCACGCTCCGGACGGCATGGCCATCCGGGCAGAAAACTGGCTGTTCGTGGGAGACTACCTGTCGCCTTGCGAAATCCCTTTTGTGGACAACTTGACGGACTATCGCCGCACCCTGAAACGCCTGATCACCCTCATCGGCTCCGGCATCGACAACGTGATCCCCGGCCACGGGCCGCCGCTTTCGGCCGATGAGGCCTGCCGCATCGGCCGGGAAGACGTGCGCTATCTCGACGCCATCGCCCGCTGCGCCGAGCGCAGCGATTCCACCACCGCAAGGCAAATTCTCCTCCCCCGCGCCGCGGGAGTCTTCGGCATGGCGAATCATCACCTGGACAACTGCCGCAAAGCCGGTCTGGCCGGCGAGTCCGCATTGAGGGGGTCAACGGATTAAACCCGAATGGCGGACGCGCGCAGTGAAACACTTTGACAAACTGGTCTGGTCAGTCTTCCTGGTGGAAGCTGCGGATGATGTAGCCGCCGGACTTTTCGTCCGGTTCGAGTTCCATGAGGCCACGGGTGGCGGCCTCCTCCAGCAGGCGGTTGAAGGAACGGAAGCCGTAGTAGGATTCGGTGAAGCCGGGGCGGCGGCGTTTGAGCGTCTGCTTGACCATCGAGCCCCAGACCTTCTCCCCCGAGCCGCGCTCCTCGGCCAGGGCCTCCAGGGTTTCCATGACGAGATCGAGCGCCGCCTGGGTGCGGTCCTCGGCGTCCTTGTCCTCCTTGACCGCGGGAGCGGGGGACCGGCCGGCCGGCCGCTGGGGTTTGCGCGCGGGCTTTTTGGGGGGCTGTTTCTTGCGCACGAGATCGTCGTAGTAGATGAACTCGTCGCAGTTGGCGATGAGCAGGTCCGAACTGGAGCTTTTGACCCCCACGCCGATCACGATCTTGTTGTTCTCGCGCAGCTTGCTGACCAGCGGCGAAAAGTCGGAATCGCCGCTGACGATCACGAAGGTGTCGACGTGTGCCTTGGTGTAGCAGAGGTCCAGCGCATCGACCACCATGCGGATGTCGGCGGAGTTCTTGCCGGACTGGCGCACATGGGGGATTTCGATGAGCTCGAAGGCGGCCTCGTGCATGGCGGCCTTGAAATCCTTGTAGCGCTCCCAGTCGCAGTAGGCCTTCTTCACGACGATGCTGCCCTTGAGCAGCAGTCGCTCCAGCACCTTGCGGATGTCGAACTGTGCATGGCGCGCGTCCCGCACCCCGATCGCGACGTTTTCGAAGTCGCAAAACACGGCCAGGTTTTCAGTCTCAGGCTCTTTTCCCATCCGATCCTCCCCGGCGGCCCGCAGGTGCCCGAAGGCCGCCGTCCATTTAAAAAAACCGGCCCTTGTGAAATTTGAAAGATGCCTGACTTTCGGCGAAAACGCGGCGGCGGTCAAGGGCTATTTTTTCGTCCGCTTGCCTTGGGGCCGAGAGGGGGGTTATCCTAATTGAAAAAACATGATAGGAGTGAACCTGTTGGATCTTGAGAAAACTCAGTAGTGATTCTTACGGAATGTGACGCCATGAATGGAACCTACCGCGACAAGATCAAAACCGGACAGCAGGTGCAGATCGTGTTGAAGAAAGACCAGCGGTCCGGAAAGCTGACCCAAGGGGTCGTGAAAGATATTCTGACCAAATCACCGACCCACCCTCACGGGATCAAGGTCCGACTTGAAAGCGGAGCGGTCGGGCGGGTCAAACAAATTGTAGGATAGGAGGTGGCTCATGGCGAAAGCGACGCTGTACCTGTTGAAGCCGGGTTTTCACGACAGATGCGAGTTTCTGGGGCGCACTTTCGGTTCTGCGAGGCCGCACCCATAGCAGGGCGTGAGAGCATGGTGAGGGTCGGCGCGCTATTCCGCTTTCTCCGTCTTTTTACCGAAGAGCTCGGGGTGGACGCAGACTTGCCAGTTGTAGGTGTGGCGCTCTCCCTGTACGATTAAAACGCCGCATACGGCTTTTTGATTGCAATCGATAGCTTCTATTGCATGAATGGCGGCTTCTGCCGGTTTGGAATGACCGACCGGCGAGATTATGGAAGTAATGATAACCCGCTTCCTTATTTTTCTGCACTCGAAGTCCGTGTAATCGAGATCGATTCCGTTCATGCTCTAATCCTGCTCTCAACCGGCTGCAAACCGGGTTCGAAGTGAAAAAGTTTTTCGTCAAAGTCTAAGCTTCGGCAGGGTTTTTGCGCAACGACCTGAAATGGGCAGACCGGTGGCGTTACCCCCGGTGACTGTTGGAAGCAAACTGTGTGCCCGGCCAAAGAGGTATTTTTTATATAGAAAACAAATGGTTGTTTAATCGAATAGCGATGTGGGGTCTTCAGGGGAAGATTTTATATCTTTTTTTACTCAGTTCTATTGCCTGAGGTTATTCTTTTGATTCAGCAATCATTCTCAGTAGTGTCCGGAAACTTCGGCACAGGTCGCTGGGAAAAAAGGGGGCGACATTTGCCTTGATCGCCAGCGGCATCAGCGCGAAAGGCTGCCCAATATGGAAGCCCCGGAGACGATCATGAGAATGGATACGGCTTTTAACACTGTCAGTCTCTCGCCCCAAAAAAGACCCACCAGGGTCACCACCACGATGCTGCCGCCGATGATGATGGGCCCGCCGATTGAAATCGGAACCCCCTGCTTGTAGGCCTTCAGGATAAAGAAGTCGGCCAGCAGCACCGAAAGGCCGGCCAGCATGCACATGACCACGGCATTCAAGGAAACCTTGGGGAATCCCTTGCTGATCACCGGCAGGAAAATCAAGGCCCCGGCGGTAAAGGCCGTCAGCTCGGTGATGAGTGCACCCAGGAGCGGGTGCATCTGGCGGGAGGCGGATGAGATGAAGACGTTCCACAACCCGGTTCCGAGGGCACCGATGATCACGTATAAAATACTCGTCGACATTTACACCGTCTCTTTCATGGCGGGATCATGCCGCCAATGTACATAGGTCACCACATGCCGCAAGCCGATCGATTCGGCCAGCAGGATCGAGGCCCGGTTGTCTTCTTGCGCTTGATAGCGCGCCAGAAAACCGTTATGCCCCAAGCGGTGCAATGCCGTTTCCGCGACCATGCGGGCCAGGCCGCTCCGGCGGTAGCGGGGAACGGTGTAGACGCCCGCGATCTCGTGTATCGCCCCGTAATTCGGGAAGGTGAAGCATGAGGCCAGGGGCTGGTCTCCTTCATACACTGTGAAGGAAAACGCTTGGCCACTCTCGAAGCGGTCTTTTAGCTCCTCTCGCGAATGGCCCATGGCAGCGTAAATATCCAGGCAGGCGCTGTCCAGTGTCCCTGAAACCGTGACCCCGTCCGCTGGAACAAATGGCCTATCTTGGGGTGCCGTGTAGGAGACAAAGGCGTTGGCACGCTCAAGACTGAAAAGCGCTGCCGCCGCGGCGTGGTGCCGAGGGTCCATGAGCTTGAATAAAAGCTTCTTGCCTGTGGGTACATGCAGCAACAACCCAGGCAAGAGAGCTGGGTGGGCAGCGGCGATGAAAACGACATAATCCGTGCCGGGGTAATTCCGACGATCAAAAGATGAAGCGCCGCCGGGGAGCAGCAAGAGCACTCCGGCCGCTTCAGGCCCCTCGTGAAAGCGGCACCGGATCGCGTGAGGGTAATAAAACAGCGTCTTGAGAAGAACGATGTTCCTGAGCGGGTCGTGTTCGAGGAATTCGACTGCACGCCGGAGGTGGGCATCCATTAGGATTTTTTGCCACGGACGTGCCGGTGCTTGCGGATGAACTCGTCGATAATCATCTCCAGGTCCGGCTTTCCGATTTCCTGCAGGTTGTAATAAACACGCGTGCTCGGTTTTTTGATCGTGATGATGCGGTTGAGGTCGATGGGGGTGCCGATCACCACCGCGTCGCACGCCGTGCGGTTGATGGTCGCCTCCAGGTCCTTCAACTGCTTGGCGCCGTAGCCCATGGCCGGCAGCAGGGTTCCGATGTCCGGGTAGGTGCGGAAGGTGTCCCGCAGCCTGCCGACCAGATAGGGCCGGGGGTCGACCAGGCCGGCCGCCCCGAACTTCCGCGCGGCCACCACCGCCGCCCCGATCTTCATCTCGCCATGCGTCAGCGTGGGCCCGTCCTCGACGGCGAGGACCTTCTTGCCTCGAACCACGGCCGGGTCGTCCATTTCGAGCACCGAAGCAGCGTCGACGACGACGGCCTTCGGGTTGACCGCTGCGATGTTCCGGCGCACGGTGTCGATGCCTTCCGGACCCGCGCTGTCGATCTTGTTGATCACCACCACGTCGGCCAGCCGCAGGGTCACATTCCCCGGGTAGTAGCTCATCTCGTGACCCGGCCGGTGCGGGTCCAGCACGGTCACATGCAGGTCGGGCTTGTAGAAAGGGAAGTCGTTGTTGCCGCCGTCCCAGAGAATGACATCGCAGCCCTTCGGGTCGTTCTCGGCTGCGCGCAGGATGGCTTCGTAGTCCACACCGGCATAGATCACGTTGCCGCGCGCGACATGGGGTTCGTACTCCTCCATCTCCTCGACGGTACACTTGTTTTTTGCCAGATCGCCGATCTTCGCAAACCGCTGAACCTTCTGAGCGGCAATGTCGCCATACGGCATGGGGTGGCGCACCGCCACCACCTTGAACCCTTTTGACATGAGGACCTCGATGATCCGCCGCGCGGTCTGGCTTTTGCCGCAGCCGGTGCGCACCGCGCCCACCGAGATGACGGGCTTCGTGCTTTTCAACATGGTGTCCTTCGGCCCGGGGAGCACGAAGTTCGCACCCGCCGCCTGCACGATGGCGGCGACGTTCATGACGTGCTGGTAGGAGACATCGCTGTAGGAAAACACACAATCGTCGACTTTGAGTTTGCGGATGAGGTCCGAAAGCTCCGCTTCGGCGTAGATCGGGATGCCCTGGGGGTAGAGCCTGCCGGCGAGCGCCGCCGGATACTTGCGGCCCGCGATGTCCGGTATCTGTGTTGCGGTGAACGCGACGACATGGTAGGTCGGGTTGTCGCGATAGCAGGTGTTGAAGTTGTGGAAGTCCCGGCCGGCGGCACCGATGACAATGACGTTTCTGCGTTTCATGGAGTTCTCCTCTCTTGGTCGGCCGGTCGCCCGTCAGCCGGTCTGCCTACCGGCAAGGCAGCCCCCGGGCGACCGGCTGACCCTATACCACTTCCGTCCCTGCTTCGCCGGCGAAGGCCCGCTCGATGTCCTCGAGGTGACAGATAATCCCTCGGCTGCCGGTCGCCCGGTGAAACTGAAGAATGGCTTGCACTTTGGGCCCCATGGAGCCGGCCGGGAATTGGCCCTCCGCCAAATGTCGCTCCAGTTCCGCCAGGGGAATTTTGCGCAACTGCTGCTGCTTTGGTTTTCCCCAATCGATGGAAACGCCGGGCACATCCGAGGCGATGACAAAGGCGTCCGCCTTGATCTCGCCGGCAAGGACCGAGCTGGCAAGGTCCTTATCGATAACGGCATCCACCCCTCTGAACTTGCGCTCCTTGCGGATCACCGGGATGCCCCCGCCGCCGCAGCAGATGACGATGAAGCCCATTTCGATCAATTTCTTGATCTCGCGGTGTTCCACGATCGCCAGCGGTTTGGGGCTTGCCACCACGCGGCGAAAGCCCTTGTCCGTATGGACCATGGTGTAGGGCAAGCGTCCTGCCTGCTCCTTGGTGTAGAAGGGCCCGATGGGCTTGGTGGGGTTCTGGAATGCCGGGTCATTTTCATCGACCACGACATAGGAAATCAGGGACACGAAAAGCTGCTCGGTGGTGATGCCGATCTCCATCAATGCCCGGTCGAGGGTGGATTCGATCATGTAGCCGATCTGGCCCTGGGTCATGGCGACGATGATTTCAAGCGGCATGTTGGGCACCTCGCGGCAGCTTTCCTGCTGCAGCAAGAGGTTGCCCGCCTGGGGGCCGTTGCCGTGGGTGATCACGATGCGGTAATCCCGGGATAGCCTGGCGATCTGCCGCATGGGCACCTTCAAGTTCGCGAACTGCTCCTCGGCCGTTCCCTTCTGGCCCTTCTGAATCAGGGCGTTGCCGCCCAGCGCGATCAACACCAAGGGTTTTTGCATGGATATTCCTTAATTATTATTACTCCGGCAATAAACAGGTGCAACTTAAGCCGATGTCGGGCGGAGCGGGGTGCCCGCCGCGGCGAGCCGCAACCACCCATTCAACGAACCCACGCACGGCAGCCCGCCCGCTCCATACCGACCCGGACAGCCCCGGAGGACCGACCCCCACGCAGCCGCCGGCCGTCGCTGCCTGTCTGCGGTACCCATGAGACGGCTGGGGGGCGTGGCAGGGTCGCCTGAAGCATTGGTTGCGGATCGCCGCGGCGGGCACCCCGCTCCGCCTCTGCGTGAGTTGCTGGAACAAGACAAATTTTCTTGCCAGTGTAATATCAGCCACGCGCGGCACGCTAAGCGCCGAGCGTGGCCACCATCACGGCCTTGATCGTGTGCAGTCGGTTTTCAGCCTGGTCGAAGACGATGGAGGCCGGCGATTCAAACACTTCCTCAGTCACCTCCATGGCCTCCAGACCGAACTTTTTGTAGATGGCCTCGCCGATCTCCGTCAGCCGGTCGTGGAACGCCGGCAGGCAGTGCAGGAACTTGACCTTGGGGTTTCCGGTTTTCTGCATGGCGGCCTGGTTTACCTGGTAGGGTTTGAGCAACCGGATGCGTTCCGCCCAAACCTCTTCGGGTTCGCCCATGGACACCCATATATCGGTGTACAGGAAATCGCAGCCGGCGCACCCCCTGGACAGGTCATCGGTGATGGTGATCCGCGCCCCGGTCCCCTTGGCGATTTCCCGGGCCAAGGACACCCGCTCGGCGGTGGGATGAAGCGCTTTGGGCGCAACCGCACGGTAATCCATGCCCATCTTGGCGGCGGCGATCAGAAGCGAGTTGGCCACGTTGTTGCGCCCGTCGCCCAGAAAGGCGAACGCAACCTGCTTCAGGGGCTTGGCGGTGTGCTCCTGCATGGTAAGCAGATCCGCCAGCGCCTGGGTGGGGTGGAACTCGTTGGTGAGGCCGTTCCAGACCGGCACGCCGGCGCTTTTCGCCAATTCCTCCACGCGCGCCTGCTCAAAGCCGCGGTACTCGATGCCGTGGTACATGCGGCCCAGCACGCGCGCGGTGTCGCGGATCGACTCCTTCTTGCCGAGCTGGGATCCGGTCGGGTCGAGATAGGTCACGTGGGCCCCCTGGTCGTACGCGGCCACCTCGAAGGCGCAGCGCGTGCGGGTGGAGGTCTTCTCGAAGATCAGGGCGATATTCTTGCCCTTGAGGCGTTGTGCCTCAGTGCCGGTCCGCTTGGACTTTTTCAACTCCATCGAGAGATTCAGAAGAAAGTCAATTTCCTGGGGAGAAAAATCCAGCAGCTTGAGGAAATGCCTGCCTTTCATGTTCATTCGTGTTGTCCTTTCACATCGAAAGCAGTTGTCCGGTGCGGTGGGCGACTGCTCCGGCAATTTTGGCTACCTCGGCGCCGGCGTGGGCGAAACGGTTGCGCGAACGTGCGAACAAGAGGCCTCCGTGGCGGGTTTGCAGCGTTGCCGTTTTCCCATTGACCGGATCGACTATGTCCGAGACGCCCTCACCCGCTCTGAGAGAAGACCCCACACTGGCGCGATGCACGATCACTCCGCTCCTCGGTGCGATGATCAATTCGCAGGCCTCAAGCGGCGTTGCGGGATAAAGCAGCAGCGGCGGTTTCGGTACAGGCCCCTGAATCGCACCGATGATGGTCATGAAGGCGATCATGGCATCACTGTCGCCTTGGGAGACGTCATATGCGACATCCGACTGCCCGCGCAGTTCGATGGTCGCCGCACGGCACGCCAGCGGAACCGGGAATGTGCCCGCGAGCTGTGTGCGCAGTTCGAACCACGGCCGGCTCAGGGCTTCGTCGAACGGGGTACAGCCGGAGTGCCAGGCGAGCAAGTTGGCTTGGCTTCCGATCAGACGCGCGAGCGGCTCGAAGTCGGGCCAGAGGTCGGTACCGGTGTAAAGATGCGGGACCGACTCGCCGTCGCAGTGCAGGTCAAGCACCCAGTCGGCATCAAAGGCCAGCTGCAGGAGTGTCAAGCGGAGCGCTTCGATCTCGGTCCGAGGTTGTTTTGCTGCGAGGGCCTCCCGCATGAGTGCGCGGATGCCGTGCACGTTGCTCGTTTCATCGGCGGACAGCCTGTCTTTGGCACGTTCGACAATCAGCGGAGTCACATCCGGAAACCCGCGGTTGAAGTTTTCAAGCGACGGCAGGTGGAAGCGGCCGATCGGGTAGTAGCCGCTCACGTATTGCCCGAGACCGATGGGGTTGGCCAGAGGAACCAATTGGATCTGCCACCGCAGCCTGTCGGCGGCATCCAACTCGGCCAAGCGCCGCGCGAGCTCGTGCAGCATCAGAGCCCCAGGCATCTCATCGGCGTGCAGCGCCGCCTGCAGGTGGATCTTGCGCTCGGCGGATTCCGGACCGAACCGCAGGACGCTCAGCGCGTGCCCCGAACCAAGCGTCTGCTGCGGCAGCAGGTCGATCGTTGTTCTAACAAAAGTCATCCCGTTTCCCGTTCATTCCGGAAGCCGATGATTGGGTGGAGATGCTCCCTGGTGATTGCCGGTGGGAGCATCCCTCTTTTCAGCCATCAGGGGTTTATTTCCCCTGGTTAATGGTGATAGGCGTGTACTTGTTGGCCTGCAGTCCGTATTTCGCCAGGATCTGGTCGTAAACCCCCTTTGCCTGGAGCCGCTCGATGGCCGCCTTGACGGCATCCCGCAGCTGGGTGTCGGTCTTCGTGAAGGGGATCCCCATGAGATCCTCCGTGAACGGCTGGCCGATCAGCACGTATTGGTTGGGTTCGAGTTTTTGAGAGTACGGCAGGGTCTCCTGGCCCTGGACCGCCGCTTCCAGCCGCCCCGATTTGAGCTGGGTGCGGGCATCGGCGGAACCCTCGGTGCCGACGACTTTGATGGCGGCCTTGCCTTTGGCAACGCAGTTCGCGGCACTCCACTCCTCGATTTTCACCGGCCAGTTCGTGCTGCGGCTGGCGCCCACGGTTTTGCCGCACAGATCCTCCTGGGATTTGATGGTGGCGGCGTTCGCCGGGCTGGTGTAGAACTGGGAACCGGTGCGCAGGTAATTTACGAAATCCGCCACCTCCCGGCGCGTGGGCAGATCGCTGATTCCCTGGAGCGCCATGTCCACCCGGCCGGTCTGCAATGAGCTGAATATCTGGGCAAACTCGGTGTCCTGCCATTCGATGGCCACCCCCAGTTCCTTCGCGATGGCCTCTCCGAGATCGATATCAAGCCCCATGAGCTGATTGGTGGCGGGGTCCTTGTAGGTAATGGGCGGGTAGTTGGGTTTGGTGGCGACGATGATCTTGCCGGCCTTTTTGATGCGCTCCGGCAGCTCCTGAGCGGCGGCCTGGGCGGCAAAGGCACAGATGATTCCGATCAAAACGATTTTACTGAAGTGCTTCATGGTTCCTCTCCTTTCGGTTGATGGATGCGGTGTCATGCCAACACCGCGGCAATAAAGTCTTTCGTGCGGGGGTGCTGCGGATTCACCAGCACCTCCTGCGGGGTCCCGGTCTCGACGATCGATCCCTCGTCCATGAAGACCACCCGGTTGCACACCTCACGGGCGAAACCGAGCTCGTGGGTCACCACGATCATGGTCATGCCGGATTGGGCCAAGTCCCGCATGACTTCCAACACCTCGCCGACCAGCTCCGGGTCCAAGGCGGAGGTCGGTTCGTCGAACAGCATCAGTTTCGGCCGCATTGCCAGCGCCCGGGCGATGGCCACCCGCTGCTGCTGCCCCCCGGAGAGCGTCGAGGGGTAAGCATCGCGCTTGGCGCTGAGGCCGACACGGTCGAGCAGGGTCAAGGCTTCATCCACGGCCTCGGCATGCGGGCGTTTCTGGACGATGACCGGGCCTTCGATGATGTTCTCCAACGCCGTCATGTGCCCGAACAGGTTGAAGCGCTGAAAGACCATACCGATCGCGGCCCGCTGCCGGGCAATGTCCTGGTCGTTCAGCTCGTAAAGGGCCTCGCCCGCCCGGCGAAAGCCGGCCAGCTCTCCGTCGATCCATATGGCGCCCTTGTCGGCCTGCTCGAGCTGATTGATGCACCGCAGGAAAGTGCTCTTTCCGGAGCCCGAAGGTCCGATGATGCAGAGCACCTCACCCTTGGCCACCTCCATGCTGACCGCCTTCAGGGCGCAAAGGCTTCCAAAATACTTGTGGACATCGACCGCCACAACCATGGGAGGAGTGCTCATACCGATCGCTCCTGGCTCACCGCGGTCTTGGTCCGCACGCCGGGCTTGCCGACACCTTTTGAAAAATGCCTTTCGAGGAAGGACTGCCCGATCGACAGGATCGTGACAACGATCAGGTACCAGATCGCCGCCACGATCAGAAGCTCGATGACGCGCGCGTTGGCATAGTAGATCGCCTGGGCATTGCGCAGGATCTCAGAGAACTGGATGACACTCGCGATGGAGGTGAGCTTGACCATGCTGATGACTTCGTTGCCGACCGGCGGCAGGATCACGCGCATCGCCTGCGGCAGGACGATGCGCCGCAGCGTGGTCAAGCGCGTCATGCCGATCGCCTTGGCGGCCTCCGTCTGGCCGATGTCCACAGACAGGATGCCGCCGCGCACGACCTCGGCCGTGTAGGCCCCCTGGTTGATTCCCAACCCCAGCAGGGTTGCCATGAACGGGGTGATGACCGTGACGGTCCGGGCCTCGAACAGGCCGGGGATGCCGATGGTGGGGAACACCAGCGCCAGGTTGAACCACAGCAGCAGCTGCAACATCAGAGGGGTGCCCCGGAAAAACCAGATGTAAAACCATGCGACCGACTTCAACACGGGGTTGGGGGACATGTACATGACGGCGAAAACCACCCCCAGCACGATCCCAAAAATCATCGCCAGGATGGTCATGATCACCGTGTTCCCCAGGCCGAACAGGATCGATTGGGCGGTGAAAAACTGGCCGACCACCGGCCATTCGATCTGCCCGGTAGCAAACGCATGGGCCACAAACCCGAAGGCTGTCAGGATGAACGCGGCAGATATCCAACGGCGGTAGTAGCGTCGGGGGATGTGCCGGAGATGCGCCAGGGAATACTCGCAGGGGAGGCCCCTGGGGCCTCCCCTGCCGGAGGACCTCTCACGGTTCGGTGCCATGTTCATATGCTCCGCCTCGTTAGCGGAGGACCCGCTGAATGGAGTTCAGTTCTTGTGCCACGCGAGGAGCCGGCCCATTGCCGCTGGTGAGACATCGCATCGCGCAGGCGTACCAGCTGCCGGGACACCTGGACCGGGGATGTCCCGCCGTACCCGTCCCGGGCGGCGACGGCGGCCTCGGGCGTCAGGCAGACCCGGATCGCAGGGTCCAAGCGCGGGTCGATCGCTTTCAGATCATCGTCGCTAAGCTCAGAGAGCCCGATGCCCCGGTCTTCGCAGTGGCGCACCACGGTCCCGGTGATTTCGTGTGCGGCGGCGAAGGGCACTCCGCGCCGGGCCAGCCAATCGGCGACTTCGGTGGCTAGAGTGAAACCCTCGGTGGCCTGGCGCCGCAGCTCGGCAATATTCACCCGCAGGGTCCGCACCAGTCCCGCCATCGCCGGAAGCACTACGCTCAGCGTGTCCACGGCCTCGAATGCCGACCGTTTGTCCTCGCTCAAATCCCGATTGTAGGAAAAGGGCAAGCCTTTGAGCACCGTGAGCATGGCGGACAGGCTGCCGATCAGGCGGCCGGACCGGCCGCGCGTCAGCTCGGCGATGTCGGGGTTTTTCTTCTGGGGCATTATGGAGCTGCCTGTTGCGAAAGCATCGTCCAGTTCCACCCACCGAAACTGGCGCGTCGACCATAATACAATTTCCTCCGCCAGCCGTGAGAGGTCCACCCCGAGCATCGCCGTCACGAAGAGGAACTCGGCCACGTGATCGCGGCTGCCCACCGCATCGATGGAATTCTCGCAGGGGGCTTCATAGCCCAGCTCCGCCGCGGACAGCTCGGGGTTCACCGCGATGGCCGAGCCGGCCAGTGCGGCGGCACCCAGCGGGGATCGGGCGCTGCGCCGGTCCCAATCCATGAAGCGCTCCACGTCCCGGGCAAACGCCTGGGCATGGGCCAGCAACTGATGAGCGAAAACCACCGGCTGCGCCGGTTGCAAGTGGGTGAAGCCCGGGCACAAGGTGTGGAGGTGCTCTTGAGCCTGGTCAGCGATGGCCTCCTGCAGCCCCAGCAGGGCCAAGACGAGATTCCTCGCCTGGTCCCGCAGATAAAGCCTGAGGTCGTTCGACGCCTGATCGTTGCGCGACCTTCCGGCGCGCAGTTTGCCGCCGAGAGGGCCGAGCCGCTCGGTGAGAACCCGTTCAATGAAGGTGTGGAGGTCCTCGTCGGTTTCGGAGGGCGCGATCGTCCCGGCATGGAAGTCTTGGTTGATCTGCTCGAGGCCGCGGGTCATGGCCTCGCACTCGGCCGGCGTGAGCAGGCCCGCGCGGAGCAGCTCACGGGCATGGGAGACGGATGAGGCGATGTCGTAGGGAACCAGGCGGAAATGACTGGCATCCGATCGCGACAGACGCATCAGGGTCGGATCGGGCCCTGAGCGAAACCGGCCGCCCCAGAGGCGTGTCTCACCCATGCTGGTCGTCTCCTGTCTTTTTCCGCTGCCCTTTTTCGGCGAGGCGGTTGAATTTGTGCACATGCCGCTGCATCAGCAGCCGGGCCTTTTCGGCATCCCTCGACTCCACGGCGGCGGTGATGTCGCTCAAGTCCTTTAACAGCAGGTTCATTATTTTTTCTTCCCGCGGAAGAAACTTGTCCTGATACTGGTACATGTTGGCGTAAACGGTCTCCAGTACGGAAAGAAACAGGCGGTTGCGTGAAGCCTTTGCCAGGGTTTCGTGGAAACGGCTGTCGATGCGCAGGAGTGCATCGAACGGAGGAAGCTCGCCCTGCCGATGCGCACGCGCCTCCTCCAGCAAGCGTTTGAGCTCGAGAACATCCGCCTTGCGAGCGCGCTGAGCGGCTAACGCCGCCGTAATCCCTTCAAGGTAGGCTCTGAACTCGGCAAGTTCCGCGAGGGTGACGCCCCTGAACTTGAGAAGGAAGCTGAGGCTTTCGCTCATGCTTGCGGTTGTGACGGCCTTGACGAAGGCCCCGCCGTAGGCGCCCGCCTTGATGGTGATCAGTCCCTTCTGCTCGAGAACTCTCAGGGCTTCGCGAAGGGGGCCTCTGCTCGTCTGGAAAAGATCGCACAGCTCCCGTTCGCTGGGGAGCTTGTCCCCCACCCGGTAGTTGCCGTCGATAATCGCCTGCTCGATCTGGCTGAGGATGTCATGGATGAAGCGAATTCGGCGGGCTTTTCGAAACACGCCGTTAGATCCTCCATGCAGCTCAGTTCCGGGGCTGGGCGTCATCATCTCGGCACGTCCTGGGCAGAATCCTCTTTTGTTAATGGGCACCTTAAGGCGCCTCCGGCGGATGTCCATCAAGCGTCGAGCGGCACAAGGGCCTGCCGGATTCTTTCGAGCGCCCAATCGATCTCCTCCCGTCGGATGACCAGCGGCGGCGCCAGCCGGATCGTGTGGTCGTGGGTGTCCTTGCACAGGACGCCGGAAGCCATCAGTTTTTCACAGTAGAGGCGCGCGCCGCCCGCTTCCGAATGAAGCTCGACCCCGATCATGAGGCCTCGACCGCGGATGTCCTTGATCAACGGGCTGCCGATCGAACGCAGGCCGGCCATGAAATACTCGCCCATGAGTCGGGCGTTTTCCACCATGTTTTCCTCCACCAGGACCCGCAGCGCGGTTCGTGCCACGGCGCAGGCCAAGGGGTTGCCGCCGAACGTGCTCCCGTGTTCGCCCGGCCGCAGGACGCTCAACACCTCGTGGTTGGACAGAACGGCGGAAATCGGATAGAAACCGCCGGATAGGGCTTTGCCGACCAGCGTGATGTCGGCTTCAATCCCTTCGTGCTCCTCTGCGAGCAGCCTGCCGGTTCGCCCAAGTCCGGTCTGAATTTCATCCAGGATCAAAACGACGTTGTGCCGATCACAGATGGTTCGGGCCTGCCGCAGATAGCCCGACGGCGGGATGATGATACCCGCCTCCCCCTGGATAGGCTCCACGAGGAACCCCGCCGTGCACGGGGTGATGGCCTCCTCGAGGGCTTTGGCATCGCCGAATGGGATAATCCTGAAGCCGGGGGTGAACGGTTCGAACCCTTCGCGGGACTTCGGCTCGGTGCTGAAACCGACAATGGTGATGGTTCGGCCGTGGAAGTTGTTGGCGCAGACGATGAGCTCGGCCTGGCCCGCCGGGATCCCCTTGATCTGGTAGCCCCATTTGCGGACGGCTTTGATCACGGTCTCGACCGCCTCGGCCCCGCTGTTCATGGGCAGGACCCGGTGCGAATGGGTCAGTTCGCAGAGTTCCTTGTAAAACGGCCCCAGTTGATTGTTTCGAAAGGCGCGGGAGGTCAGGGTCAGGCGCTGAGCCTGATCGACGAGTGTGCGCAGGATTTCGGGGTGGCAGTGGCCCTGGTTGACCGCCGAATAGGCTGACAGGCAGTCCAAGTACTTCCGGCCGTCCACATCCCAGACCCAGACCCCGCAGCCGGTCTGGAGAACGACGTCCAGCGGCTTGTAGTTGAAAGCGCCGTATTCCGTTTCCAGATCGATGAAATATCGGCTGGAGCCGGTTTCGAAAGCGGAGGACATGCTCCCGTTTCCATTTCACTCGAAAGCGTCGGGCGACCTTCTGCAGACTCTCGGTGAGGCTGCCGGGCCCTGTATTGGCCAATCAATAGTATAATTGTAGTACCAATATATCTTTTATGCTGTCAAGTGAAAAAATCCGATGCCCTCGGCGCCACGAGGTGCGCAGCGAAAAGGAGAGGGAGGTCACCCGGAGACGTTCGCCGGAAAAAAGACTGGATTCCGGCGGCCGGCGTGGTAAGAAGGGCCGAGAAAGGATATGCAGCCATGAAACGGATCCAAATGGTCGTGACCGACGGATTTACCCTGAACCCGGGAGACAACCCCTGGAGCGACATCGGGCAGCTGGGGGCGTTGACGGTGTATGACCGAACCGCGCCGCTGGAGCTCGCCCCGCGCTGCCGGGAGGCGGACATCTTAATTGTCAACAAGACCTCGGTCCGCGCGGACGCCCTGGCGGAGCTGCCGCAGCTGCGCGGCATCGCCGTTACCGCCACCGGCTTCGACTGCGTGGACGTCGAGGCCGCAGGCCGCCGCGGCATCCCGGTGTCCAACGTGCCGATCTACGGCACCGATTCCGTGGCCCAGTATATATTCTCGGCCATTCTGCATGTCTGGCACAACATCTCCATCCACGACGCGGCGGTCAAGGCCGGGGAGTGGGGCCGGCAGCCGGACTGGTCGTTCTGGAAGACGCCGCTGATCGAGCTGCGCGGCAAGACCATGGGGATCGTGGGCTTCGGCCGCATCGGCCGCCGGGTCGGGGAGCTGGCCCACGCCTTCGGCATGGACGTAATGGCGCATGACGCGTTCACAGGAGCGGACCCGGGCTTTGCGCCGTTTGCATGGGCCGGCCTGGAGGAGGTTTTCAGCCGAAGCGATGTGGTCAGCGTGCATTGCCCTCTGACCCCCGAAAACCAGCGCTTCGTCAACCGCGATCTGCTGCAGCGGATGAAGTCGACGTCGCTCCTCATCAATGCGTCGCGCGGGTCGTTGGTGAACGAGGAGGATTTGGCGGCGGCGCTGAAAGCGGGGTGGATTGCCGGCGCGGTCGTGGACGTGGTGTCGGCCGAGCCGGTCCGGCCGGATAACCCGTTGCTGAGCGCCCCCAACATCGTGATCACGCCGCACCTGGCCTGGGCCGCACGGGAGGCCCGGCAGCGGCTGATGCGCACCACCGCTGAAAACGTGCGCGCCTTTCTCGAGGGGCGACCGCAGCATCTGGTCAACGGGGGCTGGTTGGGAAAATAAACCGGCTTCTTTTGCCGGCGCCTTTCATGCTATACAGCGCATAACCGAATCGACACTTTCCCGCGAAAGGATGACTCAAATGGCTGTCCCCAAGCCCCTGCTCAAAGATCAGGCCGAAACGAGCGTCAAGGAAATCTACGACGGCATGCATACGTCCTTCGGTAAAATGCCCAACATTTTTGCCGTGATGGCCCACTTTCCGGCCGCTTTGAAACGCTTCGTGCCCTTTTACAATGCGGTCATGACGAGAGGGTCGGTGCCGCAGAAACTCAAAGAGCTCGCGTACCTCAAGACCGCCAGCATCAACGCCTGCCAGTACTGACTGCGCGCCCACATTGCTTCGGCGAAGCAGGCGGGCGTTACGGAGCAGCAGATCGAAGATCTCCGGTTCTACCAGAACAGCGCGGCATACGACGATAAAGAGCGGGCCACCGTGCGATTTGCCGACCTGGTGACCCGCGGGGCGGCGGCCATCGACGAATCGGTGCTGAACTGGCTGGGGACACATTATTCCGACTCGGAAATTGTCGAACTGGTCATGGTGGTCGCCCTGGCCAACCTGGTCAATCGCTTCAACGACACGCTGCAGGTTCAGCCGGATTTGGGTTAAGCAATTACCGCGGCGCCGGCGGGCAGATCTTGACGACAATTGCAGGGGAGGTGGGTATGAGAAGAATTGATGCGTTTTCTATCCGGCCCTGCGCCGATCCTCTATGCTGGTTATTTGCGTCTCGGCGAACTCCTGCTTGAGGGATTCGATCAACTCCTTGACCGACACGATCCGGTCGACACGGTATGCGTTCTGGCCGGAAAAGACAAACCCGCGCTTGAGATTCCCTTTCTTGGCATGCATGAGCGCCAGCGCAATGCAATACGGGCTGTTGCGATGGTCGCAGGTGCGGATGCAATGGTAGGGGCAGGTG
>Ga0209450_10000618_pt1 | contig 18061 bp, 8 predicted proteins | sample FrelakmetLWP11LW_FD_187149 | JGI IMG/M metagenome (GOLD analysis project Ga0209450, IMG submission 187149) | Freshwater lake sediment microbial communities from the University of Notre Dame, USA, for methane emissions studies - LWP11 LW (SPAdes)... | ecosystem: Environmental > Aquatic >...
CACGGCACGGAACGCTCCCGCAGCATTCACGGCTGAGATCTGCAAAACCTTTTTGCTGATGTTCAGCTCATAACTTTCATCGGCGGGATTTGTTCCGTCACCCGTTAAGACGAAGTAAATACTCCCCCTCTTCGGTTCACCCATGGTTTGTATTACCTCTATGTCAAAGCCTGTGGCAGGCTTAAGCCTGTCAGCAAGGTATTGTGCTACCTGCTTCAGCTCTTCAGTCTCACCCTTAAAATAAATGTCAGTATTCTTGCTTATTGTGAAGTAGCCGCCTGTGGCAGTTACTGATACGGGTGCGGGAATAATTGACTCTCTTGTCAGATCCGAAGGCTCCTGTTTTTTGCACGACCCAAGACTTATGCCCAGTGATAAGGCAACTATTGCCATACTTACATAACTTTGTTTCATGATGATGTTAACTATGAATATTTGAGAAGTCAAGATATAAATTTAATTTCAACCCACAGGTTCAGATGTTATGTTAAGTGATCCGTTTGCACAATTTGACCTCTGGTACAGTGAGAGACTTGCCACGGGGGTATCTTATCCTGACTCTTTCAGCCTTGGCACGGCCGATCCGGGCGGAGCAGTGTCTGTCCGAACTGTCCTGCTTAAAGAATACAGCCATGAGGGCTTTGTCTTCTTCACCAATTATGAAAGCAGGAAGGGGAGCCAGCTGTCTCAGAATCCTTTTGCAGCAATGCTTTTTTACTGGCCCGAATCAGAAAGGCAGGTGCGCATTGAGGGCAAAACATCAAGAGTCTCCGAAGATGATTCAATAATTTATTTCAGGTCACGCCCCCGCGAGAGTCAGATCGGCGCCTGGGCCAGCAACCAGAGCCGGGCCATCCCCGGGAGATCCTACCTTGAGGCCCGGTACTCGGAGTTCGAGGAGAAATTCAGGGGGAAGGATATCCCCAAGCCTCCCTGCTGGGGCGGATACAGGATCGTTCCTTCATGGTTCGAGTTCTGGCAGGAAGGAATTCACCGGCTACACCAAAGAACTGTTTACAGGCTTGAAAAAGGGATATGGATTACTGAAATACTTGCACCTTAAAAAGAGAAATTATCATGAAACATCTATCAGCTATTGCATTGCTCATAATCACGGCATGCTCATCACAACAAACAGGTACTACAGAGGCTGACAGGGCTCAGATCATCAGAACAGAACTCGACTTTGCAAAGATGGCAGAGGAGGAGGGTGTCGCAGCTGCATTTTATGAATATGCCTCAGACAGCGCCGTCATTAACCGCGGCGGAAATCTCATCAAAGGAAAAGAGGCCATCAGGGAGTATTATCAGTCTTCCCTGAAGCCCGGCACCAAACTTATATGGGCTCCTGATTTTGCCGATGTGTCAGGCGATATTGGCTACACATACGGAAAGTACACCCACCTGGTGCCTGACAGCACCGGTATTTTTTCAGAACATCATGGCATTTTCCATACTGTCTGGAAGAGAGAGAAAGACGGCAGGTGGCGGTTCGTGTGGGACTGATCCGTAACAATGTCGGGAAGGCACATGAAAGCGGCCCCGACACATAAGTGAAAAGTCATCACTGTTCCGGGTTACGATAAAGAATAATTTGGTATACTTTAGCAGGTAATTGGAATAGTAATGACAGACGGTCACAAAGCACATAGCAGCGAACCTGTTGACGCCGTGGTGCTGTGGGTTGACGGCAGTGATCCGAGGCTTGCAGAAAAGAGAAACAAATATCTCGGCGAACCCGGACTCGCAAGCCATCCCAGGGCACTGTCCACCTTCTATGCCTCCAACAACGAAATCAGGTACTGCGTGTTTTCAATCCTGAAATTCGCCCCCCTTGTAAGAAATGTCTTTATTGTCACTGATGGTCAGGACCCCAACCTGTATGAGGAGGTAAAGGCCAGATTCCCTGAAAGATCTGGCTCGCTCAAAATAGTGGATCACAAAGAAATATTCAGCGGATACGAACAATACCTGCCTACCTTCAACAGCACTTCAATACTGTCAATGATGTGGAGAATAAAGGGTCTGTCTGATAATTTTATCTTTTTCAATGATGACACTTTTATTATCAGAGAGACCCGGCCGGAGGACTGGTTCAGGAACGGCCAGCCTGTTTTGCGCGGCAAATGGCTCATTCCCCCCTACAAAAAGATGGTAAGTAATTATTTCAAGACTCTTATTAACAGACACCTGCGCAACAATCCGGACTATCAGCCCAAACTCTCCTTCTATCTGCGCCAGTGGAACGCAGCTTCCCTTCTCGGCATGAAGGCGAGATATTTTTTCCACTGCCACACCCCCCATCCGCTGAGCCGGGTGAGACTGGAAAATTATTTCGCTGACAAGGCCCGGCTCCTTGAAAAGAATATTTCAGCCCGGTTCCGGAGCCCGGATCAGTTTCTGATGACATCACTGGCTTACCACCTGGAGATACTTGACGGCAACAGGCAAACGGAAAAAGTCGGCCTCGGTTATCTGCATCCCTACTATTCCAAGAAACGGATGGAGAGGAGAATAAAGCGCTGCGAAACCGACATGGATATCAAGTTCATCTGTGCACAGAGCCTTGACATGTTCAGCCCTGAAGAACGTGAAAGAATATTTGGCTGGCTGAATAAGATAATTGGAATGGAGAAGCTCAAATAAATCAATTTAATGCTACCGGAAACACAAAAGTAATGACTGACAATCCCTCATCTGAAAAAGAGCATCCGATTGATGTGGTAATTGCCTGGGTCGATGGCAGCGATCCGGGGCTGACTGAAAAGAGGAACCGGTATCTTGGCCTGACAGATGCCAACACCCATCCCGGGGCCCATCCCACCCGTTTCGCTTCGATAAATGAAGTACGATATTGCGTTTTATCCGTTTTCAGGTTCGCCCCTTTCGTAAGAAATATCTTTATCGTGACCGACGGACAGGATCCGGACCTTTATGATGATATTAAAACCTGGTTCCCCGAAAGGGAGGGTTCATTAAGAATTGTAGATCACAGTGAAATTTTTGAGGGTTTCGAAGGCTGCCTTCCGACATTCAACAGCATCTCTATCGGGAATATGATCTGGCGGATAAAGGGTCTCTCCGATAACTTCGTTTATTTCAATGACGACACGTTTCTCATAAGAAGCGTAAAGCCTGAAGACTTCTTTATTGACAACATGCCTGTCTTACGCGGAAGATGGGTCCATGCGCCCCTTTACAGGATCTGGTGGAACTCTCTCAGGATAGCTTTTAACAAATATTTTAAAAACAACCCCGGCTTTCAGCCAAAAGCATCCTTTCATCTTGGCCAGTGGAATTCTGCTTCACTTCTTGGCCTTAAGTGGAGGTATTTTACCAACAGTCACACCCCGCATACAGTTGGCAGGAAAACGATTGAGGATTTCGTCACCCGGAATAAGGCGCTGATTGAGAAAAACATATCTCACAGGTTCCGCCATTACTCACAGTTCACTTTTATTTCACTCTCTAACCACCTGCAGCTCCTGCAGGGCAACAGGCTGATTGCCAGTCCCGACCTGGTATATATGCAACCCTTCGGCCGTCCGAAGGATTATATAGACAAGAAGATCATACTTTGCGAAAAGGACGACCGCATAAAGTTCATGTGCGTCCAAAGCCTTGAGATGTGCGGAGCAGAGGAGCAGGAGAAACTTCTCGGATGGATGAGAAAGAGACTGAAAATTGAGAGTGAATAATTATTGAGTAATTGCCTGATTATTATGTTATTTGGGGTTCCAGACGAATTCTCCGTTTTCTACACGCCATTGATTATCAAAAAAACCGGTACAGACAACAGCCTCATACCCTGTCTTTCCGGCATCCGACTTCACGACAGTAAGGTCAGGAAAAGCACTTCCTGAATTGAAATACTGGTTTCCGTAGCCTCCCTTCATCCCTCTGAGACCTGTGCCACCGACCACTCCGACTGATGCAATGTCACTGCCTGCACGCGGCCAGATGAAGAAAACAGCCATGTCATCACCCTCCATGCGCCTCTCTCCCACCTTAACATATCCTGAGGCAACCTCCACGGGGCAGCCCTCAAGAACCTTGCTCCACGCACTGTTGTTATCGGAATTGCCGTAAAGTATTATATTACGGTCTGCATATCTCTCCGGAGAGAACCTGGTGTCTGCAATGAGCTCGACGGTGCCGTTGCCGCGATAGCCGAAAGTAGATGCATCAAGTCTCGCCCTGGAATAGATCCAGACATCCTCCTGCGGCGAACCGCCCGTACCATAAACGAACACCATCCTGTTACGGAAGGCATCCTTGAAAGTGCCGTTACGAAAAGGATTTTTCTCTGAAGGAGGGGGCGTTTCGCCCATGACCCATTTGTTATGCGACCTCTCAAGCCATAATTTACCCTCCTCCGGCATTTCCATGATCTTTAGAACAGACGTGCTGTCAACGGTGACTTCAAAGGGCATCTCTGTCGGCATCGATGGCAGGTCCAGGCAAAACAGGCTTATATTTTCTGTTGTGACATTGACGCTGTTCCTGGCAGTGTCAATCCTTACTGATATGCTGCTTTTCAGCAATGGCCTCTCCTGCTGTATAACCGTCAGATAATGTGACGTGGCCGATACACCGGGATTTGCAGTATGAAATTCCAGGTTTACAACATCTTTATCCTCCGGGATTTTATGTATTCTGAAGAAGTCAAATATCGGTGGCCAGTCAAGCGCTTCATCACTCCACCAGTGACTCCCTCCAGGATATTCCTTATAGGCAAAGTCGGGATGGAAAGTACCGAGCAGGGCTCTCATATCACGTGCCTGCCCTACTGAGACAGTCTCATCGGCATCACCGTGAAAGACATAGACTCCATGATGTATGTAGTTGCGCGCAAGGGTTTTTGTTCTGGTTGGATTACCGGCACGCAGCATCATCCCTGCGGCAGGATTAATGGTAGCGGCTGTTGGTCCTGATGCATATCCGAGGAGGTCTGCATAGCCCGCACATGGTGCTATGGCAGCAAACATGGAGGGATAGGTTGCTCCCAGATACCACGTGCCATGCCCTCCCATTGAATGACCTGAGAGATAGATTCTGGAAGGATCGGGCTTGAAGAGCTTCTTTCCTTCCTCAAGCACCTCGAGAGCATCAAGACGACCCCAGTCCTCCCAGGCAAAACCGTATGGCCTCCTGTTGGTGGCAGCAACAACATCGCCCCAGCTCTTTGGCTTATATGCCCTTGCCTGGTTACGGGCCTCAACGCCGGCACCGTGAACCGAGAGAAAGAGACCCTCTCCCGGATCGTCTGTTCCGCCCGGCGTAACACTGAAATACTGAACGCTGCCGTCAACAGCGCTGATGAATGTGCGGTCATGAACCTCCCCGAAATACTTATGCCTGAGTGTAATTGCAATACGACTCACTTCACGGCCGGCAGGATCGTAAAGTACAACCTCTGCCTTTGACTGGCTGCCGGAAACATCTCCCTGGACAGGAATGCTGAAGGGTAGCTTGACGGTATTTTCCCTTGAAAGGACAGGCAGCGGGGTTGTTTCTGTGTTTCCGTTCAGGGTGCAACGGATCGTGTAACCAGCAACATCCTTTGCCGTTGCATTGACTACCTGCACTCCGCCGTAACGGATCATTCCGGGTTCTTCATAGACCAGATCGGGAAGGGTCAGATCCTTTCCTGTAAGCATAATATCGGAGGAGGGAGCGGCAAGCATCACCTTTATCCTTTGAAAGCGTCCTCCGGTAAGCCAGAGTGTGTTTTTGCCCTTGTTTATTGTCACCGGCCTGAGCGAGTAACCAAAGTCATAATGATCTCCCTCCAGCGGTATTCCGTTGACAACACTGAGAGTGTTCCCTGACACCTCAAGAAGCATAATGCGGCGTGACGGTGAATCATATTCCAGGTAAAGGCCTCCCCTGAGGGAGCCGTTGCTGAAGTAGCCGTCATCGCCGGGGCTGATTTTTTCCCACTTCATTTCATTTCCCTGCGAAGAGGTATAGGCCGTGGCGCCAGCTTCAGGCGTTGGAAGTGACCCCATAATTATATGCCATGTCACCGGGTCTGTGCTCAGAGATGACCTGTCGAGGCCTCCCTGACCTGAAAGCATCAGCCCTTCACTGAACCTGACAGTGTCCTGTGCCTGAATAGTGCCGGCCACATGCAACATAATGCCGGCGATGACAAACGTGGCTATCACCCGTATCATGGCTTTATCTATTTCCTCTGAAGCGAATACAGATACTCTATCTCTCCTGCCCACAGAGCCTCGTCCGGTGTCTCGAGTATGAGCGGCATATCATCAAAGCGCGGATCATTCATGATAAGGCTGAAAACCTCATCGCCTATCTCCCCCTTATGCAGGCTGTCATGCCTGTCGACCCGGGTGCCGAACGCTTTCTTTGATTCATTCAGATGCATCCCTTTCAGAAATGAGAATCCAACAACACGGTTAAACTCGGCAAATACCTTAGTGAATCCTTCTGCGGCAGAGAGATCATATCCGGAGGTAAAGGCATGACAGGTGTCAATGCATACCCCTACCCTTTTCTTGTCAGTGACCCTGTCAATAATATATTTCAGATGTTCAAACCTGTACCCAAGGTTGGTCCCCTGCCCTGCCGTATTCTCAATGACGGCGATTACCCCTTTCGTTTCAGAAAGAGCAAGATTGACAGATTCGGCAATAAGGTCAAGGCTCTCCTCCTCAGATATCTTTCCAAGGTGGCTTCCGGGGTGAAAATTAAGCCTGTCAAGCCCGAGCTGTTCACAACGCTTCATCTCGTCAATGAAGGCCTCACGTGAACGGAGCAGTGCCATGTCATCAGGATTGCCAAGGTTGATCAGATAGCTGTCGTGCGGCAGTATCTGAAAAGGCTTGTACCCGTATTTATCACAGTTGTTCCGAAAGTCATCAATGCTCTTGCGCGACAGCGGCTGTGAAAACCACTGTTTCTGATTCTTTGTGAAGAAGGCAAATGCCTTTGCCCCTATCCCGTGCGCATTTAACGGGGCATTCTCAACTCCGCCGGATGCACTTATATGTGCGCCAACATATTTCATAAGAATAATTATTGATAATCAAATTTACGGATTATTTATTCTCCGCAGGCTTCTCAATTACGAAGACGTCTGAGAAGCCCATGCCGGCAAGTTCCGGATAGTATGGATAAGTTTCCTCCCTGTTGTAGAATCCTGTTATGACAACCCTGTATGTGTCCCACTCCACCAAAATCTCTACAGGCAGTTTAAGTTTTCTTTCGATCTTGTTCTTTGCTTTCTCCGCTTTGCTCCTCTTGAAATAACTTGCTGCATGGAGCAGGAACCTTGGAGGCAGCACCACCGGTGCCTCTTCAATCACCTCAGGCTCTGGCTCTGCCACAACTACTTCCGGCGCTGCAGGTTTGACGGAGACAATTTCCGCACCAGGAGCTGGTATGATAATAATATTATCAAACCCGTATTTCTTCAGAACAGGGAGGAATTCCCTTACTTCATTTGTATCAGCCAGCTCTACCTGTACTTTAAATACGCCATCCTCATTCTTTAAAGTAACCAGCTTCTCGGAAGCTGCAAGAAGCCTGTCAATTGTTGAGGTGCTCTCGTCTGCCTGGCTGAATGCACCCACCTGTATGACAGTGCCGGTTATATTGACCGGTTCGGCCCTTTCTGTAACGGTCTCTCTTATCCTGGCGACGGAGTCTTCCCTGACAGTGGTCCTGTAGTCCTGTTTTACCGCCCTGTTCATTATTACCCAGATCTGGTTGATTCCCTGGCCCTGTATTTTCGGTATGTACGAATCGAGGTCTTCGCGGTCGGCAAAGCCGGTTATACGAACCTTCCAGAAACCGTCTTCCTCGAACAACTCAACCTTCTTGTCAAGGGCTCCCTCGACTTTTTTCTTCATTATTTCGGCATAGGCCTTATTCTGGAATGCTCCGAACTGAACTGCATAGTAGTCTTCCGTGATTGTCACAAGCTCACGGATGACCTCATGTACAACCATGTAGGTGGTATCTTTCTGTACTGTTAAACCTACGGGCACCTGTGTCACTGATGTATCAGCCGGTGGCAGGACCTTTTTAAGTGTGAAGTCAATTCCTTCCACGTAATCGCCCTCTGTGCTGGCAGTAATATTGAACGTAACCGAATCGGGCACTGAGATCATTTTAAGCTTTCTGAGCTGTGCTGTGTCTATCCGGGCGTGATATTTACCCGGAACAAGCCCGAAGTAGCTGAAATAGCCGTCTTCTTCTGTCAGCGCCCTGCCGGACAGAGCATTGGTGCTGTTATAGATGTTCACAATAATGCGTCCGAGACCTGATTTCACTCCCTTGTCTTCAAGATCAACCGTGCCGGTGGCCTCTCCTTTAACCTGAATCGGTATCTCTATCAATTTCAGCATGTTGGCATCAGCGATAACTGCAACGGATCTTTTATCTATCCGCCAGGAGATGTTGTCAAAGCTGCCCTCGTCAAGGTCAAGAAAGTACTTTACATACGGCTCAAGACCGAGGATGTGTATGACCGTGTCTTTTTCACTTCGTTCTATTCTTCCCCCGTTTGCCCGGACATTCAATCCGTTCGCCTTAGGTTCACCGGCATCGCGGATGCCGTTTGCGTTAAGATCGAGGAATGCCACTATTGAGATACCTCCCCTGCCTACATTGGTGCGGTTGTCAAACTTATGATAATCTGTTTGGCCGTCGTTGACGAGACTTCCCCTGGCATACTGAACATAGGTCGTCTGTTTGTTGATCTGCCTGGCAGATACTCCTGTCTGGGCGAATGAAAAGTCATAACGTAACCCTACCTCGCCAATCCTGATTTTGCTGTTGAAGTATTGTTCATATGAAATATTCATGTACCCTTTTTCAAAAAGGCGCTTCTCCAGGCTAACCCTGCCGGAAAGGAATTCATTATCTGTATAGGTGTACTGGACCTGCGGCAAAAGAACAAATCCTGCCGGCAATCGTACCCCCAATGAAAGGTTGCTGTATACATTCGGACTAAAATTATCTGAAAATGTCCCGTATGTGGTCAGATTAGCATTTACTCCAAGGAACGATCCTGAAAGCAGCCACTCTGCAGTGGAGTATTTGGATCCCGGAAAAATAATCTGATAGTAAGAAAGCCTTGAATAGGCTAAGAACTTTTTTATCTTGATAGGAAGAGAAACAGAGGCCTTCCGCTCCTCCAGGTAATTATATGATATTGCCGTCTGATTTCTGTCGTAATAAGTATACTTGAGATCCAGTTGTATATTCGAAGGAAGCCGGTATGTCAGGTTTCCGTTTGCCCTCACTCCATAAGTGTACTCTCCTGACAGAATGAGATTATTGGTTATCCTCAGTGAAGCATCCACAAACGGCATAAGCGGACCGCCTGAGACCGAGGAAAGATACTCGGCCCCTCCGCCAATGGTCAGAAACCGGGTTGCACCGTAACTGACGCTTGCCCTTGAAAAGCGGCTCCAAAGCGAATCTTCTACAACACCCGCACTAACCGTATATTCAAGCTCTTTATGGGGAAGGAAATTAAACGGAATGCTAATGTTTTGTTCCTGTGTTCGTTCTTCTCCCCATGGGCCATAATATCTGAGTTTAACTTGTGTGTTACCGTAAACGATGGGCACTTCGAATGTAAAAGTTCCTGAAGCATCGGCTTTGACATAGTCAACAAGAACGTTGTTTACGTAAAGCTCAACAATCCATCCTGGTTCAGTTTTTTCCGAAAGTGTGTAACTTCCGAAAGACTGCCTGAATGTAGTAGGCGCACTGGTTAGCTGAATGCCTATTACCGGATTGTAAATGGAAGCTATTGATCTGGTGGCTATCTTTCCTGCCATGATCTGCCTGAGGAATGTGCGTTCATTGTCTACGTAACGCCACAGGTAATCCTGCTGCTTCTCTGAAAAGGGCTGCCCCGTATAGTAATTAAGTGATGCCATGGCTTCGCCACCCGCAATCACCGCCCCAAGCGCAAGATTAAAGCGCCCCTCAGAAACTCCGCTACTGCGTTCACTGGCATAAACAGACCAGTCGGCCATGCCAAACCTGAATCCCGGATAGCTTCTTCCGATTGTTGTGTCAACCTGCACCTCTCCCTTGAGACGGGTAATATTATTTCTCATCTCTTCCTGGCGCATCTCACGTATCATTGGCAGTTCAAGCTTGGTATCAATCGTGACAGTCAGATCACGGAAACTGAAATTGCAGTTGAACCCAAAAATTCTCCCAAAATAGACCGTCTTCAGATAAAGATTGGTCTCGGACCGCACCAGGTCTCCCTCTTCAAGCTCATAAGTCTGTCCTGAATAAATAATTCGGTTATTTTTCCTGTCAATAGTGTATGTAGCTTCCGGCTGAATAAAATAGCCGGTGATCAGATCGAGATTCTCCGAAGGGACATTCCTGATCTTCAGGAAATCAAACAGATCAGTAACAGGCAGGTAAATATCATTCCCCTTTATCGCTGCATCAATCTCACCTATGCTGGCATACGGTATCCTGATATAGACTGTTACCTCATCGTACGGCGGCTCATCCTGTGCGGAAGAGGTCAGAGAAGGATGAAAGACAATCAGAAAAAGAAGAACCAGACAATGTCTCCGCTGAATAAAAAGCATACCTCCTGAATGTGTGCGTCCGGAGTATGCTTTTTGTTTTGTCATGTTAATCTTACTTCTGTTGTCGGAGTGATCATTCCTGAATACATGTTACACTGAAGGTACCGTTGTATTGTCCTGCCGGATTCGATCCGATTGGACCGACGGAAAGGGTTCCTCCAACCAGCAGGGTTGTTTGTTGCGGCCACGGCAGAGTGGTGACAAATGGCGACGCCGGCTGTGTTCCGCCTAAATTCAGTGTCAGTGTGCCACCTCCGCCTCGTGTCAGGGTAACCGGAGACGAGATCATAAGCGAGACCACAGATCCGGGATTTGCCCTTATATAAAACATTGCCGATGAGTAAGCGTATCCCATGTTCAGCAAAACAACATCGCCTGTTGAGGTTCTTGTGCCGCCGGGACTTATAATCACCGTACCTCCGCCTGCGCCGGGGGTGAATGCACCGAAGGCCAGCGGGAACGAATTATTTGCAGTCAGCATTATGGGTCTTGGAGGGTTTGGAGGATTTGACTGCGCAATCACGACAGTGATAAATCCGCCTGAAAGAATCAAAATGATAATGAGAATTATCCTTTTGCAGAGAATTAATATATTTCTTTCTTCTTTCATTAAAATCCAAGGGTCAGTTTTAGAGTGCATCTCTGATTGCCTGTTATGTAACCAATAATATATACTCCACGGCTTACTCCAGGATCAAATTCATAATAACCGGTCTCATAAACCTCTTTGATATAACGCGGCCTGCCGGCAATATCATAGATGGTTATGACACCCACGCCCCCGGAAATTGTATTCACGTTAGCTCTTATTATTCCTGATGATTCATAGGCACTGAATATTCTGCCAGATGTAGTAGGTTCGTCAATACCGGTGGCGCTCTTCAGGAAAGCAAGGCTGAATCTGTTGTTATAATCGCCAGCGCCAAGTACCACCCTGTAATCTTTGAATGTCAGCATATTTATGCTCGAGCCGGTTACTGCGTCACGGAAATAAATATTTAATTCTCCCGGGCGATTCTCAATGTCTTTAATCTTAAATATTACCTCTCCGTCCCTGTAGATACTCAATCCGAGCGGAACAGTGATTGCCGTATCAAACTGTTGTACGGGAAGGGCGTTTATTGACAGTTTTTTATCTCCGGCCAGAACAGAATATAAGTTAGTGACGAGCATGTCTGTATTCATGAGCTTCAGAGCGTCAAATCCACCGTCATATGAGGGTTGTGCACCATCATCGAAATATATAACCGCAGGATCAGCAGAAGCTGTATCATCACTAAATGTCGCAGTGGCTCTTAAAAGAAAGCGGTCCTCCCTGTTTGACGACTTCAGGAATGGATGGGTCTGATCGTTGATCCTGACACTGTTGTTCGCCCCGAGGATGCCTGCGACAGGAAAGACTCCATCCGAGACACGAACAAAGAATCCCTGCATCGATGGTATAATGTTCGTTGCCAATCCATCGCTCGAGATTCCTTTTATATAAGTGCTGTATGTTCCGCCGTATTCATCAGTAGGACTGGCTCTGAAGTAATATACTGCTGTATCAATGTTTATTTTTGTCCATCCAGCTGCATCCCAGTCAACCGGGGAGGGATAAGGATTGCCGACAAGGTTAAAGCCCCTGGTAAAGGTGCTGTCATGATTGAATAAGTTTACCGAAAAACTGCCATTGTTTACTGCTCCGGTGACATCAACTGTCTTTGGTGCGGCTACCGCGCCAAAGTTAACGGCATATCCTTCCAGGGGATTGAGAAGGTTTGTGCCCGTGGCATAGCTGACCCACCCCGAGGCCCTGTGGTTTTCAACAAACCTGTAGAATAATGAAAACGAAGAGGCAAGGTCCATATCGTCGCCAAATTCAGATACCGTGGCATCAACGAAGGGGGAGCTGAAGTATTTATACCCGAAGCCGGCTGGAAGATAGCGCTGCATGGTGACATTGCCCGTCACATTACCTGCTCCGGATCCATCTATTAGCGCCGTTTGTGTCGCGTCCGACAATAGGGTCAGATTGTTGTCTGACACAAGATTGCCATTCTGAACCAGCACAACACCGCTGACATTCAGTGAGCCCTGCAGTGTGACACCTGCAATATTATTTACCGTTAAATTTTCAATAGTATTACCGGTGAATACATTGTTCCCCACACTCTGGGCAGACAATCCGGCAAACCCAACGGTGCCGTCAGTAGCATTAATCGCATTGTTACCGGTGACCGAACCATAAATCATTATAGTGCCTGACGTCACAGTCAGAAACGATCCGTTTTCAATTATAAGATTCCTTACCTGTGCTGTAGCCCCGTTGTTTATTACAGGCTTGTTGGCAACATCAGGTATTTGTACATGAGAGGTATTGTAGGGAACAAATCCGCATGACCAGTTTCCTGCAACAGTCCAATCCGTTCCGGAATTTCCTGTCCAGATAATGTCGGAAATTGTTAATGAACCTGTTGCTGTAACCACACTGCAGCCTCCTGATGCGGCTATAGTATTTGTTACAGTGTAACTACCCGGTATACTGGCAGCAAGATTTACCTCTCCCGTTGCCGTATTTACAAATACTAACCCGGCCGTGCTTGAAAACGTCCCGGGCACGCCACCCCCGCTGAACGTCGGCAGGGGGTTTGTTGCGTTCTGGCAATAGGGATTACCGGCATAGTTAAAGATGGCAACCGGTAACGGAGTGACGGTAATGCTCACTTCTCTGGGGGCGCTGGTTCCGCAGTCATTTGATGCAGTTACGGTCAATGTGCCGCTTGTGGCAGTTGTATTGAAATCGATGGTTACTGAATTACCCGATCCGTTTATTGTATGACCAGTTCCGCTGTATGACCAGTTGTATGTATTTCCGGAAACATTAGGAACTGTATATACATTCCCCGTAGAACCCTGGCAAACAGCAGTTGGTGCAGAGATAAAATTTGAAGGACGTGCTGCAGCCACGGGAAATGAAATAGCCACCTCGTCAGAAGATGTACAGGTTACATTGCTGATTGTCCACCGGAGAGTGTAGGTTTCACCCAATGCCCCTGTAAAAACAGTCGTATTAAGATCTCTGTTTATTAACGTACCGCCTGCGCCGCTGACGATTGACCATAAACCTGAATAAGGAGCAGGATCATTACCTGCCAGGATGGTTCCGGATGCTCCGCAAATTGACTGATCGGGCCCGGCGTCTGAAACGGGGGGAGAAGAGTATGCAATTACATCAATCCCGTCAACAACTCCTGTATTCGTGCCACTGTTATATGTGAACCCGGTTAATCTGTATGCTCCCGGAACAGGCGTTGGCAGCGTATATGGCAATGATGTTATATTAATCGTCGGCTGTGCCGCATCATCAATTGTATAGTCAAGTGTGTAATTTAAGTTTATAGGATCAAATGATGTAAAACTCACAGGGATACCGGCAGCACCGCATACGGGTCCGGGCGGCGACAATGACGCCCTGGCCACTGCCGAAGTTACGCTGGCAGTTGTAAAACTCCGTGGAACAGAAGTGATTGCTACATTGTTGATGGTAGAAACATTTCCGTAATAGTCATCTCCCGATGTAGTTGATGTCAGCTCATTCCAGGTCAGGGCACCATAATATGCAATCCGCATATCAATCATGCCGTTTATAGTCATCTGGGGTGTCAGAACACTAAGGAGATCCCATCCGATTTTAACTTTAGCCGAGGCTCCTGTGGTTGTACTGACATCCCAGTATTCCATGGTATTGGAGACCACCAGAGGTGCCGCAAGGGAATGCGACGTTGGATTTGGCGTGAAGTATTCAACTGTCCAGTATAGTGTGCTTCCGGCAGTTGAGGTGAGAGTAAAGTTATGCCCTTTTACTGTCCCCTTCCCCGTTGGGAATAAAAAATCATCTCCGTTAACGATTTGTTTTATTAACGGCCCGTTGATAAAAGAGGTGGAACTACCCCCTGCCGGAATTACAGCTGAAGGAGAGGAATTAACCAGCGTCAGCCTGTTTGCAGAAGTCGTGTTTATTATTCCATTTGTTAGCAACAGCTCATTTTTAACCTCTACTGATCCATTCGCACCAATGCTCAGTCCGGAGGCATTGTTTATTTCAATATTATTGAAGCTGTTCGCGCCGGTGAAGTCTCCGGTTGGTCCGCCAATGGTTTGGACTGCCGCTCCTGCAAAAGAGATGGTTGAAGACGGCGATGAGCCAGAACCACTAATGAAAGCTCCTGTATTATAACGCTCCATCGTGCCCAGGATGATAAGTTTGTGGTTATTAACACTATTATCAACCACGGGCCCGTCAATTACAAGTCTCTTGCAGATAGTCAGGTCCTTATTTGGAAGGATTCTTGTCCCTGCTCCGATAAAAAACAGATTAGGGATAGTGTTGAACTGGTAGGCAATTATCGTATAGCTGCCTGTTCCTCCGTATTCGAGCGTGCCATTGCCGGAACAATCAAAAAAAGCGGTGTAATCCCCGGCGGGAAGATTGCCGTTGTCCATGTAAATGGTCCCATTGCCCTCCACAATCCCCAGGCTATGTCCAAAGGTGGGTAATACAACCCGTAGTTCATTGTTGATTGTTGTCCGCAATGCGAAAATATTATTCACGTCCGTTGTGACAACATGATCAATTATAACATTACTTCCATTCGGTCCTCCGGCAGGACAGGGAGGAGAAGATCCGACAGGAGTCCAGATAGTATTGTCTGACCAGTTTCCATCCTTATTTGATCTGTATTCGGTTAATTCGTCCGGTATTGCACTGTAGCTGCCGGCAGTGTAGTCTCCGCTTAAATTACTGCTCGAGACAGAGGTGAAGGTTATCTGATGGAGGGCTTCGTTTACATTGTCCGTTGCCGGTCCAACGGGTGCTTTGAACCAATAATTGCCAGGGAGTTCAAGCCTTGCAGCTACATATTCGCTTTCAACTCCTAAAACATCACCGGGCAGGTACTGAAGAACCATGCTGCCATTAAAACCCGATATGCCAGAACTCTCTATCTTCCAATAGTATCTCAGAACAGATGAGGGATCTGAAACACTCGGATGATTATTGTCAATTGGATTCACATTTATATACCCAGCTGATCCGTTGGCTGTGATCGTGAACACAGCAGGCGTATACTTTCCGGCAACACCGACCGGGAAGGTAAATGATTGCGGGGAAGCAGGAAAGAACTTTCTGACTCCACGGCTGCTGTTTACGCCGTCTGACATAATCATCCTGGTTATTCCCGGCACTCCTGTAATATTGCTGTTTTGACTTAGCGTCAGAAGATTTGAATTAATATCGAATATCCCCTGGGAAAGAACAAGATCGTTCTGAAGCATGATGCCATTATTAAGCCTGGCTCCTGAATTATTGTTTATCTCAAGCTTCCCATAGGCCCCCGTTCCGGTGATTTGTTGCAGTGAAGTACCAGAGAAACTTATTCCTCCGGTAGTGTTATCATCAGTATAAGAACCATTATTCACAAGGTTGCCCGAAAGGGTTATCTTCTTGTTGCCAAGTATCAGGGTTCCGCTGCCAATGTGCAGATCCCGGCTGACTGAGAAACTGTTATTTACAGTCAGCGAATTGGTTGATAATACACTCAGATTACTAAAATTGGTGACCGAGGTTCCGGCAATTACCTGCACTCCACCCTCAAATGTTGTCGTATTGGTTCCGAAATTACAGGTGCCGCTGTTATTCAGGTTGCCTTTAATTGAAACATTGATATTGTTTGAAATGAATATGCTTTGAGTATTGCTGAGAATTAAATTTCCGTTAAGTACCAGGGGACTTACGATCAGGCCCAGACTGGCATTCAGGCCTGATCCGGCAGCTCCTGTTACGGTCAGGTTGTTCAGCGGAATATTTGCATCGAGCAAGTAGTTCTGAGGGGTATTCGGAATTACATTGGTAAAAACAATTGTTCCTCCGCTTACCGAGGAGCTTTCAGGCCTCAAATACAGGTCGCCGTAAGTAGTTCCTCCTCCTCGAATAATGGTAAGAGTACCTCCCGACATGTTGAATCCACTTCCGGAGTTCAGGACCTCCAGCTTTGCATATTCTGCATTGGCACCATTCCCGTTTATTGTCACAGTGCCACCGTTCTGTATGTAATTAAGTATTCCGTTTGTTGTGGAGGTGTTTCTTCTAATCTGCCCGTTAACCACAAGACTTCCTCCCTGTATCTCAACGGCAGAAGCGCCCCCGCCGGAATACTCAATATCATTGTTGCTTGCTGGCGCTGCAACAGGTCCTATATAAACATTACCCCTGATCAATGAGATTTTCCCGCTCAATAACAGGTCGCCGCTATTGTTTCCCGCATTTCCGATAAGGATATTTCTATTGCTTGCATTTGCATAATCAATTGTTAATCCGGCTGTCGAAGGAATGGAAAACGGCGTTGTTGTCGAAATGGAAAAGTCAGTTGAAGGGTCAGTGCGCATATACCTGAATGTGCCGTTCTGCAAGGTCAGCCAGTTATCGGCCGGAGTGGACAGGGTACCTCCGATATCACATGTCAGGGTAGTTTCCTGCGAAATCCCTTTATTAACTATTAACTGTCCAAATGTTGTCGACGGATTGCCTGCCGTATTACTTATGCTCGCGGATGCTGACCCAAAAAAAGTAACAGGAATATTTGTAAACCGGCACCACGCCCTGGTACTTGCAGGAGCATTTATAAGCCCGTTGGCATTGTTAATAAGGCTGCCACCAATTGATATTCTTTGATTGGAAGCACCACCCCAGTCATCAATACCAGAAAGTGCGGCTACAATTACATTCCCGTTCACAACAATGTTCTGTGCGATTGCGCCATTCTGATACCATCCAAATGAACCTCCCTGGATATCCAAATTCCCATTTACAGTTACTGTTTTAGGGATCGCTGCCACCGGTCCGGGATAAGTTGTACCCCATGACATGGCAAACCAGGAATCGGCATTCTGTCCCCTGGTAATTAAATTCCCGTAAATTATAAGATCCCTGTTGGGGAAGATAATATTGGATCCGCCTAATGGTGAAATAATAAGGTTTCCGTATGAAGAAACGAGTTCCGGTAAATAATATGTGGTCCCTGATGTTGCGTTGGTTGTATATAATTCCGTCGTTCCCATATTCACGTTAAAATCAGAAAAATCGCCTGAAGGGAAAACGAAAGTGGAGGGTGAATTGAAATTTGTTGTGACCCTGAAAATTCCGTTCCCGCCAGCATGGGAGATGATGGTGCTGAAGACACAACCAGGATTATAGCCTATATCCAAAGTTGAGCCACTTTCTATTTTAAGACTTGCACAGTTCTGAACTCCTGTATTGGGAACGGTGTTATTTGTGGCCAGGGTTACGATATCATTGTCTCCGATTATGACGACGTCAGAAGCGCCCGGGACAACGGCTGGCGGATTATTGACAGTATGACTTGTCAGGGACCATGTGTTCACATTGCTCCAGAGGCCGCTTTGCCTGCTGTAGTAAATAGCTG
>Ga0209450_10000619_pt1 | contig 18058 bp, 23 predicted proteins | sample FrelakmetLWP11LW_FD_187149 | JGI IMG/M metagenome (GOLD analysis project Ga0209450, IMG submission 187149) | Freshwater lake sediment microbial communities from the University of Notre Dame, USA, for methane emissions studies - LWP11 LW (SPAdes)... | ecosystem: Environmental > Aquatic >...
TGCCAGCCCCTTACTCGGGCAAGATGCCGGCGTGGTGTATGGCGCGGTGTCGGGGGTCGCGGTGTCCGACCAGGTCCCGGCGGCATTGGCCGGCGCGCGGGTGCTGATCGATTTCACCCGCCCCGAGGCGACCTTCGGTTATCTCGAAGACTGCACGGCGGCGGGCGTGCCGCTGGTGATCGGCACGACCGGGTTCGACGAGGCGGGCAAGGCGCGCATCCGCGACGCGGCAAAAGCCATTCCGATCGTGTTTGCGCCCAACATGAGCGTCGGCGTCAACCTGCTGATGAAGCTCGCTGAACTCGCCGCCAGTGTGCTGCAGGACGGCTACGACATCGAAATCATCGAGGCGCACCATCGCCACAAGATCGATGCACCCTCCGGCACCGCCCTCGGGCTGGGACAGGCCGTCGCCCGCGCGACCCAACGCGATCTGGCGCAGTGCGCCGTCTACGGCCGCGAAGGCGTCACCGGCGAACGCGATCCCCGGACCATCGGTTTTGCCACGGTGCGCGGCGGCGACATCGTCGGCGACCACACCCTGCTGTTCGCCGGCACCGGAGAGCGCATCGAGCTGACGCACAAGGCCAGCAGCCGCGCCACCTTCGCCCAGGGCGCGCTGCGCGCCGCCAAATGGCTGCAGGGCAGGGCGCCGGGACTTTACGACATGCGCGACGTGCTCGGCCTTCAATAAAATTCGGGAAAATCCGCAATGAACCGCGTCAAGGTTTACAGCACTGGCACCTGCCCGATCTGCGTCAAGACCAAGGCCCTGCTCGACAAGTGGGGAGTGGGCTACGACGAGGTCCGCATCGATCTCGACCGCAGCGCCATGCAGGAATTTGTCGTCGTCACCCACAGCGCGCGCACCGTGCCGCAGATCGTCATCGACGGCAAGTGCATCGGCGGCTTCACGGAACTCACCGAACTGCACATGGATGGCGAACTGGATAATCTCCTGCAGGACACCGGGCGCGCCTGACCGCCTCAGTGCACGACGTCGTGGCGATGACGTAGCCAGATCAGCGTCATCACGCTGCTGATGAACAGGCCGAACACCCAGATGATCGTGTAGATATGCCAGTCGGCGCGCATCATCAGCGCGTACGCTCCGCTCAGCACGAGGATGCTGATGTTCTCGTTGAAATTCTGCTGGGCGATGGAGTGGCCCGCCCCCATCAGCAAGTGTCCGCGATGCTGCAGCAGGGCGTTCATCGGGACGACAAAGAAACCGGCCAGCGCGCCCGCGAGAAACAGCAGCAGCATCGCCGGGAAGAGGCTGTCCACCCAGATCAGACCAATCGGCACAAACCCCAGCAGGATGCCAGAGGGCAAAACGCCGATCGCGCGCTCGAGGCGGACGAACTTTCCGGCCAGGATCGATCCGACGGCAATGCCGAAGGCGGTCACGGCGGTCAGCTGGGTGGCCTGGTCGAGTCCGTATTTCAGGTTGAGCGCGGCCCAGGCAATGATCAGAAGGCGCAGCGTCGCTCCCACCCCCCAGAACAGCGTGGTCACCGCGAGCGAAACCTGACCGAGCGGGTCGCGCCAGAGCAGCACGAAGCTGTGCCAGAAATCGTGCAGGATGAATAGCGGCGAGGTGCTCGGCAGCCTGTGGTCAATCGGCAGGCGCGGGATGAACAGGTTGACGAAGGCGGCGGCGAGATAGAGGCTGGTGATGGCGATGATGGCGAATTTTGGTGCGATCACGAAGCCGTCGAGGCCCAGGTTTAACAAAACATCCCCTGCCAGTTGCGGATTGATCAGCGCGCCACCGATGATGGCGCCGAGAACGATGGCGGCGACCGTCGTTCCTTCCATCCAGCTGTTGGCGACCACCAGCTTGGCCGGGGGAAGCAGTTCGGTGAGGATGCCGTATTTTGCCGGGGAGTACATGGCGGCACCCACTCCGACAACGGCATAGGCGATCAGGGGATGCAGTCCGGCCAGCATGATCAGGCAGCCGGCGAACTTGACGGTGTTGGCAATCAGCATGACCCGGCCTTTGGGAAAGCCGTCGGCAAAAGGTCCGACCAGCGGGGCAAGGACGATGTAGGCGATGACAAAGACCGTCTGCAACAGCGGCGAATGCCATTCCGGCGCAGAAGCGAACTGCAGCAGGCCAATGGCGGCGAACAGCAGGGCGTTGTCAGCCAGCGCGGAGAGAAACTGCGCCAGCAGGATGGTATAGAAGCCGCGATTCAAGTCAGGCTGCCGCGTCGAGTTGGCGGAACCGGGCTGCAAAGCCCGCGGTCAATGCGCTTGAAAAGTCAAAGATTACAACAGCTTGATGATCCGGATGTTTGAACACAGACGGGTTTATGGTTGAATAAAATTTTTTATTGACCCGGAGGCGTACTTCATGGCCGACCGCAGACTGCAAGTATTCTACACCGTAGCCAAACAGCTCAGTTTCACCAAGGCGGCTGATATTCTGTATATGACCCAGCCTGCCGTGACCTTTCAGGTCAAGCAGTTGGAGGAGCATTTCAATACTCGCCTGTTCGAACGCAGCCATGGCAGGATTTCACTGACCCCGACCGGCGATCTGGTCCTCGGCTATGCCGAGCGCATTCTTGCACTTACCGGCGAGATGGAGGCGAGGGTCGGCGAGCTGACCGGCCAGGTAACGGGACCACTGATGATCGGCGCGTCGACCACGATTGCCGAATATCAGCTGCCCCGCATTCTTGGCGAGTTCAAGAGTCGTTTCCCGCAGGTTCAGGCCAGGCTCACGGTGGCCAATTCGGAAACGGTTGCCGCCAAGGTAGCCGATCATTCGCTCGATGTCGGTCTGATCGAAGCCCCGTCGCACAATCCGAACCTGACCACGGTGGCCTGTTGCGAGGATGAACTGGTGATGATCTGCATGCCGGGGCATGCGCTGGCCGGCAAGGCGAGCGTCAGTGCCAAGGATATCGCCGAGCAGCCCTATGTCTCGCGTGAACACGGCTCGGGCACCCGCGAAGTCATCGATGGATTTTTCAGGGACAACGGAGTCAATCCGGATGATCTGCACATCGAAATGGAACTGGGCAGCCGGGAAGCGATCAAGGGTGCGGTCGAGGCCGGCCTGGGAATTGCCATCATGTCGGCGTCGACCGTGGTGAAGGAAATTCAGCTCGGCACCTTGGTCGCCATCCCGCTGAATCCCTTGTTGACCCGGCAGCTCTCGATGGTTTACGCGCCGGAAAAATTTCGCAGCAAGCTGCTGGACGCTTTTATCACCTTCGTTGAAAGCAAGTTCCAGCAGTGCGCCACCGATGTGATTCCCCTCAAGCGTCCTTACAAGGGACGCAGTCGCGGATGACCGGCAGCAAGCGTCTGCTCAACCTGTTCCGCGCCCTGTCGCCGGAGCGGCAGCAGGCCTTGCTGGACTATGCGGAGTTTCTGGTCGGCAAGGAAGAAGCGAAAACCGCGGTGGCAACCGAGCCGCTGCCGATCCCGCGACCGGCGGAAGAAAATGTCGTCAAGGCCATCCAGCGTCTGATGCAGACCTATCCGATGCTCGAGCGCAACCAGATTTTCCACGAAGCGTCGGCGCAGATGACGCGTCATCTGATCCACGGCGTTCCCGCTTCCGAAGCCATCGATGAACTGGAGCGGATCTTCGAGCGCCAGTATCAGAAGTTTCTCTCCCTGACCGAGCGGATGACGTCCTCCTGAACGAGGCAGCGATTCAGGGCGGCAGGGCCTGGCTGCATTTCCAACAGCTGAGGAAATTGCCGGGGTTGGTTTCGCCGCAGCGGGGGCAAGTCTTTTCAGACGTTTCGGGATTGTTGGCGAGCTCGGACAGGGCAGTTCGAGCCCGTATCTCCTGGCTTTCGTCCTCGATCCATACTTCAGGCAAAACGTGGGCGAACGGCAATTCGCCGACAGCGCCCGCCGCGTTGACATTGAAAATGTGGTTTGGAATGCCGATCTGGCTGAGGGTATCAGCCGCCAGTTGGGCGTCCATCAAAGTACTGGCGGAGTAGACGCGCTTCATGCGCGGTGCGAAAGGCGTCAGGCCTTGCGGCGAACCCGCACGATGAGGTCGATGCCTTCAGTGACCATGTCGGCGGGCAGGGGTGGCAGGCCGGATATCTCGACATGTTCGGCACTGATGTCGGAGAGCTTGCCGCTGTCCACTTCATACAAATGGTGATGGGGCGAGGTATTGGGATCGTAGAAAACCTTGCTGGGATCAACAATCACCTCGCGGATCAGGTTTTTCTCCAGAAACAGCTTGAGCGTGTTGTATACCGTGGCCTTGGAGGTTTCGGAATGACGGGTGTTGACGATCGCCATCACCTGGTCGGCCGAGAGATGTTCCTGGCGCGAAAACAGCGCGTGCGCAATCTCGATCCGCTGATGGGTCGGATTGATGTCATGACTGCGCAGCAGGCTGCCCAGGTTGTCGCGGGTGTAATGCATGAACCAATGATAATCGTCAATCTGGACTTTGTCTAATTTCCGGAACTGGTATGACTATCGCCCGGAATTGCCGGCGTGGCGCGGCAGCAACGGTAAAAAACGGTACAATTTCGTTTTGCTCAAGAGTCATCCCGCACGTGGTCACGCTCACCCGACTTGACAGTACCCAGGCCGATTTTCAGGCCCGCCTCATCCGCCTGCTGCAGTTCGATGATGCGCAGGACGCCGCAATTGAACGTACGGTCGCCGACATTCTTGCCGATGTCAAAAAGCGCGGTGATGCCGCGGTCCTAGAGTACACCCGCCGCTTTGACCGGCTGGATGTGGATGCCATGAGCCGTCTGGAATTGTCTGCCGAGTCCCTGCAACGGGCGCTGAACGAACTTGCGCCAGAGGTGCGGCAGGCACTCGAGGCGGCGGCGGATCGCGTTCGCCGTTACCACGAAAAGCAGATCCAGGAATCGTGGACCTATACCGAGGACGACGGCACCGTGCTGGGGCAGAAAATCACCCCGCTCGACCGTGTCGGGCTGTATGTGCCGGGTGGCAAGGCAGCCTACCCCTCGTCGGTGCTGATGAACGCGATTCCGGCCAGGGTGGCCGGCGTGGGCGAACTCATCATGGTGGTGCCGACCCCGGGGGGCGAACAGAACCAGCTGGTGCTGGCCGCCGCCGCGATTGCCGGGGTGGACCGCGTGTTCACCATCGGCGGCGCGCAGGCGGTGGCGGCGCTGGCCTACGGCACCGAGACCGTGCCGCAGGTCGACAAGATCGTCGGCCCCGGCAATGCCTACGTGGCGGCGGCCAAGCGTCGCGTGTTTGGCACGGTGGGTATCGACATGATCGCCGGACCGTCGGAAATCCTCGTCATTGCCGACGGACACACCCCGCCAGAATGGGTGGCGATGGACCTGTTCTCCCAGGCCGAGCACGACGAAATGGCGCAGTCGATCCTGCTGTCCCCCGACGCGGACTACCTGGATGCCGTCGCGGCGGCGATCGACAAATTGATTGCCGAGATGCCACGCAGCGAAGTCATCCGTACTTCGCTTACCAACCGTGGCGCGCTGATCAAGACTCGCGACCTCGCCGACGCCGCGGCGATCTCCAACACCATCGCCCCTGAACACCTCGAACTGTCGGTGGTCGATCCCGATGCGTTGCTGCCGAAATTGCGCCACGCCGGGGCGATCTTCATGGGCAGGAACACCTGCGAGGCGCTCGGCGATTACTGTGCCGGGCCAAACCACGTGTTGCCCACCTCGCGCACCGCGCGCTTCTCCTCGCCGCTGGGCGTGTACGACTTCCAGAAGCGCAGCAGCCTGATCCACGTGTCGCAGGCCGGCGCACAGACGCTGGGCCAAATCGCTGCCACCCTGGCCTACGGCGAAGGCCTGCAGGCGCACGCCCGTTCAGCCGAGTATCGCCTGATCCATAAATGAGCCGGCTATTCCAATGAGCCGCTACTGGAGCGCCGTGGTGCACGGCCTGACGCCCTACGTGCCGGGCGAGCAGCCGAAGCTGGCCAACCTGGTCAAGCTCAACACCAACGAGAATCCCTACGGTCCGAGCCCTCGAGTACTCGACGCCTTGCGCGCGGAGGCCTCGGACACACTGCGACTTTATCCCGATCCCAATTCGGACCGGCTGCGCGCGGCCATCGCCACCTATCATGGTGTAACGCCCGATCAGGTGTTCGTCGGCAACGGTTCCGACGAGGTCCTGGCGCACGCCTTCATGGCGCTGCTGAAGCACGATCAGCCCATTCTGTTCCCCGACATCACCTACAGCTTCTATCCGGTGTATTGCGGTTTGTATGAAATCGCGCACCGCGCGATCCCGTTGACGGAATCGTTCGAGATACGGGTCGACGATTACCTGAAGCCCAACGGCGGCGTGATTTTTCCCAACCCCAACGCGCCCACCGGGCGGCTGCTGGCGCTGGCCGAGATCGAACGTCTGCTGGCCGGCAACCCGGAAACGGTAGTGGTGATCGACGAGGCCTATATCGATTTCGGCGGTGAATCGGCCGTGGGTCTGGTGGCGCGCTACCCGCAATTGCTGGTGACCCGCACCCTGTCGAAATCGCATGCGCTGGCCGGCCTGCGCGTCGGCTACGCCATCGGCCAGGCACCTCTTGTCGAGGCGCTCAACCGGGTGAAGGACAGTTTCAATTCCTATCCCCTCGACCGCTTTGCCCAGGCCGGCGCGCTTGCTTCGTTCGAAGACCATGCCTGGTTCGAGTCCATCTGCGCCAAGGTGGTGGCGACGCGCACCCGACTAGTGTCCGATATGGAAAAACTCGGCTTCGAGGTGCTGCCGTCAGGCGCCAATTTCATCCTCGCCCGCCATCCGGCTCGCGACGGTGCCGAGCTGGCCGCGAGCTTGCGCGAACGCAGCATCATCGTGCGCCATTTCAAAAATCCGGCCCGTATTGCGCCATTTTTGCGTATCACCGTGGGTACCGATGCGCAATGCGATGTCTTGCTGGCCGCATTGAAGGCACTGTGCTGAAAACCAGGGCGGCCTGCTAGAATCCTTTTACAGCCTTATTTCCCGACGCCATGCGCACCGCCCAAGTCACCCGCAACACCCTTGAAACCCGGATCACGGTCAGTCTCAATCTCGACGGCACGGGTGTTTCCAAGCTTGCGACCGGGGTGCCCTTCCTCGATCACATGCTCGACCAGATTGCCCGCCACGGGTTGATCGACCTGGACATCCAGGCCACGGGCGACCTGCACATCGACGCCCACCACACGGTGGAAGATACCGGCATCACCCTGGGGCAGGCCTTCGCGCAGGCGCTTGGTGACAAGAAGGGCATCCGCCGCTACGGCCATGCCTACGTGCCGCTAGACGAGGCGCTGTCGCGCGTGGTGATCGATCTGTCGGGGCGCCCGGGGCTCGAATATCACGTCGATTACACCCGGGCGCGCATCGGTGAATTCGATGTCGACCTGTTCCTCGAATTTTTCCGCGGATTCATCAACCACGCCGGGGTGACGCTGCACATCGACAACCTCAGGGGCATCAACGCGCACCATCAGGCCGAGACGATTTTCAAGGCCTTCGGCCGCGCGTTGCGCATGGCGGTGGAGAGCGACCCGCGCATGGGCGATGTGCTGCCATCGACCAAAGGTGCCCTGTGAGCGCATCGCGAATTTGAGGGATGGGTCGTGAGTGCTGATATTGCGGTGATCGACTATGGCATGGGCAACCTGCGCTCGGTGTCCAAGGCCATCGAACATGTCGCGCCGGCGGCCAATGTGGTCGTCACCTCCGATCCCAAGGTGATCGCCGAAGCCGGGCGGGTGGTATTCCCCGGACAGGGTGCCGCACCCGACTGCATGCGCGAAATCGATGCGCGCGGGCTGCGCCAGGTCATTATCGACGCCGCCCACAGCAAGCCGTTTCTCGGCATCTGCATGGGCATGCAGGTGTTGTTCGAGCATAGCGAGGAGGGCGATACCGCCTGTCTCGGCATCCTGCGTGGAACGGTGAAGCGCTTTCCAGCCGAGGCCATGCACGACGCCGACGGACTCAAGCTCAAGGTTCCGCACATGGGCTGGAACAACGTCCATCAGGCTGCCCCCCACCCGTTGTGGGCCGGGATCGAGGAGGATGCGCGTTTCTACTTCGTCCACAGCTATTTCGTCCAACCCGACTCGCCCGAGGTGATCGCGGGTTTCGCGCATTACCCGTTTCCTTTTACCTGCGCGGTCGCCTCGGCTAATATGTTCGCCGTGCAGTTCCACCCGGAAAAAAGCCAGCGCGCCGGGTTGACTCTGCTGGGTAATTTCGTGACCTGGAACCCGGGTGATACTCAGACTTCCTGTGACCTTTCGGGTGCAGCCTGCGCCTAATTTGGCTTCAAATTCATCATGCTGATCATTCCTGCCATCGACCTCAAGGACGGCCACTGCGTGCGCTTGCAGCAGGGCGAAATGGACAAGGCCACGGTCTTTTCCGAAGACCCCGCCGCCACCGCGCTGCACTGGAAAAAACAGGGAGCGCGCCGGCTCCATCTGGTGGACCTGAACGGCGCGTTTGCCGGCAAACCGGTCAACGACGACGCGATCCGCTCCATCGTCGATGCAGTCGGCGACGACATGCCGGTTCAACTGGGTGGCGGCATTCGCGACCTCGCGACCATCGAACGCTACCTGGACGACGGCGTGCGCTACGTCATCATCGGCACGGCCGCGGTAAAGAACCCCGGCTTCCTTCACGAGGCCTGCGATGCTTTCCCAGGGCACGTGATGGTCGGGCTCGATGCGCGCGACGGCAAGGTGGCGGTGGAGGGCTGGTCCAAGCTCACCGGCCACGACGTCATCGACCTTGCCCGGCGCTTCGAGGGCTACGGTGTCGAAGCCGTCATCTATACCGACATCGGTCGCGACGGCATGCTCACCGGCGTCAATATCGAAGCCACGCAAAAACTGGCGCAGGCGCTGAGCATCCCGGTCATCGCCAGTGGCGGCGTCACCAATCTCGACGACGTCAGGGCGCTGTCGACTGTGGCCAAGGACGGCATCATCGGCGCCATCACCGGACGCGCGATTTACCAGGGCACGCTTGATTTTGCCGAGGCGCAAAAGCTTGCCGATGAACTGGCGGGTGGCGTGTTCGGAGTCTAATTTGCTAGCCAAGCGCATCATTCCCTGTCTCGACGTTACCCATGGCCGCGTGGTCAAGGGCGTCAATTTCGTCGAGCTCAAGGACGCCGGCGATCCGGTTGAAATCGCGCGACGCTACAACGAGGCCGGGGCCGACGAACTGACTTTTCTCGATATCACTGCCTCCAGCGACGAGCGCGACCTGATTCTCCACATCATCGAGGACGTGGCCGCCGAGGTGTTCATCCCGCTCACCGTCGGCGGCGGCGTGCGCGAAGTGGGTGACGTTCAGCGCCTGCTCAACGCCGGCGCCGACAAGGTCAGCATCAATACCTCGGCGGTGATGAACCCTCAGCTGGTCAAGGACGCCTCGGATCGCTACGGCAGCCAGTGCATCGTCGTCGCCATCGATGCCAAGCGGACCGGCGACCACTGGGAAGTTTTCACCCACGGCGGCCGCAAGGCTACCGGGCTGGACGCCATCGAGTGGGCGAAGAAAATGCAGAGCCTGGGCGCGGGCGAGCTCTTGCTGACCTCGATGGACCGCGACGGCACCAAGAGCGGCTTCGACATCGAACTGACACGCGCCATTTCAGACGCCGTCGACATTCCCATCATCGCCAGCGGCGGCGTCGGCAACCTCCAGCATCTGGTGGACGGGGTGCAGCTGGGCCGCGCCGATGCGGTGCTGGCGGCGAGCATCTTCCACTTTGGCGAATACGGCATCGACGAAGCGAAACGCTACATGAAGCAGCATGGCATCGAGGTGCGGCTGTGAACTGGCTGGATGCCGTCAAGTGGGACGCGCAGGGCCTGGTGCCGGCGATTGCCCAGGATGCGGCCAGCGGCGAAGTTCTCATGGTGGCCTGGATGAACCGCGAAGCGCTGGAGGAGACGGCGCGGACGATGCGCGGGGTCTACTGGTCGCGTTCGCGCAACAGGATCTGGCGCAAGGGGGAGGAATCCGGCCATGTGCAGCAGGTGAGCGAAATCCGCCTCGATTGCGACAACGATGTCATCCTGTTGAAAGTCGAACAAATCGGCGGGATTGCCTGTCACACTGGCAGGCGCTCGTGCTTTTTTCAGAAGCTGAAAAATGGCGATTGGGTGTCCACCGAGCCTGTCCTTAAAAATCCTGACGAAATCTACCGCAAATGAGCGACATCCTCGACCGCCTGGCAGAGACGCTGGAATCACGCAAGGCGGCATCACCCGACAGTTCCTATGTGGCCAGGCTGTATGCCAAGGGCACCGATGCCATCCTCAAGAAAATTGGCGAGGAGGCCACCGAAACCGTGATGGCCGCGAAGGATGGGGAGTCCGAAAAGATCATCTATGAAGTCGCGGATTTGTGGTTCCATACCCTGGTGCTTCTGGCGCACAAAGGCCTGAAGCCGCAGGCGGTTCTGGATGAACTGGCGCGGCGTGAGGGCCTGTCGGGATTGGTAGAGAAGGCAGCAAGAAAGCAGGGGGAGGCGCAATGAGCGACTGCATTTTCTGCCGGATCATTGCGGGGGAGATTCCCTCCGGCAAGGTGTACGAGGACGACGATGTCTATGCCTTTCATGACATCCATCCGTTTGCCAGGGTGCATTTCCTGATCATTCCGAAAATCCATATCGCTTCGCTTGCCGAATGCGGGCCGGAACATGAGAAAATCCTCGGCAGGATGCTTGTTCTGGCCCCGCTGCTTGCGAGGGAGCAGGGACTGGACAGCGGCTTCAAGACGCTGATCAATACCGGGCGCGGCGGCGGACAGGAAGTCTTTCATATTCATATTCACGTATTCGGCGGTGGCGATCCTGCGCCCCGCACCTGATCAAGAGGAGACATGAAATGGGTTCATTTAGCATATGGCATTGGGTGATCGTTCTCGTCATCGTGCTGCTGGTTTTTGGCACCAAGAAGCTTCGCAATATCGGCAGCGACCTGGGCGGCGCGGTCAAGGGATTCAAGGAGGGGATGAAGGAAGATGCCCCCAAGCTCAAGGAGTCTGCCGAGTCCGGTCAAACCATCGATGCGGAAGTGAAGGACAAGCAGCAGTCCTGAATGTGGCCAACCGGGCTTGTTGCCCGTTGCGCTTCCTCCCTTAACTTCCGCCTAATCCATGTTTGATATCGGATTCACCGAGCTGATCGTTATCGGCGTTGTCGCACTGATTGTGATCGGCCCCGAACGTCTGCCCAAGGTCGCCCGCACCGCTGGTCATTTGTATGGCCGGCTGCAGCGCTATGTCTCGTCCGTGAAGTCCGATATCAGCCGCGAGGTCGAACTCGACGAGTTGCGCAAGGTCGGGCAAGACCTGAGGGAATCGGTGGAGTCGGCCGCCGGCCAGATCGAGCAGCAGGCCACGGTAGTGGATGACTATCTTCGCAAGGAAACCGACAACATCGGCAAGGTGATGGCGGCGATGGCCGTGACTGAAGGCGAACGCCCGGTGACCGAGCCGGCGATGAAGCAGCTCGCGGCCGAACAGCAACCCCAGCAGGCGCTGCCTCTCGACGACCCCAATCTGGATGCACTCGAACCGCCACCCTTGGTGGAGCCGCCCGAGGAGGAAGAAGCCAGCCCCTCCCGCACGCCGTCTGCATCCGAAAAGTCCGCATGAGCGCGCCTGACAGCCAGGAAACCTTTATCTCCCACCTGATCGAGATGCGCGATCGGCTGCTGCGCGCCGTGCTGGCCGTGGTGGTGATTTTTGTCCTCTTGTTTCCCTGGGCGCAGGATCTTTACGCGCTGCTGGCGCAGCCCCTGCTGGCCAAACTGCCTCAGGGCGGGCAGATGATTGCCACTGAGGTCACGACGCCGTTTTTCGTGCCGGTCAAGGTCACCATGATGACCGCTTTTTTGATTGCGCTGCCGTGGGTTTTCTACCAGATCTGGGCATTCGTGGCGCCGGGGCTTTATCAGCACGAAAAGCGTCTCGGCCTGCCCCTCATCGTCAGCAGCGTCCTGCTGTTTCTGCTGGGGATGGCCTTTGCCTATTTCCTGGTTTTTCCTGTGGTGTTCGGATTCATCGTCGGCATTGCCCCGGAAGGGGTGGCGGTGATGACCGATATCGGCAAGTACCTCGACTTCGTGCTGACCCTTTTTCTGGCATTCGGCATTACCTTCGAAGTTCCGGTCGCGGTGGTATTGCTGGTCAAGATGGGGATGGTGAGCGTTGCCAAGTTGCGCGAGATCCGGCCCTATGTCGTGGTTGGCGCATTTGTCATCGGCGCCATTTTCACTCCGCCGGACGTGATTTCGCAGATCATGCTCGCGGTACCGATGTGGCTGCTGTATGAACTGGGCATCCTGGTGGCGGCGATGATCACCAAGCCGCAACCTCAGGCGGCATCGGAATTCCAACCCTTGTCCGAGGGTGAAATGGACGCCGAGCTCGACCGCATCGAACGCGAGGAGCGCGAGGCGAAGTAGCGCACCATTGGTGGGCGCGCACTGTTCAGGCGCACAAATATGGTGCGCATTTGTTTCGCTTTGATCCTGTATTGCATTAAAAATCAAGCTTCTTTGCATCTGGAATAACGCTTGCTTCAATCTGCCCGATCAATAAATGGGGCGGAGCATGGAAAGCGTTAAAACGGGCAATGACGTGCTGTTCGTGTTGTTGGGCGGGATCATGGTGCTGGCCATGCACGCAGGTTTCGCCTTTCTCGAACTCGGCACCGTGCGCAAGAAAAATCAGGTCAATGCGCTGGTCAAGATCATTACCGATTTTTCCATCTCGACCATTGCCTATTTCTTCATCGGCTACGGCATCGCCTACGGCATCAGTTTCTTTTCGGGGGCCGAGGTGCTGGCCGAGAAGAACGGCTACGACCTCGTCAAGTTCTTCTTCCTGCTGACGTTTGCCGCAGCGATTCCAGCCATCGTGTCGGGCGGCATCGCGGAGCGCGCGCGCTTCAATCCACAGCTGGCGGCGACCTTCATGCTGGTGGGATTCGTCTACCCGTTTTTTGAAGGGCTCACCTGGAATGGCAACTACGGTGTCCAAGCCTGGCTGGAAAGCACGTTCGGCCATGGGTTCCATGACTTTGCCGGTTCGGTCGTGGTACATGCCATGGGTGGCTGGATCGCATTGCCGGCGGTGCTGCTGCTGGGCGCGCGGCGCGGACGTTACACGCGGGATGGTCTGATTTCCGCGCACCCCCCTTCCAACATTCCATTTCTGGCCCTGGGCGCCTGGATCCTGACGGTTGGCTGGTTCGGCTTCAATGTCATGTCGGCGCAGCTGATCGAGGCGATCTCGGGACTGGTGGCGGTCAATTCGCTAATGGCGATGGTGGGCGGGACTCTCGCTGCGCTGGTAGCGGGACGCAATGACCCCGGCTTCATTCACAACGGCCCGCTGGCCGGTCTGGTTGCCGTTTGCGCCGGGTCCGACCTGATGCATCCGCTCGGGGCGCTGGCGACCGGCGTCATTGCCGGAGCGTTGTTCGTGTGGCTGTTCACCCTGACCCAGAACAAGTGGAAGATCGACGATGTGCTGGGTGTCTGGCCGCTGCACGGGGTGTGCGGCGCGTGGGGGGGCATCGCGGCGGGCATATTCGGCGCCAAAGCGCTGGGCGGGCTGGGCGGAATCAGCCTGCCGGCCCAGATCATCGGCACCCTGGGCGGGGTGGCGATCGCCCTGAGCGGCAGCCTCGTCGTCTACGGTGCGCTGAAGCTTGCCTGGGGTCTGCGGCTCGATCCGGAAGCGGAATTTGCCGGCGCGGATCTAAGCATCCACAAGGTATCGGCCACGGCGGAACGCGAGACCAGCTGGTAATTCAGCGGCGGCGTTGCCGCAGATAGTCTCGACGTTCAGCCGCCAGCTGCTCCAACTGGCGGTCGATTAGCACGACATCGGGATGCTGCTCGGTGTACTTCAGCAAGAGTTCGGTACGCTGGATTTCAAGTTCGGTCCTTTTTTTGTCCAGACCGGCGAGATAGGAGTCGGCCGTCGGTGCACGTTCCGGATGGACGTCGACTGTCGGCGATCGTTTGCGCTGGATTGATTCGACTGGCCGGGCGGGTCCGACCGACGCACCGTCCGTCCGACTTTCATCGGATTCGACCGCGGAATTCCCGTCCTTCACCGGCGTTTCGGCCACCGCTGGCGTCGCGGGTGTCTTGTCTCGTCCGGGTGCGTCGAGGAAAAAGCTGATGACGATGATGCCGACCGCTATCAGCAGGAACACCAGGACGGGGGTGCCGAATGCGATCACCGCCAGCAGGGCAGGCGCCCGGTTGGGTTGAGGCGGCGGCTCCACCAGCGGCGCAGCAGGCATCATCTGCCTGAATGCCGCAGCCAACGCGCGCGCATCGGGGCGTTCGTCGGGATTCTTGCTCAGCATGCGCATCAGGATGTCGGCAAAGGCGTCAGGCAGATCCTGGCGCTGCGACTTTGGCGGGACGGGCATTTCGTTGATGACGCGGTAAAGAATCGCCGGCAGGGAGTCGCCGCCGAATGCACACTGGCCCGTGACCATTTCATACAGTACCGCGCCCAGGGAGAAAATGTCCGAGCGACCGCTGACCTCGCGGCCCCTGGCCTGTTCCGGCGACATGTAGCGCGGTGAGCCGAGCATCAAGCCAGCGTGGGTTTTTTCGCTGTTGCTGAGGTGGGCGATGCCGAAATCGGTGAGCTTGATGCGCCCGCGCGATCCGGTGATGATCACATTGGCGGGCTTGACGTCCCGGTGTATCACGCCGTGCTCGTGCGCGAAGGCCAGCGCTTCCGCCATCTGGATGGCGGTATCCAGCACCAGGTCGAACGGCATCGGACCCTTGTCCATCAGATCGCGCAGGGTCGTGCCGGAGAGATACTCCATCGCGATATAGGCGACGTCGTCGGTCTCGCCGACGTCATAGATCGTCACGATGTTGGGATGCGAGAGGCGGCCTGCGCTTTGCGCTTCACGCAGAAAGCGCGACTCGAATTCGGGCCCTTCCTGCTGCAGTTGAGCGGTGGCGACCGTCTTGATGGCGACGGTCCGCTCGATCAGCGGATCGCGGGCACGATATACGGTTCCCATCGCCCCCTCGCCAATGGGTTCGAGAATCTCGTAGCGGCCAATCTTCATCGCGGTTCGGTCGTCAGATCCGACAGACGATGGAGGATCCCCGGACGTCTGCACTGTCCGGTCCCATCAAATACAGGTAATACGGCAACACCTGCTCGATGCTGGGTGGTGTTTCAGGCGGCAAGCCAGGATGGGTACGGGCGCGCAACGGACTGGCGACGTGGCCGGGTATCAGCGTGTTGATGCGCAGCTGCGGCGTCGACTCCAGTTCTTCGGCCCAGATGCGGGTCAGTGATTCCAGCCCGGACTTGGCGACGGCATAACCGCCCCAGTAGGCGGCCGGCTCATGGCCATGGCTGTCGCCGGTGAACAGCACAGAGGCGTCAGGCGCCTCCTTGAGCAGGGGCAGGCAGGCGCGTGTCAGCGCAAACGGCGCGATCAGATTGACCCGGAACAGTGTCAACCACTGCTCCAGGGTCTGCAAGGCCAGCGGCGTCAGGCTGAAAAAACTGTGCGCGCTGTGAACCAGACCGTCGAGTCGTTTCAGGTGTTGGACAAGGGTGCCTGCCAGCATTTCCAGGCCGCGGTCATCGGCCACCGACAGATCGAAGGGAAACATCGCCGGTTCGGGTCCGCCGGCGGCCAGGATTTCGTCGTAAACCGCCTCGAGCTTCTGTTCGTTGCGCCCCAGCAGGGCCACCGTCGCACCGTGGCGGGCGAAAGCCAGGCTGGCGGCGCGCCCCAGCCCGGAACCGGCCCCGGTCACCAGGATGACGCGGTCCCCGAGCAGATCGCCAGGCGGACAATAGGTACTGGGGCTGAAGGCGTTCATAGGCTCTCGAGCAAGGCGAGGGCAGATTGTACTCCGCTCAGGGTGGCACTTTCGAGGGTCGCCGGGTAGGGGCCCGCGGTGTAGTCTCCGGCGATGAACACCTGCGGGTTGCCGGTGGTGACCGCGGGCCGCGGCATGTCGGGCAGGCAGGCATAGGTGGCCTGCTTTTCGACGAAGGCGCGGCGCCAGCGCAACGGGGGGAGGGGGAGCATGCGCGCGAGCTGTGCCTCGATCTCGTCCAGCCAGTCGTTGTGCGCCCGCCCCAGCAAGGCACTTGCCGCACTGACGACGACCGCGAGCAAGCCGGCCTGTCCATGGGTCTGGCCGCGATCGAAGACAAATTGTCCCGGCTCGCCGCCAAGGGCAAGCATCGGTCGCGAGAGCCGCACCTCCTCCGGGTATTGCAGGTAGGCCGTCGCAATCGGCTGGTAGCGGTAGTCCGCCAGCACGCTCAGGGTGCGCTCCATGCCGGCGATCTGCCGCCCGAGCCCTGCCACATGCTGGGGGGCGACAGCAATAATCAGACGGTCATGATGATCCGCATCCTGTTGGGTGCACAGGGTGATTCGACGATCCTCCAACGCGATCGCATGAACCCGCGAACGCAGGCGGATCGTTCCCCCCAGTGCCCGGATGCGCGCAGCGGCCGGCTCGGGAAACAGCGCGCCCAGATCACGGCAGGGCAACAGCAGATCGCTATGGGAGCGGCGCCCACCGAACGCGGCGGCGAGAACCTGCTTAAACGTATTGGCGCTGGCGGATTCCGGCGGTGTGTTGAGCGCCGACAGGCAAAGCGGCTGCCACAGCAGGCGACGGAGTTTTTCCGGCTGAGCCGCGATGAACTGGCTGACCGAGGTGTCGGCCTGCGGCATGGCAGGTTTGAGCATTGCCCTCGCCCCTGTCACCGCTGTCCACTTCTCCTGCCAGGTCAGACCTTGTGCAGTGATCAGGCCGAACAGCAGATTCAGCGGAGCAGGCAGGGCAGGGCAGGCGAGGCGGAATTCGGGCGGTTGCTCGACAAGCAGCGGCAGTCGCATCAGCCCCGCTTCAGGCTGGCTGGCCTGCAGCCCGGCCATCAGCCCGAGGGTCTGCGTGTAGGCACCGAGCAGAATATGCTGGCCATTGTCGAGCGTTTGTCCGGCGACGCTGATCGCCCGGGCGCGACCGCCCAGAGTCGGTCCGGCCTCATACAGCGTCACCGGCAGTCCGGATTCGGCCACGGTCAGCGCGGCTGCACAGCCCGCCCACCCGCCGCCGATGACGGCGACGCGCTGCTTCATGCGAGCAGCCAGGTCTTGCTGGCGAGCCAGAGCTTGCGCAACGGGGTGAGCGATACCCGTGCCTGCAGCACTGGAAAGCCGGCGCGCCGGATTTCGTCCAGCAGGGTGCGATAGATCGCGGCCATCACCAGCCCCGGGCGCTGTGCACGGCGCGCGCTGGCCGGGAGCGCGGCCAGCGCGCTGGTGTAATGCGTCATGGCACGCTCGTACTGGAACTGCATAAGGGATAAAAACTCGGGTGTGCTGCGCGCCTGCAGGATGTCGGCCTCGTTCACCCCGAAACGCGCCAGTTCGTCCTGAGGCAGGTAGATCCGACCGCGTCGCGCATCTTCGCCGACGTCGCGAATGATGTTGGTGAGCTGGAAAGCCAGACCGAGTTCATGGGCGTAGCGCCGAACCGCACGGTCCTCGTCGCCGCGCGGACCGCCAAATATGTCGGCGGCCGCTTCGCCGACTACTCCGGCAACCCGATAGCAATACAGATGCAGGGATTTGAAATCCGGGTAGCGGGTGATGTCGAGGTCCATCGCCATGCCGTCGACGATTTCCAGCAGCAGATTCTGCGACAGAGCACGCCCAGGCCGGGTGTCGCGCAGCGCCAGGGTAACCGGATGTTCGGGCCGGCCGGTGGCGAAACGTTCGATTTCATCGCGCCACCAGTTCAGCTTGGTTTCGGCGACCAGGCGCTCGTGGCATTCGTCGACCACGTCGTCGAGCTCGCGACACAGCGCATAGAAGGCGGTGATCGCCCGGCGGGTTTCCTGCGGCAGGAAAACGAAGCTGTAATAGAAGCTCGAGCCGCTGGCGGCGGCCCGATCCTGGCAATACTGATGAGGATCCATGGTCAAAAAAGGGCGCGGCCGAGCATGACCATCCAGTCCCGCTTGTTCAGCACCGGGCGGA
>Ga0209450_10000620_pt1 | contig 18019 bp, 11 predicted proteins | sample FrelakmetLWP11LW_FD_187149 | JGI IMG/M metagenome (GOLD analysis project Ga0209450, IMG submission 187149) | Freshwater lake sediment microbial communities from the University of Notre Dame, USA, for methane emissions studies - LWP11 LW (SPAdes)... | ecosystem: Environmental > Aquatic >...
CAGCCAGGTCTCTGGCCGCTGATTCGCCGCGCCGACTCCGAACACGCCTGCCAGTGAGAAGCGACATGACTATGGGTTCTTCCGCTCGATTCCCCTTCCCCGGCTGCGCCCGATGGCTGCGGCTGGCCGCCGTGCTCGCGGGCGCGGCGATCGTCGCCGCCTGCAGCGGTGATCAGGCGCCCGGTCCCGGCACCGGTACCGGTGGAGCCACCGGGCCCAGCGCCGTGGCCAGCATCGAAATGAGCACGTCGCGCAGTTCGATCGCTGCGCGGGCGGGCGAGTCGGTCGACATCACGGTCACCGCGCTCGACAGTTCGCGCCGTGCCGTGCCCGACGTCAACGTCACGATGTCGGCCGATTCGGGCGTGCTGACTTCGGCGTCGGGCGTGACCGACGCCAGCGGCAAACTTGCCGGCAAGTTCGAACTCGGCCAGGACCGCTCGAACCGGACGGTGACGGTCACGGCCAAGGCGGGAAGTCTCTCCAGCAGCGCCACGATCCAGGTGACCGGGACGACGCTGACGCTGACGTCGAACGCCAGTTCGGTGAGCGGACCGAGCGCCACCGCGAAACTGTCGGCGAGGCTGATCGACGCGGCCAGCGAACCGATCTCGGGTGCCGCCATCGTGTTTTCGACGGACCAGGGCACGCTGAGCGCGACAACGACGACAACCGATGCGAGCGGCACGGCAGCCGTCGACATCTCCGGGATCACCTCGACGGCGAACATCGTGGCTAAGTCGGGTTCGACTGTAGGCACGGTGACGGTCCGCGCATTGACTCAGGAGCCCGTGACTCTCGAGCCCGCGGGCATCGTCATCAATGACTTCATCATCCAGGCCAATCCCGCCGTCACTGGCCCCAACCTGCTCGGTAACACCGGCAACTTCTCGGCCATCGATGTTAGGGTCTTTGGTTCGTTGGGCGCGTCGAACGTGATTCAAGTTCGGAATGCTCCAGTCCGCTTCCGAATCGCCACTACACCGTCGTTCGGCACGCTCGAGATCGACACCTCGACTAATCCAGTCCTGAGCAATGTGACGGGTTTGGCAACTAATCGATTCATCTCAGGCGCCGCGACCTCGGGTACCGATGCGATCGTCATTTGCGCGTCGGTGGACGGGCTTGCCGCGCCGGCGACTCCAGGCTTGGATTTCGTGGGCAACCCCTGCACGGCCAACGAGAAGCCGGTGCGGTTGACGGTGGCGCAGCAGCCGCTGTTCGTGAGGATCTCGACCGACAATCAGATCGAGAAGACCGACGGTGGTCTGACTTATACGAAGAAGTTCACGGTCAACGTGACGGATGCCGCTGGTCGCGCCGTGCCGGGGGTGGTCGTTACGCCAAGGTTATTGCCGCTCGGTTATGCGAAGGGCTACTACGTCTTCAATGTTGACCAGTGGTCCAAGGCGGCCAACCTTCTCTGTGGGAATGAAGACACCAACTTCAACGGAATCCTCGACGCGACGGACAACAACGAGAATGGCGACGCTTTCCTCTGGCCCGGCCAGGCAGCCGCGGTATCGATCGCTAACAACGGGGTCACCGATAGCACCGGCTTCGTTATCCTGAGCCTCAAGTACGGGCAGCGGTTTGGCAGCTGGGCAAACTACCAGATTGAGGCGCGAGCTTCGGTGGGAGGAACGGAAGGCTTTGCCCAGTTCATATACGGACTCGACGTGGCCACTACCGACATCAAGAACAAGGACGCCACGCCCGGCTTCCAGACCAGCCCGTACGGTGTCGGGGTGAGCTGTTCCGATCCCAACTGAGACGTCCTGGCCGGGCCGCCTAGATCAAGGCCCAAGGAGCGCAGGGCTGAGCTTTCGCGGGTTGCCAGGGTAGTTGCCGGTGCGACCCGCGATCTTCCTGATCGGCATGATGGGCGCCGGCAAGTCGACCGTGGGTCGACTGCTGGCGCGCCGCTGCGGCTTCGACTTCATCGACTGCGACCGCGAACTGGAAGCGCGAAGCGGCGTCAGCATCGCCACCATCTTCGAACTCGAGGGCGAAGAGAGCTTTCGCCGCCGCGAGGCGGCCCTGATCGACGAACTGACGCAACGTCCGCGCACGGTGCTGGCCACCGGCGGCGGCGCGATCCTCAGCGCGGAGAACCGCACGCACCTGCGCAGCCGCGGGCTGGTGATCTACCTGCGTGCCTCGGTCGATGAGATCCTGCGCCGCACGCAGAAGGATCGCGCCCGTCCGCTGCTGCAAACGGTTGACCGTCGCGGACGGATCGCGCAGCTGCTCACCGAGCGCGAGGCGCTGTACGAAGAGATTGCGCACGTGACCGTGCAGTCCAGTTCGGGCAATCCGAACCGGCTGGTCGCCAAGCTGATGCAGGACGAGCAGGTCGCGGCCCTGCTTCAGGGCGGCTAGGAATCACGCCGGCTCGGGCGCAAAGCTCAATAGAATCACGGCCATGCGCCGCCTCTCGGTCGACCTCGCGGGTCGACCTTACGACATTCACATCGGCCCCGGCCTGCTCGATCGGCTGGGCGAGTTCGTTCGCCCGTTGCGGCCGTCGCGGCTGCTGGTCGTCACCGACACGCGCGTCGGGCCGCTGTACGCATCGCGGGCGCAGGCGGCGCTGCAGCCGGTGGCGCCAACCGCGGTCTTCGAGCTTGCCGGCGGTGAAACCGGCAAGGACATGCGCGCGGTCGAAGCGGTGCTCGATGCGCTGCTGGCGGCCGGCGCCGATCGAAAGAGCGCGGTCATCGCGCTTGGTGGCGGCGTCATCGGCGACATCGCCGGTTTTGCCGCCGCGATCTACATGCGCGGCATCCGCTTCGTGCAGGTGCCCACCACCTTGCTCGCACAGGTCGATTCGTCGGTCGGCGGCAAGACCGGCGTCAATCATCCGCGGGGCAAGAACCTGATCGGCGCCTTCCACCAGCCGGAGGCGGTCGTTGCCGACACCGACACGCTGCGCACGCTGCCGCCGCGTGAGCTTTCGGCAGGGCTGGCCGAGGTGCTCAAGCACGGGTTGCTCGCCGATGCGGATTACTTCGGCCGCATCGAGCATGACCTGCCCCGGTTGCTCGCTTGTGATGAGCAGGCGCTGACCGAGGCGATCGCCCGCTCGTGCGAGATCAAGGCAGCGATCGTCGCCCGCGACGAAAAGGAATCCGGCGAGCGCGCATTGCTGAACCTGGGACACACCTTCGGCCATGCGATCGAAGCACTGACGGGCTACGAGCGCTGGCTGCACGGCGAGGCGGTCGGCTGCGGCATGTGCCTGGCCGCCGACCTGTCGCAGCGGCTCGGTCTGATCGCGCGCGCCGATGTGGAGGCCGTCGAGAAGGCGGTCGCCGCGGCGAAACTGCCGACCCGGATCGATGGCCTGAGCCGGGCCGCGGCACTGGAGTCGATGCGCGGCGACAAGAAGGCGGAAGCCGGCGAGATCCGCTTCATCGTGCTCGAGCGCATCGGCCGCGCGGTCCAGCGCACTGTGCCATCGGATGCGCTGGACGCCACGCTGGCTGCCGGCGGCTACCGGTGATCCGCCTCGAGCCCGGGCTGGCGCCCTACGCGGTCCGTGCCGCGGCCACGCGTGGGCGCGCGCACGCCGAGCCGCCGGCAGCGACGCGCAGCGACTTCCAGCGCGATCGCGACCGCATCGTGCACAGCACGGCGTTCCGCCGGCTCGAGTACAAGACGCAGGTGTTCGTCAATCACGAGGGCGATCTGTTCCGCACCCGCTTGACCCACTCGCTGGAAGTGGCGCAGATCGCCCGCGCGCTGGCGCGCTCGCTCGCCGTCAACGAAGACCTGGTCGAGGCCATCGCGCTGGCGCACGACCTTGGCCACACGCCGTTCGGCCACGCCGGCCAGGATGCGCTGAACGACTGCATGCGCCCGTATGGCGGCTTCGAGCACAACCTGCAGTCGTTGCGCGTGGTCGACGAACTCGAGGAGCGCTACGCGGCGTTCAACGGGTTGAACCTCTGCTTTGAGACGCGCGAGGGGATACTGAAGCACTGCTCGCTGGAGAACGCGCGGCGCCTGGGCGCGCTCGGTGAGCGCTTCCTGTTTCGCCGGCAGCCGTCGGTCGAGGCGCAGGTCACCAACCTGGCCGACGAGATCGCCTACAACAACCACGACATCGACGACGGCCTGCGCTCCGGCCTGCTGACGCTGGCGCAGCTCGACGAGGTGCCGGTATTCGCGCGCCATGCGCGGGCGGTGCGTGCCGAGCATCCGGGCATCGGCGAGCGGCGGATGATCCATGAGACGGTACGGCGGATGATCAACGCGCTGGTGGTCGATCTGATCGCGGAGTCGCGCCGACGCATTGCCGAAGCCGCGCCGGCATCGGTCGACGATGTGCGCGCCGCATCGCCGCTGGTCGCGTTCTCCGAGCCGGTGCGCGCCGAGGCTGACGCGCTGAAAGTCTTCCTGGGCGATCATCTGTACCGCCACTATCAGGTGATGCGCATGACCGAGAAGGCGCGACGCATCGTGCGCCAGCTGTTCGAGGCCTTCCTGGACGAGCCGCGACTGCTGCCGACGGACCATCGGCAGCGCGCCGAGCATGATCGGCCGCGTGCGATTGCCGACTATGTGGCCGGCATGACCGACCGCTACGCGATGAAGGAGCACCGGCGGCTATTTGCGGTCGGTGAGATTTGAAATACTGTGCTCGGCGTATGAGCGAATGGGATTCGGATACTGTTGAGCCGCGGGGGGCCGGGCGACCGGTGATCACCGTTGAGCGTCGCAGGCTGCTCGGCTGCGCCTGCTGTGCCGCAGGCAGCTTGCTCGTCCCATCGCTCGCGCGAGCGGCCGGCGCGCCGGCAGCCGCTCCGGGCAGCATCGACAACTGGCGGGCGAGATTGCTGAAAGGTGAGCGCTCACTGTGGCTCGTGCGCGGTGAAGACCAGCTTCGCAGCACCTACTGGACGCCGGATTCCGGCTACGACGGCGAGGCGTACAAGGAGATCTGCTGGCTGCTGCGCGACGTCCAGGCGAACAAGAGCTTCGCCATGTCGCCGCGGCTGTTGGATGTGCTTTGCGGGCTGCAGAACTGGCTTGCCTTCAACGGCCTGCGGCAGCCGATCCACGTCAGTTCCGGCTACCGCACCTTCTCCACCAACTGGCGCACCGAAGGCTCGGCGCTGAACTCGCGCCACCTGAACGGCCAGGCTGCCGACATCACCGTGCCCGGCGTGTCGCTCGCCCGCCTGGCCGGCATGGCCAGCCTGTTCGGCGAGGGCGGCGTCGGCATGTACCTGAACAAGAACTTCGTCCACGTCGACACCGGCAACGAGCGCATCTGGATCAAGTGAGAAAATTGGGGTCAGAGTCGATTTTCCCTTCTCCGAACCCTTGAGACAGTAGATGGCTCGGTTGCCGCGCCTGACCGCGCCGGGACTGCCGCATCACATCATCCAGCGCGGCAACAATCGCCAGCCGATCTTTCTCGACGAAGTCGACTGCGTCCGCTTTCTCAAAGACCTTGCCGACTTGGCGGCTGTGCACGCCTTGGCGATCCACGCCTACGTGCTGATGCCGAACCACGTGCATCTGCTCGCGACGCCGGCTGAGAACGACACACTCGCCCGATTCATGCAGGCGCTCGGCCGTCGCTACGTGCGCTGGTTCAATACACGGCATCGGCGTACCGGCACGTTGTGGGAGGGGCGATACCGGTCGACGGTCGTCGAAAGCGACCGCTACTTGCTCGCCTGCATGCGCTACATCGAACTGAACCCCGTGCGGGCCGGGCTTGTCGATGACCCGTCGGCCTATCGTTGGTCAAGCCACAAGCATCAGCTTGGCCTGCGCAGCGATCCGCTGATCAGCGAGCACGCGGTCTACTGGTCCTTGGGCAACACCCCGTTCGAGCGGCAGCTGGCGTACCGGCGACTGTTCGACCAGGGTACGCAGGCGGAGGAGATCGAGGCCATTCGCACCGCGACCCAGCGGGGCTGGGTGCTCGGCGAGCGCGGGTTCATCGAGGAAATTGCCGCCAAGGCGGGACGCCGTGCATCGCCGGTTCGTCCGGGAAGGCCGCGCAAGATGCCCATTTAACTCACTGATTCATAAGTGACCTAACTCTGTCCCCGATTTTCCGGCGGTCAGTTATTTCAGCGAGAAATTCGACTCTGACCCCAATTTTTCTGGTTGTGATGGGTGCTGCGGCGCAGTACATTGATTGGCTGTCGCCTGGAGCTCGACATGGACTCTCGCCATCACGACCGGATTCTCGATGACGCTGCGCAGCGGGGCATGTATTCGCCCGGCTCCGAGCACGATGCCTGCGGGGTGGGCTTCGTTGCCCACATCAAGGGCAAGGCCAGCCATGCGCTGATCGGGCAGGCGCTGCTGATTCTGCAAAACCTCGATCACCGCGGCGCGGTGGGCGCGGACCCGCTTTGCGGCGACGGCGCCGGCATCCTGGTCCAGATCCCCGACGCGCTATATCGACAGGAGCTCGCCAACGCGGACATCACCCTGCCGCCGCCCGGGGAGTATGGCGTGGGCATGATCTTCCTGCCGCAGGAGCACGCATCGCGCCTGGCCTGCGAGCAGGAGCTCGAGCGTACGGTGCGCGAAGAAGGGCAGGTCGTGCTCGGCTGGCGCGACGTGCCGGTCGACCACACGATGCCGATGTCGCCGCTGGTGAAAAACCGCGAGCCGCGCATCCGTCAGATCTTTGTTGGTCGCGGCCCGGACGTGATGGTGCCGGACGCGCTCGAGCGCAAGCTGTACGTGATCCGCAAGCGCGCCAGCCACAAGATCCAGCGGCTGAAGCTACAGCACGGCAAGGAGTACTTCGTGCCGTCGATGTCCAGCCGCACGGTCGTCTACAAGGGCCTGCTGCTCGCCGACCAGGTTGGCCGCTATTACCCGGACCTGCGCGATCCGCGCGCCGTCACCGCCATCGCGCTGGTGCACCAGCGCTTCTCGACCAACACCTTCCCGAGCTGGGAACTGGCGCACCCGTACCGGCTGATCGCCCACAACGGCGAGATAAACACGGTCAAGGGCAACTTCAACTGGATTCGCGCGCGCGAGGGCGTGATGAGCTCGCCGGTGCTCGGCGAAGACCTGAAGAAGCTGTGGCCGCTGATCTACGAGGGGCAATCGGACACCGCCTGCTTCGACAACGCGCTCGAGCTGCTGACGATGGGCGGCTACCCGCTGGCGCACGCGGTGATGATGATGATCCCCGAGGCGTGGGAGCAGCACACGCTGATGGACGAGGGCCGCCGCGCCTTCTACGAGTACCACGCAGCGATGATGGAGCCTTGGGACGGCCCGGCGGCGATCGCCTTCACCGACGGCGTACGCATCGGCGCCACGCTCGACCGCAACGGGCTGCGCCCGGCCCGCTACATCGTCACCGACGACGACATGGTGGTGATGGCCTCCGAGATGGGCGTGCTGCCGATCCCGGATGCGCGCATCATCAAGAAGTGGCGGCTGCAGCCCGGCAAGATGTTCCTGATCGACACCGAGCAGGGGCGGATCATCGACGACGCCGAGCTGAAGACGCAGCTGGCCGCGGCCAAGCCGTACAAGGAGTGGATCCGCCGCATCCGCGTGAAGCTCGACGACCTGGCTGCGCCGGCGATCGGCGCCGGCTCGGCGGCGCGCGTCGAGGTGCCGCTGCTCGACCGCCAGCAGGCCTTCGGCTACACGCAGGAGGACATCAAGCTGCTGATGGAGCCGATGGCCACACAGGGCGAGGAGGCGATCGGCTCGATGGGCAATGACAGCGCGCTGCCGGTGCTGTCCGACCGCAACAAGCCCCTGTACAGCTACTTCAAGCAGCTGTTCGCGCAGGTGACCAATCCGCCGATCGACCCGATCCGCGAACAGCTGGTGATGTCGCTGGTCAGCTTCATCGGCCCGAAGCCGAACCTGCTCGACATCAACAACATCAACCCGCCGATGCGCCTCGAGGTGAGCCAGCCCGTGCTCGACTTCAAGGACATGGCCAAGATCCGCTCGATCGAGCGCTATGCGTCCGGCAAGTTCCGCAGCTACGAGCTGCACATCTGCTACCCGCTCGCCTGGGGCAAGGAAGGCGTCGAGGCGCGGCTGGCGTCGCTGTGCGCGCAGGCGGTCGATGCGGTCAAGGCCGGCTACAACACCCTGATCGTCACCGACCGCAGCGTCGATGCCGAGCATGTCGCCATACCGGCGCTGCTCGCCACCAGCGCCATCCACCAGCACCTGATCGCCGCCGGCCTGCGCACCTCCACCGGGCTGGTGGTCGAGACGGGCTCCGCGCGCGAGGTGCATCACTTTGCGCTGCTGGCCGGCTACGGCGCGGAGGCGATTCATCCCTATCTGGCGCTGGAGACGCTGCGCTCGCTGCACAACGCCAAGGAAGGCGACACCGAGAAGGCAATCGCCAACTACATCAAGGCGATCGGCAAGGGGCTGAACAAGGTGATGTCCAAGATGGGCATCTCCACCTACATGTCCTACTGCGGCGCGCAGATCTTCGAGGCGGTCGGCCTGGCCTCGAACCTGGTCGAGAAGTACTTCCGCGGCACGGCGAGCAACGTCGGCGGCATCGGCCTGTTCGAGGTGATGGAAGAGGCGGTGCGCACGCATCGAGCCGCGTTCTCCGACGACCCGGTGCTGGCGAACATGCTCGATGCCGGCGGCGACTATCACTGGCGCGTGCGCGGCGAAGAGCACATGTGGACGCCGGATGCGATTGCCCGACTGCAGCACTCCACGCGTTCGAACTCCTACCAGACCTACAAGGAATACGCGCAGATCATCAACGACCAGAGCCGCCGCCATCTGACGCTGCGCGGCCTGTTCGAGTTCCGTGTCGATCCGAAGAAAGCGATCCCTCTCGACGAGGTCGAGCCCGTCAAGGAGATCGTCAAGCGGTTCGCCACCGGCGCGATGTCGCTCGGCTCGATCTCGACCGAGGCGCATTCGACGCTGGCCATCGCGATGAACCGCATCGGCGGCAAGAGCAACACCGGCGAGGGCGGCGAGGACCCGGCCCGCTACGTGCAGGAACTGCGCGGCGTCCCGATCCGCCAGGGCGACACGCTGGCCGGCATCCTTGGCCACGACCGTGTTCAGGTCGATGTCCCGCTGCAGGAAGGCGATTCGCTGCGTTCGCGCATCAAGCAGGTCGCCTCCGGGCGCTTCGGCGTCACCGCCGAGTACCTGACGAGCGCCGACCAGATCCAGATCAAGATGGCGCAGGGCGCCAAGCCCGGCGAAGGCGGCCAGCTGCCCGGGCACAAGGTCAGCGAGTACATCGCCAAGCTGCGCTTCTCGGTGCCGGGGGTCGGCCTGATCTCGCCGCCGCCGCACCACGACATCTACTCGATCGAGGACCTGGCGCAGCTGATCCACGACCTGAAGAACGCCAATCCGCAGGCGTCGATCAGCGTCAAGCTCGTCTCGGAAGTCGGCGTAGGGACCGTGGCTGCCGGCGTGGCCAAGGCCAAGGCCGACCACGTCACGATCTCCGGCCACGACGGCGGCACCGGCGCCTCGCCGATGTCGTCGATCAAGCACGCCGGCACGCCATGGGAACTCGGCCTGGCCGAAACGCAGCAGACGCTGGTGCTCAATCGCCTGCGTGGCCGCATCGCCGTGCAGGTCGACGGCCAGATGAAGACCGGCCGTGACGTCGTCATCGGCGCGCTGCTCGGCGCCGACGAGTTCGGCTTCGCCACCGCGCCGCTGGTGGTCGAGGGCTGCATCATGATGCGCAAGTGCCACCTGAATACCTGCCCGGTCGGCGTGGCCACCCAGGACCCGGTGCTGCGCAGGCGCTTCAAGGGCCAGCCCGAGCACGTCGTCAACTACTTCTTCTTCGTCGCCGAGGAAGCGCGCGAGATCATGGCGCAGCTCGGCATTCGCAGTTTCGACGAACTGATCGGCCGCGCCGACCTGCTCGACATGCGCAAGGGCGTCGAGCACTGGAAGGCGAAGGGGCTCGACTTCTCGCGCATCTTCTACCGGCCGCCGATGCCGCTTGAGGTCGCCCGCCGTCACTGCGAGACGCAGGATCACGGGCTGGACCGCGCGCTCGACCACAAGCTGATCGCGGTGGCGGCCCCGGCGCTCGAACGGCAGGAGCGGGTCAGCTTCATCAGCCCGATCCGCAACGTCAACCGCACCGTCGGCACCATGCTGTCGGCGCAGGTGGCGCGCCGGTATGGCCACGGAGGGCTGCCCGACGACACCATCCACATCCAGTTCCAGGGCACGGCCGGGCAGAGCTTCGGCGCATTCCTGGCGCATGGCATCACGCTCGACCTCGTCGGCGACGCCAACGACTACACCGGCAAGGGGCTGTCGGGCGGTCGCGTGATCGTGCGCAGCCCGAACGATTTCCGCGGCTTCGGGCCGGAGCACATCATCGTCGGCAACACGGTGCTGTACGGCGCGATCGCCGGCGAGGCATTCTTCAACGGCGTGGCCGGCGAGCGCTTCGCCGTGCGCCTGTCCGGCGCCAGCGCGGTGGTCGAGGGCACCGGTGACCACGGCTGCGAGTACATGACCAAGGGCACGGTCGTCGTGCTGGGCGGAACGGGCCGCAACTTCGCCGCCGGCATGAGTGGCGGCATTGCCTACGTCTACGACCCGGACGGCGACTTCGCGCAGCGCTGCAACACCTCGATGGTGGCGCTCGAGCAGGTAGCGCCGACACAGGAACAGCAGGAAAAGGTCGACGAGGCGATCTGGCACCTCGGCGAGACCGACGAGTTCGTGCTGCGCGGCCTGATCGAGAAGCACTTCCGTTACACCGGCAGCTTCCGCGCCCGCGAGATCCTGCACGACTGGCCGAACAAGCGGGCCAGGTTCGTCAAGGTCTTCCCGCACGAGTACCGCCGCGCGCTGAAGGAACTGCATCAGGCACAGCAGAAAGCCGAGCCGAAGAAGCTGGCGGCGTAAGGAAAACCATGGGCAAGATCACCGGATTCCTCGAGTACCAGCGACTGGAAGAGGCAGCCGAAGAGCCGGCATCGCGCAAGAAGCACTGGCACGAGTTCGTCGTCCACCTGACCGACGAGCAGGCGGCGGTGCAGGGGGCGCGCTGCATGGACTGCGGCATTCCCTTCTGCAACAACGGCTGCCCGGTCAACAACGTCATCCCGGACTTCAACGACCTCGTCTACCGGCAGGACTGGAAGAGCGCGCTCGACGTCCTGCATTCGACCAACAACTTCCCCGAGTTCACCGGCCGGGTCTGCCCGGCGCCCTGCGAAGCCGCCTGCACGCTGAACATCAACAACGATCCGGTCGGCATCAAGTCGATCGAGCACGCGATCATCGACAAGGGCTGGGCCGAGGGCTGGGTGGTACCGCAGCCGGCCGCGCGCAAGACGGGCAAGACAGTGGCGGTCGTCGGCAGCGGACCGGCGGGGCTCGCCGCCGCGCAGCAACTGGCTCGCGCCGGGCACGAGGTCACGGTATTCGAGAAGAACGACCGCATCGGCGGCCTGCTTCGCTACGGCATCCCGGACTTCAAGATGGAGAAGTCACACATCGATCGCCGAGTCGAGCAGATGCAGGCCGAAGGGGTGACCTTCCGCACCAGTGTGCTGGTGGGGAAACTCAACGGCGCGAAGATCAACGACTTCAGCAAGGAAGCGATCGACGCCGCGCAGCTGACGGCGCACTTCGACGCCGTGGTGCTGGCCGGCGGCGCCGAGATGCCGCGCGATCTGCCGGTGCCGGGACGGGAACTGAAGGGCATCCACTTCGCGATGGAGTTCCTGCCGCTGCAGAACAAGGTCGTCGCCGGCGACAAGGTGAACGGGCAGATCCTCGCTGCCGGCAAGCACGTGGTGGTGATCGGCGGCGGCGATACGGGCTCGGACTGCGTCGGCACCAGCAACCGCCACGGCGCCAGGAGCGTCACCCAGTTCGAACTGCTGCCGCAGCCGCCGGCGCAGGAGAACAAGGAGCTGACCTGGCCCTACTGGCCGGTGAGGCTGCGCACCTCGAGCAGCCACGAGGAAGGCGTCGAGCGCGACTGGGCGGTGACGACCAAGCGCTTCAACGACGACGGCAAGGGCAACGTGAGGAGCCTGACCGCTGCGCGCGTCGAATGGCAGAAGGACCCGATGACCGGCCAGATAAAGATGGTCGAGGTGCCGGGCTCCGAGTTCGAGCTGCCGGCCGACCTGGTGCTGTTCGCAATGGGCTTCGTCGCGCCGGCCGCTCCGGTGCTGGAGGCTTTCGGAGTGGAGAAGGACGCGCGCGGCAACGCGCGTGCCAGCACCGACGGCAAGGGCTGCTACGGGACCAACGTCGACAAGGTCTTCGCCGCCGGCGATATGCGGCGCGGCCAGTCGCTGGTCGTGTGGGCGATCCGCGAAGGCCGCCAGTGCGCGCGCGCCGTCGACGAATACCTGATGGGCGCGAGCACGTTGCCACGGTGATCTGCGACCGCTGACCCCATCGCTTTCGAGCCCCAAGTTGCGCGCTCATCCATGACCGACGTCCGCGGGGAACTCGCCCGCACGACGCTCAGCGTCCTGTTCATCGGCGGCCTGATCCTCGGCTCGCTGTGGATCCTGCGTCCTTTCCTCGGCGCCACCATCTGGGCAACCATGGTCGTGGTGGCCACCTGGCCGGCGCTGCTGTGGCTGCAGGCGCGGCTGTGGGGGCGGCGCTGGCTGGCCAGCACCATCATGACGTCGACCCTGCTGCTGGTGTTCGTCGTGCCGCTGTCGCTGGCGATCGTCACCATCGTCGTCGAGTCCGACCGGATCGTCGGCTGGTTTCGCGCGCTGACGGGGGCGCAGCTGCCGCCGCCGCCCGAGTTCATCCGCCAGCTGCCGGTCATCGGCCCCAAAGTGGTCGCCGCGTGGGAGCAGGCCGTACTAACAGGCCCCGAGGGCCTGGCGGCGCGGCTGGCGCCCTACGCCAACGACATCGTCAAGTGGTTCGTCAGCGAGGTCGGCGGCGTCGGCTTCCTGATCGTGCAGTTCCTGGTCACGGTGGTCCTTTCGGCACTGATGTATGCCGAGGGCGAAACGGCCGCGCTCACCGCCAGGCGCTTCGGCCGACGCCTTGCCGGCGAGCGTGGCGACAACGTGGTCGTTCTCGCCGGCCAGGCGATCCGCGCCGTGGCACTGGGCGTCGGCGTCACCGCCATCGCGCAGTCGGTGCTCGGTGGCATCGGTCTGGCCGTCGCCGGTGTCCCGTTCGCCAGCCTGCTGACTGCCGTGATGTTCATGCTGTGCATCGCCCAGCTGGGGCCGATGCTGGTGCTGGTGCCGGCCGTGGTGTGGCTCTACTGGAGCGGCGACGTGGGCTGGGGCACGTTCCTGCTGGTCGTGACACTCATCGCCGGAACCATGGACAACGTCCTGCGGCCGGTCCTAATCAAGCGCGGCGCCGACCTGCCGCTGCTGCTGATCCTCGCCGGCGTGATCGGCGGCCTGATCGCGTTCGGGCTGGTGGGCATCTTCGTCGGGCCGGTGCTCCTTGCCGTTGCCTACAAGCTGCTGGGCGACTGGATCGCCGAGGTCGACCTGCCGCCGGACGACAGTGCAGCGTCCGGCGCGCCAGCGGCGCAGAAGTAGCGCGGCTCCTGCCGCGCCGTCAGCGCGTGTCGGCGCGCGCCGCCTCGTCCAGGCGGCCGACGATCACCGGGAAGAACGGGTTGCTGCGCAGCCTGGCGAGGCTGCCGAGCGGCACGACCAGCGCGCCGCTCTCTCCGCGCGGCGCGGGACCGCCGAGCGTGAACACGCGTGCTTCGCCGTCGGGCTGCGGCGCCAGGCCGTAGAGCGGGTCGTCGAGCGGCATCGGCACGGCGATGTGGCCGAGTGACAGCACCGCGTCGGGCCACTGCAGCCCAAGGCTCACCGCAACGGTGTCGCGCTGGCCGGCTTCGCGCACCCACTCGACCACCTCCGCCGACGCGGGCGAGCGGTTGCCGACGACGGCGAGCCGGAAAGGCAGCGCTGGCGCGGCAGCCACCTCATCGAAGGCGCGCCGCGGCCCGGGCGCAATCAGACCGGCGAGGAATTCCTGGCGGTTGATGTCGAACACCACCAGTTCGTGGCCGCGCGCCGGCAGCCGCATGAAAAGCCGCCTGCCGACGTCCGCCGCGAGCACCGTCGAATCCACCAGCGACTGGAACGCGGTCACCGTCGGCATGCGGTCGAGCTTGCCGGCCTCGGCCGCGGCGCGCAGCTGCGCCTCGAGTTCGCGCGTCAGGCGCCAGACCTGGTTGGCCGCGTTGACCGGAAACGAGTTGTACTTGAACGGGTCGTACTCGGGCAGCACGTCAAGCCAGCTCGCCTTCTGCAGCCCGGGCACGAACGCCAGTGCGCCGGCGGCCTGCGTCATCACCGCGAACTCGGACACGCCGATGGCGGGCGAGAACAGGAACAGTCGCCGCGGCATCGGAGCCGACGGATCGTCGAGCGCCCGCAGCGAATACAGCAGCGCCAGCGGCGCGCCGGTCGAGTAGCCGGCAATGTAGAAAGGCCGCCCGCTGCCGGCCAGCGACGCTGCATGGCGGGCGGCGATCGTCACCGCGGCATCCCAGTCCTGCCAGCTCACGCGGGTCAGCGCTCCAGGCGTGGTGCCGTGGCCGGGCAGCCGCAGCGCGACGACATGGAAGCCGCGCTCGTGCAGCGCCCGGCCGACGGCGTGCAGCGAGTAGGGCGCATCGGTCAGGCCGTGCAGCAGCAGCACGGCACCGCGCCGTTCGCCCGCGAGCGTCACGCCGGACCGGTTGCCCGCGCTGTCCAACGCCAGCCGCGCCACTGGCGAGCCGGGGGTGTAACGCCCGTAAGGTTCCGTGCTGGCGGCGCCGGCATCGTCGTAGAGGCGCTGTCTCAGTTCCGCGAACAGCCGCGCCTCCTGTTCCAGATAGGCGGCAAAGCTCCTCGCGGCATCGGCATGGCCGGCGCGGAACTCGTGCGCGAAGGCGATCCGGTGCCAGGCGGACAGATCGGGCAGGCGCCACCAGGCCTGCGCGGCGAAGCCCACGGCAACCGCGATCCACAGCGCGGCCATTAGCGCGAGCGCCTTGATGGCCAGACGGTAAGCCTTGCGCAAGGCCATCGCTGTCAGCGTCGAAGCGGGTTGATCTTGCCGGCTCGCCGGCTCACGGCGTGCCGAGGAAGAAGTAGGCGTTCCACGTGCCGCTGGTGGAATAGCCGTAGCCGAGGTACAGCGGCCCGAGCGGCGTTTCGCCGCCGACGTACAGCGTGGTCGAGTTCAGCACCCCGGTGCGCTTCGTCTCCGTGTAGGCCGCGCCCCGGTAGCCGGCCTCCAGCGCGAGGCCGAGCCGCATGTCGCCGCGCAGGCCGATCGGGAACGTGCCGATGATCTTCTCCACCTTCAGCTGCGCGTAGGTGACGTCGTCGCCGACCAGTTGCCCCTTGGCGAAGGCCGACATGTTGAGGAAGCCGCCGAGCTGCCCCGCGTCGAAGATCGGCAGCCGGCTGCCCGGCGAGCCCGCGTAGGTGGCCTTGGCGCCCAGCACGTAGCTGTCGATCGTGTGCGCAACTTCCGCTCGCGCATCGAGGCGGCTGAAGTCCTCGTCCGACGACGAGAAGTACCTGAGCCGCGTTGCCCATCCCTTGCTGGGGAAGTGCAGTCGGTTGAACTGGTCGAACTCCAGGCCGACGAATCCGCCGCCGTAGCGGACCGTGCCGGTCGGGAAAAGCGGCAGGCCGGTTTCGATCGAGGCCGACAGCTTCTTCTCGTACCAGCCCGCGCGCACCTGTCCCAGCAGGCCGACGTTGACGCCGACCGCCACCTGGCCGGCCAGGCTGCTGACCGCGTACTCGGCGATCTTCAGGTCTTCCTGGAAGACGGCACTGCGTCTGCGCTCGTAGCCGGCAATGGGCTCGACGAAGAAGACCTGCTTCGCGTCCAGCGGCTGGTAGAACTCGGCGCCGGCGCCGTAGGTGCTGCCGATCTGGCCGAGCACCAGCAGTTCGCCGCCCAGCCGGTTCAGCCACGTCTTCTGGTAGCCGAGGCGCAGGTCGAAGGTCGCGCCCTGGCCGGCGAGTTCGAGATTGAGCCCCAGCCGCAGGTAGCCCGGCCCCCAGCCCTTCTCGACCGGCGTGATGCGCAGGATGTTGCGATCGCGCGTCCTCAGCAGGCTGTAGTCGACGCTTTCGAAGTAGCCCTCGCCGAATACACGCAGCAGGTCCTTGTCGAGTTGCTCGGTGTCGAGCGGCTCGCCTTGCTTCTGAGTGATGTGGCGCTCGACGATCTCCGGATTGACCTGCTCCAGTCCGGCGATCTCGATTTCGTCGATGCGCGGCGCCCGCTTCTTTGCCGGCGCCGCGAAGCGGCCCCACCAGTGCGCATATTGTGTCTCGCCGACCGAAAGCGTCTGCAGGCGGGCCGCCGCGCCTTCGGCCGCCACCCGGCCGCGCTCCGCGGCTTGCTCGTGCTTGTCGAAGTCGCCCGCCGAGATCTTCTCGAGGTCCGGCTTGATGTAGATGTCGCCCGGCCGCAGGGTGGCCAGCGACTGCGCGACATTCTGCTCGGTGAGGATGTTGACCATCTGCACCGAGACGCTGAGCAGGGAACCGACTTCCTCCGCCTTCAGCAGCGGCGAACCGACGTTCACCGCGATCACGACCTCGGCGCCGCAGCGTTCGCGCACCTCGCGGATCGGCACGTTGTCGACCAGCCCGCCGTCGACGAACTTGCGGTTCTGGTACGCGATCGGTGCCAGCAGTCCGGGCACGGACATGCTGGCGCGCATCGCCATGGTGAGGCTGCCATCGCGGAAGACGATCCGCTCGCCGGTGCCGATATCGGTGGCGATGATCGATACCGGCAGCGGCAACTGCTGCATCTCGGGCTCGCCGAGATTGGCGTGCACCAGCGAGTTGAAGAACAGCTTGACCTTCTGGCCGAGCACCACCCCCGGCGGGTACTGGATCTCGCCGTGGTTGAAGCCGGTCTCCGACGCCGGCAGGAAACGCTGCGACTGGCGCCGGTTGCGGTAGCTGAGTTCGGAGAACTCGGGGTTGTCCTGGAACATGTCGTGCCAATTGGCCTTCGACATCTCGATGCGCATCTGCGCCGGCGACATGCCGGCGGCCCAGGCGCCGGCGACCAGCGCGCCCATGCCGGTGCCGGCAACGCAATCGACCGGCACGCGCATCTTCTCGATCACCTCGAGCACGCCGATATGCGCCGCGCGCGCCGCCGCCGCCGAGCACCAGACCCACGCGCGGGCGCGACGAGGTCTCGGCAGCCTGGGCGACAGTCGCGAGGGCGAGGAGGCCGGCGGCGGCCAGCCGCAGGCAAGTAGCGAATAAGCACTCGTTCATGTCCTGTTCTGCCTGAATGCGCTGCAGCCCGCCCCGGAGGTGCGGTGGGTGGCCACACGAATGAGGCGAGAGTATCCAACGCGACCGGGCCAGCTGGGGCAAACTACGCGCCGCGGCGCGCCGGCGCCGGACACGACTCCGGCCAGATCCGCTGCGTCAACATCAGGAAAGCACGCCCATGACCGCTGCCGCACCCTGGCGCCTCGCCCTCCCGCTCGTCGCTGTTGCCATCGCCGCCGGCTGCTCGAAGCAGGCGCCGCCGCCGCCGCAGAGGCCCGCGCCGGAGGTGTCGGTCGTCACCGTGCAGCCGCGCACGATCCCCTACGCGATCAGCTTCGTCGCCCAGACCGAGAGTTCGCGCCAGGTCGACATCGTCGCCCGCGTCTCCGGCTTCCTCGACAAGATCGCCTACAAGGAAGGCGACATGGTGCGCGAGGGGCAGCTGATGTTCCAGCTCGATCCGAAGCCGTTCCAGGCGCAGCTCGAGGCGGCGCGCGGCGAACTGCAGGCGCAGAAGGCGCGCTTCACCACCGCCGAGGCGACGCTGGCGCGCGTGAAGCCGCTGGCGGCGCAGAACGCGCTGTCGCAGGCCGATCTGGACAAGGCGCAGGGCGAGTTCGACGCGTCGAAGGCGGCGGTGTTCTCGGCCCAGGCCAAGGTGACCGAGGCGGAGCTGAATCTCGGCTACGCGACCATCCGCTCGCCGGTCACGGGACTCGCCAGCCGGGCGGCGCAGCGCGAGGGCGCCTTCCTGA